>Ga0164242_10004286_pt1 | contig 16045 bp, 14 predicted proteins | sample OricomgcompostMG_FD_108783 | JGI IMG/M metagenome (GOLD analysis project Ga0164242, IMG submission 108783) | Miracle-Growth compost microbial communities from Emeryville, California, USA - Original compost - Miracle growth compost (MG) ... | reverse complement strand
TTCGGCTCTGCTGCAGAGTCGCGTCGCGCATCGCCATCGGACGGTGTCGTGCCGCTCACAGCGTCGTGGATGCCCCGCCGGGAGTGTCCGGCATCTTGAGCGGGATCAGGTCGCGCGGCGGCATCGGCGACGAGCCGCGCACCACGACGATGCTTCGAAAAAGGTCTTCCACGAGCGCCGCGGCATCCGGCTTCACCGCCGCGTCTCCGGCGATCACGCCACGCAGGAACCACCGCGGCCCGTCGACGCCGATGAAGCGTGCCAGTCGCGTCTCGCCGACCGAGCCCGGCTGCGCCAGCGGTATCTCCGCCAGCAGCTCGGGGCCGAACACGCCGTCACGTTCCGTCGTCCGCCCGCCCTGCCTGGCGACCTGGTCCGCGATCTGGTCACGGATCTCGTGCCACAGACCACTCGAACGCGGCGCGGCGAACGGCTGCACCTGCAAGGTCGAGTCGGCGTAGTCAAGGCCGACGGCCACGACGCGTTGCGTCTCTTCCTCGACCTCGAGACGAAGGTGCAGGCCCTCACGAGGCAGCACCTTGACGCCGCCGAGGTCGATGTACGGACGAACGGGGTTGGCCTCGTCATTGTCGAGAGGGCCTGCCGTCTCTCTGTCGTCCGGCGCCGACTTGGCCCAGTCGCCGTCTTCTGGCGTTTCCGAATCGCTCACGCGTGTTCTCCTGATGTTGAAACCGTATAGCCGGTGGAGCCGAACCCTCTCTCACCGCGTTCGCTCTCGTCGAGCGCGTCGACCGGGACGAACCGTGCGCGCACGACCGGCATCACGATCAGCTGTGCGATGCGGTCGCCGACCTCGATCGAGTACGGCTCGGACGCATCCGTGTTCAGCAGCGTGACCCTGAGCTCGCCGCGATACCCGGCATCCACCGTTCCTGGCGCATTGACGATCGTGATGCCGTGCCGGGCGGCGAGGCCGCTGCGCGGTACGACGAACGCGACATGCCCGTCGGGCAGCGCGATCCGTACCCCCGTGCCGACGGTGATGCGCTGCCCCGGGTCAAGACGCACCGTCTCGGCAGAACACAGGTCTGCCCCGGCATCACCGGGATGAGCGTACGCGGGGGCACGCGCGGCGATGATCGGCACGTCGACGGATTCGGTCACGTGTCGAGGGTAGTGCAGATCTCTGATCGAATAGACCCATGACTGTGTTCCGCGAGCGGCTCTGGGCCGCCCCCTGGCTGTACATCGCGACGGCGCTCGTGATCCCTGCGAGCATTCTGGTCTTCGCGCCGATCAACATGACGGCAGGCATCATCGTCGCCATCGTGCTGTACGCCGGCTGCGTGTGGATGCTGATCGCCGGTTCACCGGTGATCGAAGTCACGGCCACCGAGCTGCGGGCTGGACGAGCGCGAATCGAGCGTCGGCACCTTGGCCGCGCCGACGGTTTCGACGACAGTGAGGCGACCCTGCAGCGGGGTCAGAAGCTGGACGCGCGCGCGTGGCTGCTGATCCGCGGCTGGGTGAAACCCGTCGTGCGGGTGGAAGTGCTCGACCCGCAGGACCCCGCGCCGTACTGGTTGCTTTCCACGCGCCGGCCGTCAGAGCTGGCGCGCACGCTCAACGACCGGCCCGGCGCAGACGCGCCGCAGTCGAAGTGAGGACGCCGGCTACGCCGCGCACTCCGCGCAGATCGGCCCGAGCTTGGACTCGTGGTCGATCTGCGAACGGTGCTTCACGAGAAAACAGCTGACGCAGGTGAACTCGTCGGCCTGAGGCGGAAGCACGACGACGTCGAGATCCATGTCGGAGAGATCGGCGCCCGGAAGCTCGAAGCCGCCAGGGTTGTCCGCGTCGTCGACGTCGACCACCCCGGACATCTTGTCCGGAACCCGCTCCTTGAGCGCCTCGATCGACTCGGAATCATCGTCGGTCTTACGCGGTGCGTCGTAGTCGGTTGCCATGCCCATCCACTTCTAAGTCTTCACGATTCGGTACGAATCGGCGGCGATAGTTTGCATCAATCCATCCGGAATAGCAAACCATCGCGCAGCGGCCGTCTGCCGCTCGCAGTGTCAACTTTCGGCACGCCCCGGTTATTCCCGTGAAATGCCGCTTCCGCGTGGCATTCTTGCCTCGAACGAGACAGCTGGAGAGGCGTTTCACCATGCAGGATTTGAAGGTCATCGGAATCGAGAACGGTGCTCTCCTCGCGGCGAGCGAGGCGGGCGAGCGATACCGGATCGCCATCGACGAGGTGCTGCAGTCCCGGCTTCGCCAGGCGAAGACCGAACCCGCCGGTGGGCCGAAGATCTCGCCACGCGAGGTCCAGGCGCACATCCGTTCCGGCATGTCCGCCGAGGACGTTGCCCGCCTCACCGGCGCGCCGCTGGAATACGTCCAGCGATTCGAGGGGCCGATCATCGCCGAGCGCGAACACATCGTCTCCTCGGCATTGGGGGTACCGGTGCGCACAGCCGCCGATGTCGATCCGCTCGGCGAGGTCGACACGTTCGGCGCGGTCATCCGGGAGCGTCTTGCCTCGCTCGGGGCGACCGGCGAACGCTGGGCGAGCTGGAAGGAGCAGGAGGGCGGCTGGATCGTCAAGCTCTCGTTCACGGCGGACGAGATCGACCACGACGCGCGGTGGACGTACGACGCGCGCAAGCACGCCCTCTCCCCCGGGAACGCCGAGGCCACGACGCTGTCACAGCAGGGCGAGTTGCAGGGGGGTCTCATTCCCCGGCTGCGGGCCGTGTCCGCTGCGACGTCCGCCGACGATTCGCGATTCGACAGCGGCGCGTTCATGTTCACCGAGGACGAGGGAGCATCCGACGGGATGCCTCGGCTCGAACCGGTCGTGATGGGCCGGACGATCACCTCGGCCAACAACTCCATCGCCGTGTCGGCGATCAAACGTGCAGCGGACGACGACGCATCCGGCTCGAACCAGACGGCCGATCTTCTCGAGGCGCTGCGGAAGCGACGCGGGGAGCGCGAGGCGGCGCCGGAGGAGGATGCTCCGGTCGCGCTGGACATTCCGCTCGACGATGTCGACGTCGCGCCGTCGCCGGAACCACGTCAACAGCAGGCCACCGGTTCGCGAGGCGCCAAGAAGGGCAGGACATCGATGCCCAGCTGGGATGAGATCGTGTTCGGGGCACGAACCGACGACGATCTGGCCTGAACGTCAGTCGAACTCGCCGAGACCGATCAGCGGGACCTTAACCTCGTCGGGACTGAACGACCCGTGCTGTCCGATCATGGACCGTGCGGCGAGCCCCGTCGCCGACGAATCGTAGTAGGCCACGCGGGAACGCGCGGCGACCAGCACGTCGCCGATTCGGGGACGGACCGCGTCGGCGACCTCAGAACCGAACCAGCCGGCCTCGATCGCCTCGTCACGCGTGGCGATCCACGCCCTGTGCCCCTCGGCGTCGTTCCATGCGGCGGCGAGTGCGCGCGCGTCGGCCCCGGGTTCCAGGTGCAGTTGCACGCAACGCGGCTCGCCGGCAACGTGCCGCACGCCGTCCACCAGCTCCGGGGCGTCATCGAAGACGATGTGGCCGGAAGCAGGGATGTCAAGCACTCCGTGGTCAGCGGTCAGCAGAGCCCCCTCGCGCGCCCGCAGCGCGCGCCCGAGATCGCAGGCGGCGGCATCCAGCTCCTCGAGCCGCGCGACCCAGGCATCCGAATTGACGCCGGAGACGTGCGCCGCCTTGTCCAATTCCGGCACATACAGATAGATCAGCCGGCGACCGCCAGCGCGCAGCAGCTGCTCGGCGGCCTCCACCCGCTTGGCCATGGTCTTCGCCGGCACGTACTCGGCACCGCGGAGGATCGCGCGCGTGAGCGCACTGCTCCGGTACCGCTCCGGGCCGACCACGTACGCGCGTACGTCGTGCGCCGCCGCCCGCTCGAAGACCGTATCGCTGCGCTGCCATCCGCTGGGGTCGGGCACACCCTTCCAGCCGCTCAAGTGGTCGAACACGCTATCGCGCTGTGGATCGAGAGCGCGATAGCCGACGATGCCATGGGTTCCCGGCGTCGTTCCCGTGCACAACGTCGCGAGCGCGCATGCCGTGGTGGTGGGAAAGCCGGAGTCGATCGTGGTCGCCTTGGTCAGACGCAACGCCAGGTAGCGCGCGTGTCCGGCGTGCTCGCGCAACGCGTGGGCGCCCAGACCGTCGGCGAGCATCACCACGGCGCGGTCGACGTCATGCAGGCCGAGAACATTCGACTCCTCGCGGATGCCGGCGAGGCAACTTGTCAGAACGTCGGCAAGGCTCACCGTTGAAGAGAAGCCGGCCGGTAGCATGGTGCCCACCTGGCCAGTGTGACACACGACGGACGGGTCAACCTCGAATTCGCACCCGGACCACGGCGACCGCACGGCGGCCGCCGAGAATGCACGAATGAGCCCGACAGACGACCAGACCTCGCAGACCGAGCGCATCGAAGACGTCGACGTTTCGACCGAGATGCAAGGCTCCTACCTCGAGTACGCCTATTCAGTGATCTATGCCAGAGCGCTGCCCGACGCGCGCGACGGACTGAAACCGGTACAGCGTCGCATCCTGTATCAGATGAGCGAGATGGGACTGCGACCAGAGCGTGGACACGTCAAGTCTGCGCGCGTCACGGGCGAGGTGATGGGTAAGCTGCATCCGCACGGTGACAGCGCGATCTACGACGCGCTCGTGCGAATGGCTCAGGACTTCACGCTCCGCGTTCCGCTCATCGACGGGCACGGCAACTTCGGATCGCTCGACGACGGCCCGGCGGCCGCTAGGTACACCGAGGTGCGCCTGGCACCGTCCGCGCTGCCGATGACGGAAGACCTCGATGAAGACGTCGTCGACTTCGTTCCGAACTACGACAACCAGCTCACCCAGCCCGACGTGCTGCCGAGCGCATTTCCGAATCTGCTCGTCAATGGCGCGAGCGGAATCGCCGTCGGCATGGCCACCAATATGGCCCCGCACAATCTGATCGAGGTGATCGGCGCGGCCCGGCATCTGATCGCGCATCCGGATGCCACTCTCGACGACCTGATGGCGTACGTGCCCGGTCCCGACCTTCCCGGGGGCGGCACCATCGTCGGGCTGGACGGCATCCGCGACGCGTACGCGACCGGGCGCGGCAGCTTCAAGACCCGCGCCAAGGTCTCTGTCGAGTCGATCACCGCGCGCAAGAGCGGACTCGTCGTCACGGAACTGCCGTACCTCGTCGGCCCCGAGAAGGTGATCGAGAAGATCAAGGACGGCGTTCAGGCGAAGAAGCTGAGCGGCATCTCCGACGTCACCGACCTCAGCGATCGCAGCCGCGGGCTTCGCCTGGTGATCGGCATCAAGACCGGATTCAGCCCGGAGGCGGTCCTCGAGCAGCTCTACCGCTACACACCGCTCGAAGACGGCTTCTCGATCAACAACGTCACGCTCGTCGGCGGCGGACCGCGCACCCTGGGCCTGCGCGATCTGCTGCAGGTCTATATCGACCATCGCATCGAAGTCGTGACGAGGCGATCCCGGTATCGGCTGGCGCGCAAGCAGGAACGGCTGCACCTGGTCGAGGGTCTGCTGATCGCGATCCTCGACATCGACGAGGTCATCCAGGTGATCCGTACCTCGGACGACACCGAACAGGCCAGAACCCGTCTGATGGATGTCTTCGACCTGAGCCAGGTGCAGGCGGAGTACATCCTCGAGCTGCGGTTGCGCCGACTGACCAAGTTCTCCCGAATCGAGCTCGAGGCCGAGCGCGACGAGTTGCAACAGCAGATCGCGCAGCTGCAGGAACTGCTCGCGAGCGACGAGCGGTTGCGCGCTCTCGTCTCGGAGGAGCTGGATGCCGTCGCCGAGAAGTTCGGCACGCCGCGCCGCACGCTCCTCACGGCGGCTCGACCTTCCATCGCGTCGACCGGCTCACGCAAGAGCCAGGTCGCCCTCGAGGTTGCAGACACGCCGTGCCGAGTGTTCCTCTCCGCCACCGGGCGCATCGCCCGGGTGGATGCGACGGCGGGCGAAGACGGAACCGTCGACATCGACACGTTGCAGCGCATCGCGACGCCGGCGCGACGCAGCAAACACGATGCCGTGCTCTCCGACGTCATCACGACGAGCCGCAGCGAGATCGGCGCTGTGACGAGCACAGGACGGCTGATCCGCTTCTCCCCCGTCGACCTGCCCGCCGTGCCGGCGAACTCCGTGCAACTGGGGGCGGGCGTGAAGGTGCGCGACTATCTGGCGCTCGGCGACAGGAGCGAGCGCGTGCTGGCGATCGTCTCATTGGAATCGCAGGCCCCGATCGCCCTCGGCACCGCGCAGGGTGTTGTCAAACGTCTCGTCCCCGGTGACTGGGCGAACAAGCCCGATTTCGAGATCATCGCGCTGAAGCCGGGTGATCGGGTCGTCGGCGCCGCGGCAGCGACCGACGCCGACGAACTCGTGTTCGTGACCTCGGATGCGCAGCTTCTGCGGTTCGCGGCATCGGGCGTGCGGCCGCAGGGCCGCGGTGCCGGCGGCATGGCCGGCGTGAAGCTCGGTGCCGGCGCGAACGTGATCGCGTTCGACGTCGTGCCGTCCGACGCGATCGAGGTGGCCGTCGTGGTCACGGTCGCGACCAGTGGAACGACGCTGGCCGGCGCGGATGCCGGAAGCGGCAAGGTGAGCGCATTCGCGGAGTTCCCGGCCAAGGGCCGGGCGACCGGCGGAGTGCGGGCACAGCGCTTCCTGAAGGGCGAGGACCAGTTGAGTGTGGCGTGGGTCGGCCCGGAACCGGCTCGGGCTGTCGGCCCGGACGGGGCGACCAGGCAGCTGCCCGAGCCCGGTGCGAAGCGGGACGCCTCCGGAACCCCGCTGGATGCCGTGATCGGCTTCGTCGGCGCCGCCATCGGCGCGTAGTCTGCGCGGCATTCTGACGGTCGGGTAGCGACCGGCGGGCAGCGGCCGCGTCAGGCGTCGATGCGGTCCCGGGAGAGCGTGTCGCTGCGCTCGATCAGGAACTCCTTGCGCGGCGGCACGTCGCTGCCCATCAACAGTTCGAAGACGTCCGCCGCCTGCTCCGCATCCGAGATCCGCACCCGGCGCAGCAGCCGGTGCCCGCGGTCCATGGTCGTGGTGGCGAGCTGATCGGCATCCATCTCGCCGAGGCCTTTGTACCGCTGAATCGGCTCCTGGTATCGCTTTCCCGACTTCTTCAGCGACGCGATCACCGTGTGCAGCTCCGCCTCGGAGTAGGTGTAGATCGTCTCGTTCGGCTTCGAACCAGGGTTCATGACGATGAGCCGGTGCAGCGGCGGCACGGCAGCGAAGACGCGACCGTCCTCGATCATCGGTCGCATGTACCGGAAGAACAGCGTCAGCAAGAGCGTGCGGATGTGCGCGCCGTCGACGTCCGCGTCGCTCATGATGATGACCTTGCCGTAGCGCGCCTGCGCGAGATCGAAGCTGCGCCCTGACCCTGCGCCGATCACCTGGATGATGGATGCGCATTCGGCGTTGGACAGCATGTCCGAGATGGATGCCTTCTGCACGTTCAGGATCTTGCCGCGGATGGGCAGCAGCGCCTGGTACTCGCTGTCACGGGCGCGACGCGCCGTACCGAGCGCCGAGTCGCCCTCGACGATGAACAACTCGCTGTGCTCGACGTCGCTGGAGCGGCAATCCACGAGTTTAGGCGGAAGCGATGAGGTCTCCAGCGCGTTCTTGCGCCGCTGCGTCTCCTTGTGCGCGCGCGCGGAGATCCGAGACTTCATCTCACTGACGACCTTGTCGAGCAGCAGCGCCGACTGTGTCTTGTCGTCACGCTTCGACGAGGCGAACCGAGCTGCCATGCCGTCGCCGAGCACCTTCGCCACGATGTTGCGTACCGCGGGGGTACCGAGAATCTCTTTCGTCTGCCCTTCGAACTGCGGCTCGGGCAGGCGAACCGTGAGCACCGCCGTCAGGCCGGCGAAGAGGTCGTCTTTGTCGAGCTTCTCGTTCGCACCGACCTTCAGGCGGCGCGCGTTCTGTTCCACCTGCGCACGGAAGAACTTCATCAGTCCCTGATCGAACCCGGTTTGATGGCTGCCGCCCTTCGGGGTGGCGATGATGTTGACGAAGCTGCGCATCATCGTCTCGTAGCCGGTCCCCCAGCGCAGCGCGATGTCGACCTGACAGTCGCGCTCGAGCTCGGTCGGCACCATCGCGCCGGTCTCCGACAGCACCGGCACGGTCTCGATGAACGTCCCGTCTCCGATGATACGCCAGGTGTCGGTCACCGGCGAGTCTGGCGCGAGGTACTCGGCGAACTCCGAGATGCCGCCGGCGAAGGCGAACTCTTCGCGTTCGGCCGCTTCTCCGCGTTCGTCGGTGATGCCAAGGCGCAGGCCGGGAACCAGGAACGCCGTCTGACGCGCGCGGCCGATGAGGTCGTCGCTGCTGAACTCGACGTTGCGTCCGAAGATCTGGCGATCGGCCCAGTATCGAATGCGTGTGCCGGTGACGCCGCGCGCGACCTTGCCGACCACGCGCAACACGCTGCCCGATTCGAAAGGTGAGAACGGGGCATCCGGGCTCGGCTCGGCGCCGTCATCGAAGATGCCGGGCTCGCCGCGGTGGAACGACATCGCCCAGGTCTTGCCGTCGCGGTCCACCTCGACGTCGAGTCGTTCTGACAAGGCGTTGACCACGGACGCGCCGACCCCGTGCAGTCCGCCCGAGGCTGCGTACGACCCGCTGCCGAACTTGCCGCCGGCGTGCAGCTTCGTGAAGACCACCTCGACACCGCTGAGGCCCGTCTTCGGCTCGATGTCAACGGGGATGCCGCGCGCCTTGTCGCGCACCTCGATGCTGTCGTCGGCGTGCAGCAGAACCTCGATGTCGTTGCCGTAGCCGGCAAGCGCCTCGTCGACCGAGTTGTCGATGATCTCCCAGAGACAGTGCATGAGACCGCGTGCGTCGGTCGACCCGATGTACATGCCGGGGCGCTTGCGCACGGCCTCAAGGCCCTCAAGCACCGACAGATGTCTGGCCGAATAATCCGAACTCGCCACGTGAACTCCTCGCACGGTGCCCGACCCCGCGCTCGATACCCGACGCAGGCCGCACCGACCTCAGCCTAACGACAGCGATGGCCGGTGGCCGAGATCGACACGACCGCCGCCGCCCGCCGCTACGCGCGCAGCGAAATGCGCCCAAACGGGGCAACGCAGGAGCCGGGAACGTGCTTGTATGGGTGTAGGTCAGAGATGGTCATCGTTCGAGAGGAGCACATCATGTCGACAACCACCACGGGTAACGGTGTCGCCACCGAGCTCCCCACAGAGCAGCAGTTGACCGCCGCCGACCGCTGCGACGCCTGCGGTGCCCAGGCATACGTTCGGGTCACGGTGAACAACGGCGAGCTGCTGTTCTGCGCTCACCACGCCAAGAAGCATCAGGAGAAGCTCTCCGAGATCGCACACAGCTGGCACGACGAGTCTGACCGGTTGTTCGAGGATCAGCGCGCATAACGCGATCGCGCCACCGCATCGGGAGCCGGCCTTTCTGCTGGATATCAGCCGGCGGCGGCATGTGAATCGCCGCTGACGTACACGCGCGCGATGCTCGGGTCGATCCGCACCTGGATCTCTTCGCCGATCGTGTCGATCGCTTCCGCCCAGCCGGTGGAGCTGAGTTCCGCGCCGATTCCCGAACCGTAGACCACAGCTTCATCGCCCGCGGCGACCTGCGTGCCCTGCGCGTCCAGTTCCATCCAGTCCTCTCCGATGGCGATGACCGGCAGCGCGTGTCCGGCGATGGCGACGGTCACCTTCCCGGCCGCGATCGACGGCAGGCCCGTCCAGGCGCCGACCGGAAGCACCGCCACGTCCCCGCGGACGAACGCGACTGCGGTACGCAACGAGGCGATCGGCTCTAAACCGAGTTCCGTTGCGCTCGGGCCTCCGGACGGCGAGATGCCATAGAGGAACGCGCCGATGCGCACCAGGTCGTAATCGAACGACGGCCGCTGGAATCCGGCGGCGCTGGCCGCGAGGTGTCGCAGTTGCGGGCGCAGGCCGGCCGCGTGGGCGAGCTCGATCGCCTCCTCGAACCGTTGCCGGGCTGCGTCGTCGTCTGCATCGGACGCCTCGGAGATGTGGCTGAAGACGCCAACGACCTCGATCGCGCCTGCGCGCTCCAACGCACGCGCGCGCGCGACGAACTCGGGCCATTCCTCGCGGCGCACCCCATTGCGATTAAGCCCGGTGTCGGCCTTCAGGTGCACGTCGGCGACGCGACCGAGAGAAAGTGCCGCCGCGGCGACGGCTTCGAGGATCGCCGCGTCCCCGATGCCGAGATCGATCTGCTCCCGCACCGCACGCCGAAGGTCATCATCGACGGTGAGCAGCCAGGCGAGCGCGCGCGGCCCCGGGCCGGCGATGGCGCGCACGTGCAGTGCGGTCGCAAGGTCGAGACAGCCGATCCATTCGATCCCGGTGCGGATCGCGCGCCTCACCACGGTCTCGGTGCCGTGTCCGTACGCGTCGTTCTTGACGACCATCATCACCTGCGCCGGTGCGACGGTACGGCGCACGACCTCGATGTTGTGGTCGAACGCGGCAAGGTCGACGCGGAGCCGAGTCGGTGTGCGGTCGGTCATGAGCGAAGGCTCCGACGGAATCCGCGGATGAGTCGGACCACGAGCTCCGAGGCCGACATGCCGGTGGCCGTCATCCATTCGCCTACCTCGGGCTCGCCGCGTTCCGGGTCTCCGAGGAAGACGACCTCGTCGCCCGCGGCTGCCGGGCCGTCTCCGAGCTCGATGACGCAGACGTCCATCGCGACCCTGCCGACGATTCGGCGGCGACGCCCGCGCACGGAGACCGAGGCGCGATTCCCCAGCGCGCGCACGACGCCCTGGGCGTAGCCGCCGGTGACCAGCCCGATGCGGCCATCCGCTGCCGCCCGGTGGGTATAGCCGTACGAGACCCCCTCACCCGCGCGAATCCGCTTCACCGTGACGATCCGGCCGGCCGCGCGCAGCGCGGGAGTCCCCCGCCGCTGTCCGTCGACGCCGGGAAAGCCGTAGGCCGCTCCGCCGACTGTCGCGATACCGGATGCGACACCGCCAGCGTCGAGCGGTGTTGGCCATTCCGCTTCGCCGGTGGGATCGCGCAGTTGCATCGCGACCTCCGAGCCCAGCCCGATTCCACGGCTCGCTCGCACCAGTGCGGCCGCCGCATCGCCGAGCGAGACGGCCGCTCCGTACACGCCGAGCAGGCCGGTGACGGGAACGCCGTGCCCGGCGGACGCAACCGCTGCGGCATCCTCGAGTGCCATCGCGCGGGGCGCGTGACCGCAATCCAGCAGAAGGTGGATGCCGGCCGCCCCTGCTCGGGCGGCTGCCGCGGCGGCATCCGGTGTCGCGACAGCGACATGCACGCCGCGCGGGACCGCTCCCGCGACGGGGGCGATCCCGGTGACCAGGAGGGGCACGTCCACCCCGGCCGCCCGCAGCGCGTGCGCCTCAGCCACGTCGGCGACGCCGAGCCAGGATGCTCCCGCCTCGACCGCCGCCCGGGCGACCGTGACGAGACCGTGCCCGTACGCGTCGTGATCGACCCGGACGAGAACGGGCGCTCCGGTTCTCGACGTGTACGCCCGGATGTTGGAACGGATCGCGCCGAGATCGATCTGTGCCGACCGGGAATCCGTCGCCTCATCCAAAGGTGAGGTCGCGGGCATCCGACCTCCTTCAGCACGATCCTGGTGTTGTCAGGACGCACCCCCAGCCTAACGCGCCACGGTCACTGCTCCCGCCGCGCCTTCGACGCCTCACCGTATACTTCAGTGACCCCAGACATCGGAAGAAAGATCTCGTTGGCTACCTCGCGTTTCAGACTCACGGACCGTTTCGTCTATCTCGGTGAGAGGATCAAGGGCTTCGACCTGCCCGCGCTGCGAGAGCGGGCACGTGCCTCGGCGGCCAAGCACCATAAGAACGCGACCGCAGTGCTGATCGACATGCTGTGGTCGGCGGCGTTCCGTGACACGGCCTTCCAGGACTACGTCGACTGGGACTTCCCGATGCTGACCCGGGCCGAGCGAGCGACGTTCATGACGCATCCGATCTCCGGCTTCATCGCGGAGAAGTTCGACGCGGCCGAGAAGCGCCCGCTGATGCAGAACAAGATCACGTTCAATCGGCTGTTCGACGACTTCCTTGGTCGGGAATGGCTCGATGTGCGCGAGTCGAGCAGCGAGCAGGTACGCGACTTCGTGCAACGCAAGGGCAAGGTGATGGGAAAGGTTCCGGTCAGCAGCTCCGGGCACGGCGTCACCCGCTACCTCGCCGACGGGATCGACGACTGGGATGCCTTCCGCGCCGAGCTGCTGGAGAAGGATCAGCAGCTGCTCGAGGAGTACATCACGCAACATCCTGTGCTGGCAGAGATCTGCGCGGCGACCGCCAACACGACCAGGGTGACGACGTTCTTCGATGGCACCGACGTGCACATCCTGTCGATGGCGCAGAAGTTCGGACGCGGCGCCGCGAGCGACCAGCAGACCTACGGCGGCTTCTACACGATGCTCGACCACGAGACCGGACATTCCAAGGGCCGCGGATACGACTCGCACGACAACGTCTGGGAACGGCACCCGGAATCGCATGTCTCCATTCCCGACTTCCAGGTGCCGAACATGGACGCGATCATCGATCTCGTCGATCGCGCCGCTCGGGTGGTCCCCGAGATGCAGTACATCGGCTGGGACATCGTGGTGCGCGAGCACGACGCGGTCATCGTGGAGGGCAACTGGGGAGCGGGCGTCTACGAGAACAAGCCCAGCGTGACCGGCGTGCGCACCGGCAGCCGCCCGCGCTATCGCGAGATCATCGGTTTCTGACGCCAGCCGGAGCGTCGATGATCAATCGCGTCCGGCGATCCTGATGGCGCCGAGGATGGACTCGCGGGCCGCAGCGGCATGGGCATCGGCGGCGTTCGTCATCGCGGACGGCCGGTATTCCAACCCGGCACGCTGCGCGGCCGTGCGCAGCAGCCGATCCGCGAGCTCCGGGTTCTTCGCCAGCACCGGCCCGTGCAGGTGCGTCCCGTACAGCGATCCGTGCACCAGGCCCTCGCTGCCTGCACCGTTGCCTGCGCCTGCCAGCACGCGTCCGAGGCTCGGCCCATCGGTCACGAGGTCGCGCGCGTGATTCTCGTACCCGACGAGCAGACCGTTGTCGCCATCCACCACGAGTTCTCCCGTCGCCCGAGATCGGCGTAGCGCCGAGGATGCCTCGATCAGTCCGAGGCCGTCCAGAACCCCGCCATCGGCGAGCTCGAGCGTCCCACCGAGCAGCTCCAACCCGTTACCGACGGCGAGGAGCGGCACTCCGGATGCCATCGCCGCCGTGAGCAAAGGCTTCAGGCCCAGCAGAAGGTCCCGCGCCTGGCTCAGCCGCGAGTCGGAGCAGGATCCGATCACGACGACATCGAGCCTCTCCGGAATGCTGCCCGCCTCCTCGACGGCAACGACCCGTGCATCGATCCCCGACCACCCGCAGCGGCGGGCGAGCACGCGCGCGTTCTCGGAGTCGCCGTTCGGGTTGAACAATTCGGGAGCGACGGACACGATGTTCAGAACGCTCATGAGTCATCCCCGTCTGCGGTCAAGCCAAGGTGCGCACGGGTCCGTCGCATCGCGTCGGCCGAGAAGATGATCGTCTTGTGTCGGCCGGTAGGCAGCGGAGCCGCGAGGAATGTGTCGAGAGCGACGCGCAGATCCGGTTCGACGTCACCGATCTCGACCCCGTCGTATGCGAGCTGCAAGGCGAGCTCGGCCGACTTCGATCCCGTCACGACGTCGACGTGTCCGAGCGCAGCGGCGCTGGCGGTCCAGAAGAACGACGGGTCGCTCAGATCGGAGCCGTACGCGATCAGCTTCTGACTTGTCGGGTCGAGGGCATCGATGTTGAGCTGGAAACTGGCCGGGTTCTTCACCAGCACGAACTCGACCTGCTGACCGCGCACCACAACCTTCTCCCCGCGCGCGAAGACCGGCGGAAGTGCGGAAAGTGCACCGAGCGCGGTGTCGAGACGGAAGCCGTCGACGAGCAGGGCGCGCGCGCCGGCGATGGCCGCGGCCGCGTCGATCGCGTAGTGCACGCCACGGCTCGGCAGTACGATCTCATGCGGTCGATCGTCGATCCTGAGCACGGCTGCCCGATCCGACGTCGACTGCACGATGATCCCGTCCGCTGCGGCGAGACGATCACGTGACGGCCGCGCGTAGCCGAAGCCGTTCCCGGCGTTCGCCGCCACCTCGGCGGCAACGCCGTAGCGCACCACGGGTGCGGTGACCTTCTCTGCGATCTCCAGCAGGCTGGCATCGTCCGCGTTGATCACAACGGCGTCCGAGGCACGAGCGGCAATGCGACCCAGCATGTCCGCGACCATGGCTGGGTCGTGGAAGCGCACAATCTGGTCGACCTGCACATTCGTGAGCACGACCACGCGAGCGGCCAGCTTCGGCGCGAGCGCGGCGCCGTGCGCCTCATCCATCTCCAGCACGGCGACGTCACGCTTCACCCGTCCCGTGAGATCCGACTCCTCGAGGAGCGCGGAGGTGAGTCCCTGAGCGATATTGGCAGTGGAAGGGTTCGTGAAGATGGATGACCCGTGCGCGCGCAGGATCGAGACCAGCATTTTGGTCGTGGTCGATTTGCCGTTCGACCCGGAAACGATCAGGAGCCCGCCCGGGAACGAGGCGAGCGCCTTCTGCAGATATCCGGGAGCGATTCGATTGACGACCAGCCCCGGAATGGCAGAACCGCCACCGCGTTTGCGCAACCGGGCGGCGAAACGCACCGCGCGACCAACGAGGATCGCGGGCACGTATCGCAGCATCGGGACGCCCTACTCGAGATAGTCGCGCAGCGACTGCGAGCGGGACGGGTGGCGTAGCTTCGCCATCGTCTTCGACTCGATCTGCCGGATGCGTTCGCGAGTGACGCCGAACGTGTCGCCGATCTGGTCGAGGGTCTTCGGCATTCCGTCGCCGAGCCCGAAACGCATCCTGATCACACCGGCTTCACGCTCCGACAGCGAGTCGAGCAGGCTCTCCAGCTGCTTCTGCAGCATGGTGAAGCCGACGGCGTCCGCGGGGACGACGGCCTCGGTGTCTTCGATCAGGTCGCCGAACTCGCTGTCTCCGTCCTCACCGAGCGGGGTGTGCAGGGAGATCGGCTCGCGCCCGTACTTCTGTACCTCGATGACCTTCTCCGGGGTCATGTCGAGTTCGCGGCTGAGCTCTTCCGGCGTGGGCTCGCGACCGAGGTCTTGGAGCATCTGCCGCTGCACTCGGGCGAGCTTGTTGATGACCTCGACCATGTGCACCGGAATGCGGATCGTACGAGCCTGGTCGGCCATCGCACGCGTGATCGCCTGCCGGATCCACCAGGTGGCGTATGTGGAGAACTTGAAGCCCTTGGTGTAATCGAACTTCTCGACCGCGCGGATCAGGCCGAGGTTGCCCTCCTGGATCAGGTCCAGGAACTGCATGCCACGACCCGTGTACCGCTTGGCGAGACTGACCACGAGCCGCAGGTTGGCGCCGAGCAGGTGGCTCTTCGCGCGCTGTCCGTCCCTGGCGACCCAGGCGAGCTCACGGCCGAGCTGCGACTTCTTCTCTGCGTCGGCGAAGTGCGAGAGCTTCTCCTCGGCGAACAGACCCGCCTCGATGCGCATCGCCAGTTCGACCTCTTCGGCCGCATTCAGCAACGCGACCTTGCCGATCTGCTTCAGGTAGTCCTTGACCGGGTCAGCCGTGGCACCGGTGATCGTCGCGGAATAGACGGGGACGTCGTCGTCTTCGTCGACGGCGCGCAGCACGAGGGCGCCCTGCGGCAGCGCTTCCTCCGCCTTGCCCTTCGCGTCGTCGCCGCCGTCCTCCTCGGGGCCGGCCTGCTTGTCGACATCCGCCGCGTTCTCGTCGATCTCGACGTCCGCGTCATCCGCCTCGGCTGCGGAGGCAGTCGCCTTCTTGCCGGCTGCCTTCTTGGCCGTCGACTTTGCGGCCGTGGCCTTGCTCGACGCGTTCTTGGACTGTGCGTT
>Ga0164242_10004285_pt1 | contig 16046 bp, 17 predicted proteins | sample OricomgcompostMG_FD_108783 | JGI IMG/M metagenome (GOLD analysis project Ga0164242, IMG submission 108783) | Miracle-Growth compost microbial communities from Emeryville, California, USA - Original compost - Miracle growth compost (MG) ... | reverse complement strand
GGTACCAAAGGCGGTCATAATGACGGAGCTTCATCTTTAGAAACTCTTTATCCTTTAAAGCTTCTTTTCCAAAGAGCGACTGGAATTTCTGTTCCTGCCTGCTCCAAAAATCTAACCCTGCTTCCAGGGTTGCCGGTTCGTTTTTCCTGTTTTGAACTTCCATAAGATCAGTTTTGCTGTAGAAGCGGGAGAACTTTTGCTTTAAGGAATTTGCGTTGTGGCACCTCTAATAGGAAATGACGGTCGCCATTTTTTTCCATCATCTCAATAATGAAGTTTTTGTCATCGGCGATACTGAACTTTTTAAATGCCGCTATTATTATTTTCCCGGTATCTTTTCCTTTTCCCGGTAAGATATTCAACAACAGGGGATGGATCTCCCGCTCCCCAATGGCTGTGCGTTTAGCCTGCTTTTTATCTTTGATATAAAACCGCAGGAAATCTATCTTGTAGCTAAGCTGTGTCTTGTTGTCTAAGGTAAACCTGAAGAACAGAATATTATTTTTTACATAAATGCCCCGTAATTTGAACTTCATTTGGTATTTATGTTGCTTAACTCCATGCAGGAAGGACTTTTGACCCGATATTATTTTCATGTAATCTGCTATTTGTTTCTTATTCATAGAAAGTCCGCTGAACTGTACGCGTACTTTCTTTGGCTGTTTACGCAGGTCAATGACCTGGTAGGCCGGGTCAGGATTATAGTCAACCATAAAAGTGTAAACCTTTCCGTCATCCGTGACGACGCTGAGATTGCTTTGCTTAAAATTCTTTTGCCCGGCTTTTACCTTCAGGATATTGTCTGTGCCTTTTACTTTTTGGGCAAGCACATACTTGTCGCCCCTGTCGGCACTTTGGATGGCTGCAGGGAAAATAAGAAGTGTGGTTTTATGCCAGGTAATATCCAGTTTATAGGGTTTTATCAAGTCGGAAGAATTGAAATGCCGGACCTGTTGCGCCTGACCTGCTACGGCTGCTGTGCAGCAAAGCCATAAGCCAATGAGAAATTGTTTCATGATTTATTCTTGTTTATCGATGTTTAAAATTTAATAGTAACACTACTTCTGCATGGCTTTCTGATCCACCAATAAGACCGGATAACCTGCCTTGACAGTTACCCGTACCAATTTCGTTTTCCTGCCCAGGAGTCCTTTGATGGTTTCTATACCTGTCCCGGCGGCCTGCGTAGCCAGCGAGGGATTCATATTCATAAATTGCAAACTCTGGATGGCCTGATCGGCGCCTTCCTTTGCAGCATCCCTGGTTATGGCCCCGGGAACCCTAATTCCCTCCAACCCATCCATATCGAAGACGTTCAGTGAGACCGGAAAAATATTATTGCCATCACGGATGTCTTTTACCTGTATGTCCAGCCGCTCGCCTGTTAACGTGCATGTACCGAAAACAGAAGTGTTCCGGGGGATCAAAATCCCATTTATGAAAATATCCTTTAAAAGACGCAGCTTTACGGTTGCCCCTGAAACAAGGGTTTGGGTTCCGTGTACGACGGCTGGTATGTCCTGGCGGCTGAAAACATCGTTCTCGATGGCAGGCTGTGTCAGGTCGTAGAAAGCATTACGCTGCAGCTCATTCCAAAGAGGTAACGCAGAATCACCGGACAGATCAGGTATGAATGGCCTTTGCAGCAAAGAGGCTGTCCCGGTGTTTGCCGCCGTTGTCACGGGAAATACTTCTCCTCTCTGCTTTTCAGATTGCGCTTTCAGTTGTTCCTGAATACGACCCGGATGCTGTATGTCCAGGATTTTTTCCAGCATACCGTTCAGTTGCTGTAATTCAGGGTCAGGACTGTCTTCCGGTTGACTATTGGCCAGCAACTGTTTCAAACGGGAGATTGCCGCGTTTCCATCTTTTCCATCTTCCGCCATCGGTAAGTCATTTGTCGAATATAAATCCGTGTCAGGTGCTGCATTTAGTGCAGTTTCTAACTGTGCCAGCTTACGCCCAACCCTTACTTCATTGGGATCAGGGTCGCTTTGCAAGCCGGTACCCCCGCCATAAGAATCATTGTAACCGGAATGGTAAAGTTTATATCCTGGTTTATTTGTATCTTCCGAATAGAGGTTTGTTTGCGTATTTCCATAATCGGCATAAGGATCCTGCGCACGGGCTTCCTTCAATGCCAGGGAATCCTGTTCTGCAATATGATACAGGCTCATCTTATCTAGGCTGCCAGCGGGCATCTTCGCTTCAGGAAGTTGGGTATTGAAGCCGTTTTGTTGTTTCTTCTCAGGGGATTTCTGTATTCCCTGTCCTCCGCCCAATGCCCAGAATACCATTGTTATAAAGGGAAGGACAAGCAAAGGAAGTACCAGCAAGAATTTCCGTTGCTTTTTGAATTTTTCCGAATATGCTTTCATTATTTTTGCTTTTGTTGATAATTGAATGTTTTTACCCTTTTATGAGAAGAGGACGTGTCCGGTGGCGGCTGGGCACTTTCCTGTACCGGAACCGCTCGTTGAGTGGGATGCGGAGATGGTTGATAAAACAGGGCACTTCCCAGCAGGTATAAAAGATATCCGCCACCCGACAAGCAAAATATAAACAATGCTATCTTCTTTTGTTTTACCGTTAAGCGCTGTTCCTGCTTTTGCAGGTAACGGCTAAGGGAAAGCTGAACCGTTATAATCCTATGGGCAACCCATGATGCCGTTTTATCCTGCCAATGCTTTTGCGTTTCTTTCTTTCCCATCTGCTTCATATCATTGAGTAATTGAAATCATCAATAATTGTTTCCCGTTTGCCTTGTGCTTACGTTTAAATCTTTATTTTCAAGGATGTGCCAACGTTCGATCAGAAAGCCATGCGGATTATTATCCGAACGGGATACATTTCTTAAATAACCTTCGGTGATTAGGCTCCGGGTAACGATGGTGGTGGTACGGGTAATTTTTTCCTTGCCATAGTAGCGGAAATAATAGGGATATTGGTTGGTATCGACGACGATGCTGTCCGACACCACCCGCTGGCTCACATTCCCCGATATAATACCGGCATAATAACCGCTTTCCCGGAGGTTATCGTATTCTCTTTGTGCCGAGGCATCTGCCAGGTAAAGCGCTTTGCCTATATGGTTTTTGATTACTTCGTCGTCCGGGTCAAGCGTAAAGAAATAGTAATGGAACATTTTGATGTGGTCCCTGGCTTCCACGGGAATATTGTCTTTTCTTTCACCCGCAAAAGCCTCTAATGCTTTCCCATTGGCCAGCAGGTAGATATGCTGTTCTGATTCCATCACCAGTTGGTAACTTTCATAAATGGCATAGCAACTGATAGTAACGCAAGCAGCAATCAGTACGAAACTGAATAACCGGATATGCTTGAAAGCGGTGTCTATATTTTTAAGCTGTTGGAACATTCGATAAAGTATTTCATTCAATAATTAAATCGCCATAAGCGCCAGTTTTGCCGCTGCTGACGCCCCCTGTTGGGTCATGCTGTTCACCTTATGCAAAAGGGTATCTTTTCCTCCTGCATGTATGATGTAGCTGGATACACTTGGTACCGTGGTATAGCCGACAATTGAAATCAGCATAAAAATGATATAAGCCACCGTACTGTAAAAATCCTGATCCATGTTCATCATGTTTTCCAGTATTTTTCCGGTAATTGCTCCAAAGATATTGGCGACCGGTAGCCACATATATACATTGATATACCGTGCTATCCAGGTGGAGAGGGTTTGCTGGAAACCATCGAATACACTTAATCCTAAAACAAGCGGCCCTAATATGGATAGTATGATCAGGTAAAAGGTTCGGATGGTGTCAATGCAGAGTCCTGCAGCTGCATAAAGAATGGACACTATCTGACTGATACCTTCCTTGATGTAATTTTTTAAATTGAGGAAAGAGAATGCGTTGCTCAGCCCGGAAAAGAACCCCTGTTTATTCGTTGTGCCTTGCGGTTGTTTATATTTCTGCCATTGGGGGTTACCACCGGCATCCCTCCCGGGCACTGTCCCGGGAGGGGGCTCTTTCTTTACTGCCTGTTCTTCCTGCTGTATATGCCACCGGATGGCTTTCCCGGAGTCGCCACCCATCGCTGCTGTGGCGGTAACGACCGGTTTAAGCACGCCGTTCATCAGGCCGAGAAATGCCGGAAATAGAACGATCACCATACCAATGGCAAAAGGTCGTAATAAAGGAAATACGTCAATGGCCTCAGCTCGGGCAATATGTCGCCATACCCTGAAGGCGATGTATGTCAAAGCTGCAAATCCAGCAATGGCCCTACCCACATTGATCATTCGACTGCACAAGGGGATCATCTGATCGTAGAGATTCTCCAGTACATGATGCAATCCGTATATGCTGTCCGCTATGCCCTGCGCTTCTGCCACGGCAGGGAACAGCAGGCTTAACACAAGAGGAAGCGCTATGATAATGGTTTTCCTGTTTTTCATTTTATAATATTGTTAGTTTTTATATCATATAGTTGTCCCATTTCAGAAGCATCCTGTTGTGCCTTTGACCTTTGCAATTCCAGCAACTTAGTCCGTTGGTCGAAAGTTCTAAGAAAACTGAGCTTGTCTTGCATCTCTTTATAAATCCGGTCTATCGTCGTTAATCGCTCATCATCGCTCATGCGCAGTTTTGAGTCAGTCAGTACGAGAGTCAGTTCATCGATATTTTGTAAGCTGCGGTCAAAGAGGTTTCCATAAACTTTACCGAGATAATCTATTTCTTCCGGGGTAAACTTTTCACTGTGTTTAAATTCATTAAAAGCAGTTTTGTATTCTTTTAGCAACTCTGTCTGGTAACGGATTATATCTGCTACCCGCTGATACTTTCGCAACTTTGGATTAACCATCAGTAAGCCATCCAGGAAAGCTTCATGAAGGTTAAAATTGCCCTTGGATAAATCCCTGATGGTATTATATCCCTTGCTGACAATAGTATAGCCCGTCTTCATATCACTAAGGATCTGCTTTAACTGGATGAGTTTTTCAATATCCAGCACAAGCTGTTGCATCTCCGCCGATTGGGCGGAAGCCAGTTGTATTTTCAGGGTACAGCAGAAGCTCAACGCTATCACTACTAAAATTTTTCTAATTTCCATTTGTTATTGTTGTCGATATAATTGCATCAGTACTTTTGTATCTGCCGTTCCCTGTTTTCGGGCTGCTGCCAGTTGCTGGACAAGTTGGCTAAGGCTTCTCAAGAAGCTGAATTTGTCCTGCACCTGTTTATAAATATTATCTATTTGCCTGATACGTTCGCCATCGGTCATCTTCATTTCTCCATTAGCTGTAACAAGCTGCAGTTCATCCAAATCCTTTACTGCTTCATTCTCCACATTATCGTACACTTTCTTGATGTAGATGATTTCTGCACCAGTGAATTGCCCACTTGCTTTTACCTGTTTCATTACTTCATCATATTGTTGCAGCATGATCATTTGCATGGATAGGATCCCTGTTATTTTAGGATATTTCATGATTTTAGGGTTTACTGTTTTCAAACTGTTGAAATAATCTTTATGCAGGTTGAATTCTCCGTTTTTGATGCCTCCAATGAGGTTCAGTCCATCCCGGGTGATGTCGTAGCCCTTTTTCAAATAGCCGAGATAAACCTGCAAGGCAACGATTTGTTGTACCAGGTATTTGGTCTGGGTCTTCTTCTGGTTAAACCAGTTACCCAATCCCTGTGCATGAGCAGCGGCAGTATAAACGAGGAGCATCACCGCGAAGCAAATCATCTTTATATTGATCCGTTTCATGTTATGGCCGTAATTTTCCTTTTGTAATATGCTGCCAGGGTTTAGGCTTCGGAAACAAAGCAGATACGCCGTTCGAACCCATAACTAATTGGTTGTTGACCAGGTAGAAGGATTTTCTATCCCGGGTTTGTCTGTTCTTGACCGTCATTTCCCGCACCCGGAAGCCTTCTTTTTCGTCAAAGGTTACCCGGAAGGTGCATTGTATATTGTCTTTCGTAAGCGTATTCAGTTCGTAGGGATCCTTCGCGTGTACACCGCTCTCAGCAGTCTTGATGATTTCCTCCAGACAGGACTTTAATTCATCCTTGACGTAAAGGCATCTTTGGCCGGACAGGTTCAGGTAGAACCTTCCCCGGTAGCCCTTCTGAAACATGAGTAGGGTAAATTCCCTGATTGCTTCGACTTTGTTCTTATGATCCATGATATCTCTATTGGATGTTATACAGTTTTTTTATCATTTCCGCTTCCCGGAGATCCCTCGCACGGGAGAGGCTGATATGGAAGTTCCGGTTATTATAACTTCTCAAATCTGACAGGTTCTCATCTATTCCCTTTCCTGCCGAATGGATAAGCTCCAATCGCTTTCCATCCGACATTTGTGTGGAAAATGAATTTACCACCAGGTATAATTCGTCAAGATTTTTCAGGCTTTCGTTAATAATGCCGGTATAGACCTGGTACATCTCATCCAGTTCTGCCGGGGTAAAATGTTTATCCTGCCGGAGCAGACGCCAGGCATTTTTATATTCCGCCACGAGTTCTTCCTGCTGTTCAATAATGGATTTTACTGCTTTATAGGTACTGATAGCACTTTTCACCTTCAGTAGTTCTTGGTAATATTCTTTGTATAAATCCCGCTGCTTTTGAGTCCAATCAGATATTTGTCTGAGCTTCAGCTTAGCCATTTCATTTTCCAGTGTTTTTTGAGCATTCTGCAGCCAGATGGTCTTGGTTTGCAGCAGTTGTACTTTTAGGTCAATAGCTTTAATGACTTTGGTTACAGCCTCTTTTATGATTGCTATAACCTGTCCTTGTGCCCGGTGTGCTGAAAGCGTGGTACCCAGGACTAACAGGATAATGACGATTGCTTTTTTCATAGATTAATTATTTTGTTCTTGCCGGATATCCATTGCCAATGCCGCCAGCCCTTTCCGGATGTCGCCATACTTTTCCGTGTATTCCTCTACTTTCATTTTATCATTTTGCTCAGTTGAATAGGCATAATATTCTTCAACGGAAGGTTCATAGCGATATACCTTCATGAGTTGATTGCCAAGTTCTATATAGACTTCCCTGTATTTCCGGTTGGGATCGTTGGCCTTGTTAATAGACAGCACCAAATCTCTTCCCTTTTCAGTCATCCCAAGCACTGCCTGAATCCTGTCGAACTTGTTCTGGAATTTCTTCATGTCCAGCAGAATTTTACAATCGGCGTTGTTAATAATGGCTTCTTTAATAATCGGCGAACTGATAATGTCATCCATTTCCTGCGTTACCGTAACGGCTTCACCAAAGTGTTTTCGTACGGTCTTGTATAAGTACTTGAGAAATTCTGCCATACCGGATTTTGCAATGGCTTTCCAGGCTTCTTCAATGACGATCACCTTACGGACACCCTTCAGCTTTCTCATTTTGGAAATAAACATCTCCATAATGATGAGGGTAATAACAGGGAATAAAATAGGATGGTCTTTTACATTATCCAGTTCAAAGACAATAAATGGCTGTTGCATTACGTCGAGGTTCTCCTTGGCATTCAGCAGGTAATTAAACTCGCCGCCTTTATAATAAGGTCTGAGGACATAAAGAAAATTGTTGATGTCAAAGTCCCGGTCTTTGACTCTGTCTGTTCGTAGTTCTTCAACAAAATGTTGTTGCAGAAATTCGTAAAAGCTGTCAAAGCAGGGAAAGACATCCTTATGTTCACCCAAATGGTGATAATAGGATTGCATCGCATTGGATATCGCCACGTATTCCGAGCGCCGGAAGGTCTCGTCATTGTGTTTCCAAAGGGCTACCAGCAAAGTCTTGATGGATTCTTTCTTTTCTGTATCAAGTACTTCTCCGGGAGAAATATAAAACGGGTTGAATCGAATGGGATCATCTTCCGTATAAGTAAAATAATAGCCGTTAAGCAGTTTGCATAATCCTTCGTAACTGTGCCCGACATCTACTACAATGCAATGTGCGCCCTGCTGTACATAGCTGTGGAGGATATGGTTCATGAACATGCTTTTGCCGGATCCTGAGCCGCCGATAACGATCTTATTCCGGTTGGTAGTAATACCCCGGCTCATGGGTTCATCAGAGATATCGACATGCACCGGTACGCCTGTCAGACGGTCGCCCAGCCGGATGCCGAACCGGCTTTTGGAAGATCGGTAGGCCGTTTCCATATTGAAAAAGCAGGAGGCTTGTTCGGCAAAGGTTTCAAAACATTCATTGTCAGGTAGGCTACTTTCATTGCCCGGCAACCCTGCCCACCATATTTGCGGGGCGCCCTGCACTTCCAGATGAGGCGTTGCATCCATCCCGGCCAGGGCTGAAGCTGTCAGGTTACGCAGGTCTTTTAATCCATGCCGGTCGTCCGTCCACCAAACCAGGTTGAAGTGCGCCTTGATGGGTTGCCTGCCACCGGCTATAGCTTCATTGAGATATGCTGCGGTGGCTTCCCTGCTGATGGCATTTTCCCGGCTGTAAGCGGATAAAGATTGAAGACGTCTTTGCTTACTTTCCAGCCGCTTTAGGGTTTTGGGCACATCTTCTATAACCAGGTATTGATTATAGATATGATTCACCGGCAACAATTGACCAACCGGCGAGGCAAAGCCCACTGAAAACTTGGTTTTATCGGTGGAATATTTATCATAATTGATGCGGGCGCTGCATTTTGCAGGAAGATTTTCCGGGTCTGCCAGCGTATAGAGTTGGCAATAATTTTCCCCGATTTTCCATTCGGGTTTGAATATGATATCTTTTAGCTGCGGGGTGTCTTCATTTCCGGATAGGAACAGGTAATTTTCGAGCAACCCTGTTTTTCCCTTTGTCCCGCATAGATCGTTTGCCCTAAGCCTTTGCAGCTTTACAAATCCACTGTCATTTAAGATGCGTTTGAATTGCCCGACTACATCCAGCAGTTGCTGCATTTGCTTCTTATTGATGGTATCTTCGGGTATGATGTTGCGCCGTAACAGGTTGGAAACGGCGGAAGTTGCAGGTTTGCTTCCTTTGGCTCTCAGCGTAACCATCAGGTGGCACTGATGAGACAGGTAAGGCCGTTCGTTGAAGAAAAGGTCGCTGCTGCGCTTCAGGAAATTATCGGCATCAACACTAAAATTTGCTCTATACTGTGATTGCGAGAACCAGTCCTGCTTGTGCAACACGCTTCCCGACGGGAGGATTTTTATCGCTTTCAACCATACCTGGTGTAATGCTTGATATTCATCATTTGACAATGAAAAAATCTCCGGCAGCCTTACCCTGAAGACGATTGTGATATCGCCGCCTTTGGACAGGAGGCAGTCCTTTTCTATTTTCCAAATTGGAAAAAGCTGCTGTAGCTGCCTGCTATTATCTTCAGGATCCCTGCCTCTTAATAGGACCGCTGCCAGCAATACACCTGCCATTATCGTCATCACAGTTATCATCTCCTCGTTGGCTTAGCTGAATAAATGTTTTTCTTGTCTTACAAATAATAGCGGAAGGTACCTGCCGGTAAGCCAGGGCTTTCATCAAGCCGTGCTCACCGTACCTGTGATTATACCGGTATATCCCAGCAAACAATCCCGATCCGGTCAACACCACCACCGGTAAGTTCACATATACAGGTGCCCCCGCTAAATACATTGCTGCAAAGGCTATCAGCAGTAAGGCCAGTCCGGCTGCCATGTACCAGATATACTGCGCCTTCAGCCCCTTGAATTCGATGGGCTTGTTGATGCCTTTGTTGATATCATAATTACTGCTGTTCATTTTTTCCTGTTATCTCCCAATGGATGCAATGGTTGAATCTTCGCCGTTACCCTGCCACCCTTGTATGGGAAATCCGGCGAAAGCACTTCAAGCGGAATGCCGTATTTCCCGGAAATACCTTCGGGATCCAGTTCCATCAGGGCAGGAAGGGTGACCCATACATAACGCTCCTTATCTTTTCCCAAATCTGTATTTACGTCTGGAATATTATTCGTTCGGGTATCGTACAGGAAACTGTAACCGTTCTCGCTTTCTTCCAGTTCATTAAAGGATATCCTGTTCCCGGGATTTTCAGTCTGTCGCAGTTCATCCAACAGCACATCCACATAAAAGGCGGTGCCTGCTATATCCACGATCGGTAAATGCCTTTCCATTTTTTAATGTTTTTTATACCCCAAAAAAGCTTCGGAGCACCGTTGCCACCACAACCAAAAAGATACAGCTACCAAACCAGGCGGCTGCCACCTTGTTGGTATCAGGGTCGCCGGAGTTCCATTTGTTGTACACCTTCACGGCGCCGATCAGTCCGACAATAGCGCCGATAGCATACATCAGCTTTGTGCCGTCGTCAAAGTAACCTTTCACTTCGTTGGTGGCTTGGGTGATACCGGCATTGCCATTGCCTGTCTGTCCATAGACTGCTACAAGTCCTGGAAGAAGCAGTACCAGTAAAATTGCTGCTATCTTCAAGGCTGTTTTCCATTTGATTCTGTATTTTCTTTTCATATTATTTGTTCTGATGTGTTTTGATAGAAATAAATTAACGGAGCAGCGTTTTCCATTCTTCTTCCAGTTCGTCCTCGCTAAACGCCACTCCGCAAAATGTCTTTGTATATCTGATTATATAATTGGTAATGGCAACCCGGTAGGCAGGCTGCCGTAACCCGGCGAAGCTTGCCAGCCGTTCTTTTAGCTGTGTTAAAAGTTCGGACTTACCGGTCTCTTTGCCTGCCTTTTCCAGGATGCCATTAATGTCATGCACTGTCCTTTCCAGTTCATCAATGTTTTCTTCCTGTTTGTTTACAGCATGTTTTAGAACTGCCTGTCCTTTACCTCTAAGAAGGCCGACTATTTCCCGGTGATAAAAAAGTATTGAAACAGACAAATAATAGATTGCCAGGATGATGACCGTCGCTGTGAAGTATTCGCCCCATGACATATTACTGAACATAACCTTTGCTTTTTCGCTTTTCAATTGTCTGGCTGATTACAGCGTTGACAAAAGCAAAGGTGGTTCAGGGGCGAAAATGTTTTTGACACCGCCGTGTTAGCTAACAAAAATTTTTTGGGATATTTATCTGGGGCAATATATTTAAAGAAAGAGAAGATGAGAGCGCTAAGATGGTCGATAGATTATCCTAAAATATTGATTATCATAGGATAATATTATAGTGCTTTAGGATTCAGATCACTTTCATCCATCCTGCGTATCAGGTTTTCCTTTAAAGAATCCAAAAAGATTGTTCGACTTTTCTTACGGATACGCTGCCCCTGGAATACCCGGTAGAAATTTCCTAACCTTATATTAAAACAGCTCTCCAACGTGCGGACTACCTGTTTAACATCTGTTCTGCCGAAGTTGAATACTCCGCTGGACTGGAGGGCATAGGCAAGTTCTATCAACGCTGCTTTAGAGGCTGTCCAGGTAAGCGATGATATTTCGGAAGGTACTGCCTCCACCGGTTGCCCGGGTTGGTTTATTTCTTCTAAAGCGCGTGTCAGATATGCCTGTAGGGATCCGTAGGCTTGTATCTGGGCAATCCGGTAGCTATATAAAGTGCAACTGCTGCAGTGAATAAACAGTGAATATTCTTCCAGGTACTGGTTGGGATCATAGGCACTTCGAGTAAAATACTCCCGGTCACGGTGAGTGAACCCACTGTTATAATAAGTAATAAAGGTCAGATGTTGCCTAAAAAAACGGTCTATGCGATTTAATTCTTCATGTATCAATTTTTCCTGTAGGCCGGGACTGGTACCTCTGCAGAGGCTTCCTTCGATATGACAAATGTGTTGATAAAATATATATTTACTATAAAACCCAGGGTTGGTTTGTTTAAAAAATTCGATTTCTTCAGCTTCATCCTGAAAGGTGTACCCTGAAATAAGATTATGTAATGCCTCGATTTGCTGCGAGAGGAACGTAGTGGCGCTTTTGGCAAGTTCCACCATATTGTCATATTCATTCTGCAGCTCAGACAAGTATGCTTCTATCTTTTCGGACAAGTCCGTAATACGCTTTTTCATGATCATAAGTTTTTAGACTTTTTGAAAATGAATTAAGCGTCTTATTATAAAAGGAAAATACTCAAAATCTATAAGCTAAGTCAGCAGCCCTCTGTCACGGGCTGCCTTCAACAGGCTGGCAGTATTTCGAACATTAAATTTAGCCAGCAAATGATTACGATGTGAATCAATCGTACTCTTTTCCAACGATAATTGGTTTGCAATCTGACTGCTCGTTTTACCCTGGGCGATCAGCTGCAACACTTCCAGTTCCCGGCTGCTCAGCGTGATCTTCTGCCAGTCTCTCCGGCGTTCCTCGAATAACTTTGCATATACTTCATTGGAATAATAAGGCTTCCCGCTCATGACTGTTTCCACTGCTTTCAAAAATTCACTGGCGCCTATATTCTTCAATATATAGCCGTGTGCACCCGCTTTGGTCATTTTTTCAATATTGGGAAATTCATTATAGTTGGAAAGGGCCAGTATCTTGACTAAGGGTTTAATGGCCAATATCTTTTCTGCTGCTTCTGCGCCATCCATATCCGGCATCTGGTAATCCAGGATAATAAGGTCAATATCTTCCTCACTTGCTTTTTTAATCGCTTGCTTACCGTTCTCCGCCTCTTTTATATCGAAATGGTAATATTTTCGCTGATCCTTAAGCATCTGTTCTATCCCCTCTCTGATCATCCAGTGATCATCAACTATCAGCACCTTTAATTTTGTTTTCAATGCATCTTTCATAATGCAGCATTGTTAATGAGTCATAGGAAGAGTGATTTCAAACTTTGTTCCTTTCCCCTGGCTACTGTGGATAAGTATCTCGCCTTTGTGTGAAACGATGCGGGACCTTATATTTTGTAGTCCCATTCCTTTTTTGATCTTACCTGGTATAAACCCTTTTCCGTTGTCCTGCAGCAATATGGATATCCGATCGGGACAATGATCAAATTCCAACTTGATAACGGAACAATTACCATGGCGTATAGCATTATTGATAAATTCCTGGATTACCCGGTAAACATCAATTGCCATTGCCCTGGATAAACTTGGGAAAGAGTCATCTGACTTGAGTTGAAAAATTACCTGGTTTGTCATCTCGGTATGCCGGCAGAGTTCCTTTACAGCCTGTGGTAGCCTGAAATCTTCCAGTGTTTTCGGAAGCAAATTAAAACAGATATCCCGCATATCGCAGATGATCTGGTTCAGTGCAGTATCAGATTTTTTGAGTAGTCTTTTCTCTCTGGCGTCCTTACATCTTTCGCTGAGAGAGGAGAGGGAAAACTTCACACCGGCCAGTTCCTGTCCCAGGCTATCATGAAGATCCCGGGCGAGACGCTGTCGTTCTTCTTCCTGAGTATCAATGATGGCCCGGATGACGCGGTTTTCATTTTCTATTTGCCTGGTACGGTCTTTAGCAATAACCAGTATGCCGCTTTTTCTGTCTTGATCGTCGTTCAGATAGGAAGCGCTGATGTGAACAGGCAATTGGTTACCGGTCGTTGTTTTGAGATAGTAATCTTTGTGCAGCTTACCCTCCGGCTGTTTTAGGCCTCTTAGTATATCTTTAGTAATATAGCTTTTTTCATCATATAACAAGTCATCCAGTTTGATACCCTGTAATGCTTCCTTTGAATAACCAAGCTCGTCATAGACCATTCTATTAGTATCCATAATATGGCCAGACCCGTCCAGGACAAATATCATATCGGATACCGAGTGGAAAATGTTATTAAAATAGTTCCTGGAAATGGTTACTGCTTTCAGTTCCTGTCCGACCATATTAATGCTTTCCGCAATGGCATCCAGCTCATCATAGCGGTTGCTGATCTTAATGCTTGAGTTAAAATTACCGGCAGCATAAGCGCTCAGGATATTGATCATTTGTTTGAAACGAAGATCCACGATTGTAAGATTATCTTTTTTCATTAACAAATTTACGCAACCATTTGATAGCTGAGTCACAATGAGCAAAAATCCGGGTCGGCATAGCAGGCTTTCGAATATGAAGGAAGATGCTGCCGACCGCCCACTCGAAAGGATTTCGGGGGACCATGGCAGCGGCGATTAATCCCCTGGTACCCTCCGGAGAAGCCAGGAAATCCCGTGCTTTTTTATCCATTGTAACCTGTCCTTCCGACAGTATGAGCGTTAGCACGGGTTTGAATTCCATAAAATCAAGGCGGCTCTGTACAATCTGCCTGGCAATGGCCAGATCGACTTTCAATCCTTTTTTAAATGTAGCAATTAACAGGCCGTCTTGTAAAAGAAAATGAACGAAAGGTGTGTCTGACTCGGTTTTCATGGGATTGGGTATCAATAAATTAGAAATGTAACGGGAAGGGTTTTCCATATTTATATGGAGACACAATACCATAAAATTAAGGAATAAAAATCAATACTTATAGGGTTGACAGGGAATTGCGCAATTGCAAATATTGCATTTTCAGGATTAAGCGTCTTGTATGCGAAAAGGAAATGCTTTTGTAGATACCGTAAGTCAGATTGTCGCCGAGGGTGTACAACAGGGGATCGTGCATCTCTATACAGAGGATGAGCGGTTCACAGGCAATGCCATTACACTGCGGGGAAAACGGGTGATCAATTTCGGTTCCTGCAGTTACCTGGGGCTGGAATTCGATCCACGGCTGAAGCGGGCTGCCCAGGATGCCATAGAACGTTACGGCACACAGTTTTCTGAATCGAGGGCTTATGTGTCGTTGACATTGTATAAAGAGTTGGAGGGATTGCTGGAGAGAATGTTTGAGGCTTATTGCGTCATAACCCCGACAACAACCCTGGGGCATATAGCTGCCATCCCGGCGCTGGTCAACGATGAAGATGCGGTGATCACCGATCAGCAGGTGCATAATTCGGTACAAACGGCGGTCAGTCTCCTGAAACCCCGTGGCATACACGTGGAGATTGTCCGCCACAGCAGGATGGATTTGTTGGAAGGTCGCATTATCGCTTTGCAGGCAAAGCATGCGAAAATATGGTATATGGCGGATGGCATTTACAGTATGTTCGGCGATGAATGCCCCATAAGAGATATCTACCGGCTACTGGATAAATACCCGGCTTTGCATTTTTACGTGGATGATGCGCATGGTATGGGGATCCGGGGCAACCATGGCCGTGGATTTGTCCTGGATGGGAGGGAACTGCATACCCGGATGGTGATAGCTACTTCGCTTAATAAATCCTTTGCCAGTGGGGGAGGGCTGCTCTTATTCCCTCACTCGGAGTGGGCACAAAAGGTACGCGGCTGCGGCGGGCCGATGATCACCTCCGGGCCCATGCAACCGGGCTCCCTGGGAGCAGCTATTGCGGCAGCTAAGATCCACTTGTCGGATGAAATCTATGCATTGCAGGAGGAACTTCATGACAAGATTCGCTATACGGCTATGCGGCTGAAAAAACTGGGATTGCCGGTTGTTTCCGAACCCGGCGCTGCAGTCTTTTACATTGGCCTGGGGCTGCCACGGCTGGGATACCGGCTGGTGAAAAAAATGCTTGATGCTGGATACTATGTAAACCTCGGCATATTCCCGGCGGTACCCTTACGGCAAACCGGGATGCGGTTTACGATCACACGCCTGCACCGCTTTGCGCAGATCGAGGCCATGGTCACGACATTGGCCCGCGCCTTTGACGAAGTAACAACAGAAGAAAACTACGGGTTGCCTGAAATTTATAAAGCCTTTCGGTTAAAAGCGCCTCAAGCAAACGGATCCAACGGAAGCATGAGTAAACCCCTTCACGAAATCTCATCTTTAAAATTAGCACATTATACCAGCATCGAACAGGTTGATCACGATGAATGGGACAGCTTGTTTGCCGGGAAAGGTTCTTTCGACTGGCACGGCCTGCGTTCGCTGGAACAATGTTTCAGCGGTAATCAAAAGCCGGAAGAGAACTGGCAATTCGATTACCTCGTCATCAGAGATGGATCAGGTCAGGTGGTTATTGCCACCTTTCTCACTACCGCCATCTGGAAAGAAGATATGCTACTACCGGCAGAGGCGTCGTTCTGGGCTGAAGAAAAAAGAAAAAATAACCCCTATTACCTTACAGCGCGGGTGATGACTACCGGCTCACTATTG
>Ga0164242_10004284_pt1 | contig 16050 bp, 15 predicted proteins | sample OricomgcompostMG_FD_108783 | JGI IMG/M metagenome (GOLD analysis project Ga0164242, IMG submission 108783) | Miracle-Growth compost microbial communities from Emeryville, California, USA - Original compost - Miracle growth compost (MG) ... | reverse complement strand
CCGCCATCCGCTAGGTCTCCAGCTTCAGGACGGTCTTGCCGATCCGTACGGTGTCCTGAAGCGTGATCGTGGTGGGCGCGCTGATCCTCATTCCGTTGACATAGCTGCCGTTGGTGGAGCCGAGGTCCTCGATGTAGATGCCTTCATCCGAACTCACCACCCGCGCGTGACGGGTGGACACGTAATCGTCGTCCAAGATCAACTGGCAGTCCGAGCCGCGGCCGATCATCACTGTCTGGCCGGCCAAGTCGGCCTGGATGCCGGCGTTCGGACCGTTGGTGATCGACATCACCCGCGGCTGTCCCTTGCTGCGCCGCGACTTGCGCGGACGCTCGGGATTCTGCAGTTCGCGGCCGCCGCCGGTCGGCACCGCTCGGCCGAACAGGTCGCTGCGGATCACCGAGGCGACGAAGAGGATGAACAGCCACAGCAGCGCCAGGAACAGCACCTTGACGATCGTGAGGGTGATCTCGGACATGAACCGATACCTCAGGCCTCGGCCGGCGTGTGCACCAGCATCCGGGTGTTGCCGATCTCGATCCGCGACCCCTCGCCGATCGCAGCCCGCTGCACCCGACGCCCGTCGACCAGCACGCCGTTGGTCGATCCCAGGTCGATGATCTCCAGGTCCAGTCCGCCACCGCGGGTGGTCACCTGGATCTGGGCGTGCCGGCGCGAGATGCCGGGATCGTTGATCCGCAGGTCGGCATCGGTGCCCCGGCCGATCACCAGGCCCGGCGGCTTCAGCGGATGCCGCATCCCGTTGACCTCCAGCACCATCCGGCTGCGCAGCTGCGACACCGGGACCGCTGCCGGGCCGGCGGTGCGGGGCGCCGGATCCGTACGGGCGTCGACCGCCGACGAGCTCACCGAGAACCGGCCGGTGGGCAGCGTGTCGTCCAGCTCCAGATGGATCATGATCGGGCCGTTGAAGACATAGCCCATGTCCTGGGCGTGCTGCTTCAGCTCGGGCAGCAGCTCGTTCATCAGGGTCTTGCCGTAGGGAGCCAGCCGGTCGTAGTCGTGCCGGGACAGTCGTACGACGAACTCGTTGGGAACCAGCCGGCGGTCGCGGGACAGCAGCTTCGCCTCGGCGTCCAGCTCGCGTTGCAGCCGGGCGGCGATCTCCACGGGCTGCACGTCGCCCTTGAAGGCGCGCGCGAAAACGCCGTTGACGGCGCCCTCGATGCGGCGCTCGAACCGGTCGAAGACTCCCACGCCCAACCTTTCCGTACGCTGCGGAGATCGGATGCTCCCGGCACCCGGTTGCGGGCGCGTGGCCCACGTGACAGAAGTTGATCGTATCCGGGACCGCGAAAAGTGCCGGAATCCGCGGCTCGAGCGTGTGCGTGCCGCCCGGACTCTTGGCAGACTCTCAGAGCGGATCCGGCGACCTTGACAAGGAGACTGATGAGCCGTCCGAAGGTGTGCGTGGTCGGGGCGTCCAACATCGACCTGATCAGCTATGTGCCCCGGTTGCCGGCACTCGGCGAAACGCTGCACGGCAGCACTTTCCGGACCGGGTTCGGCGGAAAGGGTGCCAATCAGGCGGTGATGGCGGCCAAGCTCGGCGCCGAGGTCGTGATGGTCGGCAAGCTCGGCACGGACGATTTCGGCGATCGGACGCTCGCCAACTTTCGCGAGCTGGGCATAGACATCTCACAGGTGTCCCGCAGCGAAACGGCGCCCACGGGTGTCGCCCCGATCATGGTCGCGCCGGACGGTAGTAATGCAATCGTGATCGTCACCGGCGCGAACGACCTGCTCGACGCCGACGACATCGCCGCCGCCCGGCCGTCCTTCCGGGATTCGGGCGTGGTGATCTGCCAGCTGGAGATCCCCGTCGAGGTGACCCTGGCGGCGCTGCGGGCGGCCCTGGACGAGGGCACTCGCACCATCCTGAATCCGGCCCCGGCACGCGAGGATCTGCCGCCGGAACTGCTGGGCAGCTGCGACCTGCTCTGTCCGAACCAGTCCGAGGCCGCCCTGCTGACCGGACACCCCGTCGACACGGCCTCGCAGGCGGCGACCGCAGCGCGCGACTTGCTCGCCCGCGGACCGAGTGCGGTGCTGATCACGCTCGGTGGCGCCGGGTGTGTCGTGGCCGACGAGGCCGGCGTCGACCAGATTCCGGGCGTCACCGTCGAGGCGGTCGACAGCACCGGTGCCGGAGACGCCTTCGTGGGTGCGCTCGGCTACTACCTCGCCCGCGGCGACGAACTGCGCAGCGCGGCCAGCTGGGCCAACCGGATCGCGGCGCTGAGCGTGACGGCGCAGGGGACCCAGACCAGCTATCCGGAGCGAGCGGATCTGCCGCCGGACATCCTCGCCACTCTGGCGTGACAACAACCGTGACAACAACGTCGCCCGCGATGGCAGCTGCGCCGGGGATGAGGGCGCTGAAGGCCAACCAGGGCGACATTTTTGTCAACTCCCGGCGCCGACTTCTCGATGCGGTGTTCGGGTGGATGTCGTGCTAATGTTTCGCGTCGGTTCGCATGGGTCTCCCGTCGGGTGTCATGCGGACAGCGCGCGAGTGGCGGAACGGCAGACGCGCTGGCTTCAGGTGCCAGTGCCCGAAAGGGTGTGAGGGTTCAAATCCCTCCTCGCGCACGGTTTTTCTTCGTCGGCTCTTTGTCTCGTCGGCCTTTTGCCGCTGCCGCGATCTTGGGCATCGAAGTTGCGTTCCGGGGGACGACCCCCGGGCCCCCGGATCGGTTCGGTTCCTGCACAACTTGCCTCGCTCCCTCCGTACCTCCGGGTGCGGCTCGCTGCGCTCGCGGGTGCCGTTCCCCGTTCACTGCCTTTCTCGTTCGCCCGTCCGTACGGTCGGTGGTACAGCCCGTCCTCCGCTGAAGTCGTGACAACGCGCGTTTGCGGCCTCGTACGACTCGTCGTGCCGCCGAAGTCGTGACAACTGGAGTTTCGCGGCCCGATCGGCTCGGATTCGGCGCCGAAGTCGTGACAACGCGCGTTCGCGGGTTCGTACGAAGGCTGGCAGCCCGTCGTGTGGGGGAGTAACCGACGCGGCCAAGGTTTTGGCGATGTTTGGTTTCGTTCAAATCTTGGGCGTGGATTCGCGTGCCTAACACGCATGACACGGCGCTGTAACAGCACGATGGTGAGATGCACGTCATGACAGAGCTGCTCGAGGTGCAAAACCTGCGCACCGAGTTCGCCACGGACGACGGCCCGGTGACGTCGGTCGACAACGTGAGCTTCAGCGTGCGCCCGGGGGAGACTGTCGGCCTGGTCGGGGAGTCGGGCAGCGGCAAGTCGGTGACGGCGCTGTCGATCATGCGGCTGCTCAAGGAGAACGGCCGGGTGACCGCCGGTTCGATCATGTTCGACGGCTCGGACCTGCTGACATTGCCGGAACCGCAGATGCGCAAGGTCCGCGGCAACGCGATCTCGATGATCTTCCAGGAGCCGATGACGTCGCTGAATCCGGTGCTCAAGGTCGGTGAGCAGCTCGCGGAGACGATGGTGCTGCACCTCGGCCTGTCCAAGTCCGAGGCCTGGTCGCGAGCCGTCGAGCTGCTTGATCACGTCGGGATCCCCCGGCCCAAGGACATCGCCGCGGACTATCCGCATCGGTTGTCCGGAGGCATGCGGCAGCGGGCGATGATCGCGATGGCGCTCAGCTGTCACCCGAAGTTGATCATCGCCGACGAGCCGACCACCGCTCTGGACGTGACGATCCAGGCGCAGATCCTGAAGCTGATGCGGCAGCTGAGCACCGAATCGGACACCGCGATGATCCTGATCACCCACGACCTCGGCGTGATCGCCGAGATGGCGGACAAAGTGGTCGTGATGTACGCCGGCGAGGTGGTCGAGGAGTCGGACGTCTACACCCTCTTCGAGCAGCCGAAACACCCGTACACACAGGGATTGCTCGGCTCGATCCCGCAGATCTCCGCACCGGCGTCGGGTCGCGGCTCGGAACGGCTGCACTCGATCCCCGGCTCGGTCCCGAGCCTGCTGGAGATGCCGACCGGGTGCCGGTTCGCCGCCCGCTGTCCGGAGCGGATGCCCACCTGCGACGACCCGGTGGAACTGCTTCCGCTCGGCCGCTCGTCCACCGGCTCGGTCCCTGGCGCGCATGGTGATCATCAGGTCCGCTGCGTGCTCTACGAGGAGGGCCGCGGCCCGAGCGACCAGCCCTCCGGAGTCGTCAGCGCCGGTGCCGGCCCTGCAGGTTTCGGCGCTGCGGGTGTTGACCGGGACAGGACGAAGGGGTGATTCGATCATGACCGCTGCCGAGATCGAGGACGCGACGGCGGATGACCGGCGGCCGTTGCTCGAGGTGGTCGACCTCCGCCTGCACTACCCGATCAAGCGCGGCGTGATCTCCCGGACCGTGGGGCATGTCAAGGCCGTCGACGGCGTCAGTTTCAGCGTCTATCCCGGCGAGACGCTCGGCATCGTCGGCGAGTCCGGCTGCGGCAAGTCCAGCGCCGGGCGTTCGATCATCCGTCTGGAGACGCCGACCTCGGGTTCGGTGATCTTCGACGGGGACGACATCTCCCAAGCCGGCGAGCGCAGTCTGCGGCGGGTGCGGTCGGAGTTGCAGATGGTCTTCCAGGACCCATACGCCTCCCTCAACCCGCAGTTGCGGATCGGTGACCTGCTGGCCGAACCGCTGATCGCCCATCACAGGTGCTCGCGGGCCGAGGCCAAGAAGCGGGTGCGGGAGATCCTGACCACGGTCGGCCTCAACGACCAGTACGTCAACCGTTACCCGCACGAGTTGTCCGGCGGTCAGCGCCAGCGGGTCGGCATCGCGCGGGCGCTGATGCTGGAGCCGAAGTTGATCGTCTGTGACGAGCCGGTCTCCGCCCTCGACGTATCGATCCAGGCCCAGGTGCTCAACCTGCTCAAGGATCTCCAGGAGGACTTCGGGCTCACCTACATCTTCATCTCCCACGGCCTGGGCGCGATCAAGTACATCAGCGACCGGATCGCCGTGATGTATCTGGGCAAGATCATGGAGCTGGCGCCGACCACCGAGATCTTCAATCGTCCGAGCCACCCCTACACGGAGTTGCTGCTGGACGCCTACCCCGAGCCCGATCCGCGGTTGCGGGACCGGGAGCGGATGGTGATCGAGGGTGACGTCCCCAGCCCGGCCGACCCGCCGAGCGGCTGCGTCTTCCACACCCGGTGCCCGTACGCCCAGGAGAAGTGCCGGATCGAGGTGCCCCAGTTGGAGTCGATCGACGCGGCCGACAGCGGGCGCGGTCAGGTCGCCTGTCACTTCCCGCTGGACAAGCCGAGCCGCCGCGCGTTCGCCGCCCCGGAGCCGGCGCGTGCGGGCCGATACTCGGCAACAAGTGGGCACGGGTCGGGGGAGGGCGCCTGATGATCCCCTACATCATCCGCAGGATCCTGATCGGCATCCCGGTGCTGTGGGGAGTCACGGTGATCAACTTCGTGATCATCAACCTGGCCCCAGGCTCGCCTGCCGATCTCTACCTGACCCCGACCTCGACTCCGAACCAGGTCGCGATGATGCGCCACCAGCTCGGGCTGGACCAGCCGATCTGGGTCCGCTATGTCAAGTGGCTCGGCCAATTGGTGCACGGTGATCTCGGCTACTCGCTGCAGAACCGGATCCCGGTCACCCAGCTCCTGGGTGAGCGGATCCTGCCGACCCTGACGCTGATGGGCGCATCGTTGGTCGTTGCCTATGCCGTCGCGATCCCGTTCGGCATCTTTGTCGCCCGACGTCGCAACACGGCCGCCGACTACGGCGTGGTCGGGCTGTCCTTCCTCGGCATCTCGGTGCCGCACTTCTTCCTCGGCCTGGTGATGATCTACGTCTTCGCCGTCAAGCTGGGCTGGTTCCCGACCGGCAACATCATGACTCTCGGCGGAACCGGCGGTCTGGTCGACCGGGTCGAGCACCTGGTGTTGCCGACGCTGGTACTGGCGACGGCGATCTCGGCCAACATGGTCCGCTATGTCCGCTCGTCCATGATCGACGTCCTGGGTGCCGACTACATCCGGACCGCACGCGCCAAGGGCCTCGGCGATCTCATGATCACCAACAAGCATGCGCTGCGCAACGCTCTGACACCGATCGTGACCGTGATCGGTGTCGATCTCTCCGTGCTGCTGGGCGGTGCGATCGTGACCGAACAGATCTTCCAGTGGCAGGGCATCGGATTGCTCACCATCCAGGCGATCCAGGGCCGGGACTATTCGGTGCTGATGGGAATCAACCTGATCGCGGCGCTGGGCGTCTTCGTCGCCAATCTGCTCACCGACATCGCGTACGGGGTCGTCGACCCGCGCGTCAAGTACAGCTAGGAGACCCATGGTCGCAGGGACAGCGAGGAGGCTGGGATGTGGGGGCTGGGATGAGGAGGCTGGGATGAGGGGGCTGGGATGACCGCCACAGCAGCACCCGGGGACGCCGGCATCAACGCCGCACCCGACACCGTCGACACCACCCGACCTGCGGGCCGAGCGGAATCGGCCTTCCGGCGGGTCGTCCGCCGCTATCTGAAGCATCGGATGGCCGTCGTCGGACTGGTCGTCTTCGTGCTGTTGATCCTGATGGCGATCTTCGCGCCGCTGATCGCGCCGATGAGTCCGTACAAGATCTTTCCCGAGTACGACGCGGCACCGGGAGCAGGCCACATCCTCGGCACCGACTCCACCGGCCGCGACGTGCTGAGCCGGTTGATCTACGCCTCCCGGGTATCCCTGACCGTCGGGGTCGGCGCCGTGTTGGTGTACGTGATCATCGGGGTCACGCTCGGGCTGCTCGCCGGCTACTACGGACGCTGGGTCGACCAGATCGTCATGCGGGTCACGGACATGTTCATGTCGTTCCCGTACTTCATGTTGATCCTGGTCCTTGTCAGCGTGATCGGTCCGAGCCTGCTCAACATCACCGCCGTGATCGGCTTCATGGCCTGGCCTCCGGTCGCCCGGCTGGTCCGCGGACAGGTGCTGACGATCAAGGAGAGCGACTACGTCCGGGCCGGTGTCTCGCTCGGCTACCAGGCTCCGCGAATCCTGTTCCGGCACATCCTGCCCAACACGTTGTCCCCGATCGTGGTCAACGCCACCTTCGGCGTCGCCCAGGCGATCATCCTCGAGTCCGGTCTGAGCTTCCTCGGACTGGGCGTCCGACCGCCGGCGGCGAGCTGGGGCAACATGCTCACCCAGGCCCAGTCGATCACCGTCCTTGCCGACCAGTGGTGGATGTGGGTGCCGCCCGGGCTGATGATCCTGATCGCGGTGTTGGCGATCAACTTCGTCGGTGACGGTCTCCGCGATGCGCTCGAAGCGCGGCAGGGCTGATCCGGATCCACACAACTGAACAACAAGTGAAGAAGGCGAAGGACGTAACCATCCCCAGACCCGGGTGCCCTGCCACCCGGGAAACCGGAAGCCAGACAGAGAGATGATGCCGATGAGTACATCAGCACAAGCCAGCCGAGCCTTCGGCAGGACCGGCGTACGCGTCCTGCGCGCCGCCGGCGTCCTGCTCGCGGCCGGCGCCGTGATGACGGCGACCGCGTGCGGCGGAACGAAGGGCGGTGTCGCGACCACCTCCGGCAAGACCAACATCATCCAGATGGGCACCATAAACCCGCCGTCGGGCTTCAACCCGATCAACCAGTCCGATGTCGGCGGTCAGTGGGCCCTCGGCTTCGAGCTCGACACGCTGCTCGTCCAGCCCAACGCTCTGGACTTCCAGCCGAAGCTCGCGAACTCCTTCGAGACCACCGATGATCAGAATTTCACGATCAAGCTCAACCCGAAGGCCACCTGGTCCGACGGCAAGCCGGTGACCGCACAGGATGTCGTCTTCACCCTCAACCTGATCGCCAATCCCGACTCGGCCACCGCCTACGGCGGCGACATCGCCACCTTCAAGGGCGTCGACCCGGTCACCGGAAAGCTCCCCAAGGGACAGAGCAAGATCCCCGGCCTGACGGCGGTCGACGACCACACGGTGAAATTCCAGACCGCGACCAAGGTGGATCCGAATCTGGTCAAGGAGCTGGTCGGCACCAAGATCCTGATCATCCCCGAGCACGTGCTCTCCACCATCAAGCCGGCCGACTTCGCCAACAGCGACTACGCCAAGAGCCCGACGGTGACCGACGGCCCGTACAAGCTGACCAAGTACACCGCCAACGTCAGCATCGAATTCACCGCCAACGAGAAGTACTACCTCGGTGCGCCGAAGATCAAGACCTTCATCCAGAAGATCATGCCGGCCTCGGACCTCGCCGGCGAACTGCAGACCAACACCATCCAGGCCAACTCCTCCGGCGGCATCGGCAACATCCCGATCCAGGACCTCAAGACGGTCAAGGCGATGAAGAACGTCACGACCACGGTCAGCCCGACGATCGGCTTCCAGACGATCCTGTTCAACACCAAGGTCTTCAAGTCGGTGAAGATGCGGCAGGGCCTGGCCCATGCGATCAACCGGCCGCAGATGATCTCGCAGCTGCTCAAGGGCAACGGGCAGATCATCGATGGTCCGTACACCAGCCAGAGTCCTTATCTGGACAAGAGCCTGAAGGTGACCTCCTACGATCCGGCGCTGGCCAAGAAGCTGATCAAGGAGTCCGGTTGGGACATGAACACCAAGATCAAATTCCTGATCCCGACCGGCAACCAGATCCGCGAGGAGGCCGGTGACATCATGGCGCAGAATTTCAAGGACATCGGCTTGAACGTCCAGGTCACCAAGTACGACTTCCCGACCGTGCTGTCGATGGAGCAGAAGGGCAACTACGATCTCGGGCTGCTGGGCCTGACCTTCAACGTCGATCCCGATGTGACCAGCCTGTACGCCTCGACCGGCTCCTTCAACTTCACCGGCTACGATGATCCCGAGTCGGACAAGCTGCTGAAGGAAGGCAAGACGGAGCCCGATCCCAACAAGCGCAAGGTCATCTACGCCAAGCTGCAGAAGATCTGGCAGCGGGACATGCCGCTGCTGAGCACCTACTCCGACGACAACATCTCGGCCAAGAGCAAGTCGCTCAAGGTCGGTGGTGCGACACCGTTCTGGTACGGCACCACAGCGAATCTGCAGGATTGGGAGTTCTCCGGTGCCCAGTGATCAACTCAGCGACCGACAACCGAATGAGCAGCCGATGATCGACTTCGGAATCGAAGCGGCCAAGATCCACCAGGACCTGATCGACCTGCGGCGGGAGCTGCATCAGATCCCCGAGCGCGGCAACGACCTGCCCAAGACGCAGGCAAGGGTGCTGCAGGCTCTGGAGGGTCTGCCGTTGGAGATCACGACCGGCAGTGCCGTGACCTCGGTCGTCGCGGTTCTGCGCGGCCGCGGCGAGCTGCCGGCAGGCACCCCGCGCCCGACCGTGCTGCTGCGCGGGGACATGGACGCCCTGCCGGTGATCGAGGAGACCGGGCTGGACTTCGCGTCCACCAACGGTTTCATGCACGCCTGTGGTCATGACCTGCACACCTCCGGGCTGGTCGGAGCGGCGCGACTGCTGAGCGCGCACGTCGACGAGCTGCCGGGCGATGTGATCTTCATGTTCCAGCCGGGCGAGGAAGGCCCCGGCGGTGCGGCGCCGATGATCGCCGAAGGCGTCCTGGATGTCACCGGTCGCAGGCCGGATGCGGCGTACGGGATCCACGTCTTCTCCTCCGAGGAGGCCGGCGTCTTCTCGCTCCGGCCGAACACGCTGATGGCCGGCTGCGGCGATCTTGATGTCACCGTACGGGGTCGCGGCGGCCACGGGTCGCAGCCGTCCAACAGCGTCGATCCGGTGCCGGTCGCGGCCGAGATCGTACTGGCGCTGCAGACCTACGTGACCCGCCGGGTGAGCGTCTTCGACCCGGTGGTGGTCACGGTCGGCGTGCTCAACGCCGGGACGGCGCTCAACATCATCCCGGACACCGCCCATCTGCAGGCGTCGGTCCGGGTACTGTCGAAGGCCTCCGGCGAACAGGTCAGCAAGGACCTGCCGGCGCTGGTCGAGACCATCGCCGCCGCCCACGGCTGCACGGTCGACGTCTCCTTCGACATGCTGTATCCGGCCACCATCAACGATCCGGATGAGACGGCGTACGTGGTCCAGGAGCTGACCGGTCTCTACGGCGCGGACCGGGTGGTGATCCGGTCGGAACCGTTGATGGGCTCGGAGGACTTCTCGTTCGTCCTGGACGAGGTGCCCGGGGCGTACCTGTTCCTCGGCGCCCATCCCGGCCCGGTCGGAGAGAATCCGCCGTCCAACCACTCGGCCAGGGCGGCGTTCGACGACGCCGTGCTGGCCGACGAGGCGACGGCACTCGCGCACCTGGCCTACACCAAGATCAGCAAACTCGCGAGCCAGTAGCGCACGAACAGGGAGGGCGACAGGGCCATGCCGGCCGAGATCTTCAGCAATGCCAGGGTTTTCGATGGCGAGTCCTTCATCGACAAACCGGTCGACGTGGTCGTCGATGACCGGAGATTCGTCGAGATCGGACCGGGTCTGGCCGGCCAGGAGCGCTATGGCGCGGCAGCTGTTCACGATCTTGCCGGCAAGACCCTGTTGCCCGGCCTGTTCGACTGTCATGTGCACGTGATGATGTCGATGGCCGGCGGTGTGGAGCGCTACACCAAGCCCTACTCGATGCAGTACTACGAGTCGGTCAACAACCTGACAGCAACGCTGCAGGCCGGCATCACCACCGTCCGGGAGGCCAGTGGGGCCGACCTGGGCACCAAGACCGCCGTCGAGACCGGTGTGATTCCCGGTCCGCGGATGAAGATCGCGGTCACCATGCTCTCCCAGACCGGCGGTCACGGCGACGGCTGGTTGCCGTCGGGGATCGATGCCGGCTTCGCCAAGGAGACCGCCGGGCGGCCGAACGGGATCTGCGACGGCGTCGAGGAGGTGCGCAAGACCGTACGCAGAGTGCCGCGCGCCGGCGCCGACCAGATCAAGATCAGTTCCACCGGAGGTGTGCTCTCCCACACCGACGATCCGCGGCACACCCAATTCACCCAGGAGGAGATCGCGGTCATCGTCGGTGAGGCGGCGCACCAGGACACCTATGTGATGGCCCATGCCCAGGGCGCGCCCGGGATCAAGAACGCCCTGCGGGCCGGTGTCCGGTCCATCGAGCACGGCATCTTCCTCGACGACGAATGCATCCAATTGATGTTGGACAAGGATGCGTTCCTGGTGCCGACCCTGGTCGCGCCGATCGCGGTGATCAGGAACGCCGAGCGCGGGATGCAGGTGCCGCAGCGACTGGTGGACAAGGCGCGCAGCGTCTCCGAAGCCCACCGGGAGGCATTCGCGCGGGCGGTCGACGCGGGCGTCCGGATCGCGATGGGCACCGACTCGGGTGTCGGCCGCCATGGCGAGAATCTCGAGGAACTGGCCCTGATGGCCGACGGCGGCATGTCGCTGGAGGAGGTGCTGGCCGCAACGACGTCGCAGGCCGCGGAGCTGATGTTCCTCGACGACACCCTCGGCAAGATCGCGCCCGGCTATCTCGCCGATCTCGTGGTGCTCGACGGCGAGCTGACCAGTGCGAGCCAACTCGGCTCCCTGCAGAAGATGATCGACGAGGTGTGGAAGGACGGCGCTCGGGTCATTTGACCCATGAGTACGCCGACTCTTGACAATCTGACAATCGAGAGTTTTCATATTGGCATGTCACAGACTCATGCCAAGTCAATTCTTGAGCTGGTCGCGTCCGGGGCGATCTCCCCGTCCGAGGCGGCGGTACTGCTGGACGCGTTGCCGACCGATGCTGGCCCCGACGAATCCGCTCGGGAGTTCAGCGATGACGGTGCCGAGCCGACGACGGTGCTCGCCGGCATCCAGCAGTCCGGCATCCCGCAGTCCGACGCCGAGCCCACGCGGGTGATCACGGGCGAGCCGACCCGGGTGCAGCCGGTCCGGATCCCGGTCGAGATCGGTGTCCACGGAGGCCCGATCGAGTTGATCTGTGAGCCGGACACAGCCGTCCCGTACGCCGACGGCCCGGCCCGGGTCACGGTCGACGGCGACCGGCAGTCGGGTTTCCGCCTCGACGGCAGCCTCGGCGACGAGTCGATCATCGGACTGCCGGCGGCGATCGACCTCTGCATCGACGCCAACGGGACCGACTTCACCCTGACCGGGATCGACGGCACCCTGCGAGCGGAGCTCAACGTCGGGGACGTCACCATCGACGGGCGCTTCACCGACGGCGAGTCCCGGATCGAGGCCAACGCCGGCACCATCGACCTCCGCCTCCAGCCCGGTTCCGACGTGGAAGTGATCGCCCGGACGGCGGCGATGATCAATGCCGACGGTCTCGAGCACACCGGCCGCGGACGCTGGTCACTCGGAAGCGGGACGGCGAAATTCGAGATCACCGGCAACCTCGGCTCGATCACGATCACCGCCCTCTGATGGCCGCCCATGATCACGCCGGCCGGGAATCGGCACCGGGGGCGTACCCGCAACCGAAGGCCTGCCCGACCTGCAACCGGGCGCTGACGGTCACGGCACTGTCCTGTGACCACTGCGGCACCGAGGTCCACGGACATTTCCGGCGCTGCGAATTCTGCGGGCTCGACGACGACGAACGCGGTCTGCTGCGGGTCTTTCTCGCCACCCGCGGCAACATCAAGGAGATCGAGCGCTACCTCGGCGTCAGCTATCCGACCGCCCGGGCCCGGGTCGACAGCCTGATCGCGGCCGTCGGGACGAAGGACGCCGCCCAGTCCGACGCATCAGGAAGCGATCCGACCGAGCGCCGCGAGGTGCTCGCCCGCGTCGCAGCGGGAACCCTCGATGTCGGTGTGGCTCTCGATCTGCTGGCCACAATGTGATCCGCGACAGGGTAATCCGCGATCGGGGTGATCCGCCGACGGGGTGATCCGCGACGGGCGAACGGCCCGTCAGGACCGGAGCTCCGCCAGCCGGTCGAACCAGCGGTCGGCGGTCTGATCGAACGGCGGCTCCTCGGCGATCACCGCCACCAGCAACTCCTTGGCCGCCTGTTCGGTCAGCGTGACGACGTCGGGCGGATACCCGAAGAGCTCCCGGTGCTCGGCGAATTCGTCCTCGTCGTCGATGAACGGATCACGCCCGTCCTGCGGGACGACGACATCCAGATCCATGTCGATGGTCCGCAGCACGGTGTCCTGCCAGCTCGGCACGGTGGTCAGGTCGATGTAGATGCGCAGCCGATGACCGGGTGCGTTGAACGCCGCCAGCCACGGCCGGCCGCCGGCTGGCACCAGCGTCAGCCAGCTGCGGGTGTCGCTGAGGCTGAGGCCGGGCCGGGCCATCAAGGTGCCGGCGGGATGCCCGATCCAGTCCCCGTACGCGTCGGAGCCGAGGTACCGGCCGTCGTAGGCCCAATGCTCCCGGCCGTCCCACTTGGTGAATTCCACCCGTACGGGCTGTCCGGCCTGCAGAACCATGGCGACAGTCTTCCAGATCGACAGGCCTGAGGTCGGTCGGTGCGGCGGCCCGGCGATGTTCTCGAATCAGAATCCTGGCCGTTACTCTGTGGGCAATGTCTCGCATCCTGCTCCGGTCCGCCAAGGACCCGTTCCTGCCCGTGTCGCCCGAGGCGTCGCTGGCGCGGAACGTCTTCGCCAGCAACAGCGGGAACATGCTCTTCACCCAGGCGACCCACCAACTGCTGTCGGTCCCCGGCACCGAGGTCGTCGCCGACGGCTACGTGGTGGACCGCAACGATCTCGGTCCCGAGACGATCGCCAAGATCAACGCGGAATTCGACGCGTACGTCATCCCACTGGCCAATGCTTTCCGGCCTGCGTTCCAACGCCAGCTGAGACGACTGACCAACGTCATCCGGCAGCTCGACATCCCGGTCGTGATCGTCGGCGTCGGCGCCCAGACCAACTCGCGCGCGACCGAGCTGCCCGAGGAGATCCGAGGGACGGTCTCCGATTTCGTCGGCGCCGTGCTGGACAAGTCGGCCAAGGTCGGAGTCCGCGGCGACATCACCCGCCGATGCCTTGCCGCGTTGGGTTTCGGGGACGAGCATGTCGAGGTGATCGGCTGCCCGTCGCTCTACGCTCCGGGCCGGGACCTGACTGTCGGCAAGAGTGATCACGGGCTGTCTGCAGACAGCCCGATCGCCGCCAATCTGACCCTGTCCCAGGTCAACGCCGCCAAGATCATCAGCCGGGCGGTCGACCGCTACCCGGGCATGGTCTACATCCCGCAGACGATCAACGAGCTGCGGATGCTGCTGTGGGGCGTACCGCTGCCGCAGCCGCTGGACGACAGCATGCCGGCCACCCTTGATCATCCGCTCTACCGGCAGGGCCGGGTGCGATTCTTCCTGGATCCGATCCGCTGGCACGAGTTCCTCGCCGAGCGGCAGTTCGCCTTCGGCACCCGGATCCACGGCAACATCGCCGCGCTCAGCGTCGGGACTCCTGCCTACCTGCTGGCCTTCGACTCCCGGACCACCGAGCTGGCCGACTACCACGCGATCCCGTACGCCTCGGCCCACCGGATCTCCCCGGACACCGACCCGGCCGAGTTGTACGACCGGGCGGACTTCACCGAATTCAACGCCCGGCACCCGGAGAATTTCGACCGCTTCGCCGGCTTCCTGGACAAGAACGGGTTGACGCACAGCTATCAGCCGGGGCAGGAGAATCCACAGTTCCGGGAGCGGCTCGCCGCGGCCGGGCTGCCGGCCGGGGTCCGGCCGCTCTTCGGCGGCGGCGACGAGGCGATCGAGCAACTGCTCGGGCGACTGCGCTGGCTCTATCAGGGTGAGGATGTCGACCGGGCCCGCGAAACCGGAGCGTACGAGCCGATGCCCTTCGGCAAGCTGCCGGAACCCAGGCCGGTCAAGGTATCCGCGCCCGGGGCGACGCCCGTCGCGCCACCGCCCCCCTTGCGCCGGCAGTTGATCAAGCGGGCCCGCAGGCTGGCCCGACGGTTGCGTTCATGATCATCCCTGGCATGCAGTGATCGGCGTCACCCGACCCGGCTCCGGGCTCTTGAGCGGCAGGTGCAGAATCGATTCGTGAGGAGTTTCCATCGCTTTGTGGCGATCGGGGATTCAGCCACGGAGGGACTTCAGGACATCGATGAGAAGGGCTCCTACCGCGGCTGGGCCGACCGCCTTGCCGAACATATCGCCGCCGCCCAGGACGAACCGCTGGAGTATGCCAACCTTGCGGTGCGCAGTCTCCGGCTGAACGAGATCAGACGCACCCAGTTCGACCGTGCGCTGGCGCTCGAGCCCGACCTGATGAGCATCGTCGGCGGCGTCAACGACGTCATCGCGCCGCGGCCGGACTTCGGGCGGATCGCCGCCGATTTCGAGTCGATGTTCACCGAGGCCACCTCACGCGGGATCACCGTTTTCACCTTCCTGATGCCGGATCCGAGCTTCCTCAATCCACTCGGCCGCTACGTCAAGGAGCGGGCTGCGATCCTGGCCGACATCACCCGAGCGGCCGCCGAGAGCGCCGGTGTCCTGGTGCTCGACCTGTCGGAGTATCCGGTCGCCTCCGATCCGAGGCTCTGGTACGAGGACCGCCTGCACGGCAACTGGCTCGGCCATCAACGGATGGCCGAAGCCTTCGCCGACCTGCTGGGCTACCCGGGTTTCGAGCACTGGTCCGAGCCGATCGGCGGCGCGCCCCGGCGGGTGCACTCGCTGGAGAAGATCGGCGCCGACATCGACTGGGCCCTGCACTGGCTGGGTCCGTGGCTCGGCCGCGGACTGGTGCACATGCCCCACGGCCGCGGGATCACCGCCAAGCGTCCGGTGCCCGAGGTCGTCGGACGCCGGGACAAGGTCGCCTGAGTCTCGGGCGCTCCGCCGGGCCGGCGCCGTACGGGGTTCCCGTACGGTTTGTGCTGTGATGGGGAGCAACCGATGATCTTTCTCGGAGTCGACGGCGGTGGCACCAAGACCGCGTTGTGCCTGGTGACCGGCGAGGGCGAGTTGATCGCCCGGGGCCAGGCGGGTGCCAGCTATCTGGCGGGCCCGCCCGGCGTCGGCCCCGAGCACGTCGGTGGTGTGCTGGCCGAGGCGGTGCCGGCGCTG
>Ga0164242_10004283_pt1 | contig 16052 bp, 14 predicted proteins | sample OricomgcompostMG_FD_108783 | JGI IMG/M metagenome (GOLD analysis project Ga0164242, IMG submission 108783) | Miracle-Growth compost microbial communities from Emeryville, California, USA - Original compost - Miracle growth compost (MG) ... | reverse complement strand
CTGCTCGGCCAGCTTGGCGAGGAGCTCGCGGGCCTCGGCGAGGCCGGCGGCGCTGCGCAGCACGCCGACACGTGAGGACATCAGCTCCTGCACCTCCCGGAGTACGCCGCCGGGCACGAGCCCCGCGGGGCCGACCCCGCCGGGGCGGGCCGGCGCGACCGGCTCGGCGAGCGGCCGCAGCTCGCCGGGCAGCACCTCGGCGATGCGGCGGGAGAAGACGAGGCCCTCGAGCAGGCTGTTGGAGGCGAGCCGGTTGGCGCCGTGGACGCCGCTGCAGGCGACCTCGCCGGTGGCGTAGAGGCCGGGCACCGAGGAACGTCCCCACAGGTCGGTCCGGACACCGCCGGAGGCGTAGTGGCAGGCCGGCGCGACCGGGATCAGGTCGGTCGCGGGGTCGACGCCGTGGCTGCGGCAGGCCGCGAGGATGTTGGGGAAGCGCCGCTCCCAGAAGCCGCGGTTGTCCTCGGCGCGCAGCTGGCGGGCGTCGAGCCACATGTTGGGCTGCCCGGTCTCCAGCATCCGCTGCATGATCGCCTTCGCGACGATGTCGCGCGGCGCGAGGTCGGCGAGCTCGTGGACGCCCTGCATGAAGCGGTTGCCCTCGCCGTCGACGAGGAACGCGCCCTCGCCCCGGACCGCCTCGGAGATGAGCGGCTGCTGGCCGCGGGAGTCGGGACCGAGATACATCACCGTCGGGTGGAACTGCACGAACTCCAGGTCGCGCAGCTCCGCGCCCGCGCGCAGCGCGATCGCCATGCCGTCGGCGGTGGAGACCGCGGGGTTCGTGGTCTGGGAGAAGACCTGGCCGAGGCCACCGCTCGCCAGCACGACCGCCCGGGCCCGGACCAGTCCGACGCCGTCGGCGTCGCCCTCCCCCATCACGTGGATCGTCAGCCCGGCGACGGACCCGTCGGCCGCGGAGACCAGGTCGACGACCATGGCGTGCTCGAAGACGAGGATCTCGGGTGCGCGGCGCACCGCCTCGGTCAGCGCCCGCTGGATCTCGGCACCGGTCGCGTCGCCGTTGGCGTGGGCGATGCGGTCGCGGTGGTGACCGCCCTCCCGGGTCAGCGAGAGGTTGCCGTCGGGGTCCTTGTCGAAGTCGGCGCCCCAGTCGATGAGCTCCTGCACGGCGGCCGGCCCCTCGGTGACGAGCACCCGGACGGCCTCGGGGTCGCACGCCCCGGCACCCGCCACGAGCGTGTCGGCCTCGTGCTGCTCGGGGGTGTCACCCGGACCGAGGGCAGCGGCGATGCCGCCCTGGGCCCACTGCGTCGAGCCGGCGTGCAGGACGTCCTTGGTGACGACGGCGATCCGGTCGACCTTGTCGCGCAGCCGGAGTGCCGCGGTGAGCCCCGCGATCCCGGAGCCGACGACGATCACATCGACCCACTCGGTCCACCCCGGGTCGCGGGCGGCCAGCAGGCCCGGCAGAGAGCTCACGCGCGGAAGGCTATCCCGCGTCGACCCCGGCGCTGACCAGGTCCCCGCGGCGCTGGTCACTGCCGGGGACCGGCTCGCCGGCGTCGTACGACGTCGCGACGATGCGGTTGGGGCGCTGGTCGACCTCGGCGACGTGCACGACGTGGGGCCGCAGCGCTCGCGCCTCCTCGGTGGTCATCTGCTGGTAGGCGATGAGGATCACGAGGTCGCCCGGGTGCACCAGGTGGGCCGCGGCGCCGTTGATCCCGATGACGCCCGAGCCGCGCGGGCCCGCGATCGTGTAGGTCTCCAGCCGGGCGCCGTTGGTGATGTCGACGATCGAGACGAGCTCGCCGGGCAGGATGTCGGCGGCCTCGAGGAGGTCCTCGTCGACGGTCACCGAGCCGACGTAGTGGAGATCGGCCTGGGTCACCGTCGCGCGGTGGATCTTGCCGGTCATCATCGTGCGCAGTGCCATCAGAGGGATCCACCGATCGTGAGAGGAAGGTTGTCGATCAGCCGGGTGGTGCCGACCCGGGCCGCGATCAGCATGCGTGCCGGGGTGCCGGCCGGCGGCTCCGCGGGCAGCTCGCCCAGGTCGGGGTCGGTGATCACGAGGTAGTCGAGGTCGACGCCGTGGGCCTCCCGCAGCTCGGCGCGCGCCGACTGGAGCGCCGCGTCCACGCCGTACGCCGCCTCCCGCTGCGCGGCGAAGAGCGCCTGACTCAGCGCGGTGGCGGCCAGGCGCTGGTCGGCGTCGAGGTAGCGGTTGCGGCTGGACAGGGCGAGGCCGTCGGCCTCGCGCAGGGTCGGCGCGCCGACGACGTCGACGCCCAGGCAGAGGTCGGCCGCCATCCGCCGGACGAGCGCCAGCTGCTGGTAGTCCTTCTCGCCGAAGACCGCCACGTCGGGCCGGACCAGGCCGAAGAGCTTGGCGACGACGGTCAGCACGCCGCGGAAGTGGCCGGGGCGGCTCGCGCCCTCGAGGATGGTCGCGCCGGGGCCCGGCTCGACGGTCACCTGCGGCTGGCCGCCCGGGTAGACCTCGTCGACGGCGGGTGCGAAGACGATGTCGACGCCCTCGCGCGCGCAGACCTCGAGATCGGCCTCGAGCGTGCGCGGGTAGCGATCGAGGTCCTCGCCCTCGCCGAACTGCAGCGGGTTGACGAAGACCGACACCACGACCGGGCCCTCGCCGACGAGGCAGCGCGCCTCGCGCATGAGGCTGGCGTGGCCGTCGTGGAGAGCACCCATGGTCGGGACGAAGCCGACGCGTCGGCCGGCGCCGCGAGCGTCGTGGAGCAGCTTGGCGAGCTCGTCGCGCGTGCTCGCGAGAGCGGGGTGATTCATCGGGGGACCTCGTGGGGGGTGGGGCTCGGCGCCGGTGCGGCGGCGTCGAGGAGGGTGCTGATCGTGCGGGCGCGGAGCGCCGAGACGCGGCCGTCGGCGACGGCGCGCTGGAGGGTTGCGCGCGCCATGGCGACATACGACGGCAGCGTCTGGGGCGCGTTGACGGCGAGGTCCTCGAGGTGGGCCGCGACGGTGCCGGCGTCGCCGCGCACGATCGGACCGGTGAGGGCGGCGTCGCCCTGGCTGAGGGCGTTGTCGAGCGCGGCGCTCAGCAGCGGTCGCAGGGTGCCGGCCGGGTCGGTGGCGCCGGCGGCGACCAGGATCTCCATCGCCTCGGTCACGAGCGTGACGAGGTGGTTGGCGCCGTGGGCCAGGCCGGCGTGGTAGAGCGTGCGCATCTCCTCGGGCACCCACATCGGGCGGCCGCCGAGGTCGGCGACGAGCGCCTCGGCGAGCTCCCGGTCGGCCGGGGAGGCGGCGGTGAGGCCGAAGACGCACCCGGCGAGGCGGCCGAGGTCGGTCGGGGTGCCGGTGAAGGTCATGGCCGGGTGGAGGGCGACGGCGTGGGCGCCGATCGCCACGGCCGGCGCGAGGACGGCGAGGCCGTGACGGCCGGAGGTGTGGACGACGTACTGCCCCTCGCGGAGGGCGCCGGCATCGGCCAGCGTCGTGACGACGTTGGCGAGCATGTCGTCGGGGACGGTGAGGAGGAGGAGGTCGCAGGACCGAGCGACGGCCGACGGCTTGGCGACCGGGACACCGGGGAGGAGGGCGGCGATCCGCTGGCGTGAGGCCTCGGACTCGCCGGCGACGGCCACGATCTCGTGGCCCGCGCCGTGCGCGGGGTGCCGCAACGCTGCGGCGAGGACGGCGCCGACGCGACCCGCGCCGACGACGCCCACCCGGAGGGGGTGGTGCATCGTGCTGACCTTTCGTTCCCGTCCCTCCGACCACCCCGCCGTCGGCGTGTGCCGGGGCGGAGCCGGGATGGGTACCGGACGTTGTGCCTGCCGCTCGACCACGGTGATCGAGTCGGCGTCCACGGTACTTCGCGTGTCACCTGGCCGAAACATCGCGGCTCGTGGCGCGCATCACACCCGGGGTGGAGGCGCTGGCTCACTCACGAGTGAGTGAGCCGACCGAGACCACCACCTCGTCGCCGAGCCGGACGGTGGCGAGCCTCAGGCCTGCGACCTGCGGAGGGGCGAGGCCGGGCCCGTCGAGCAGCCGTACGACGGGGGTGCCGGTGAGCTTGGCGACGCACTCCAGCCGCGTCCACCGTCCCCAGAAGTCCTCGGTGCCGAAGCGGGCGGCGAGCGCCGCCGGCACCGCGCCGTCGAGCTCCGCGTCCACCGCCACCGGGTCGCTCCCCTCGCCCGTCCAGGCCACCACCCGGCCGTCGGCGAGGTGGCTGCGGGCGCGCAGCCCGGCCAGCTCGACGTCCGTCCCGATGCGCAGGAGGCCGCGCAGGTCGACGCCAGGCTCGACACCGGGCTCGACACCGGGCTCGACACCGGGCTCGACGCCGGCCTCAGATGGAGCCGCCACCGTCGACCACGAGCGTCTGGCCGTTGATGTTGGTCTGCTCGAGCAGCAGCATGCGGACGACGGGGAGCACGTCCTCCGGGGTCGTCATCGTCCCCGACGGCGTCCGCCGCAGGATCGCGTCGAGCTGGGTCGAGCCGAGCACCGCCGACATCTCGGAGGCGAAGAAGCCGGGCGCCACCGCGTTGGCGAGCACCCGCCCGCCGAGCTCGCGGGCGAGCGAGCGGGTGGCGGCGTCGAGACCGCCCTTCGTCGCGGAGTAGGCGACCAGACCGGGGTAGCCGCGCTGACCGCAGATCGAGGTGACGTTGACGATGCGGCCGCGGCGCCCCTTCCCGAGCAGCCGACGGACGACGAACCGGGTGAGGACGAGCGGCGCGGTCAGGTTGGTCTCGATGATCGCGGCGATCCGGTCGGCCGAGGTGTGGACGTGGAGCGAGTCCTGCCCGATCGCGGCGTTGTTGACCAGCCCGTCGACGACCCCGAGACGCTCCTCGGTCTCCCGCACGAAGGCCTGGGCGGCGGCCTCGTCGGTGACGTCCACCGCGGCGACGTACGCCGCCTCCGGGTGCTTGTCGGCGACCTGCTGCAGCTCCGGGGTCACGGTACGGGCGAAGGCGGCGACCCTCACACCGGCGGCGAGCAGGTCGGTGACGATCGCCAGGCCCAGCCCGCGCGATGCGCCCGAGACGAGGACGACGGAGGCCGCCGGGACGGAGGGGGCTGGAAGGTCAGACATCGCTCTTCAACGTCTCCTTGACGGGGATCTCGGGCAGGACGGTGATCCGCCGCGGGACGGCGTACTCCGGGAGCCGCTCGGCGGCCCAGCGGCTCACCTCGGCGGCGAAGTCTGCGGTGAACTCGACCGGGGCGGCGGGCACGACGTCGGCCACCACGACGGTGCCGACGAGCGGTGCCCGCCGGCCGCGGACGGCAGCCCAGCCGACGCCGGGGTGCGACTGGAGGACGCCACGGACCTCGCCAGCGGAGACCTTCGCGCCACCGACATTGATCTCGTCGCGGTCGAGCCGCCCGGTGATGAGCACGCGACCGTCCTCGATGCGGACGGCGTCGCCGGTGCGGACCGGGCCGGCCAGCCGCCGGCCGGACGGGTCGGTGCCGTGGTGCGGCGAGGCGATGACGAGCTCGCCGCCCTCGACGGAGAGCCGCGGCCGGTCCGGGGTCTCCCGGTCGAGCCAGTCGAGCGGGAACCCCGCGCGGCCGTCGTGGACGACGATCGAGGCGCCCACCTCCGAGGAGGCGTAGATCCAGGAGATGCGGGCGGCGGGGAAGACCGCGCGGAGCTGGTCGAGGACCGCCTGGTCGACCGGCTCGCCGCCCAGCGTCACCTGCTCGAGCGGGAGTCGCGCGAGCTCCTCGCCGAGCGTGAGCAGCGAGCGCCGCCAGAAGGTGGGCGTGCCGGAGACCGCGGTCACGCCGTGCTCGAGGGCGGGCGCGAGCCAGTCCTCGGCGGCCGGGTCGACCATGACCAGGTCCTGGCCCGGGACGGTGAGGCCGAGGGTGACGACCTGCCACCAGGCGTAGGTGCCGGGCGAGTAGGGGCACAGCCAGGTGCGCGGCGGCAGCGCCCCGGTGACCGTCGTCAGCGAGGCGAGCGTGTGGCCGATCCGCTTCGGCCTCCCGGTCGACCCCGAGGTGAGCAGCCAGAGCCGCCCCCGCTCCCCCGCCCGCACGCTCGGTGGCGGGCTCGCGGTGCCGGCGGCGTCGACGAGTCCGAACCCCGACGTACGCAACTCGGCGGCGAGCGCCTCGTCGACCCGCCCGGCGGCGACGACCAGCAGCTCCGCGCCGGTGGCCGCGTGCGCGGCCACCGCCGGCAGCGCCTCGAAGCCCGAGCCGACCACGAGGGCGACGGGGTACGCCGCCGGGTAGGCCGGGGCGACCGGCGGCAGCTCCGCCCAGGTGGTGCGTGTGCCCGACGCGGCGTCGACGAGCCGGTTGGCGCCGATCACGCGCCCTGGCTGTCGACGGTCTGGAGGGCGACGAGCAGGTCCAGCACGTCGGCGACCGTGTCGATCCGGCGCAGCCCCGCGGCCTCGAAGTTGAGCTCGAGACCGGTCTCGTCCTCGACGCGCAGCGCCAGCTCGGAGAAGTCCAGCGAGCGGAAGCCGATGTCGGCCAGGCGGGCGGCGTCGTCGGCGGGGAGGGTCTTGCCCTGCACGGCCAGGACCTCGCCCATGAGGTCGCGGACGGCAGGTCGGTCCAGGGGCTCCATGGGGCCGGACAGTACCCACTGGCCGGGCCCCGTCCGAGGCCCGGGAGAGGGCCGTCACGAGCCTTCCACCGGGCCGTCACCGACAGGTCGTCGCCCGGCCACCGGCCGGTCACGCAGGCCCGCGACAAAGTCCGGACATGCCCCTGCGGCAGGCCACCCGACCACCCCACGACCCCATCTGGAGAGGGGCGAGATGCTGCGTCCGGCGACGGACTCCGACCTCCCCGCGATGCGCGCCTGGCGCAACCAGGACGCCAACCGGGCGGTGAGCCTGACCCAGCACGAGATCGGCGCCGACGAGCACACGGCCTGGTGGGCCGGCGTGCAGGCCGACCCGGCGCGACGGGTGCTCGTCTTCGAGCTCGACGGTCGCGCGCTGGGCGTGGTGACCTTCTTCGACCTCACCCCCGCGACCGCCCCCGAGCGCGCGTCATGGGGGTTCTACCTCGACCACGACGGCACCGCCGCCGACGGCACCGGCCTGCTCGCCTGGACGCTGATCATGCGCGAGGCCGTCGACCACGCCTTCGCGGCCCCGCCGGACGGGCTCGGCGTCGATGAGCTCTGCGGCGAGGTGCTGGCCGACAACGAGGCGGTGCGCGCCATGAACCGCCGCTTCCGGTTCGCCGAGGGGACACCGGAGGTCCGACCCGTCGGTGGAACCCTGCGTGAGGTGATCCCGATCCGGCTCACCCGGGCCGACCACCGCGCCCGGCGTACGACGGCCGGCGCCCCGACCGCGAGGAGGATGTCGTGACCGCTGCCGCCCTCTCGGTGGGCGACCACCTCATCGGTCCCGAGCACGAGCCGTTCGTGATCGCCGAGATGTCCGGCAACCACAACGGCGATCTCGAGCGTGCGCTCGACATCGTCCGCGCGGCGGGCGAGGCGGGCGCCTCCGCGCTCAAGATCCAGACCTACACCGCCGACACGATCACGCTCGACGTGGACTCGCCGCTCTTCCGGCTCTCCGCCGCCCACCCGCTGTGGCCGAACCGCCGCCTCCACGACCTCTACGACGAGGCCCACACGCCGTGGGAGTGGCACGAGCCAATCTTCGCGCTGGCCGCGGACTACGGCATGGTGCCGTTCAGCGCGGCCTTCGACCCGACGGCGGTCGACTTCCTGGTCGGCCTCGGGGTGCCGCTGATCAAGTCTGCCTCCTCGGAGATCACCGACCTCCCGCTCGTGCGGCGGATCGCCGGGGCCGGGCTGCCGATGATCATCTCGACGGGCACCGCGACGATGGCCGAGATCGACAGCGCCGTCCGCGCCGCCCGGTCGGTGGGCAACGACGACCTCGTGGTGCTGGCCTGCACGGCGACGTACCCCGCGCCGCCGGAGGCCTCCAACCTGCGGGCGATCCCGGTGATCCGCGACGCGCTCGACGTGCAGATCGGCCTCTCGGACCACACCACCGGCATCGGGGCCTCCGTCGCGGCGGTCGCGCTCGGCGCCGTGGTGATCGAGAAGCACATCACCCTCGATCGCGGGGACGGCGGCGTCGACTCCGCCTTCTCCCTCGAGCCCGACGAGTTCGCGCTGCTGGTCAAGGAGTGCCGCGTCGCACGGCAGGCGCTCGGCGAGCCCGTCGTCGGACCGAAGGCGGTCGAGGCGGAGGGGCTGCGGTTCCGTCGCTCCCTGTTCGTCACCCGCGACGTGCGCGCCGGCGAGTCGGTCGGCCCCGACAACGTCCGCTCGGTGCGGCCCGCCGACGGGCTCGAGCCCGACGCGATCGGCGTCGTCACCGGCCGGACCTTCACCCGGGACGTCGCCGCGGGCACGCCGCTGTCGTGGGACCTGCTGTGACGGCGCCCCTCAGCGAGGGGCTGCGGTTCTCGCCCGAGGAGCGCCTCCTCCAGCACTCCGCGACGCGGATCGTGGTCATCGAGGAGCTGCGGATCGCCTTCCTGCCGATCCCGAAGTCGGGCTGCACCAGCATGCTCTGGACGCTCGCGGAGCTCGCCGGCGTGCCGCGGACCGCCTTCGTCGGCTCCCACCAGCCCGAGGTCACTCGCGCCCTCGCGATCCACAACATGCGCCGCTGGCGACCGGCCAACCGCTGGCGCGAGCACAGCGAGGAGCGGCGGCAGGAGATCCTCGCGGACGACACCTGGCTGCGCTTCTCGATCGTGCGCGACCCGGTGGCCAGGCTCTGGTCGGCGTGGCAGTCCAAGCTGCTCCTGCACGAGCCGCGGTTCGTGGAGCGGTTCGGCGCGGAGCCGTGGTTCCCGCGGGTGCCGCGCACCGTCGAGGAGATCGTGACCGACTTCCGGGCGTTCGTCGCGGCGCTGGACGTCCCGCACCACGAGGCGCCCCACGATGCCCACTGGGGCTCCCAGTCCGGCCTGCTCGCGGGCTTCCGGCCGACCTGGGTCGGCCGTGCGGAGGCGCCGGCGGCGAGCCTCGTCCGGCTCCGGGAGCACCTCGAGAGCGTGGGCGTCGACCCACGGCGCGTGAGCGACGACGTACCCCGGGAGAACGCGAACCCCCTCCCCTTCCACCCCGCCGTCCACGACCACCGGTCCGCCGCGATCGCGGCCGAGGTGTACGCCGACGACCTGGCCGCGTGGGGCTACGCCGCTCCCCGACCGGAGGAGCCGGGCGGCGCGGACTGGGAGACCTGGACCGCCCGGGCGCGACGGCGCCTGCGGCTCGTCAACGAGCTGATCGAGCGCCACCTCCGGATCGGCGAGCTCCTCGTCGAGCTGGAGCGGGAGAAGGCGCGTGCCAACGCTGCGGAGGCCGACGTGGAGGCGATGCGCTCCTCGACCTCGTGGCGGCTCACCGCGCCGCTCCGGCGCCTGCGCTCCGGACTCATCCCTGCACTCGACAGCGCCGAGAGGCCGGTCACGGAAGGAACCGCGGAATGACGGCACGGAAGGTGGTCCTGCACGTCGGTGCGCCGAAGACCGGGACGACCTACATCGAGAAGATCATCTGGCGCAACCAGCGCCGGCTGCTCAAACGCGACGGCATCTGGATGCCGGGCCGGAGCAAGTGGGACCACGACGCGCTCATGGGCGCCGTCCGCGGCGGCATCTGGCACGACCCCGAGCACCCCTGGACCTGGGAGCGGCTCGTCGAGGAGGCCCACCAGCGCGACGAGGTCGTCCTGGTGAGCAAGGAGATGTTCGCCGGGGCCACCCGGGCGCAGGTCGACCGGGCGCTCGCCGGCTTCGCCGGGATGGAGGTCCACATCGTCATCACCTGCCGGGCGCTCTCCGCGGCGCTGCCCTCGGCCTGGCAGCAGGGGCTGAAGGCCAACTACAAGATCAGCTTCGGCGACTTCCTCGAGGAGATCAGCTCGGGGAAGCGCACCGGGTTCTGGCGCCACCACGACCCGGTCAACATCGCCCGCCGGTGGGCGACGGACCTGCCCGCCGACCGCGTCCACATCATCACGATGCCGGCCAGCAAGAGCGACCCGACCCTGCTCTGGCGACGGTTCGCCGAGGCGCTCGGCATCGACCCCGCTCCCTACAGCACGCCCGAGAGCGCGGCCAACGAGTCGCTCGCGGCGGCCCAGGCCGAGCTGCTGCGCCGGGTGGCGATCGAGCTCGACGACGAGTTCCCGCTGCGGCACCCGTGGCGCGACGCGGTCCAGCAGGGCCTCATCCAGCCGGTGCTGCTCAAGGTCGGCGAGCAGCGGAAGTTCGGCGTACCCGCCGCCTACCACCCCTGGGTGCGCGAGCGCTCGCAGCAGATGATCGAGGACCTGGCGGCCTACCCCTGCGACTTGATCGGCGATCTCACCGACCTCGAGCCGCGGCTGGACCCCGACGCGCTCAGCCCCGACGAGGTCGGCGAGGCCGAGCTCAACCGGGTCGCGGTCACGGCGCTCGCGGAGATGGTGCGGGTGCGGAACGCTGAGCGGAAGGCGTCTGGGGCGATAGGTGCTTCGGCGGCCGGTGGGGCACCGGCAGCGTCGACGCCGGCGGTATCGGAGCCGGGGCCGCTGTCGGAGGCGGGCCCCGTGTCGACGCTCGTCAATGGTGGCCGCCGGCTCGCCGCGGTCTCCACCCTGCGGACCTTCGCACAACGCGTGACCCGCCGGTAGCCGCTCGCGCCTGCGGCTATCGCTCGAGCGGACTCGCGACCGAGCAGCGCCGATAGGGCACTACTTGAGAGGAGCGCACCTCGTGAAGCCGTTCACGAAGTGCGCCCCTCTCAAGTAGTGCTCCCCCGCGGCCTCCGGGATCCGGTGCCCCGAGCGCCCGGAGGCGGTCAGAGCTCGGCCAGGACCTTCCGCAGGAAGAGCCCCTCGCGCTCGGGGTCGACGGAGTAGGGCGCGTGGAGGGTGCCGGGCCGAGCCGGCGAGCGAGCCTCCCCGACGTCGGGCCGGTCGAGCCGGTCAGGACGCGACCACGCGACATCCACGTGGTGGCCGCGGACGGCGGCGATCATCCACTCGTTCTGCACGGTGTAGGTCTCCGAGGAGATCATCACCAGCCGCTTCGGGGTGTCAGCGAGCATGGCGTTGAAGAGGCCGCTGCCGGCGTACCCGGCGATGACGTCGGCCTCCCGGAAAAGCCTCGCCTGGACCGCCATCCGATGCGCCTCGGGATGGACGACGGCGAAGCCGGCACCCGCGAAGAGCGCCTCGACCTCGGCGGCGTTGCGGCACGCGCGGAGGCCCCCGCGCCGGCTGACGAAGATCCGCCGCGGGTAGGGCCGGCCGTCGAGGCGGTCGGGCGCCTGGCCCGCGAGGTGGTCGCCGAGCCGGTCCCACACGGCGGCGATCTCGGGGTGGACGACCTCGGGCTGGGAGAACATCGGGGTTGCCGCGAGCAGGGTGCGCACGCGGGCGGGCTCCCGCAGGAAGGTGATCTCCTCCGGCACGACGCCGAAGGCCGCCAGGACGGCGACCTCGTGCGCGGTCAGGTCGGCCTCCTTGTTGGGGCTGGTCGCCATGAGGATCCGCAGGCCGGGGTGGTGGCGACGCGCCTCGTCGAGCGCCCACAAGCGCGAGAGCATCTCGGTCATCACGTGGCCGAAGTGCCCGCGGAACTCCGAGTCCCAGAAGAAGTGCGGCTCCTCGAGGTCCCGCGCGACCGGGACCCGTCGCCGGAGCCGGGCGGCCGTCGAGCTGACGGTGGGCGCGAACCGATTGTTGGGGCGCCGCCGCGCGATGTGGCGGTGCGACTCCGGCAGGAGGACGTGGCCCTGCGTGACGACCCCGCCGGGCCGGCAGACCACCTCGACGTAGCGGCGCAGGGAGAGGTCGGGGACGTCGTACGCCGTGCGCCAGCGGCCGGCCGCCGGGGAGTCGCTCTCGTTGAGGGTGCCGCGTGGCTCGAATCGACCGCCCGGGAGCGTCGCGAGGACCCGGCCCCGCTCGGGGCTGCGCCGCAGCGCCACGTCGGCCTCGCGCTCGGCGAGAGTGACGAGGCTACGCAGGGCGTTGCGGAGGACGAGGTGGTCGCCAGCCAGTCGTACGTCGCGCCACCCGGCTGCGATGTGCGGGAGCTCCATCGCGCGTACCCCCGGCGCCGCGGGCTCGTCGGCGGTGGGCTCGAGCAGCCCCGTGACCTGCCGCATGGTGCTCTCGGCCGCGTCGGTCACCCCCAGCCGGGACCGCGCGACGAGCAGGGCGCCACCGCGCGGGACGACGAAGGCGAGCGGTAGGAGCAGCGCACGGCGGCGACGCAGGTCCGCGGTGTCGAGCACGACGAGGTCGGGGCGAGCTCCGGTCGCCAGCCGCAACCGCAGCTCGGAGGCGCCGACGGCACTCGGCTCGACCAGGTCGGCGTCGACGAGGAGCGCGAGTCGCTCGTCGGGCCGGTCGGTCACGACGAGCACCACCGGATCGCGTACGCCGGCGGCGCGCCTGTCCGCGACGAGCTCGTCGAGCAGGGCGAGGAGGCGACGGTCGTCGGGCGCGAGGTCCCAGGCGCTGGCCTCCGCACGGGCGAGCCAGCCGCAGGGCTGCTCGGCGCCCGCGCCCCGGTCGGTGCGGGTGTCGGTGTCGATCTCCACGGTCACCTCACTCGTGCGGGAGCCCGAGGTGCTCCTCGATGCGGCGCAGGCGCTCCTCGTACTGCGTGAGCGCGCTCAGCCGCACCCGGATCCGGCGGTGCTCCTCCTGGACCTGCTCGACCAGGCCGCGGGCCTCGGCGAGCTCCCCGCGGTCGACCGTCCCGCCCCGCGAGCCGTCGACCGGCCCGCCGATCCGAGCCCCCTCCAGCGCGAGCCGCAGGCGCTCGACCTTCGTCTCCAGGGCGGCGAGCTGGGGCGAGATCCGGTTGACCTCACGGGTGTAGAACTCCGCGGCCTTGGCGGAGCGGAGGGAGTTCTGCACCGAGACCTGGGACCGCTCGGCGAGCCCGTCGACCCGGTGACGCAGGCGGCCGACCTGCTCCGAGGCGTCCCGGCCGCTCACCTTCCGGAAGACGTTGCGCGGGTGGAACCGCCGGAGATCCGAGATGCTGCTCATCGCAGGAACCGTGCCTTTCGTCCGTCGCCGATGCCCTGGCTGATCCAGCGACGCATCAGGGCCCCTTCGGGGCCGATGTGGTGGGCTCCACCGATCGGCGACACGTCGCCGGCCTGGTGGGCCCAGGAGGTCTGGTCGGGGTCGTCGACCATGGAGAAGCCGGTGAAGAGGAGCCGCGCCTCGGGGAAGGCGGTGGCAGCGATCCAGAGCGCCATCATCCCGGTCGTCGGGACGCAGACCTCCTCGCGCCACGGCTCTCCGAGCTCGTCGAGCAGGGGGAGGGTGAACGACGCGTTCGGCACCGCGAGGTAGCCCAGGTCGTCGGGCCACCACCGCGGCCACTCCTTCACGTACCGCGCCAACGGCCGGTCGTGGTAGATCCGCGACGGCTCGGTGAGGAGGTAGGCGACCTCGGTGTAGCGGTCGAAGGAGAACTCGGTGGCGAGAGTGCCGCGGCTGAACGCCACGCCCGTCACCCGGCTGCCCTGGCAGCGCGGCTCCCCTGGCCGGTCAAGCATGAAGCTGTTGACCCGCAGCACCACGTCGCAGGCGTCGATCGCGTCGGCCCGCTCCTCGCTCGGCGGCAGCGGAGCGTTGCCGACGACCGCGATGCTCCGCACCGGGTCGGCGGCGGCGTACGCCATCAGGAGGTCGCGGACCCGGCGGACACCGGCATCCGTGGGGTTCCGGGGGTCGGCCGCGGTGTCAGTCATCGGCCACCTCCAGGGCGAGCCGGCCCATCCGTCCGGCCCGCAGGCGTACGTCGCGGCCGCCGGCGCGCAGGACCGCCGGCATCCAGTGGAGGGCGGCGACGTCGAGCACCACCGGCTCGGGAGCACCCGAGCGCGGGTCGAGGAGCAGGACGTCCCACGCGGTCGGCGCGTGGCCCTCGTCCTCGTGGCCGACGGCGGCCGCCCGGGCGGCGAGCTCGGCGACCGGGACCTCGACGGAGAAGGTCTCCCCCGTCCAGGTCAGCGTGAGGTCCACGGTCACCGGGTCGGCCGGCGTGACGTACCTCCGCAGCCGGGCGGTCTCCGGCCGGAGGGCGTCGCGGTCGAGGCGGCCGGTGAGCCGCACGCCGGTGCCGGTGGGCTCGATGCCGGTGGCGACCGGGTGGGCGTACTCCTCGTGGGCCGAGAGGTGGCCGGAGGGGTCGGGCAGCAGCGTCACGCGGCGGCTGCCGACGAGCAGCCCGGCGGTGCCCACGATGGTCGGGAGCACCAGCCCGACCGGCGGCTCGGCGCCGACCGCGAGGCGGGCGACCCATGCGGTCCGCTCGGTGATGTGGTCGTGAAGACCGTGGGAGGCGATCGCGCCGGCGTCGATGCGCGCCTCGAACGCCGCGGTCCCGGCCGGATCGCCCGGCCGGCTCGGCACGCGCTCGGTCGCGGCCGGTACGACGTCCGAGCCGTCGGCCACCCGGAGCCAGATCGCGGGGACGTCGCCACCCCTCCCGCCGGCGGGCCGGAACCAGCCGGCCACCACCAGCTCGTCGGTGCCGGCGCCCGAGCCGGCACCCGAGGCACGCTCGACGGCCAGACCAGTGACGAGGGCCGCCGGGCGGCGTACGGACAGGCCGTAGGCGCCCTCGGCGAGCACCGGCTTCGCCCACGTCCCGGGGGCGATCTCGCGCTGGTCGCTCCAGCGGGCGCGGCCACCCTCGACGCGGCCGAGCGGGCCGCGGACGCGCCGGCCCTCGACGCGCACCTCGACCTCGACCGCCCAGTGGCCGGTCTCCGCCGCGAGCACGTCCGCGTCGAGCCGCACCCGCAGCGTCCGGCGGTCCGGCCGCGCGGCGGAGCGCTCCTCGACCTCCAGCGGACGCGCCCGCCCCGACGGGCTGCGCAGCCAGGCCCGGACCGGCGGGGCGTCGGTGAGCGCGAGCGTCCCGACGCCGACCCGTGCCTCCACCTCGACGCTCGTGCCGCTCCAGCGGGCGTCGACGACGGTCGCATCGAGCCTCAGCGCCGCCTCGCCGACGCGGAAGAGCTCGGTGGGTACGCCGGCGGCCGGCTCCTCGAAGAACGGCAGCGCGCGGTAGTAGCGCGGCCGCAGCCGCCCCCGGCGTACGACGGGGCCGCCGGTGCCGGCGCGGGCACGGTGGTCCACGAGCCGCTCGAGCTCGCGCAGGCGGCCGTTGCGGACCAGGTGGCTCTGCACCCGCTCGTAGGCCCCGGCGGAGGCGATCGTCTGCTCGGAGATCCGCTCGAGCAGCCGCCGTGCGAGCGCCAGCACCTCGGGGTGGTCGGCGGGATCGTTGCGGTGCAGGGCGCCGACCAGTGCGGAGACGTCGATCTGCAGGAGGTGGCGCTCGACCTCCGGCAGCAGGTCCGGCGCCTGCTGGTGGAGGAAGTCGAGCACCGCCTCGTCGGAGGCGACCCGGTCGCGCAGGTTGGCCACCTCCCAGACCCGCTGGGTGATGGAGAGGTCCCCGCCGTCGCGCTCGCGCCAGTAGTAGACCGGCGTCGCGAGCGCGTCGACCTGGCGGGCGAGCACGTGGCTGCGGATCGTCACCGGGTAGTCCTCGTAGAGCCCGGGCGGGAACTCCAGGCCCTGCTCGTCCCAGAAGCTGCGGCGGTAGACCTTGTTCCACGCCATCCGGTCCAGCGCGAGCGGCCGGAAGCGACGGACGTGGGTGCGCAGCCGCTCGGTCGCGAACGGCACCCGGTGGACCCACGACTCGCGCACCCCGAGGTCGTTGAAGCGGCGCGCGTCCCCCGACGCCATGTCCGAGCCGGTCCGGTCGAGGGTGCCGACCATCCGCTCGTAGGCCCGCGGAGGTACGACGTCGTCGCTGTCGACGAAGGTGAGGTACTCCCCCCGCGCGTGCCGGATGCCGGTGTTGCGGGCCGGCCCCAGGCCCCGGTTGTCCTGGCGGACGATCCGGAAGCGGGGGTCGGCGGCGGCGTACTTCTCGGCGATCGCCAGGCTGCCGTCGAGGGACCCGTCGTCGACGAGGATCGCCTCGAAGTCGGCGAACGACTGCTCCTGCAACGAGTCGAGGCACTCGGCGAGGTAGCGCTCGACCTCGTAGAAGGGCACCACGATGCTCAGGCGCGGGCT
>Ga0164242_10004282_pt1 | contig 16053 bp, 15 predicted proteins | sample OricomgcompostMG_FD_108783 | JGI IMG/M metagenome (GOLD analysis project Ga0164242, IMG submission 108783) | Miracle-Growth compost microbial communities from Emeryville, California, USA - Original compost - Miracle growth compost (MG) ... | reverse complement strand
TGTATTCATTTTTAATATTTTTTATTATAAACTTTATTTAAAGTGTAAAAATTAAAATTATCGTGCGGGGGGTCTCCTAAAAAATTTTTTTCTTTTATTACCTTTTCAAGTTTGTAAACAAGATTTTTTCATTGTATCATTATATATATATATATATATATATATATTTTATTTAATATAAATACTGAACACATATTTTACCCCCAACAGGAATTGAACCTATAACTTCTCGTTATGAGCGAGACATTATACCATTTAACTATAGGGATATTGATAAATTAAATTTATTTTAAAAATTAATCAACAAGATTACTATTAAAATAATTTGTGCAGTAATATAAACATATAACGATCCACTTTCGAAAATTGATCTGTACCACACATATATTCTATGTAATTGGTTATAAATAGAAGTACTACCAAATGCTTCTAGTACACCGCGATCAACTAACTTAAAAGTAATATTATACCCTACCTCCATAATAGGTGTAACAATAAAATTAAAATATATTAAATCAAAATATCACTTTTGATTAATAAAAGTATATAGTTGCCTGAATCAAGAATTAGTAATAATTCTTGATCAAAAAAATAGACATATTCCGGCGATTAATACCGCCAATAGCGTTATAATTAACGGGAACAATTTATTTTTGGAATAAACACCACCTAAAATAAAACTTAACTCGGTTTCAAAAAAATTATTATTTGTAATAATATTTATACTTTGTTGTCAAACATCAGTACCTACTCCCACGAAAAGCTCACGTCCAAAGAAACCAACAAAAATACTTGAAAATGTTAAAACAACAAGAACAAGTATAATTATATTACCGGACTCTACTACTTTAAAAGTTTGATAATTTGGTCAACCTAAAAATACATAATATAGCAGCCGTGTTGAATAAAATGATGTGAAAAAAACTGAGAACAACGCCAATCAGTAGATAAAGATACTAGAAATAGTATAAGTAGCAAAATTTAGTTCAATTAATAAATCTTTTGAATAAAAGCCAGTCAGATAAGGAATACCCGCTAAAGCTAAGGAAGCAATAAAAAAGGATATATAAGTAATAGGTAAAGTTTTAAATAAACCCCCCATCTTACGTATATCCTGTTCATCGAGTAAAGCGTGGATTACCGACCCTGAACCTAAGAATAATAAAGCTTTAAAGAAAGCATGGTTAAAAAGATGGAAAAATGAAACATTAAAATGCCCTAAACCACATATTAAAAACATATAGCCTAACTGAGAACAAGTTGAGTATGCTACAACCTTTTTTATATCATTTTGAAAACATCCAATTGTTCCAGCCATAAAAGTGGTTAAGCCTCCAATAAATAATATCAGTAACAACGTAAATGGTGTTAGTTCCAACAGAGTAGAGCACCTAATTAGTAAAAACACTCCCGCTGTGACCATCGTTGCTGCATGTAATAATGCCGAAACAGGGGTCGGACCTTCCATTGCATCTGGTAATCAAGTGTGTAAACCTAATTGAGCTGATTTACCTACAGCTCCAACAAAAATACAAAGTGTAATAAATGTCAACCAGATTGAATTAACGTTAGTTACACCAGCAATTTGAAAAACATTTAAATAGTCAACAGTGCCCAGTACAAGAAATAAGGTAAAGATAGAGAAATATAAAAATAAATCGCTTATCCTATTAACAATAATAGCCTTCATCGCTGATTTATTTGCTTGTAAACGAGTAAATCAGAAATTGATTAGCAAGTATGAAGACAGACCTACCCCTTCTCAACCAAAAAACATTTGTAAAAAGTTACCAGCCGTTACAAAAAGCAACATAAAAAAGGTAAAGATTGATAAATAAGACATAAACCTTAAGAAATGTGGATCTGATCCCATATACTCTCAAGAATAAAAATGTACAAAGGTGGATATTGTCAATACTAAGAAAGTCATAGTAAGAGAAAGAGTATCAAACAAAAATTGCCATTTGATATTAAACAAACCTAAACTAATTCAATTTCCTAAATCAATCACTGCGTTAGTGTTATTAGTAAACATATCTAACAGTAAATATAAACTAAAAAAAATTGCTACTATTAAAGAAGATAAATTTAAAACCATAAGGAAATAACGATTAACAAATCGCCCTAATACGATGATTAATAAAAATCCGATTAAAGGTAAAAATAATAAACTAAGGAACATTGTATTTTCTTAAATTTTTTTTGTTAATACAGCAACTATTGAGTTACGTACCCTAATAACAGGTGATTTTGGCATTGCATTAGATTTAACAGTCAATGTAATAGCACCAATTATACCTATTAACATAATTAATGTTAACAAAATAGTTAGCACTACCCCATCATTAAAAAGATATCAAGCTATTTGATAAATAATATTAGTAGTATAGGCTAAAGAAATATAGTCCGTATAGGACATGGGCTCAAAAATAGCTCAATAATATATATTTGTAGATACTAATCATCCTAGTAAGTAATATTCTAAAATACCTCTTATTAATGAACGTTGTGTTTTAAAATGATGAATATAAAACATCATAATCACAAAAAGAAATAGTACAACAATCGCACCTATGTATACTATCGCTAAAACATACGCTAAAAACTCCAAATCTAATAAAATAAGAAGCACTACTACGTGAAAAACGACAGCTACAAAGGACAAAACGCCGTAAACAGGATTTTTAGACAAAAAAACGGCAACAATAAAAGTAAAAAGAGAAGCTGGAAATAAAAAAGCGACAAGAGACATTTATTTTTTTATTTTATAATTTTTTTAATTAAAAATATTTTTTTATTACTGATTTTTTAACAAAGATAGTTTAATATGGTAATTTTAAAAACGTATTAACAGATAAATTATTAGTATTTGTTACAAAATTTTTAAAATTTTTAGTAGTGGGTGCGTAAGTTAAGTCAGAACTTTTTAATACTAAGCTATGCATTACAAATACTAATAATTTATAACTAACTTCCATGTAGGAGGGGGGTAACATTAATATTAAATTCTTAGTAGAAATTATTTTATTTAAAATTTGATTTTTCTTTAGTGACTTTTTATAGTTTCTAAATTTTCTAAGTAAGTATTTAGTATTAAAAATTTTCCTAAAAAAGATTTTTGGTAAAGATTTATTTCTTAATAACTTTTTTGGATTACTAAAAACAATTAAAAAATAACTAATAAAGCGGGCGTAAACCAGCCATCAAAGAGGTTTAGAAACAGTAACAAGATCCCACTCCCTTAAACTTACGTTTCCAACCACAGGAAAACCATTTATTAAAAATAAGCCTCGTTTACTCAAAGAAGCTGTAATATACCCATTCTCAAAAAAATTTGCCCGTAGCAAACTTGAAACTAATGTAAATTCTAAATAAGATAATGACGGCAACCGTAAAATTTTAGTTCATCGGGGTATAGACTTTTCAAATGAAAAGTACTCTTTTGAGTTATAAACAATGTTACTATAATACAACAAACGAAATTTTAAAAGAGAGGATTTTTCACTTTTTTTAACTAACCTTCTATCTTTTTTAAAAATACCAGAAAACGTAAATTGAGGTTGAAAACTTAATTTTTTTGCGCGTCTGCTGCTTAAAAATTTATATGTTTTTGTTTTCAAACGATAACCTAAATTATCTCAATTAGTGTATAATAATTGTTTTTTAACAAGTGAAGTATTTTTAAAAAAGGTGTTAATTTTCTCTTTTAAGTAAGTTTTAGGACTAAAGGGAAGAAATCTTCATGAAAAATTTCTATTTAAAGAAACACCTTCTTTAGATGTATTTATTTTAAAAAATTTCAAGCCTAGGTTAGAATAGTATAAAAGTTTTCTTTTTAAATACGCAAGAGATTTGTTTTTATTAAACACACCCCGTTTCTTTCAAAATTGACGGCGATCTACACTAGATTTTAAATTTCTATTTTTAAATTTCGTTAAATTCATTTTTTTACTAGGGCAAGAAAAAAACTTTTTTAATACAAGTTTGTAGGCGGAATATAAAGACAAGTCTTTTTGCCTTTTATTAATAAAAAAAAAATTTCTACGCCGCTTCAGCCTATAAATATATCTAACTCAAGAAAAACGCTTTGACAGCTTATTTTTAAATAAGACTAATGTCAATTTTCTTCTATTTTTAAGATATTTTTTTTTCTTATTAACCGCTAATTTTGGATGTAAATAAATTGAAACCAATTTATTTAATAAAAAAATTTTGTACCAAGTAACCGTTGAAACAATCAACTCTGCACTCCTAAGAGTATTTAATAAAGAATATTTTACTATAAAGCGTCTACGTAATAATGATAAAGTAAATGAAATAAAACGCGGAATAAAAAGACCACTAACGCCCTGGAATACATTTGATTTAAATTCTAAAGTTTTTCAAGTAGTTAAAAGTAAATGCTTGGTGCGTAAATGTGTATTAACTCCATGCAATAAAAATTCGCCATAAGCGTCTTCTCCTAATCAATTGTATATAAAATGTTTTGAAAGTTTTTTTTGCATTCGTAAATTTTTTTAAAACAATAATGATTTTTTAGTACGTATCGTGAATCGTAAAGCTAGTTGTAGTATTATATTTAAGAAAAATAAATAACTTCGTGATGACTTCTCATTTGCATTAATTAAATAAGTATAATATTGACGTGTACTATTCGAATCCGCAATTCCGAATTGCAATAATCCGCCGTTTTCCCCTTCCGCTAATTTCATAAAATTATTTGTATAGTTCATATAAAAAAGTGAGCTTGGGTATACTAATTTTGTAGATAATAATGAGAACTGCTTCATATTTGTTAATATGCCATAACGTCATTTATTTAATCAAAAATATAATATTGATTCCAAATAATAAAATTTTCTGTAAAGGGAAAAGTAGTGTGCAATTATTGCATTGCGCGGAGCAACTATTCAAGAAATACCAAAGCGTAATCAATTATTTAACATTAAATTAAGTACTTTTCGAAAATTAAAAAAAGTAGTGTTCAAATTGTGTAAAAACACACTCTTTCTAACACCTAAAAGATCAATAAACATTTTTGAATTAGTAAAGTGTTTATTATAACCCAAATAAACTATATTTGTTAAAAAAGCAGATAATAACATATTTTTTATCATTAAATTTAATATAGAACTTTTTTATTTTATATAACTGCTAATATTATTAAATTAATTCATAATCCAGAAGACAATAACAATAAAAATACACTTATTAGAGATAAGCTTATAATGTAAGATGAAATTGATGAAACTGGTTTTATAAACAATCAATTAGTTTTCTTAGTGAATCCCATTGTTTTAACCACACGTATATAATAAAAACATGAAAGTGGCGCTACCAGCAACGCAATAATTATAAGATAATAGGCAGAGGTGCTATTTAATACTAGTGATAATAAAATTAAAAATTTTGATATAAACCCGACTAACGGCGGAATACCAGCACTAGAGAAGAGTAGTAAACTTGTTGTAATAGACTGAGTCTTATTAATAAAGAAAAGACTTGTTCAAGATCATATATTTTTTAAACCTATATATGATTGTTGCAAGCGCGTATTAATAATAGAAGTAAATAGCCCAATTAATGTAATAACATAAACAATCAAAAAAAAGATTATGAATATTAAACTAAAAGAATTTAGTAAGGATAAAGCAAATAAAAAGAATCCATTATTATTTATCATACTATACGTCAATAGCCTTTTTAGTTTAGATTGAAACAAACCCCCTAATGCTCCAATGAACATACTAAAAATAGCAGCAACCACCAGTACTCATAAAGTATTGGTAGCATAAAAAAGAAATTCTAATTTTATAAAAATAGCTAAAATGGCAATTTTAGGAACTACAAATAAAAAATAAGTAATAATAGTTGGTGCTCCTTCATATACTTCAGGGGCTCAGAAGTGAAATGGTGCCGCCCCTAACTTAAAAAATAGACTAATAAGTAGTAAAATTGACGCAACCACCATTAAATCAAAATCTAGCAATTTATAGGCCGAGTTGCCTGAGAAGTTTAAATATAAATCTAATACGCTAAAATTAGTTAAACCCGTTGTTCAATAAATTAAAGCAATTGAGTAAACCATAATAATACTAAATACTGTGCCTAGGATAAAATACTTTAATGAACTCTCGACTGAAAATATAGAAATTTTACCTCGGTAACCTATTAAAATGTAAGAAGCTAACGAATAAACTTCCAAAGCAAAAAATAAATATATAAAGTCGTTAAAACCGATTAACAAAAGCAATGACGAAATAACTAACAGACGCAAGGTATTTATTTCAATATCAGTAAAGCTCAAAGAAAGCGGTCTTTCCGAACTCATTGTACTCATTAAAAGAAAAAAGGAGGCTAACAACGTAAAAATCTTTAAACCTGTAGTATAGTTATCAATTATATATGTATTTAATAAACAAGTAGCAACGTCAAATGATGAGTTCAGCAATAAAAATACAGATAATAAAATTAGAAAATTACTATATAGGTTAAATGAAAGATATAGCTGTTGACCATTATTATTTACTTTATAACGACCATAAACACCGGCCCAAAGCAAGATAATTGTAAAATTGATGAGAAACATCTCCGGTATCAAAATTAAAAAATCTAAAAACGACATTTTACTAATAGTTTTCTAAAGTCAATCATGTTAAATCTAAAATCTGAGAAATTAAATAATTTGGAAATATTCCCAAATATATTGTTAATATCAAAAGGGGTGTTAAAACAAACATCTCTTTAAAGCTTAGGTCTGCAAAAGTAGTAATCATTGGTGTAATAGGCCCATACATTGTTCTATTAAATAATCAAATTGTGTACACCGCACAAAAAATAATACCAACTGCCGCTATTCAAGCTACAAAAATATTATTTTGAATTACCCCAAACAGAATAATAGCTTCACCAATAAAATTACAAGTTCCAGGAAAACTCATATTAGCTAGACTAAAAACAAATAAAAATAAGGCATATAATGGCATAAAACTAACCAAACCTCGGTAATAACGAATATTACGTGTTTTATAACGATCATATAAAAATCCTACCATAAAAAATAAACCCGCTGAAACTATACCATGACCTACCATTAAAAAGATAGAACCTGACAAACTCATTGCATTTGTTCCTAACACACCTAAAACAACATAATTCATGTGTGCTACAGAAGCATAAGCAATTATTTTTTTTAAATCTATTTGTCTAATTGTTGTCAAAGATATATACAAAATACCGATTAAAGCAAATATTGAAACAAGCGGCGCAAAATATTGGGTCTCAACTGGAAATATAGGAATCAAAAATCTTAAAACCGCGAATATTCCCAATTTTAATAATACACCCGCTAGTAAAACCGAACCAACAGTAGGAGCTTCAACATGGGCTTCTGGGAGCCAAATATGAGCCGGAAACATTGGAACTTTAACTGCAAATGCAAACATCATTAAAGGTCATATTAAAAATCCTGCAGCAGCCGATTGTGAATTCATTAAAATTGTAAACAATTGAAGTGATCCATATTGGGTATACATCAGAAAAAGACCAAATAATAAAAATAGTGAACCTACGAAAGTATAGAAAAAAAACATGAAAGCAGCATACGTTTTACGTTGACGAGAACCCCATATACCAATCAATATGAACATTGGTATTAAAATAGCCTCAAATCAAATATAAAACAAAAATAAGTCAACCACTGAAAACATATTTAATAACATTCACTCAACAGTTATTAAAATAATAAAAAAGTCCTTTAAATTAAACTTAATGTTATTCCAACTGGATATAATACATAACGGGATTAATAATGCGGATAGTAACATAAATACATAAGACAAAGAATCAATTGAAATTGAATAATTAAAATTAGCTAATCCAGTATTAATCCACCCAAAATCCAAGCTCAATGGCGCTAAAGTTAATTCAAAGGCGTTTATTCTAACCCCCATTAAAATAATAATAAAAAGTAATATGTAGGAAACAGTAAGAGAGGCCTTTTTTAATAATAGTGTATTATATTTAGGTATAACCATTAACATAAATAAGCCTATCAAATAAATAATTTGTATACTTAAAAACATAAAAATAGAAGAAGACATTTTTTATTTAAAATTTTTAGGTTAATATATATTAATTGATAACGAATTATTTTCAATAGCCGCTAAAGTAGATGAGAACGCTAATAAAGGACTTGACGTATAAGCCTCACGTCGTGTGATCAATCTAGATTTATAGAACTGTGAGCAATCAAAGAAATATTCAGTCCCTTTATTATAGCTAAAAGAAAACGGATTATTTGTATAAACGTTATTAGTAAAAGTTACTAGTTCATTTATATTTAAAAAATAAGCCCAAACCTTGAACAAACTTAATAATGATTTTATATTGCTATCTGTAGAAACAGTTTTTACTACACGTAAAATAGAATAGTCATTATCATAATAAGAACCCGCCTTTTCAAAATGAGTTTTCAGAGGCATTAAAAACTCATTGTCTTTAAAGGTAAATTGATGAGTAGAATGAAATAATTTTAAAATACTAACGTCATTTCCATCAATACTACTAGTATTTCTAGATGCACTATAAGAAAATACTGATATTGTTTGTAACTCTTTAGTATTTTGCTGAATACTGCTTAAGTCTATCTCAAGCAAACCGCGATATGAAATATTAGGGGTTATTAAAAATAACTTAACTTTATTTAATGTATTTTTTATAAAATTATATAATTTTATAAAAGTAGGTTTAAGTATAAATAGACTTAAAAAGTTTGATTGAACCTGATTTACTCATGCTTTACCGCTTGTTAAATCAATTAGATCTCTTACCGCAGAATTAAGTACTACTGTATTACTTATTAATAGCGGCGCATTTATTGAACGTCATAGAACTATAGAAGTGGGAGAACTTATGATTTGTTTAACCAAAAGCACACCTGTTAACGGTAGCTCTAACTGAACATTAGAACCCAGAATAATATATTTTCTATAAGCGGATGAATCTAAAAAAAATGTTGTTCTAGGTAGAAAAACAATAGGATTTTTAAAAGATTCTTGGTTGCTCAAAACATTCGCAAACCCTATTTTTGTTAATAAAGATTTAAATATATATACTTCTTCTAAAGTAGAAAAATTTAAAGTACTGCTAGCGGACTGTAAAATTGAATTAAAGTTTGATGTCTGAAACTTTTGAGATACAACGTATTTAAATACTAATTTTAAAGTATTTAGTAATGTTTGTCATGAACACTGTAAATTTAAAACGGCTGGGCTAATTAAACGGTTACGATTTAAACCCTCATAACTATAGCGAGCTTTGTTTGTTATTCACAAATTATAACTCTTTGCATTTTTTGCAGGTAAGATTCTCACAATCTCATTTTCCTTTAAATCAACACGAATTAGTTGAGGTTGATCATCAAAAAGATTTAATACAGTTAACTTTTTTAATTCTCAAGGCCTAGAAACAAAAGAATAAGGTTTGGACGTTAAAGCTCCAACTGGACAAACATCGATTAGATTGCCCGATAGCTCGGAATCTAGTATTTTTTCAACATAAGAACCTATTTCCATTTTACCTCCACGCCCAGTTAAACCAAGTGTATTTAGACCAGCAATATCGGTTGCAAAACGAACACATCTTGTACATAATATACACCTATTCATAACTGTTTTTATGACAGGACCACAATTCTTATCCTCTACGTTACGTTTATAATCATAAAAACGACCATGATCAGAACCATATACAAGAGCTAAATCCTGAAGATCACATTCACCGCCTTGATCACATATTGGGCAATCTAGAGGATGATTAATCAAAAGAAACTCCATTACTGACTCACGCGCTTTTTTAACTTGAATCGTGTTTGTATAAATTGAGAGATCCTGAGTAACAACTCCAGCACAGCATATAACTGGTTTAGGAGATTTACTATCCTCAATTAAACACATTCTGCAATTACCCGCTATTTTCAAGTTCTCATGATAACAAAAACGAGGAATATCAAATCCTAGTTGCGCACAAGAATCAATTAAAACTTGGTTTTTTTGTATATCAGCTATATTGTAATTAATACCATTTATACTTCACATTTTATTTTTTTTATTTTAATACGCAACAACCGGACTTAATATAACTATAAAAAAAACAGAAACAACTAATAAGGCACAGGTAAGGGGTAATAATATTTTTCAACCTAGTGCCATTAGTTGATCATATCTAAAACGTGGGAAAGTAGCTCGAACTCAAATAAAGCTAAAAATAACAAATCAAAGTTTCAAACAATATCAAATCAAACCTGGCACCATGTTTCAAAATTCGGGGAAAATACATGAAATTAAAGGTATCGGCAATCAGCCACCTAAGAATATTATTACAAATAAATTAGACATAACGATAACATGTAAATATTCACCTAAAAATAAAAATGCAAAAGTCATAGAAGAATATTCTACATTAAACCCAGATACTAATTCTGACTCTGCTTCTGCTAAATCAAAAGGTGCCCTATATGTTTCTGCTAGTGTACAAATGAATCATATTACTGCTAACGGTCCACTTGTAAAAAGAAATCAACCATTATAAATTTCTTTTTGTGCCATTACCACCTCGGTAATATTCAAACTACCAGTAAACAAGAATATTTGTAATAGTATTACTGAAATAACTAGTTCATATGCTAACATTTGAGCACAGGCGCGCAAAGCTCCTAAAAAGGGATAACGGGAGTTACTAGATCAACCTGCTACAATAATACCATAAACACTAATACTAGAAATACTAATTAAATATAAAAAAGCCACATCCCCTAGATCTGCTATTACAGCACCATAACCTAATGGAATTACAGCTCAAACAAATAAACTAAATAAAACCACATATAACGATGATCCAATAAAAAACACCCGAGCAGAAGTAATGGGAGCTGATTGCTCTTTAAAGAGCAATTTAAAGGCATCAGCAAAGGCTTGTAGCAAACCCATAAAACCAACTATATTAGGACCTTTACGACGTTGAATAGCAGCAAGGGTTTGCCTCTCATAAAGAGTAAGAAAAGCTGCCATCAAAATAAAAAGCAAAATTATAATTAGCATAAGAACAATAGTTAAGATAATAAATGGGATCGTTTCAATATAGCCCTCATAATCAAAGGTAACTAAAAAACAAAAGCTATTAAAAGATGCTTTACATATCTCCCATATTAGTATCAAATCCATTTTAAGAAATAAAATATAAAAGTTTTACTTAAACAGTATAACGTTGAGTCGACAAGAAGTTCGCCCGGTCTCAAGTATTAATTAAAGATAACACAGAGCCTAAGTAACCAAAATAAAGAACGGTTATAATTTGGCCCAACTGTAAAAACGGATATTCAATTGGTTTACCCCCTAGTCAACCTAGGTATAAGCAAATAACTACAAATGAATAAAATCCTAACTTGTGTAGCTCTCGGAAACTTCCATTTCGAATTCTATCTTCAGTTATAAAAGGGAGTACAAACAAAGTAATAATCGCTGCTAGCAATAAAAGGATACCCCCTAACTTATCAGGAATGGATCTTAAAATAGCATAAAATGGTAAAAAATACCATTCTGGTACTATATGTGCAGGTGTTACTAAAGGGTTCGACATAATATAATTATCTGAATGACCTAAGTAATTAGGTGCATACATTACAAATAATAAAAATACAATTAAAAAAATAATTATACCAAAACCGTCTTTTCACGTGTAATAAGGATGAAAATAAATTTTATCTGTTTTTAAATAAAGACCCAACGGGTTTGTTGACCCTCTTTCATGAAGTACTAACGCATGTAATATTACCAAAAATAATAAAATAAATGGAAGTAAATAATGTAAGCTAAAAAAACGATTTAATGTTGCATGATCAACAGAATACCCCCCTCACAATCAAATAACAATTTCAGTACCAAAAACCGGAACAGCAGAAAATAAACTTGTTATAACTGTAGCTGCTCAAAATGACATTTGACCCCAAGGTAAAACATAACCTAAGAAGGCAGTTAAAATCATTAATACTAGTATAACCATACCAATACACCAAAGTAATTCTCTAGGTTTTAAATATGAATTATAATATATATTCCTAAACATGTGTAAATAAACACATAAAAAAAAGAATGACGCACCATTTGCATGAACATAACGTATTAATCAACCATAATTAATATCACGCATTATATGCTCAACACTCAAAAATGCTGTTTCAGAAGTAGCGTTATAATACATCGCTAAAAAGATACCGGTAAGAACCTGTATCACTAAGCAAACGAACGATAGAACTCCAAAGTTCCATCAATAAGATAAGTTCGCATAAACAGGATAAGTAATTAATTCTTTATAAATATAATTTCATAAAAAGTTTTTACGTCACATTAAAAAAAATTTTTAATTAAAAAAAAATACAAAATTTTAACCGTGCAATGCAGCCAGCGCTGACCATTTAATAGAAGTTTTTAAACGGTAATAGCTAATAACAAGTGCGAGGCCTAAAGCACTTTCAACACCAGCTAGCGTAATTAATAATAGAAACATAATTAAACCTGATAAATCTCCCAACATTAAACCCGCCAAAGCAAAAAGAGTTGCAGCGCCTAGCAGTGCTATCTCTAAAGAAATCATAGTTATAATTAAGTTATCTCTTCGAAAAAAAAGGCCATATAAACCTGTTATTAACAGGATATGAGAACAAGCAAACCCAATCAGCAAAAGTTTCATTCTAACGATCTATTTCTCCAAATACAATATCTTGAGTACCAATAATAGCAACTAAATCAGCCAACAAACAATTTCTACTCATAAAATCTAAAGCTTGTAGATGATAAAAACCAGGAGCTTTAATTTTAACTCTATATGGTTTACTTGTACCATCTGATTTGATAAAAATACCAAACTCACCTTTGGGAGCTTCCACAGCTGTATAATTTTCACCTATTGGTACTGAAATATTTTCAGTAAACAATTTGAAATGATGAATTAATGATTCCATCGACCATTTTAGAGAAGCACGAGAAGTAAAATTTAATTTTTTATCTTCAGTTAAAACAGGACCTGATACTAAGTTATTTAAACAGTACATTATTATAGCTATACTTTGTCTCATTTCTTGAACACGAATTAAATAACGATCATAACAATCACCATTTTTACCGATGGGTACTTCAAAAGGGATTGAACTATAAATACTATATGGGAAATTCTTTCTTAAATCTCAAGCTATTCCCGAACCTCGAATCATAGGACCTGAAAAACCTCAATTTAAAGCTTGCTTAGCCGAGACCAAACCTATGCCGGTTAAACGGGATTTTCAAATTCGGTTATTGGTAAGAAGCTCTTCAATTTCATTAACTCGGTCATTAAAGTTAACAGTAAATTTAGCAATATCACTAAGCAAGCCTGCAGGTAAGTCAAAATGAACACCACCTACCCGAATATAATTGGCATGCATTCTAGCACCAGATATACGTTCATAGAATTCCATTAGTTTTTCACGCTCCTCAAAACCTCACAGAAAAGGTGTTAGTGCCCCTACATCTAATGCATGTGTAGTAACAGCCAATAAATGATTTAATATCCGAGTTATTTCAGAATATAAAACTCGGATATACTCGGCTCTTAATGGAACTTTTAGATTTATGAGACGTTCAATTGTTATGGAGAAAGCCAGCTCTTGAGCCATCATAGAAACATAATCTAATCTATCCACATATGGTAAAGCTTGTGTATATGATTTATACTCCATAAGCTTTTCAGTTCCTCGGTGGAGCAAACCGATATGAGGATCTGCTCTTTTTACAGTTTCACCTTGTAGTTCAACTATTAAACGTAGCACACCATGAGCAGCAGGGTGTTGCGGTCCAAAGTTCATTGAAAAATTTTTTAATTTTCTGGTACGCATTAAATTTAATTTTTTATAATTTTTTCTCTCAAGGACTATTTAATGAAAAAATACGAAATTCTTGTGATAATTGAACAGGCTCATAAAGGATCTGTTGAATCTCGTCCTCATAGCGTACCTCAAAAAAACCTGTTAAAGGAAAATCTTTACGCAATGGAAAGCCTGTAAAACCATAATCTGTAAGTAATCTACGTAAATCTGGATTATTAGAAAAATAAACCCCAAACATATCTCTTACTTCTCGCTCCGACCAATTACTATTTACAAACACTGATGATAGAGACGGAACAAAATCTGCTTGGCTAAAATTTATATTAATAGCTAAACGATAATTATACTCTATACTCAATAAAAATAAGTTACCAGTAAACCTCAATCTACGTGAAGGAAAATCGGTAGTTGTTAATTCTACTAAAGTATTCAAACGAAATGCTGATGAGTACTTCAAAAGACCTAACAACACAGGTATAAAAGAAATGCTTCAACTACGTAACACTAATAAAGGATAATACTCTAATGAAGTAAGACTAACAGTTTTTGGTAAAATTTTTTGAAAAACTTTTAACAAGTAAGTATTTAACATTAAAAATGATTATATACATATATATAATATATATTATATTATTTCTTACAAAGCTTATTGTCACTCTAGAGCTCCTTTTAATCATTCGTACACAAATGCAATAACAAGAACCAAAGTAAATCAAATAAAAATTAACAATGAAGTTCAAGTTAAGATATTAAAAGCGATAGCTCATGGTAATAAAAACATTATTTCTAAATCGAAAACCATAAATAGCATAGCTAACAAATAAAATTTAATATCAAATGTACCTTGAGTGTCCGTAAAAGGCTCAAAACCACATTCATATACAGAAAGTTTTTCAAAATCAATATTATTGGTTCCTGCTCCTAAAAAGTACGAAACTACAAAGAGAAGCGCTATAATTAAGAGACTAACTAGTACCAAAGAAATAACAGGAATGTATTTAATTCAAATCGCACCCATTAATCTAAGCTTTCTCTATTGTATTTTTATTTTATTAAGTAGTAATTTTAGAAAAAATAATACTTTTTTATTCTGTTACAGTTTCCTCTTCAGATAAGATAGGACTTACGTCCAATGTAATCTGAGAAGCAACAAAAGTATTTTGAGATAATTCTTTTAAATTCACCTCATCATAAATTGTCTGTAGCACTTGTGAAATAAAACTAAAATTCGTATTGTACGCAAAGCTATTAGTTGTAGTTCTTAAAGAAATAAATAAATTATTAACTGTATTTGAGACTTTTTTTAAAATAGACAAAATTACAAGATTATAATTAGTAAGAGCTACCTTAGAATCACTCAATAGAGTGCGTAAAACATTAAGTTGTGTAGTTATATCCACAAGAAGACCTTCTAGCAGTAGTTGTCGGCGCTGCGCAAGAGTTGAGTTTATAGAGTCACCTACTAAAAAATATAAAAAATAGCAAAATAAGATAAGGTTCAGAACAACTATTTTTTCTTGGTCCCACGCTAGTATTAACATAAAAACAACTGCTCATATAATTACAATTCAAAAATTCTCTGTTTTTAAATTTTTATTATTCATTTTCTTCTAATTCGTTAGATAATAATAAAATTAAATATGATAAAGAAAGATCCGTTGTTAAAATATATTTTAATTTCACAACTGATGAAGTGAGATTAGAACTACCTGACAATGTGGTAGTTAGCAAGCCAATAAAATTTTTTATAACTTTAGCAGCACTATTTAAAATAGCACCAGTTAAAAAATTTGTATACAATGGTTTATGGGTTAAAATGATTTGTTGATAATTAAAGTTTGAAAGTTGTAACAAGTCAGCAACTTTTTGCTGGTTAAGGAGGAAAAGATTTCTAACTAACATAAGTCGTAATAATATAGGTAAGACAATATAACTCAAAATAATATAAACTATTAAAACTAATACTATTATACCTACATATTGGTAAGAAAAAGTATTTATATCTAATTGTGGCATTTAAAAAAATAATATCTTTATTAATTTATTTTAGCTATAATTAATTTAATTATTAATGAGAAACATTATAAATATCATTGATATAAATTACCAACAAAGTTGTAAAAACATATGCCTGA
>Ga0164242_10004281_pt1 | contig 16055 bp, 16 predicted proteins | sample OricomgcompostMG_FD_108783 | JGI IMG/M metagenome (GOLD analysis project Ga0164242, IMG submission 108783) | Miracle-Growth compost microbial communities from Emeryville, California, USA - Original compost - Miracle growth compost (MG) ... | reverse complement strand
GAGCTCAAGCCGGTGCCGGCGCTGCTCTTCAATGTCGCGCGCACCTACGAGAAGGCCGGCAACACCGACCAGGCCATCCGCTTCTACCAGCGCTACATCGACGCCCAGAACACGGATCCGGATCTGGTCCGGCAGAGCTCGCGCGCCATCGAACGGCTGCACCTGGTTCAAGAGCAGCAGCGCCAGCAGAAGCAGGCCGAGGAGCAGAAGAAGCTGGCCGCGCAGCACGCCGAGGAGAAGCGGCTCGCCGCCGAGCGCGCCGCGGCCGAGCAGGCCCAGAAGGACCGGCTCGCGGCCCAGCAGCGCGACGCGGAGCTCGCGGCCCAACCTGCGCCGACGCCGAACCGGGTGCTGCCCTACACGCTCTTCGGCGTGGGCGGCGCGGCGATCGTCGGCGGGGTGGTGCTCGGGCTGACCGCGAACTCGCTGGCCAACGACGAGAAGGCCTCGACCGATCCCTTCGCCAAGCCCGACCTGCGCGATCAGGCCCACTCCCGCGCGCTGGTGGCCGATGTCTTCTACGGCATCGGCATCGCCGCGGCGGTGACCGGCGCGGTGCTCATCGCCGTCGAGCCCAAGGCCAAGCCCGTGGTCTCGGCGCTGCCCAAGCCGGTGCTCTTCGACCACGGCGCAGGGCTGGCCTTCGGGGGCACGCTTTGAAGCGCATCGTTCTGGCGATGGCGGCGATCGCGGTCGGCGCCTCGGGCTGCTCGCTGGTGGTGGGCTCGCTCTCCGAGTGCGACACCACCGCGGACTGTGCGCGCGGCCTCGTCTGCCAGGACTCGCTCTGCGTCACCGGCACCGCCGAGACCGACGCCGGTCCCAAGCCGGTCACCGACGCCCACTGCCAGGAGGTCTACGGGAACGCCGACGCGGGCAACGTCATCCGCTTCGGCGCGGTGGTGCCCAAGACCGACTCCAGCGGCGCGAGCGATGTGCGCGGGGTCTACCGCGCGCACGCCATCGAGCTCGCGGTGAACCAGCTCAATTTGAAGCGCGCCATCCCCGGGCACAGCCTGGTGCTGCGCATCTGCGACGACACCGGCGACAACGCCCGCGCGGCCACCGAGGCCCAGGAGCTGCTCGGCGAGGGCGCGGTGGCGCTGGTCACCACCGGCTCGTCGCAGACCATCTCCATCGCCGGCGTGGCGGTGCCCGCGGGCGCGGCGCTGATGAGCATCTCCGCCACCTCGACGCAGATACCCTCGGCGGGCGTGCTCGCCGACGGCGGCGCCAAGCGGGTCTGGTCGACCGCGGTCTCCGACTCGGAGCAGGCCAGGGTGCTCGCCGCGCTGATGCTCGACGGCGGCGCGGTCGGCGGCGGCGCCGCGCCCTTCGCCCACCCGGCCTGCATCCACCAGGACGACATCGCCTTCAACGGCCTGTACCAGAGCACCAACGCAGCTCTGGTGGCGGCGACCGACGCGGGCGTGTTCATGCCGCAGTTCCTCTACGAGCCGGGCGCGAGTCCGGCGCAAGCGGTGGCCCAGGCCCAGAGCGCGGCCACGGCGCCCGACGCGGTGCTGCTCATCTCGCCGGTGGGCGACACCGCGGCGCTGGTTGGCGCCTGGACCGGCGCGGATCCGGTGTGGCTCTTCACCGACAACGCGCGGAGCGTCAGCGTCTACGACTTCGACGGCGGCCTGGCGCGGCTCACCGGCGCGCAGGGCACCGGGCCGAGCACGCCCTCGGTGCAGCGCGATCCCGAGTACGGCGACTTCGTGGCGCTCTACAGCCAGACCTTCGCCAGCGAGGATCCGACCAGCGTGAGCTACGTGCCCAACGCCTACGACGCGGTGCTGCTGCTCGGCGCGGGCGCGGCGTGGGCGCAGTCGAGCGGCGCGGCGATCACTGGCGCGAGCATCGCCCAGGGGCTGACCCAGCTCTCTGAAGCCGGCGCCGCGACCACCCCGCTCACCGCCGACAACTTCACCAGCCTGCAGGCCGCGTTCGCGCAAGGCCACACGGTGAACGTGACCGGCGCTTCCGGCGAGCTCGACTTCGATCCCGCGACCGGCGTGGCGCCCGGACCCATCGACGTCTGGACCATCGCGCCCGACGGCGGGATCGTGACCTTGCGGACCGTGACGCCTTAATCCGCCGAAGACCTTCAGGGCATCACCGGCGGGTTGCGCTGGGCGAAGGCGTGAAACTCCGCCGCCCTTCCGCCGAGCACGCCCGCCGGCAACACCCAGCTGAAAGTTCGCCGCACCCGCAAGGCCGTGGACGTCACCGGGACCAAAAGCCCGGCGAGCAGGTGGGCGCGCGCCGACCAGCGCGAGACGAACCCGATGCCCAGGCCCACGCTCGCCGCGCCGAGGATGGCCTCGGTGCCGCGGAGCTCGAGGTCCAGCGGCCCGGGCAGGTGGCGGATGCCCGCGGCCCTGAACGCGCGCTCGAGCACTGCCCGCGTGCCCGATCCGCGCTCGCGCCAGAGCAGCGGCACCGCAGCGAGTCGCGCGCTCACCGCGTCGCGGAACGGCGCGTCGGGAGCCATCACCGGGAAGAGCTCGTCGTCCTGGAAGGCCTCGAGCCGGAGGCCGGGCGTGCGGCGCAGGCCTTCGACCAGGCCGAGCGGCGCGCGGCGCCTGCGGACGGCGTCGAGCACGTCCTCGGTGTTCCCGGAGAGGACCCGCACCGCCATCTCCGGACGCGCGGCGCGGAAGCGGGCGAGCAGCGGCGGCAGCAGGTGCGCGGTGACGGTGGTGCTCGCCGCGATCACCAGCGGCCCACCGACCACCGCGTCCGAGCCCACCGCCGCGACCGCCTGCTCGAGCAAATGCTGGAGCTGCCGGGCCACCGGGATGAGCCGCTCACCCTCGCGTGTGGGGGTGATGCCCTGGGCCGAGCGGACGAAGAGCGCCACACCCAGCGCCGCCTCGAGCCGCCGGAGCTGGCCAGTGACCGCCGGCTGGGAGAGGTGCAGCACCTTCGCCGCCCGTGAGACCGCCCGCGCCTCGACCAGCGTCAGGAAGGTCGCGAGCAGAGAAGCATCGAGCGGCGGGCGCAGGTCATCACCCTTTCTGATGGGCCATCCGAACTCTCATCTACCGCGACTGATGGCCCGGACGCATCCTCGCGGGCATGAACGCCCCGCTCCTGGCTCGTCTCCGCAAGCCCGCCATCGTCCTCCTCGCGGCCGGCTGCGCGCTGCCGTCTGTCTCCGCCGGGGCCGCGCTCGCGGCGGGCGCGCTGGCCACGCTTCTGCTCGGCACCCCCTGGCCGGAGCGCACCCGGGAGGCCGCGCACCGGCTGCTCGCCCTCTCGGTGGTCGGGCTCGGGGCGGGAATGGACCTCCGGGTGGTCGCGCGGGTCGGGCTGCACGGACTGGGCTACACCGCCATCGGCATCACCGTCGCGCTCGGGCTCGGCACGCTGCTGGGCCGGCTCTTTCGCAGTGGCCGCGACGTCTCGCTGCTCATCAGCGTCGGCACCGCGATCTGCGGCGGGAGCGCGATTGCGGCGGTGGCGCCGTCGATCCGGGCCAAGGGCGAGGACACCTCGCTGGCGCTGGCGGCGGTCTTCCTCTTCAACGCGGTGGCGCTGTTCATCTTTCCGGCGATCGGGCGCGCGCTCCACCTCTCGCAAGGCGCGTTCGGACTCTGGGCGGCGCTGGCCATCCACGACACCAGCTCGGTGGTCGGCGCGGCGGCGGAGTACGGGCCGCACGCGCTCCAGGTGGCCACCGCGACCAAGCTGGCCCGCGCGCTGTGGATCGTCCCGGTGACGTTTGGGGTGGGCCTGGTGTGGGCCCGGCGCGAGGCCGACGACGCGGCACCGGGCGCGAAGCCGCGGCTGCCCTGGTTCATCGCCGGCTTCATCGCCATCGCCGCGCTGGTGACCTTCGCCCCCGCGCTGCGGCCGCTCGGCGGCCTGGTGGCGCTCGGCGCCCAGCGGCTGCTCGCGGTCACGCTCTTCCTCATCGGCCTGGGCATCTCGCGCAAGGCGCTGCGCGAGCTCGGCCCAGCGCCGCTGCTTCAGGCGGCCGCGCTCTGGCTGGTGCTGGGCAGCGCCACCCTGCTCTGCATCGTGCGCGGGTGGATCGGCTGACCACCTCAACCCCGCCGGCCCGCGACTTTCGGATACGCCTCGCGCAGCACCGCGCCGAGCGCGCGCAGGCTGGCCGCGAGCGGAGAACGCTTGCGCCACACCAGCGCCAGGGTGCGCGACGGCACCGGCGCGGCCAGCGACCGGATCACCACGCTGGCCCGCTTGCTCTCGGTGGGCACCGAGAGCTCCGGCAGCAGCGTGACCCCGGCGCCGCCGGCGACCATCTGCGCGAGCGTTCCCAGGCTGGTCGCGCGGAACTCCAGCTCGTGGGCGCGCGCCCGGTTGCAGAAGGCGAGCGCCTGGGCGCGGAAGCAGTGGCCCTCGTCGAGCAGGAGCACGTCCTCCTTGGCCAGCGCGCTCAGCGGCAGCGGCCCCGGGCCTTCGGACAGCGGGTGTCCGCGCGGCGCGGCGAGCACGAAGGGATCCTTGGCGAGTACGAGCTGCTCCACCTCGCCGAGCTCGGCCTCCAGCGCCACCACCGCGCCCTCGAGCGCGCCGGCCCGGAGCGCGGACATCAGGTCGGCGGTCTTGTCCTCGCGCCAGGCGAGGCGGAGCCGCGGGAAGCGCTTGCGAAGCAGCGGCGCCGCCACCGGCAGGAGGTAGGGCGCGATGGTCGGAATCACCCCGAGGCGCAGGTTGCCGGAGAGCGGCTCGGCGAGCTGCTGCGCGGCGCCATAGAGGTCGTCGGCCTCGACCAGGATGCGGCGGCAGCGCTCCAGTAGCTCCGCGCCCGGCGCGGTCACCAGGACCCGCTTCGCGCCGCGCTCGAAGAGCTTCACGCCCAGCGCGTCCTCGAGCTGGGCGAGCTGCGACGAGAGCGCCGGCTGCGAGACGGCGCAGCGCTCGGCCGCCTTGCGGAAGCTGAGGGTCTCGGCCACCGCGACCGCGTACTGGAGCTGGCGGAGCGTGAAGGGATGGGAGGCGAGGCGCACGATAGCTCCTGGTTATCGCCATCATTGAAACGATGTCTTGGACCTATTGCACGCCGCTTCGCATTCTCTCCCTCACGCGGCGATGAGGCCGCCCCAACCCAAGGAGAGAAAATGCTGACCGTCGGAGAGCGGTTCCCCGAGTTCGAGTTGCCCGCGGTGGTGAGCCTGGAGGAGGGCAAGGAGTTTCAGAGCCTGACCCACCAGAGCCACGCCGGGAAATGGAAGGTCGTCTTCTTCTGGCCCATGGATTTCACCTTCGTCTGTCCCACCGAGATCGCGGGCTTCGGCCGCCGCGACGCCGACTTCCGCGACCGCGGCGCCCAGCTCCTCGGCGCGAGCACCGACACCCAGTACGTGCACCTGGCCTGGCGCAAGCAGCACCCGGATCTCAAGGCGCTGCCGTTTCCCATGCTGGCCGACAACCGCCGCGAGCTGAGCACCGCGCTCGGCATCCTGCACCCGAAGGAGGGCGTGGCGCTGCGGGCCACGTTCATCGTGGATCCCGAGGGCATCATCCGCTTCGCCAGCGTCAACGACCTCAACGTGGGCCGCAGCGTCGACGAGGTCTTGCGCGTGCTCGACGCGCTCCAGACCGACGAGCTCTGCCCCTGCAACTGGCACAAGGGCGAGAAGACCCTGGAGGCGGCGTGATGGAGGCGCTCGAGACGCTGCGCGGCCAGCTCCCCGAGGCCGCAAAGGACATCAAGCTCAACCTGCAATCGGTGCTCAGCGGCGGGCCGCTCACGCCGGCGCAGCGCTGGGGCGTGGCGGTGGCTTCGGCCATCGCCGCGCGGAACCCCGAGCTGCGCGACGCCGTCCTCCAGGACGCGCGCGCCGAGGTCTCCGCCGAGGTCATCGAGGACGCCCGCGCGGCCGCGGCGCTGATGGCGATGAACAACGTGTACTACCGGTTCCGGCACGTGGTGGAGAAGGAGAGCTACCAGAAGCTGCCGGCCCGGCTGCGCATGAACCGCCTCGCCCAGCCGGCGGCGGACCGCGGTGACCTCGAGCTCTTCTCGCTTGTGGTCAGCGCGATCAACGGCTGCGAGACCTGCGTGCGCGCCCACGAGAAGGCGGTGCTCGAGCGCGGGCTCACCGAGGAGCAGGTGCACGAGGCGGTGCGCATCGCGGCGACGATCCACGCCGCCGCGGTCTCGCTAGAGCTCGGGGATTCGCCGGGAGGACTGGCGCTCGCCCACGGCTGAGCGGCGGCTCGCATCGCGCCGGGCGTGGGCAGCCCGTGCGAGTATCTCCACTCTTGGAGATCCCATGCGCCCACACGGCTTTCACCTCGTCCTCACGCTGGTCTTCGCGGCCGCGGGCTGCACCTGCGGCGGCGGCGTGGCCACGACCAGCGGCGGCAACGGCGCGGGCTCGGCCGCCTCGGGGACCGGCAGCGGCACCGGCGCGAGCACCAACGGCTCGACCTCGCTCGGCGGCAGCGGCGGAACCACCGGCCATGGCGCGGCGGTCGCGCTCACCATCGCGCCGGGCTCGGCCACGCTGGTCCCGCTCAACGGCGGCACCGACTCGGTCCAGTTCGCCGCCAGCGTCACCTTCGCCGACGGCTCCAGCGCGCCCGTCTCGCCCGACTGGATCTTCGACCGCGGCGAGCTCGCCAACGTGAACGGCGCCGGCGTGCTCACCGCCAACGGCCAGCTCGGCGGCCAGGGAAACCTCTCCGCCACCTACGCCGGGCTCTCCGCGTCCGTCCCGGTCACCGTGCAGGTCCGGTTCGAGCAGAACCCCGCCGGACTCACCCCCAGCCAGCAGGCGCTCTTCGATTCGCCGGACGCGAATCCCTCGGGCACCCTGCTCTATCCCGAGGACCGGACCGTGTTCGCACGCGGCATCCTCGCGCCCGAGCTGATGTGGAGCGGCGGCGCCGCCGGCGATGCGTACCGGATCCGCATCTGGGAGCAGAACTTCGACGCCCGCCTCTTCGTCACCGCGGATCCGCCGAGCGACGCGAGCCTCCCGGCCGCCCTCTGGATCGCGCTCACCCAGACCAACCAGGGCGACGCGGTGAGCGTGGACATCGCGAAGCTCTCCGGCGGCACCGCGCACCAGGCGATGCACCAGAGCTGGACCATCGCCAACGGCAGCCTGCGCGGCTCCATCTATTACTGGGCGGTCAACGAGGGGCAGCTGATGAAGATCTCGCCGGGCGCCTCGAGCCCGGTGCCGGTCTTCGACTCGGGCGACGCCACCCAGCTTGGCTCGCCCGCGCCCGCCAACTACGACGGCTACACCCCGCCCTGGAGCGCCGGCGGCGGCGGCAAGCGCTGCGTGGCCTGCCACACCGTGAGCAAGGACGGCTCCACCGCGGTCGCGGTCTTCGAGCGCAAGGACAACGCCTCCAGCCCCTGGGGCACGGTGAGCCTCTCCGCGGCCACGCCCCAGGTGGTGCAGATGTCGAGCTACGACACCTCGGTCGATTTCCTCGGCCTCTCGCCCGACGGCCACTACGCGGTCCAGAACGCCGGCGATTTCACCATGACCCTCTTCGACGCCCAGAGCGGCGCGCGCATCGCCAGCTTCCTCGACACCGTCGCCGACCACCTCGCCGATCCCGCGTTCTCGCCCGACGGCACCAAGCTCGCCTTCGCCGGCAACGTCACCGGCTCGTACCCGGTCGAGTACACCAGCGCAGGCCTCGACCTGCTCGACTTCGACGCCTCCAGCGCCAGCTTCTCCAACCGCCGCGAGATCATTCCGCCCGGCAGCGCGGTGGCCTTCCCCAGCTTCTCGCCCGACTCGGCCTGGCTGCTCTACCAATCTGGCGACTACAGCCGCGCCAAGTACGGCACCAACTCGGTCGGCCACGACGACCTCTACATGACCGACGTGGTCGGGACCGCCGGCGCCATCCCTCTCTCCGCCGCCAGCGGCGCCGCCCTGCCCGCGCGCGACCAGCACATCTCCTATCAACCGACGGTGAACCCGATCTCGGTCGGCGGCTACACCTGGGTGGTCTTCGTCAGCCCGCGCGACTACGGCAATAGGATGGCCTCGGCCAGCGACCCCACCTACGAAAACCGCAAGCAGCTCTGGGTCGCGGCCGTCGACACCAACCCGCAGCCCGGCGTCGACCCGAGCCATCCCGCGTTCTGGCTCCCCGGCCAGGACCTCACCACCATCAACATGAGCGGCTACTGGGCGCTCGATGCCTGACACGCCACCGGCCAGACCTGCTCGCAGGGCTTCGAGTGCTGCTCCGGGTTCTGCAGCGTCCCGGCCGGCTCGGAGCTGGGGAGCTGCGTCTCCGGGCCCACCAACGGCTGCTCGCAGGTGGGCGAGGCCTGCACCGCCGAGAGCGACTGCTGCGGCAGCGGAGCGAACGTCGGCTGCGTGGGCGGGTTCTGCTCGGTCAAGCTCCGCTGATTGCCGGCGCCGCGCAATCGCGCGACGCTGCGCGCCCCATGCGCCGCCTCGCCTTCCTCGCCCTCGTGCTCGCCGGCTGCATCCCTACCCGGGCCAAGCTGCTGCGCGCGCTGCACAGCGAGCTCGATGAGGTCCGGACCTCGGAGAGCGCGGAGATGCCCTACCGCGCCCACACGCCGGATCTGGATCCGCTCATCGGCCTCACCCGCGACGACATCGGCGGCGAGCTCGGCTCGGGCGACTGCGATCCGACCGAGAAAGGCGGGCAGCGCTGCCTCTTTCGCTTCTCCACCGACCCGGGCGTGCAGAGCGCGCCGCCGCTGGTGCTCCAGGTCGAGTTCGACAAGGCCGAGAAGTGCGTGGCCGCGCGGTGGAGAGAGCTGCGCTAGCCCTTCAGAACCGGACCCGCTCCTGCAGGAACTTCCGCACCCGCAGCGCCAGCAACAGCGGCTGCTCCACCAGCGCCGCGTGCGAGCCGCCGGGAATCACGAACAGCTCCGCCCCGGGAATCAGCCGGGCCATCTCACGGGCGCACGCCAGCGGCGTGAACAGGTCGCGGTCGCCGGCCACCACCAGCGTGGGCGCGTCGATCCTGGGGAGCAGCTCGCTGGCGTCGTGGGCCTGCATGCTCTCCGCCAGCGAGAGAAACACCAGCGGATCCAGCCGGGCGTTGTGCGCGAAGTACGGCACCAGCGCGTCCTTGGGACACAGGTCGGGGTGCACCAGCCGGAACAGCCGCGCGGTGGTGTCGGCCAATGAGGAGCGCATCACCGTGGCGGTCGCGCGCTGCACCAGCTTGGGCGCGGCGGGGATGGCATGGCGGATGATCTCGAAGGCCTTGAGCGAGGCCGCGGTCCCGAAGAACGTCTCCACCGCGTGGCGGTAGGTCCCGAGCGTGGGCACCAGCGCCGCCACCCGCTCCGGGTGCAGGCGGTAGAGCTCGAAGCCCACCTGGCTGCCCATGCTGTGGCCGAGCAGCGCCGCCCGCTCGATGCCCAGCGCGTCGAGCACCGCGAGGCCGCCCTTCGCGCACTGCTCCACGGTCGCGCTGCGCGGATTGCGCGGGTCGTCGGAGAGGCCGTGGCCGCGGTAGTCCCAGCGGATGACGGTGTACTCGCTGCTCAGCTCGCGCGAGAGCGGCGCCCAGAAGAAGGTGGAGACCCCGATGCCGTTGGAGCAGAGCAGCGACGGGCCCGTGCCCTCGGCGCGGTAGTACAGCCGCGTGCCGTCGGCCGCGCGGGCGAAACCCTCGCGCACCGGGACAGGCTGCTCTTGCAGCGGAGCGTTCACGACATACACGGTAATCGTCCGGGCGCGCCGCCGCCGCGCATGCCAGGCCGCCCGGCGAAGTGCCAGGCGGCCCGGGGTGGAACTACGGCGTGGGCGTGCCGCCCTCGGGCGCCGGGGTGCCCGACTGGCCCGCCCGCTCGGTGATGTTGAACTCGGTGCGGCGGTTCTCGGCGCGGCCCTTGGCGGTCTTGTTGGAGGCGATCGGACGATCCGGGCCGTAGCCCACCGCCTCCAGCCGGCTCGGGTCGATGCCCTTGCTCACCAGGTACTCGAGCACCGAGTCGGCGCGGTCCTGCGAGAGCTTCATGTTGTGGGCGTGCGAGCCGCGGCTGTCGGTGTGGCCCTCGATGCTGACCTTCTTGATGCCCGGGTTGTCCTTGAGCACCTCGGCCACCTCGTTGAGCAATTCGAAGCTGTCGCGGAGCACCTTGCTGCGGTTGGTGGCGAAGTGCACCTGCTGCTTGATCTCTATCTTGTTGTTCTTCACGACCACCAGTTTGTAGACCTTCGGCGGGCAGCCGTTGGTCTTGGGGTCGTCGGTCTTCACGCCCGGGGTCTCCGGGCAGGCATCCACGTTGTCGGCGATGCCGTCGCCGTCCTTGTCGCCGGGGCAGCCGTTCTTCGCGGGATCGGCGCTGCGCACGCCGGCGAGCGCGGGGCAGGCATCCTCCCAGTCGGCGACCTTGTCGGAATCGCCATCCGGGCAGCCCGCGGTCTCCAGCGGGCCGGGGTTGTTCGGGCACTTGTCCTTGGCGTCGACGATGCCGTCGGCGTCGTTATCCGGCTCGGGGCAGCCGTCCTCGTCCTGGAAGCCGTCGCGGTCCTCGGGCTGGTTGGGGCAGCGGTCGAGGTCGTCGGGGATGCCGTCGCCGTCGGAGTCCTTGGAGAGCGGGCAGCCCGCGTTCTCCTTCGGCCCGGGCACGTCGGGGCACCGGTCGTCGGGATCGAGCACACCGTCGTGGTCGCGGTCCGGCGGCGGCTTGGGCTTGGGCTGCTGGATCACGACCTTCTTGGGCGCGCAGTCCTTGGAGAGGACCAGCGCCTTCTTCACGTTCTCCTCGGCGATGTTGATGTGGTCCTCGGCGCGGACCGAATTGCCCTCCTCGAGCTCGCCGTGCGCGAAATCCAGGTTGGCCTCGGCCAGCGCCAGCTCCTTGGGCGCGCAGCGCTTGGCGTTCTGGGCCTTGGCCCGCTCGATGTCACTCTTGATGACATCGGAGTCGGCGCGGATTCGCGTCCCCGAGACGCACGAGGCGAGCGGGGCCGCGCCGAGAAGCAGCGCGGCGGCGAGGGCAAGCTTTCGCATGAAGCTCCCGGTGGGTGCGGTCATCACGGATTCGCGGGCGGGACGGCGACGCCCTGCTCCTTCACGTGGTTGACCGAGATATCCTTGGCCTTCTTGGCGTTGTCGAGCGCCTTCTGGGCGAAGTCGATGGCGACCTCGTAGTCGGCGTAGCCCACCTCTTCGCGGGCCTTGTGCAGGTAGGCATCCGCCAGGGTGTACTCGTAGGGCGCGTACTTCGGCGCGTCCGCCTTCTTCGACGCCTCGAGCTGCACGTCGGCATCCATGATGAGCGAGGTGCTCTGGACCGGGCCGCAGCCCAGGCCGGTGAGCCCGAGCGCTGCCGTGGCGAAGGCGATTCGGAAGCGCATCTGGAAGGTCTCCCTGCGGCCGCTCGAATTCGAAACGGCGCCCCGGTCCCGCGCTAAGGCGTAGCACCCGGCAAAGAAGATGGTCAAGGAAATGACCCGAGCTTTTCCTGCGCCGCCGCCGCTCGAGAATCACCGCCGGTGCACTACCATCCGCGCATGACCTCTCTGTGTGCGGCAGCGCTGGCCCTCGTCGTGGCGGCGAGCGGTCCCGGTGGTGGCGATCCCATCGACGCCATCGCCACCGGCGACCGCCCCGCGGTGGAGCGCGCGATCGACAGGATCCAGTACCTGGGCACGCCGCGCGCGACGGTGAAGAAGCTGGTCCAGATGGTGGAAGGCAACACGCCCGGCTCGCCGCAGAGCGCGCTCTACGCCTTGAGCGTGCTGCACCCGGTCGAGGCCGCCGGTGCGTTCAGCGATCAGCTCGGCAGCGACGATGGCCAGATGCGGCTCTTGAGCTGCCAGGGCCTGGCCAGGCTCCCGGTCCAGAAGAAGGCCGCGCGCGCGGTGGCGGCGCGGCTGGGCGATGCGGTTCCGGCGGTGCGCCGGGCCTGTGCGCGCACGCTCGCCGCCTGGAAGGGCGCCAAGCAGGGTCCGGCGCTGGCGCGGGCGCTGGCCCACGAGCAGGACGCCGAGGCGCGCCTCGCCGAGATCGACGCGCTCGGGCACGCGCCGGGCTCCACCTCGGTGAAGGCGCTCGAGGGGCGGCTCGAGGGCGGCGGCGAGACCGAGAAGCTCGCGGCGGCGCACGGGCTGGCGCTGCTGGGCGCGCCGAGCGGCAAGAAGGTGCTGCTGGGCTACGCCACCTCGAGCTATCCGGATGTCCGCGGCACCGCGGTGCAGCTCCTCGCCGACGTGCCCGCCCACTGGGCCAGCGACGCCCTCGCCCAGCTCGCGAACGACGAGGTCGCCGCCACCGCGCTTCGCGCCGGCAAGGCCCTGGTGGACAGAAAAGATCCCCGCGGCATCCCCGCGCTGGTGCTCCGCGCCGAGCGCGCCAAGGGCCCCGACCGCGATGGCTTCGAGAGCGCGCTGGCCGAGCTCAAGGTCACCCAGGCGCAGCGGCTGGACATCATCGCCAAGGCCGGCGGCGCGAAGTAGCAGGTTGCCGGAAGAGCGCCCGGTACCTAGATCGCTCCAGCTGTAGGCTGCCTGAAACCCTGGAGTCACCGATGCGCCGAGCGTGCCTTTCGATCCTGGTGGCGCTCTGCGCCTGCGGCGGCCAGGCCCCGACCACCGATGGCGGCGCCAGCACCGGCAGCTGCGTGGCGGTGAGCAGCACCGACTTCTGCTCGCAGGAGCGGCCCTGCTGCGGCCACGGCTACTGCGATCCGGCGAGCAGCTTCTGTCGCGACGGCGCCGCCTGCGGCACCGACGGCCAGGGCTGTGATGATTCGCACCTCTGCTGCGACCAGCTCGCCTGCCTCGGCAACCGCTGCACCATGAGCAACCCCACCGGCGGCACCAGCGCGGGAACCACCACCGGCAGCAACGGTGGCTGCGTGGGCGCGGCGCAGCCCTGCTCGGGCAACGGCGACTGCTGCTCCGGCTTCTGCGCCACCGGGAATCACCTCTGCGCCGCCAGCGGCAGCGGCAACACCACCAGCGGCAACGCCGCCACCACCGGCACCAACGGCGGCACCTGCTCCAGCGCGGGCGTCGGCTGCAGCTCCGGCACCCAGTGCTGCTCGGGCCGCTGCAACAACGGCATCTGCGGCTGAAACACGCCGGTTGCGAGGCTGCGGGCTGCTTTGGTTAACTGCGCCACATGGTTGCCACCCCCCGAACGAAGAGCTCCAAGGCCGTTCCCGAGCGCCCGCCGCTCAACTCGCGGCTCGAGTTCATGCGGCTGCTCTGGGCGGTGGACCACGGGCTGCAGTCGCACTCCAAGCGGCTCGAATCCACCGCGGGCGTGACCGGCCCGCAGCGGCTGGTCATCCGCATCGTGGGCTGCTACCCGGGGATCTCCGCCGGCGAGATCGCCGCCATCCTCGTCACCCACCCCAGCACGCTCTCCGGCGTGCTCAAGCGCCTCGAGGCCCGCAGCTTCCTCGAGCGCCGGACCGACCCGCGCGATGCCCGCCGCACGCAGTTCAAGCTGACGCGCAAGGGCAAGGCCGTCGACGCGCTGCGCGCGGGGACGGTCGAGATCACCATCCAGCGCCTGCTCAACAAGTGGCCGGCCGCCGATCTCGCCGCCGCCGAGCGCGTGCTCCAGTCGCTGGCCGCAGAACTCGTTCCCAAGGGCGAGTGAGCCCCTCGGCTGCAACCGGTGATTAGCGTTTCACCGGAGGCGGCACATGGCGCGACGGTTCGCAGGCAAGGTGGTGGTGGTCACGGGCGCGTCGAGCGGCGTGGGCCGCGCGGTGGCCCGGGCGTTCGGCGCCGAGGGTGCGAGGGTGGCGCTGCTGGCGCGCACCACCGAGGCGCTGGAGAACGCGGTCGAGGAGATCCGCGCCGAGGGCGGCGAAGGCCTGGCTCTCCCCACCGACGTGAGCGACTCCGCCGCGGTGGAGCGCGCCGCGGCCACGGTCATCGAGGCCTGGGGCGCCATCGACGTCTGGGTGAACGACGCGATGGTCTCGGTCTTCGCGCCGGTCAAGCAGATGAAGGACGAGGAGTACCGCCGGGTCACCGACGTGAACTACCTGGGCACGGTGTACGGCACGCTCGCGGCGCTCCGCCACATGCTCCCGCGCGACCAGGGCACCATCATCCAGATCGGCTCGGCGCTGGCCTACACCTCCATCCCGCTGCAGAGCGCGTACTGCGCCAGCAAGGCGGCGATCCGCGGGTTCACCGACTCGCTGCGCATCGAGCTGCGCCACGACCGCAGCCAGGTGAAGGTCTGCATGCTCCAGTTGCCCGCGGTGAACACGCCGCAGTTCGACGTGGTGCGCACCCGGCTGCCCAACCATCCGCAGCCGGTGCCGCCGATCTTCCAGCCGGAGGTCATCGCGGCCGCGGTGCTCTACGCCGCCGAGCACAGGCCGCGCGAGAAATGGCTGGGCTGGCCGGCGGCCAAGGCGATCGTCGGGCGGTTCTTCGCGCCGCGGTTCGTGGAGTGGTACCTGGCGCGAAGCGGCTACCGCTCGCAGCAGACCGACCAGCCGGTCTCGCCCGAGCGGCCCGACAACGTCGACTCGCCCATCCCCGGCGACAAGGGCGCGCACGGCGACTTCGATTCGCGGGCGCGGCCGACGAGCCCGGTCATCTGGCTGCAGACCCACCCGGCCATCGCCGCGGCCGGCCTGGCGGCGCTCGCGGTGGGTGCGGGCTTCGGGACGCGGAGCCTGCGCGCGTGAAGCGGGCCTTGCTCGCGGGCACGCTCGGGACCCTCGCGGTGGCCGCGCTCGGGCCGCTCGAGAGGCGCGTGCTCGGCCGCAAGCCGCGGTTCGCACCGGAGACGCTGGCGCGGAACCTCGCCCGCGAGCGGCTGGGCCTTCGGCTCTCGGACCCTGCCGCGCGGGTGGCCGGCCTGGCGATGCGCGCCGCGTACGGTCCGGGCTGGGGCCTTGTGCTCGGTGCACTTCCGCGCGCGCTCACGCGACGGCCGCTGCTCGCGGGACTCGTGCTCGGCGGCCTGGTGGATCTCTTCGAGGAGCGCGCGTTCCCGCTCACCGGCGCGACCCGCGCGCCCCGGAAGTGGCCGGCGCGGGAGCGTGGCTTGCTCCGCATGCAGACGCTGGCATTCGGGTTGGTGAGCGCGAGCGCGTACGCGGCCGACCGTCGGCTCACATGAAGTTGGGCGTGTGCAGCAAAGAGAGCGTCTCGGCCTGCTCGCGGGTGAAGCCCGCTGAGCAGAGCCGCTTGATGCGCCCGTCGTTCATGGCCTCGAGCAGCGCGCGATAGGCGCGGTGCCCGCGTGTGACCGAGCGCGGATCGGTGCCGCCGGCGGCGAGCACGGTGAGCGCATCCTGGAGCGGCGCGGGCACTCCGGAGGCGCCGGACATCGAGGCAGCGCGCCGCCGCACCGCCGCCTCGAGGCGCGAATAGAGGCCGGCGTCGTGGGCCAGCGCGTGCTTCACGTGGGCCAGCCCGAAGTGGACGTGCCGGGCCTCGTCGGCGCGCGCTCGCCTGGCGATGGCCTGGGTGACCTCGTCGGGCGCGTGATCCTCGATGAAGCGCAGCAGGTCGAGGAACGTGCCCTCGCCGAGCACCGAGAGCAGGAAGCTGGCCTCGGTGAAGTCCTCGGTCTCGAGCAGCCCGAGCAGCGACTGCGCGGTGGTCACCGAGGAGGTCCCGAGCTCGCCGCAGGCGCGGGCGCGCTTGAGGAACACGTCGATGTGCCGGGCCTCGTCGGCGAGCTGGCTGGAGAGGAACATCGCCACCTCCACGAACGCCGGGTGGATCCGCGGCAGCCAGCGCGCGGGCACGTAGAGCGCGGAGAGCTCGTTCTCCGCCAGGAAGGTCATCACCTGGCCCAGCGCCCGCTCGAGCGCGGGCGGCAGCGGCTTCACCTTGTCCCAGGGGATGTCGCGGCTCGCGTCCCACTGCGCGCCCACCGCCTGGTCGTAGAGCTGGGCCACTTCAGGCGGCGCGACGCGGTCGCGCTCGAGCAGGCTGAACGGGTACGCCGGACCGCCCGGCTCGACCCAGGCGCCCCGCGGCGCGAACCCGCTCGCGGACTCGGCGCGCTCGGGCATGGGCGCGAGCGCGAGCGCCTCGGCCGAGCTGAACCGCGCCGCGTGCTCCGCGCGTCCTGCGCTCGCCACCTCGCCCGGCCGCGGCCGCCAGGGTCCGCGG
>Ga0164242_10004279_pt1 | contig 16060 bp, 28 predicted proteins | sample OricomgcompostMG_FD_108783 | JGI IMG/M metagenome (GOLD analysis project Ga0164242, IMG submission 108783) | Miracle-Growth compost microbial communities from Emeryville, California, USA - Original compost - Miracle growth compost (MG) ... | reverse complement strand
ACCGATTCCGGTGCCCCGGAAATCCTGACGTTTGTTTATCCGGCCGTAAAAAATATATTTAAAGTATACTTCGCCAATGAGGTAGAACCCGAGCCGGAGCCGATGGAAACAACCGAACCGGACGAATCCGGTGAACCCGAACCAACTGAACCGGGAACTGAACCTGAGCCTATCGAAGAACCAATAGAAGCAGACGAAGGGCCGGAAATGGCTCGTGGTGGCAATGTGTCTAACGAAGAACCGTTCGATGAATATTTTCAGAAAACAATAAAAGCATTGGTTAGTATAAAGCGGTCGCATGGCGCACCGTTCACCAATGCTTACGAAATGGCAACCAAAATGGCTGGGGCCGAAAAAGAGCATGTTCGTAAATATTACGATACCGGGCGCACTCCCCGGTCGGCCGCATTTAAGGTAGAATTTGAATATAAAAAATCCCATCAAGCCGCCAAAGGTAAACATATTGGTTTCGACAAACTGGCCGCTGAGGTAACAAAGGAATACAAAAAGAAAGGCTATTCCGCCAAGCGAGCCAAGGCAATAGGACAAGGAACGGCCGCCAAAGTTTACCATGAGCAACTTGCAAAAAAAAGTAAGTATCCGGTCAAAAAGAAAAAGGGTGGCGATCTTGACTTTCTGGATATGCCCGAGGAATTTATAGATTTGAGGTCGGCCAAGGCGCACAAGTTAGCTGAAAAGGTATTCCGGGCCAATGCGAAAAAATACGGCGCAGAGCCGGATGACTTTTCGGCCGAAGGCCCTATATCCTCTATCGAAGCACCCAAATTTGCCAGGGACTTAAAGAAAGCGTTTAAAGCCGACAAACTGGTGAAAGGCAAAGATTACGTGATTGAAAAGGAGGATGAGTTTTAAACTTACGTTGAAAAGAATATTATAAACATAATATTTTTTTCACTACATTTGTCAAAACATTAAAATTAAGCATAATATAAAACCCCCTCGTATTATGGATTGCAAATGGAAGAAAAAGTTAGACGAACTGGGTTTACAGCCCAGTGAAGTCTCAAAAGGATTGCAGAAGATCATTGATCGATACGGCGAAGGAGAGGGCACATTGGAGCGGCTTCGGGAAGAAATTGAAGATGCATCGGAAGAAGAAGTGCCTGCCTATGAATCCAACATCGAAAAGATGGAAACGTATCTTAACGATCTGGATGAAGAACTGGAAGGTAAGATTGAAAAGTGGTTTGAAAATCGGGATGCCAACCGGGCTAAGATGCAGAAAATGCAGGATGCTCGGCGAGCAAAAAAGGCGGCAAAAACACAGGCAAAACCCGTTGCGCCCCCTACTCCCGAACCGGAGCCACAGCCGACACCGGAGCCGAACGTAGACCCGGTTGACCCGGAGCCAGAACCCGAACCGGCGGCGCAGGAACCCGCCGAAAAGAAAGGCGGCGGTACGATGTGGTGGCTTCTGGGTGGAGTAGCGGCGGCAGTAGGGCTTGGAGCCTTATTTGGCGCTTTTAAAAGGGATTAAATATGTCAGACAGCACTCAATTACTAGGGAAGGGAGCCACGTACACGGGTAGCGGCGTACTGGCATTGTACGATGCACCTGTTTATACGGATAATCCAAACGTAATAGCCACCGTACAGGCCGGAAAGCCCATCGGGGTAATTGTGTATGCTAATGACCCGAACGTACCCGATACCATTGGATTCTCTGATGCTTCGGGAAAAATGTATTTCACCCAGTACGACCCGGAGTATATGAAGTTGTCGGCTACCGACCCCGGCCAAAGCCTTAGCAGCGATACCAGTTGGATTACCGGAAACTCTAATAACGGCAGTGAAGTAACTATTACCAGTTCTGCAACGCCAATCCCGGGCACTCCGGCCACTACCGGCACTACCCCCACTGGAACGCCCGTAAAAGTAGATGGCCTAAAGCAACCGGCATACATGAAATATATCCCGTGGGCTATTGCCGCACTGGGATTAATTATAGTCATTGCAATTATCGCACACCATCCCAAACAAGTACCTGTCAGCCCCCTTGTTAAACCCGTTTAATTTATAAAAAAAACAGACATATGGCAAGTTCAGCAAAGAAAAAAGGATGGGTAGACGTAATTATCGGCACCGCCGTTACCGCCGGAGTGCTATACCTGACGGTAAGACTTATATCTACTGCATGGGCAGCGGGACAAAAATAAACTATGGCAAAGAAAACAACGTCCCTAACTCTCATTAACAGCTACGCAAAGAAAATCCGAAAGGAGGGCGAAGCGTGGATAAGCGCAGTTAGGCGAGCCACAAAAGAATTGAAGAAGTTGGGAAAAATCTGAGGTATGACATTCAAGGGAACGGTTACAGATGCAGAGACCGGGATGCCACTAATTGGGGCTACCGTTAGGGTTATGAATGCCGATGGAACGGCAACGCCGTCTCAGGTTTCAACGGACTTTAACGGCGGATTTTCGATAACTACGTTTGTTTCATCCCCTAAATTTCAGATCAGTTATTTAGGGTATCAAACGCTACTGACAGACGGTAGCGTAACGGCTATCAAACTTTCTCCGGCCACAAGCCTTACCCAGACCTTAGCAGGAACCCTAACGAAATTCACCACAAAGACGCAAACCAAAATGCCTACTAGTCTTATTGTGGTATTATCTATTGTGGGCGTTGTTGTAGTAGTACTGGCCGTCAAGGCTGTAAAAAAATAAACATGGAACAAGACGCACCGTTACAGTCACCGCCCCCGGTACTGGCTACGCCCCCGGCAGCACCCGTTCCTGCACCGGCACCAGAGCCTAGTCCGACACCCGCCGCCCCTGCCGCTGAACCGCCAAAAATGGCCGAAGGTGGACAAGTAGAGTTGGGTGGCGAAGAAAAGGCAAACTGGAAGTTTACCAGTAAGGATGTAATTGCCATCATATTTTTTGCTGGCGGCATTGCGTCCTTTGTGGTAGCCGTTAATTATTATCGCCAACGCCGGAAAATGCTTATCGGTTGGCAGTCAGATACGAATGACGAATTGGTGGCCTTGAAAGGAAAGGTCAAAACCATAGAATCGAAGGTAAAAACCACAGTTCAGAAAGCAGCACAAAATGTCGAAAGTTGGTAACATCAACGACATAGTATTCGGAAACCCCCTACATGCCCAATCCTATGCCCTTTCGGAAATTCACTACCTTGATACTCTTTACGAGCCACTACAGCGGTATGCATTTCCAGCTAATTCAAGCGAAGAAACAAAGCGAGAATTAAACCTATTGGCAGCACGGCTACGAAAACTATTGGCAGACGAAGACGGAGTTCTTACGTCTGCAATGTCAATTCACTTTCATCTGGACAACTATCTTTACGATGAAGTTGCCCGGCATGGCCTAGCAATGGATTACAAGACCTACCAAGAATTGAGCCTAGACTGCCTAAACGTGGCTCTAAAATTAAAATACTATTTCAAGCGTCCCCGTCCCTATCAGTTAGCGAGTTATTACAACCTTGCACTTTTCCCGGAAACCACGGACGGAATAGACAGCCCGGGTTATCCCTGTTTCCATTATCTGAAATCTTTATTGGTAATGCACGTTTTCTCTGACCCACCTTCGTATAATGTGTACAAGCAGATAGCCACAAACGTATTTAATTCCCGTTTAGATTTAGGATATAACTATCCTTCCGACCTTAAATTTTCCGAAATGGTATTCAATAAAATGATACGCCATAAAGGATTTAGGGACAAATACGAACTGGATAAAAAGATGCTATAATGGAAAGTACAATTGACATAAAAAGCAGTCTTGAAATGGCATTTGCCGAGTTCAGCAAATGTGTTGACTTTTTAGGCGCAGACAAAACGTTACGAGCCTTAAAGAACTTTCGTTTTTCTGAAAGTAATATACATGATGAAAGCGTCCAGTTTGTCTTTGAACAAGTAACGGCCCGCTTGGATATTACCATTGAAGAACTTTTCCATGCCCGGGATTGGTCGTTAAACCGCACTATGGCAATTGGCATTTGCACAAAAATATTTTATTGGTACTTCGATTATAGTGCTAACCAAATAGCATTGTTATTAAAAAAGAGCAAAGGTTCATGTTGGAATAACATGAAAAAATTTGATAAACTTGACGAACGATTTCCGACCGAAAAAACTATTATAGATTCCTATACTATTATCAGACAGAACGTAGAACTTTATTTAGAAAAAAACCCCCTACCCAATGGCTAAGAAATTCACGCCGCCGCCCGTTGATAATGACCCGGGCTATTCACCACTAGCTGAGAATGTACAGGAAAAAAACTATTCGGCCCCCAATGCGCCGGTCGATAACAGTCCTATCCCTGAGCCGTCTTTTACGCCGCCCTCTTTCGCCAAACAGAAAGACTTTTTCAACCCGGAATCAGAAGATGAAGATGGAACCGCCAAGGTAGAGACAGCGGCCGAAGATGCACCGAAAGCATCTCGCCCAAGCCCGGCACCACCCAGAAAAGAAAGAACGCCAATTGACCCGGGCTATAATGAAATGTCGGGAGCCGAAAAGAAGCGGGGGGCCGAAGGAATGGCAAATGCATTCATACAGGGCTATTCCATTCTTTGCAAGCAGGGTGCCAAGTGGGTAATGATTAAGCCGGAGAAAGTACAGCGTCTTGTCATGGAGGGTAAGATAAACGCTGATGTAATGTACCAGATGCCCGGCGGGGTCATGGCTACAGCACCGGATATAATTAACTCCTACAATGCTGAAATGTCTGAGGTTATGGAAGTCTCAGACGAATTTGTAGACCAAGTGCGCCCGCTTCTTGTTAGGATATTTATGAAGCGTGGATTAGGCATGTCGGACGAAGCGCAGCTAATGTGGATTGTTGGTCAAGATATTTTCTCAAAGGGAGTTATTCTTTTCCAGATCAAAAAGCAGTCAGCTGAGTTCATAAAAGCGTTCACCATCCAGAATGCAGCGGCCAATACGCCGCCTATACCGGATGTGGCACCAACGCCGCCTGCACAGGAATCGGTAGTTGTCGATACTATGCCTGACCCGGAGCCAACAATGGCACCGCCTGAGCGTCCGAAAATGCCCGATGCGCCTGACCATAGCATTAGTCCCACCTTGCAGGAATCTTCGCCGGAAAACTTCTTTGACCCGGTAAATATCGATGCCAAGGTTGAAATGCCGAAGTTTGGCGATAATGCTACCCTTCGTGGATTAGCCGAAAATGAAAAACTGGCCGAAAGCATTGAAAACGATACTAAAACCGTAAAAGCTCGGGCAGCAAAGCCAAAGAAGTCTAAGACGAAAAAATCCAAGTAATGGGAGAAAGAATACCAAAACTGGGTGTGGCGTTCGGTAAGAAAGGCGTTGGGAAGTCTTACCGAACGTCCCAAATGATTTTACAATATGTGAAAGGAGACCCCGAAACTGGACGAAAGCCACGCCGGGCACTGATACTGGACGTGAATGACGAATACGAATGGGTGAAAGCCATATCTATCAACGATGTTGCCCGATTCTCAAATTCACCGTGGATTGAGGTACGCCGGGTTCGGGCATTTAACGAGCGAACCGGGCAGCCGTTAGGATTAGACGAAATATCAAAAGCGTTATTCTTTATACTAGAAAATTACAGAAGGGGTTTATTGCTTATCGAAGACATTAACGTCTATATTCAAGATAACCTTCCCGGCGATCTAATGGGAGCAATTTGCCGTAACAGACATACGGAATTAGATATTATTCTACACTATCAATCAATAGGCCGAATTACCCCCAAGGTTTGGCAAAATGTCAACTGGTTGCGTTTTCATAAGAATACAGATAGCGTTGATAAGCACAAAAATAAGTTTGAGGATAAGTACGAGTTTTTAAAGATAACTGAAATACTGGTTAACAACCGATACCGTGCGGGAGACATTCGTTTCTATACTTTCATTGATGTTGACGAATTAAAGATAAGGGGGCAATTCACCAAAGAAGAAATAGTGGCGGCCATTGACGAGTATGTCTCTATCAATTATCGTTCTCTTGTTTCGCCTATCGTTTCACGCCGAGGGTCTAACGGAAAAAAAGGCAGCAAAAACACCGAAGCAGACTTCCAACAAGTACGGCAACGCCTTTTGGCCGACTACACAGACTTTAATTAAAAACGCCGGTTTGTACGGCTTGTTCCCCTTTACACATATTTAAAACGCTGAACGTTCACTTTTTATAAGTGTAATTTGTTTGTTTTAATTAACGAGCGGATTAATATTGTCGTGCATTTAGTTCTGTAACTAAAAAAACGAATATGAAAAAGGAACACGTCACCCATTATGTTGTTGGTTTCGCCGTAGCGGTTGCTTCCGTTGTAGTTGGCGTTTACGTCTACAACAAGTTTGTAACGAAAATCGCCTAAGACCGGAAATCAAAACTAAACTCAAACTCAAAAATTTTTATTATGCGCTCTACTAATCCCGCAAACCGATACCTTCAGGCAGCCGCCGGACGTGGCGGACGTTTTCGTAATGCCGATGGCTTTTTTGACCGTGACGTGGTAAACGCCGGACGTGGAAGTTTCTACGCCGATGCCACTGCCGCAGCCCCCGCTGCCGCTCCCGCAGCAACCCCGGGCAACAAGCCGACTTCTCAGCCCTACGTCATCGTGGTAGCTTCCACTTCTGGCGCAGCCGTTGACAATTTCGACATTCTGGGTGCTTACGAGTACCTTACCACGCCCCCGACGGGTTGGTCTTGGGATGCTGCCACCCAGAACCTTTCCAACGGTTCGCTGACCATCAAGAGCGGTGTGCCGAACATCACGTACAAGCAGATGCTTGCACAGTTCCAAGCCACCCCCTTCACCGTTGGTCAGACTTACATTTCCTCCGCAACCGCAACCCAGATCGACCAAGTTCTGGACTTGCAGGTAACGGACGCAAATGGCCGTCAGGCAAGTAACCCCATGATTCCGCTGATTGACCCGTACCAGTTCCAGACCAACCGTATTTCGTTCACGCAGAAATTCCGCATGGACGGTAATACCAAGATCACCATTGCGTCTGTACTGCCTAACGCAACCGTGTACTTTTACTTCTACCCGATGGACAACTTCAACGCCGCTCGTGCTCTGGCAGACGGCAACGTTGTCAAGACCTACGGGCAGCCCAATATTGTCCGGGCACAGCAGGTGTATATCGGACAGCCCAACCAGTAAGGAAGGGTTTTTACCTAAAAGAAGGGGCGAGGCGTATATATTCGCCTTGCCCCTTTTCTTTTACCCAAAAAAACTTACGGTATGGATTTTTTCGATTACATAGCGGATAACGACCCGGAAGGTGTTGCGGCCATAATTCAATCTTATGGCTACCAGTGCCAAAATGTTTTTGGCCCTCAAGACCTTGCAGATTGTGCCCGTTTTCTGGTTAATGACGAGGGAGAAGATGCCCTTCGCAAACTCATGTCCATCCATCCGGACAAGGAAATCATTGCCCAATATTCCAATTTTGACGGGGATTCAGCTACCATTGTGAAAGCAAGTTGCTCGACCCCTAAACCACTGAAAGCAAGCAATGACAATAGTCTGATGCTTGTCTTTATGATGGGTGCAACCCTATTGATAACCGCTGCAATAATTACCAAATGAGCAAACCGAATTTCACTGACATTAGCGCCGGGCTGTTAAAGAACCACCGGACGGAAATGGTTCAGATGCTACAGGCAGAAGGGGTTCACATTCCCCCGTCTGCATCTGACGACCAGTTAATTAACGCCTATCTGGTGACCATACAGGATAGCCCCTCTTTCCGATCAAAACTGACGAAGTTTGTCATGTCTGGCGGAAACTACAATGCTGATGGCAATTCTGACTGGGATAATGCTGATGGGAGTATCGCTATTCCAACCTACATTAACCCGAATATCACTGCACCTACTCCTACGGTAAACACGGCCACCACTACGGCGGCCACTTCCGGAGGAAGCGGTTTCCTTTCCACCCTTGGAAATATTTTTTCTTCTCAGGCGTTCAACACCGTTCTGGACACGGCTGCCAATCAGTTGAATAGCAAGAATACGCTTAAGGAGCAAGCCAATCAGATCAAGTTGGCGCAGGTGAATGCAGCCAATAATGCATTACTGGCGCAGCAAGGAATAAACCCGGCGGGAACCACTTCTACCGGAATGTCTACGGGTGCGAAAGTGGCAATCTTTATAGGGGTGGTTATTCTGATCGGTGGTGTCATTTATTTAATGAGCAAGAAAAAAGGCTCCACGTCCAATGTCCGGGTAATTTCATCTACGCCCCATAGGGCGATTGGTGCCGCAAGTTAAAATACAAAAATGGCCGAAACGCAAAATACTACCAAGGCCCCGGGGCAATATCTGGCAGACCTAAAGGCAATGCGCTCCAAGATGGGCGGCATAGTCAAAGGGGATGCAGGCAAAGGCATTCTGGTAGGTTCGTCAATGGGCGTGGTTATCGGTGTAGGGTACGCTATTCTCTATAAGAAAAGCCTTTTCCGGGGTGCCATGTTTGGCGCAATTTTAGGAAGTGCCCTTTCGTTCACCTACATCAATTTGAGGACAAAATGAAGATCAATCCGATTTTGAAGCATATTGCAATGGGGATAGGTGGGGGATTTCTCATTTACCTTGTCATAAATAAGCATTGCACACCCGATGCTACGACTGGTGCCGCAACCGGCGGTGAAGACCTTTTGAGCGGCGGTGGAGGCGGTGTCTTCGGCGGAGGTGGCAGTACAGAGGATGATACTTCTGGTGACACGGGAACTACTGACGGAACCACCGATACCACCGGAACCACCGATACTGGGACGGACACAGGAACAGATACGGGTACTACGCCCCCGCCGTCAGGGGGAGGAACGACCGTTGTCGTAACGGCGCCGCCGTCAAATAACGGTTCGGGAACTACCAAACCGCCGTCCCCGCCGCCGCCTGCACAAATAGCGGTTTCGGCTGCCGACTTCCGGGTATCTTGGGCGCACGATGGCAAAAGCGACATTAAATATACCGTTCAGTATGTGGGAACCACGCCATTAATCGGCACCGCAACGGTAAATATCGTGTCGCATTTTGATTGGCATTCCGGGTTATTGGGGAAGACCAATCCGCATACGGACAATATTTCTATACAGGTAACCAGTTCAGCACCATCAGCTACAAAGAAAGTGGTTTACAACCATCAAGTGAGCATGGGAACCGTCCAACTATCCGTAACGTCTGTCAGCGGTACAAAGCAAAACCCGGCTGCATCTGGAAGCAACCGACCCACCACCAACGGGGCCGCAGGTGTGGCTATGCAGGAACTTGACGATGATACCCGTAACTTTTTGCTGGGTTTCGGAAAACGTAACAGGCATTAATAACGTGGATAAAACTGCAAACCAGTTATACAGAGAATCGGGCAGCAAAAAGCCTTTTAAAGTTTGGCTAGAAGATCAAAAGTCAAGCGGGAATTTTCTTTACAATAAGCCATTAAACGAAAAAATTAATATTATGAATAACATTGGACAACATTCTTTCCACAGTGCGGACGGTACGGGAAGTAATTCTATTTCTGAAATGGCTAACCCGGCACTGGCACCCGCCGCTCAATCTGAAAAGACTTCTGTCCTTTCAACGTTTTCCAAAAGGGACGTGAAGATGCTGACTATTGGGGCCGGAAGTGCAATTATTATTTTTTTCATTGTTAAAAAAATGATTCATGGCTGATATAACACCCGTTAAGGGCGAACATAAGGCCCGGGCAATACTTGTCATTTCGGGCGTTGCATTGGCTACTTTTGTAGGTATCATGTACTTTAAAAAGTGCTATGTAGTTATCAACAATAAACGGTACGGATTCAACCCAAACGCATAGATGGCACACACAGCAAAATTAGACGAAAACTACAATGTACTTTTGTTACTGGCCGCAGGTGTGGTTATTTACCTTGCCGTTAAGTCAGTTATAAAAGCAAAACAGCAACAATCCGGACAAGCCACCTTAACCCCAATTTCAGATGCCATTGCATCGATAAAAACAGGTCAGGTTAAAGTTCAGCAAGTACCGGAAAAAATACAGTGATATGGCAAAGCATAACGCAATAAAAACCATTCTGATATTGGCCGCCGTGGGCGGCGGTGCGTATTATCTGGCTAAGAGATACAAATGTAGCTGCAAGTCAGGGAAATGTGGATGCACGAGTAGTGCCGCAAAGACCGCTACAACTGCCGCCCCTTCCGCCAATCGACCGTTGGCAAATACAGAGTATAATACCCCCGTGGTGCAGCCTAGTGGACTGGGAGATACGATTGACCAAGCCATATCCCCCAATTCCACCGGGTGGTTAAATGCCGATGCCTTGGAGGAAGGCCCGGTGATTGATACCGTTACGCAGATTGTTCCAACCATTGGCGTAAAACAGTTTGACGATTCACCTTCCCGGATTTATGGCAATGCGCCCACAAAAGACCTAATGAACGTATGAAGTTCGACATAAAGACCCGACATAGCCCGACGCAGGTGTTGCTGACCGTTACGGTTGCAACTCCTACTGTAGTGCGAATATTGGCCTTTGATCGGGACTTCCCGAAGACTATCCTTTTTGACCGGACGGCGTTAAATAACGGCTCTGACCAGTGTTTGGTTAAAATGCCGCTGACGGGAAAGGCTATTTCGCTGATGGTGATAAATAACAGCCCGTCAGCGACCGATAATGATGCGGGAATAACCGTTTCAAAGAAGGTAAGCAAACTGAAACGGGAGTTGACCGAAAGCCAAATACATGACCCGTATTTTAGGGAGTTTGTGAAGTTTGCAGAGCAATTCTCTTACAATGCTCAATACCTGCCCACCGGAAAGACATACGAATCGGCGCACAAGCATTACGCCATAAAGTACGTTGATACGATTATGTCCAAGGACGGTACACCCATGACAACGCCCGCCCGTATTAAAATGGACAGCGGGTTTATCGAGTTCTCAAAGAACCGATTAGCCGATATGAGCGTCCCCGCTATACTGGCGGTAGCATTACATGAGTTCAGCCATAATTTTCTGAACACCAACGAAGAATCGGAAGAAGAAGCCGATTTAAACAGTCTTATTACGTACCTTGGGCTTGGGTTTCCGCTAGTGGAAGCATACAAAGCATGGGACAACATTTACCAGTACACAAATACCGAGTTAAATAGGCAGCGGTCAAGTAAAGTAACGCAGCTACTTTTAGATTATTCAAAAGAATTTCCTTACGCAGCATAATATGTCAGATTTAAAAACATACTACAAAGAACTTCCGCCTTGGGGCCGGGGTGTCGTTGGCGTAGGGGTAACTCTTATCGCTATTATTGTCATTGCCAAAGGGTATCAGTTTGTAAAGGCAAAGATTGATACGGCCGATGCAAACCGGGAAGTAAACAGCGCAACGGACGATCTGAAAACGCTTATGGGGAATGGTACAAACCCGTCTTTCCCAAATTCGCAGTATGAAGCATGGTCAAACCAATTAGTGCAGGCTTTTTCTGGTTGCGGTACGGACACGGGAACAGTTTTAAACATATTCCAATCTCTTTCTAACGAAGCCGACCTATTGAAACTTATTACCACCTATGGGATTCGGAAATATGACAAATGTCTTTCATGGGCATATCCTTTTGGTGGGAATACCGTTAACCTATCTTTATCGGCGGCACTGGCTGATGAATTAAGCCAATCCGATTTAGACAAGGTAAACACCATTTTACTGAACAAAGGCATGAATTATCGTTTCTGATGGGAACTGGGTTAAAAATAGGATTGGCAGTTGCAGTAGCCGGAATACTCGGCTACGTGATCTACTCGATAATTTCGAGTAGTTCAACCAAGGCTCCTTCACTGGCAAATGGATTAGCCGGAAACGATACGTCTGGAACAACCGACACCCTTCTGCCAACGGCCGGTGAAATAGCAACCGACAACACCAAGGCCACGGTACGGCCGGTAACAAATACCACACCCTCACTTTCACGAGGGGATGATTCAAATAGACCGCACGAAATATGAAAAAGAAAACCGTTGTAACCATTGTAACCGTTGTAGGGCTTTATGTTGTTATTCGCCTGCTTTTAAAGCCCAAAAACTATTCTATTGACACCAACACAAAGGCGGTATTTCCGTCAGGCCCGGCAACCATGTCTCCGGGTGGTAGCGTAGCTTCTCCGGTTAATATGGTAAACGTAGCGGTAACCAACAAGCCTAGCGTGCCGTTAAGGAATAACCCGGCCATGCGTAATTTCTGGCTCTGGACGGATAACGTAGACCAGACGGTCGATACACAGGGAACCAACTTAGGGCCGGTTACCGGGATATTCCCCGATGAAATGGGCGATAAGTCAAACCAATGGTATCAGTTATCCAAGACTTCTACCCGTTTCCTGCATAACGGAGACCCGCTTTATGTGAATGCGAATGATGTTACTTTAACCCAAAACCCGGCATGATGAAAAAGGACGATAAAACCTTATTGTGGTCGTCTGTAGTGGTTGCGGGAATATTGTTTTTTCTATTGTATGTAAATCCGAAAAAAGACTGATATGTCGAAGGTAGCTATCATAAACGGTAAATTGATTCAGCCAAGGGGAATAACCGTTCACAGTACGAACATGGACTTCCCGGTGAGTGCTGAGGATTTCCGTAATTGTGATGCTTGTGGCGGCACATGCGGCGAAGCATGGGACGATGAATATTTAGGCTTCTTGGGACTTGGTAATAGCTACAAAAAGTACGATAAGCAGCAAAGAGACCAGATTTACGCCGAATTAAAGGCGCAATTTCCAGATAGTACTGACTGCACTACTTTGCAAAGTGATATTGACCAACTCCAAAATATCATTGACCAGTACACCCAGAAGATGGCTACCAATTGCGACAAGGGTTGCAAGCAGGTTTCTTCCCGTCACTTGGACATGGCTACCAAGCGTCAGACGGAAATAAAAAACCTGTTTTCGTCCGGTAATTGCGCAGCGGTAGCAAAGGCCGCCGACCAGTCTCAGTTTTTGCAGCAAACCACGCAATTGTTAGACAGCACCACTCCCACTAACGTATCTTCTACCGGCAGCGTGATAGATACGATAAAAAATGGACTGGGTTCGTTATTTGGAAATTCCAGTACCGTCACTACAACTGACGCAAATGGAAATGTTGTTGCCGCACCCTCTGACAATACCAAAAAATACCTTATGTATGGTGGCATTGCAGTAGGAGGTATCTTATTAATTGTAATTATCAAAAAACTGGCGTGAAAAAGCTAGGACTTATTATAATAGCATTGGGCGGACTTACTTTAGCGTATTATTTATACGAGCAATACACTATCGTAAAGAAATTCACATATCAGATAACTGGTGTAACGGTTAAAAGCGTTTCAACAACGGCAATAAATTTACTTGTCGGTTTCTCTATAACAAACATGAGTGAATTTAGCGCACACATTACCAATGTTGACCTAAAGGCATATATCAATAACGTATTTTCCGGCACTATAACCAACCAACTGGACATTATAATTCCGCAAAATGGAGTTGGGCAAGTTCAAGTAGACTTAACAATATTACTGGCAGCCGTTGGAACGCAAATATTTTCCATCATTTCAACTATAACAGAGGGCACCAAACTGGATTTAGATATTATTGGAACGATTACGATAAAAACGCCTTTATTCCCTATTAAACTACCCATTAAATATAGTGCTACTGGAAAAGATTTAGTAGCTATGTATAAACAAAATATTGGTTAAATTAGCGCATATTTTTACCCCCTAAATAAATACGCTATGGTTATTGGAATTATCAAAAAAAGATTAAACGCCGGTCTAAAGAAAATTGCTAATGAAAACGGCGTGGATGAAAGCAAAGTTCAGATAGTGGTATGTTTCAAAGGAGACGTACAGGCACCGGAGATAATTTATTGGGAATACGTAGACTTTGAACCCAAAAAACAAATTACTTTCCGGGAAGCGATTGACCAAGAAGGAAAATTGTCATTTACCGCTGATGGTTATGAGCAATTGGCCGCAAATTTTCTGACAAATAAGATGCAGGCATACGTGGTGGTAGATAATGTGAAAATCGGAAATCTGTTTTTCATAATTCATAAACCGGAAGGTGAACTAACAGCAATGATTATGGATGCCGACAAGGTGATTGAAAACGTGAGTATAAATGACCTATTCGCATGAAACGACTGATTAATATACTTCTCATTATGGCGTTGGGATTGGCCTTTATTCCGGCCCGTTCTGGCGTATCTGGTGTTAATACATTAGACACCATCCCCTACAACCCGCTGTTATCTTCTTACGGATATACCACGGCGCGAATGATAATGAGAAACGGGTTGGTCGTTCCGGTAGGTGATACCACTTTCGGAACCGATACTTCCCGGGTTGGTGCCGTGGTTTACAATCCAACGGACAGCACATTTTATATTTGGAATGGGTATTGGTTTTCCATAAAAGGCGGTGGAGAGAGTGTCAATTTGGGAAATAGCGATTTAACAAATACTTCTGAAACTCAAATTAGAACATACAACATAAACGATGGTGGAATAGATTTTTTGAGAAACCCAACAACATCTCCACAGCTTAGTTTATACCCCACATACTCAAATCTAAATTACGTTGAATCAGGTTCTTCTTATTTGTCTCAATTGGGTGTAGGAAGTGAATATGTGGATTTATATACAACCAATGGAACTATTGAGCAACATGCAGGATTAGACCCATTGGGCTTTCATATATTGAATCAATCTGACAATTCAGATACTATAACTTATTTTTATGGTACCGGAGACGTAAGGTTGGAAAAATACGCCGCTTCATCTGGCGATACACTAGCGGCCGGTTTTAACGACAAAGGTCAATTAATTACCTTCAACCGATCAACTGGCGGTACGGGGTCTTTCATCAACAATCAAACTACTGAACAAGCGGGTGCCAACTTCAATATCGGTGGCAATGGAATTACGCAGGGTAACTTGACGGTAAACGGCCCCAACATGTGGGCGAACAATTATACGACTGATGAAACGGGAACCGGGGCTAATGTGGCGAGATTTTCATCGACAGCCACTATAACTAACAGTGCGCAGACCAACTGGCCCACCGAAGGAGTGGATATTCATGGTGGTCAAAACGGGCTTATAATTCAGAACTCGGCCAATATTGCTAACAATGCCCAGAATAACATTTCTGGCATGAGGGGTACGATTTACGTGAATGGTAGTGGAACCGGCGTAACTGCAACAGCAACCGGAAATCCGTATGCAGGCGTATCGGCCGTTGCGGCAGCGTTCAATAATTCAAATTATACCGATGTTGCCGGACTGAGCGTATCCTATCCTTTTACCTTCACGCAGGGGAGTTACACGTCGTTTACCGGCACAATAACCAATTTCTATCAGTTATACCTACAGGGAACGGTAACCCAAAATATTGACGATCATATTACCAACAAATGGGGATTATATCAGGCAAGCACATATCCCAATAAATTATCGGGTGGCATTTCTATGCCCATTACGACAACGGCGGCCGGATACACGGTAACGACATCTAATTATACTGTTATTTCTACGTCTGGGTCTGACGTTATTTTCACTATGCCCGACCCCACTACCTGCACTGGTTCTATTTTCAAACTAGTGGCCGGTGGAGCGGGCGGAATATCGCTATCGGTTTCATATACTAATTATGCAGGCAGTACCGTTGGAACGGTAACTACCGGCACGGCTGTAACGATACAAAGTGATGGAACTATTTTTAGGCAAATACCATAAGCATAAATTCTTTACAATGTTTTTGGATGATAGATGCACTAGTCAGGTTAATGCGATTAGCCAAGTGGATGGGGAAAAACGGACGGGAGACGATAATTGGTTTTTTACTGATAAGTAACGTATTGTTCCTGCATCAAAAACATGACAGCGATACGCAACGAAGTAAAATGTATAGCGATTTAATAAGTTGCAAAAATGATTTGGAAGATGAAAAGACAGAACATTTAAAAGATGTAATGAGTTTAAATAACTCGATACAATACCAAAAAGATATACAAATTCATGCAAAAGATAGTTT
>Ga0164242_10004278_pt1 | contig 16061 bp, 17 predicted proteins | sample OricomgcompostMG_FD_108783 | JGI IMG/M metagenome (GOLD analysis project Ga0164242, IMG submission 108783) | Miracle-Growth compost microbial communities from Emeryville, California, USA - Original compost - Miracle growth compost (MG) ... | reverse complement strand
CCGCTCTGGACGGTGAAGATCGAGGAACAGCGCACCGGCAACGCCGAGGTGCGGGAGTCGGTCGAAACCTGCAAGGGCGAGACGGACTTCGACGTCAAGCGCCGCGCCGTTCTCGACTTGCTCGACTTCTCGGCCGAGGAACCGACCGTCACCGGCGGCAACGCCGATCCCTATGGCCTTGTCGGGCTGTTCCTCGCGCTTCTGCCCCTGACCGATCACGCCATCATGCAGGTGGTGACGATCGTGATGGGCGAAACGCTGTTCGCAGGCAGCGCCGCCGTCGAGGCCGTGGGCGAGGAAATCGGCGTCGATATGGCCCGCTACTGGCAGGCCGACGATGCCTTTTTCGAGTTGATCCGCGACAAGGAGGCGCTGACCCGGATCGTCGCCGAGGTCGCGGGCGAAACCGTCGCCCGCGCCAATGCGACGGAGACGGGCAAGACCTTGAAGCGCATCGTCCGCGACCATCTCGATGGCGCGAACGGACGGCCCAAGGTCGACGGATGGGTGCCGAAATGGATGGCGTTCCCGCCGTCCGCCTACACCGAGCGCGGCGGCGTCCACTCGGTCGAGGCGGCCGAACTGGTGGCGGCGGCGCGCAGCTTCGGCAAGGAACCCGAGCCGTCCGGCCCCGGCGCGGTAATCGCGTTGCCCGCACCGGCAAAGCCCGAGCCGGAGCCGCAGCCCGAGCGCGAAGCGGCGTGAAACTGGACGGGCGGCGGCACGTCCGCCGCCCGTTCCCTTCCCGAAAATCCGGCCGCGCCGCTCGGCGGCAAGCCGCCTTCGCGCGCGGCATTTCATAGGAGATACGTCATGGCCGATCGTGTTTCGGCGTCCATCACCATCGGCGGGAACCTGCCCGCCGCTCTGCTCCCCGCCTTCGTCGGAATCATCCAGAACGAGGGTCTCTCCACCGAATGGAACGGCGAGCCGTTCAACCCATCCGAGCTTCCCCAGGGCGAACCGCTGCGCCTGATGGCGCATGAGGTCGCATGGGGCCGGTTCGAGGAACTGGAAGCCTTCTGCCTCGAAAACGCGCTTCCCTTCGCGCGCTGGTCCGGTGCCTATCCCGGCCAATGGGGCGCGGAGCGCACCGTGTTCACCGGCACGGGAGAGCCGCAAGGCTACGCCGCCGATGAGGACGATTATATCCTCATGGGGCGTTGCACGGCCGAACGGCTTGGCAACTTTGCCGCGATCGTCGCCCATTTCGACGCGGCGGATTTTCCGATCCCGGCGCTTGTCGTGACCGCTGACGCGAAGGGGACGGACAATGGCTGACAACTGGACGCAGGGCAGCTTCGCCTTTCGCTGCACCCGCGCCGAACGGGCGCTGATTCAGCAGGCGGTGAACGCGGGGCATGATCTATGCGCCGCGCTCGATCCCGATCCGCCCAGCCCGGAACTGCTCGCCGCGTTCCCGCCGATCGACCCGGCCGATCCATGGAGCGGCTTTCGCGACGCCTTCGACGACCCGGAGTTTCCGTGCATAGGCGGGGACTTCGCGGCGGTGGACGACCCGGACGATCCGTCGCTATGTCTCGCGACCTTCGCGAGCATGGACGATTTCGATCCGTCCGCGATCGCCATCGTCATTCGGCATTGCTGTCCCGAAACGCTCGCGAAAGCACCGATCGGCTTTGAATGGGCGACGGTCTGTTCACGTCCGCGTATCGGCGAATTTGGCGGCGGCTGGTGCGCGATCTTCGCCGACCGCATCGAGCTGGAATCGACCAGCGAGCCGCTTTCCCGCGCGCTCGCGGGCGACGCGAACTGACCTTCCGGCCGTGCCGCCGCCCCAAGAGGGGCGACATGGCACGGCCTTCTTTTTGTCTCCCGCCATCTTTATTTGACGAATACTGGCCGTCCGCCTAGCCATCTCGGTTCTTGCCAACAGGGGAACAGTCATGGCCGACGAACCGACCAGCAACGCCGCCGATCCGATCGCGCTGGCGACCGAATTGACCGTGGCGTGGCTCAGCAATCCCAATGTTCGCGCCAGCGCGGAGGAGGTTCCCGCCTTCCTCAAATCCATTCACGCGACGATCGGCGAATTGTCGAACGGCACCAGCGCGGCTGCCGCCGACGCCGCGCCGGAATATGTCCCCGCCGTTCCTGTCCGGTCATCGGTCAAGCCCGATTTCATCATCAGCCTGATCGACGGGCGAAAGCTCAAATCCTTGAAGCGGCACCTTTCGGTGCATGGCCTGACCCCCGCCGAATACCGCGAACGCTATGGCCTGAAGCCGGATTATCCGATGGTCGCCGCCAATTATTCGGCGCAGCGCCGCGAGGTGGCGCAGCGGCTCGGGCTCGGCCGCAAGGCGCGCAGCGCGCGCGGCAAAGCGGCTGAACTCGTGTCCGCCGCCGCGCCGCAGGATGCGGCACCGACGCCGGCCAAGGCCGCTGCAAAGCCCACGCGGCGGGCCGCAGCGAAGCCTAAGGCCGCCACCAAGTCCGCAGCGCCGAAGCGGGGCCGGATGAAGAAAGCCGAAGCGCCCGCCGCTTAGCGGGCGGGCCGATCGCACCAGTTCGGCTTGGGCGAATAATGCGGCCAAGGTCGCGCCACGCCCATCGCCACCAGCGTTTCGCCGAGATCGCGGCCGTCGAGCGTGACCCGCGCGACCGTGCGATTATAGCTCCGGCCGACCCGCACGAACGTCACAACTCGATGGTCGAGCAGCGCGCGAGCGCGTTCGGAGGCCGCTTGCCCCAGCACGACTTCAGCATTGCACTTGGCTTGATCGCGATGCGTTTCCGGGGCGTCAATATTGGCGATGCGGATGCGTTCGCCGCTTTCCAGCCGGAAGGTGTCGCCGTCCGTCACATAGCGAACGCGGCCGGTCGCCGCGCTCGCTGACGATGCCGCCAGCCCACTCGCCATGATCGCCAGCGCGAGCGGAAATCGCTTCACCGAACAACTGTCCGGGTGACTTTCCGGTCGCCGCCGCACAGCGAACAGACATCGTTCCGCCGCTCGAATCCCTGCATCCCGGTCAGCTCGCGCGCCGCCAGATTGGCCTGACTGGTCCACGTCAGATCGAGCTTTTCCGCCACGCAGTCATCGCAGATCGGCTCACCAGCCAGCCGTTCGATCAGCGCGCGGACCTTGTTCAATACGGTCGACATTCACTCCCTCTTTGCACCGGCTTTAGCGGCAGCGGCGCGTTGCGGGCAGGAAATTTTGCGCGCTGCGCGCGCGTTTTTCATCGCGGGATCATGCAGCGTGGACCCATATCTGGCGGCGGAATTGGATTGTCGCGGCTGCGCCGCGACGGGCTGGCGGAGAGCGGGGGAAGAGCCGGAGAGGTCAGTCAGGAGGGAGGCAACGTAAGGCAAGATACAGAAGCTACGACACCTCGGGTGCCGTAAGCTATTGTCTGCACATCGTTATTTAAGGGGTGAAAACAGTGCCGGCCCCTCTGCGACGGTGCCGGCTGAGCCGAAAACGCCGGATTTCCGCCGCTCCCGGCGGCACCGATTTTCACGGGATTTGACGGGGCGCATGATCGGGCTTTCGCTTGCTGGAAATGCTCCGATCATGGCCCATGATGATGACTTCGAACCCCGGCTCGGCCGGATGCGCGCAGGCGGCAAAGGCAGGCAGGCGCGCAAGTTCCTTCACCGCGTCCTGGCCGCCACCAATCTCGCACGCGGCGGCGTGGTACTCCCCGGCCGGCGCAGCGGCTTCACCGGCAGCCGGATCGGGCGAGGCGCCGGCGTCGGGCGGGTGCTCTCGGCGCGCGATCGCTACGCCGCGTTCCGCCAGCGCCGCGTGCTGGTCAAGCTCAGCCCCGTCCGGCTGACCGGCAAAGGCTTCGGTGCGGCAAAGGCGCATCTGCGCTATGTCGAGCGCGACGGCACGACCCGCGACGGCGGGCGCGGTCAACTCTATGGTCCGGAGGCGGACAAGGTGGACCGCAAGGCGTGGCTCGATAAGGCAAAGGACGACAAGCGCCAGTTCCGCATCATCGTCAGCCCCGAAGACGGCCTCGAGTACGAGGATCTCAAACCGCTCACGCGCCGGCTGATGGCGCGCATGGAAGAGGACATCGGGACCAAGCTCGATTGGGTCGCCGTCGACCACTACAATACCGGTCATCCCCACACCCACATCATCGTGCGCGGGAAGGACGATCGCGGCGAGGATCTGATCATCGCCCGCGACTATATCAGCCACGGCCTGCGCGAGCGCGCCTGCGAGCTGGTCGATCTCGACCTTGGACCGCGCACCGACGAGGCGATCCAGCAGCGGCTGCGCGCCGAGGTCGATCAGGAGCGGCTCACCAGTATCGACCGTTCCCTGATCCGCGATGCCGAAACCAACGTCCTCGCCAGCTCGGATGGGCGCGGGCCGTTTGACCACGCGCTCCGCATGGGGCGGTTGAAGAAACTGGAACGGCTCGGCCTTGCCACGCAGGTCGGCGCATCGCACTGGCGATTGGCGCCGGACCTAGCCGACACGCTGCGCCGGATGGGCGAGCGCGGCGACATCATACGCACCATGCAGCGGGCCTATACCGCGAGAGCGAACGCGCCCGCCATCGCCGATCAGGTCATCTACGATCCCACGGCCGCCGACGCCCGCCCGCTGGTCGGTCGCGTGGTCGAGCGTGGGCTGTCCAACGAATATGCCGATCGTCATTACATGATCGTCGACGCCACCGACGGGCGGTCGCACTATATCGAGATCGGTTTCGGCGACGCCATCGAGCCGCAGCCGGCCGGCGCCATCGTGCGGATCGCGCCGGCCGAGGTCGGCATCCGCAAGGCCGATCGCACCGTTGCCGAGGTCGCCGCCGCCAATGATGGCCGTTATACGATCGACGCGCACCTTCGGCACGATCCGACCGCGACCGAGCGCTTCGCGGAGGCGCATGTGCGGCGGCTGGAAGCGATGCGGCGCATTGGCGGCATCGTCGAGCGCGAGCCGGACGGCACCTGGATCATCGCGCCCAACCATCTCGATCGCGCGGCAATCTACGAGGCGGGGCGCGCGAAGGATCATCCCGTCACCGTGGAAACCCTGTCGGCACAGCCGCTCGAAAAGCTGATCGAGGCGGACGCCGCCACCTGGCTCGACAAGGAACTGGTGACGAACGCGCCCGAACCGTTGCGCGATGCGGGATTCGGCCACGATGCACGGCAGGCGCAGGACCGTCGCCGGCAATGGCTGGTGGCGCAGGGACTGGCGAATGACGTGGATGGCCAATGGTCGCCGCGGCCGGGCATGGTCGCCATGCTCCAGCGCCGCGAGCTGCTCCGCGTCGCCGATCAGCTATCGGACGAGCTTGGCCTGCCGTTCAGGGAGGCAAGGCTGCGCGAGCCGATCGAGGGGCGCTTCACCCGCACGATCGAACTGGCGAGCGGCCGGCACGCGCTGATCGAACGATCGCGGGATTTTACGTTGGTGCCGTGGCGACCGGTGCTGGAGCGGCACATCGGCCAGTCCGTGTCCGGCATCATGCGCGACGGCGGGATCAGTTGGAGTTTCGGGCGCCAGCGCAGCGGGCCGAGCATTTCATGACCGGGTCGCCAGCGGGCGACGAGATTTGGTTCATCCTCGCCAAGTTTGCATCGCCCGCTCGTATTTGCCGCGCTCGGCGTCGATCTTGCCGGCGAGCTTTGATTGCTCGGCCTCCTGCTTCTTTTCGAGGTGCCGACGCTCGCGGTTCAATTCGGCTTCGCGGCGGGCCAGCGCATCCCGCTCCGATCGGTGACGGCTATCGGCATCGGCAAGCGCCTTCTCAGCCCGATCGAGGGCGGCACGGCTGGGTCTCGGCTTCGGCGCTGGGGGTCGCTTTGGTTGGCGTTCGGGCTGGCGGCGCTCGGCACCCTTCGTCGGGGGATGCTCCGGCGCTGCTTTCGCCGGGCGTCTGGGAGGGTCTTTCGGTAGTGCGGCGAACTGTTCGGCGGCGGTGCCGCGCAGCCGGCGAACGACCTTGCCTGGTTGGGCCAGTGGTTCGCGCATCAACTCAGGATCATCGACTCGTTCCGCCACGCCGCGAGCGAACAGGTCGGCGTCGCTGCCCCACGCCTTTAGCGCGGCCTTCTGGCTCGGCGCGGCCACATAGGCGTCGTGGAATCCGATTGGCGTGCGAAAGACCTTGAGTGTCTGCTTGCGCGGCATGGCGGCAGACTACCGTTGCCGCGCAGGGTGCGCCAGCACGGCCGCGCTCAATGGAAATCGTGGCTGCGGACGCGCAGCAATTCCTCCTGCTCGGTTCCGAAGGGCCGCGAAGCGAGGGTGCGGCCACGCGGCGTCCAATTGGGATCGCGCGGATCGGGACTGCCACCGCTTCTTGCCCCGTCGGCCGGGTTAGGCGCGACCGCGAAATCCATATGCGCGATCGAGCGCAGCATATCGTCGTGATCGACGATGCGGTCGCAGATGATGTGGATGACTTCGCCCTCTTTCTGGAGCCGGCCACGCATCGCGATCATCGACGACGACATGACCGCGCGGCGATAGATCTCGAATCTGTCGGGCCAGAGGATGCCATTGGCGATCCCGGTCTCATCCTCGATGGTGACGAACAGCACGCCCTTGGCCGAGCCGGGCCGCTGGCGCACGAGGATGACGCCCGCGACCTCGACGTTGCGGCCATCGCGGATGGTTGGAAGATCAGCACAGCGCACGATGTTCATGGCGGCAAGCCGGTCGCGCAGGAACCCCACGGGCTGACCGCGCAGCGATAGCTGCGTCGCGCGATAGTCCTCCACCACCTCGCGGCCATCGGTCATCGGCCGCAGCGCAACCGGGGGCTCCAGTCCTTCCGGCGAGAATGCCGCCGCCCGCGCGTCGGCCGCCACGAACAGCGGCAGCGGCGCTTCGCCGAGCCCCTTCACCTTCCACAAGCCCTGACGGCGGTTCTCGGCGAGACAATGGAAGGCGTCGGCCTCGGCCAGCCGCTCGATCGCGGCGCGGGGCACGCCGGCGCGGCGCCAGACTTCCTCGACACTGCCATAAGGCGCCGATCCCCGCGCGCCGACGATCGCCGCGCCGTGGACGTTGGCGAGCCCGCGCACCTGGCGAAAGCCGAGGCGCACCGCGAGATAGCGGCCATCGGCCGGCTCCAGCGTGCAATCCCAATGACTGTCGTTGAGCGAGACGGGGCGCACCTCGACGCCATGCTTGCGGGCATCGCCGACAATCTGCGCGGGCGCATAAAAGCCCATCGGCTGCGCGTTGAGCAATGCCGCGCAGAACACGTCGGGATGATGGTGCTTCACCCAGCAGCTCGCATAGGCGATCTTGGCGAAGCTGGCCGCATGACTCTCGGGGAAGCCATAGGAACCGAACCCCTCGATCTGCTTGAAGGTGCGCTCGGCAAAATCCTTCGGATAGCCGCGCTCGACCATCCCGCCGACCAGCTTGTCGTAGAAATGGCTGACGCCGCCGGTCAGCTTGAATGTCGCCATCGCGCGGCGGAGCTGATCGGCCTCGACGGCGGTGAAGCCGGCGCCGACGATCGCGACCTTCATTGCCTGTTCCTGGAACAGCGGCACGCCGAGCGTCTTTTCAAGGACCGCACGTAGCTCGGGCTTGGGATATTCGGGTTTCTCCTTGCCCTCGCGACGACGAAGATAGGGATGCACCATGTCGCCCTGGATCGGACCGGGCCGGACGATCGCCACCTCGATGACGAGATCGTAGAATTTGTTCGGCTTGATCCGCGGCAGCATCGACATCTGCGCGCGGCTCTCGATCTGGAACACGCCCAGCGTGTCGGCCTTCTGGATCATTGCATAGACGCCCGGATCATCGTCCTGCAGGTCGGCCATGCCGACATCGATGCCCTTGTGCTCGCGCAACAGATTGAAGGCGCGATTCATGCAGCCGAGCATGCCGAGGCCGAGCACATCCACCTTCATGAACTTCAAGGCGTCGATATCATCCTTGTCCCATTCGATGATCTGGCGGTCCTCCATCCGCGCCGGCTCGATCGGCACGAGATCGTCAAGACGCTCCTGGGTCAGCACGAACCCGCCGGGATGCTGCGAGAGATGGCGCGGCGTCCCGATAAGCTGCCGGGCGAGGTCGAGCGTCAGCCGGAGGCGATGATCGTTGGCGTTGAGGTTGAGGCTGGCCACCTGTTCGTCGGTGACGCCATCCATCGACCAGCCCCACACCAGCCCGGTCAGCATCTTGGTCAGGTCGCGCGGCAGACCGAGCGCCTTGCCAACCTCGGCGACCGCGCCCCGCGTGCGATAGCGTGTCACCACGGCGGTCAGCGCCGAGCGGTGCCGCCCATAGGTCTCGTAAATCCACTGGATGATCTCTTCGCGCCGCTCATGCTCGAAATCGACGTCGATGTCCGGCGGCTCCTTGCGCTCTCCCGAGACAAACCGCTCGAACAGCAATTCATGCTGGATCGGGTCGATCGATGTGATTCCGAGCAGGAAGCATACGCAGCTATTGGCGGCCGAGCCGCGCCCTTGGCAGAGGATGCCACGCCGGCGGCTTTCGGCGACGATCGAATTGACCGTGAGAAAATAGGGTGCGTAGCCAAGCTGGTCGATCAGCCGTAGTTCGTGGTCGATCTGCTCGCGATATTGGGACGGCAAGCCATCGGGGAACATCCGGTTCGCCGCTTCCCCGACCAACGCGGCCAGCGCCTCCTGCGCGGTGCGGCCCGCCATCACCTGCTCGTAGGGATATTGGTACTGGATCTCGCCGAGGTCGAAGCGGCACGCCGCGGCGATATCGGCGCTGGCTTCGATGGCGTCGGGAAAGGCAGCGAACCGCCGCTCCATTTCCTCTGGCGATTTCAAGTGACGGTCCATGTGGCGCTCGCGGCGGAGGCCGAGTTCGTCGATCGTGGTCTTCTCGCGGATCGCGGTCATCACATCCTGCAACGGCCGGCGATCCGAAGCATGGTAGAGGACGTCGCCGGTGGCGACGCTGCGCATCCCGGCCGCCCGCGCCAAGGCATCGAGGTCGTGGAGCCGCGCCATGTCGTCCGGCCGGCGCCGGAAGGACAGCGCCAGATAGCCGCGCGCGCAGAACACCTCGCGGAGCTCGGCGAGATGAGCGGCCGTCGTATCGTCGGCCATATCGGGCACGAGGATCGCGACCAGGCCGTCGGCATGGGCGGCGACATCGCTCCAGTCGAGCACACAGCAGCCCTTGCCGCCGCGTGCCTTGCCGATCGACAGCAGCCGGGTCAGCCGGGACCAGGCGGCCCGATCGGTCGGATACAGGAGCAGCGCGCGGCCATCGGTGAGATCGACCCGCGCTCCGGGGATCATGCGAACCCCGGTCGCCTTCTGTCCATCCCAGCCACGCACGACGCCAGCGACGCTACCCCAGTCGGCAAGGCCGAGCCCCTTGTGCCCTTGAAGGGCGGCTGTGGCGAACAGCTCCTCGGGCGCGCTGGCGCCGCGCAGGAACGAAAAATGGCTCGTTACCTGAAGCTCGACATAGGTGGTCGCTGGCGTCGCCATCAGCCGAACAGCCCGTGCATATACCAGGTGAGATCGCCGGTCGGCGCCTCTACACCGTCACCGCGCCGGAACAGCCAGAACCGCTCGCCGCCTTCGGCTTCGACCCGAAAATAATCGCGGACGGCCCACATCTCGCCCGAGCGGCGCCACCACTCGCCATGAATGCGCTCCGGGCCATCACCGGCGACGACGCGATAGGTCGTCCCGCGCCAGACGAACCGGCGCGGCGGGTGGTCGGGCAGCAATGCGACCACACCCGATAGCAGCTCGGGGCGGCGCAGCAGCCGCACCGGGCGCTTCCAGTCCAGCCAGCCCGGCGGATGGTCGAGAGGCCCCACGCGGCTCACCGCGCGCTCGGGCACGTCGCTTTCCTTCGCGCCCAACCGGAACAGGGCGGCATCGCCGACGCGGCCGGCAAGCTGATCGACCAGCGGCGCGATGTCGGGCGGGCGCTCGTCGCCGCCAAGCCCGGCGCCGAGCGCGACCGGCTGAAGCGGCTCGACGTGCGGCGCCGCCAGCATCATCGCCTCGATCCCCATGCCCGGATCGATCCGTTCGATCCGCATTGCGAACATCCGCATGAGGTGCTTCGCGTCTCGGGTCGCTCTCGCCGTGCCGAGACCGATCCGCTGTATGTCGCCGTCGACGCGGACACAGGTCAGCACTGCGGCACGCAGACCCAATCCGCGCGCTTGCAACAGCACCGTTATGTCGCTGACAAGATCGCCGATCACCTGTCCGATCGCTTCGGCCGTGCCGATCGGTTCGAGCAGGCGCCGCGTCGCCTCGGGCATTTGGAACGGCACCACCGGCACGATCGGTTCGCCCACGCTCCCGCGTGCCTGATCGAGGCGCGTCACGGTGGCGAGGCCGAGCCGACGGGCGAGCGGCCCGCGTGGCATCGGATAAAGATCGGCGATCCGCTCCAGTCCAAACCGGGCGCAGGCGGTCAATGCTTCCGGCGTGAGCCGCAGCGCCGCCAGCGGGAGATCGGCTATCGCCTCGGCCTCGGCGCCATCGGCTAGGTTGGCGATCGGTTTGCCGCCATAGCGCGCCAGCGCGTGTGCCGCGCCGGGCGTTCCGGCGATCGCGATCGAGGCGGTAAACCCGAGACGATGCAGGAAGCGAAGCAGCCGGCGACAGAAGCGCTGCTCGCCGCCGAACAGATGGGTCGTGCCGCTGAGGTCGAGCCACAAGCCGTCCGGCTCGGCAACGCTCACGGTCGGCGTCCAATGCGCCACCGCATGGAGCGCCAGCCGGTCAAGGAGCGCGCGATCATCATCCGGCGCGGCGTCGCGCACGTCGAGATCGGCGACCAATGCGCGGGCATGGGCGGCGGCCATGCCGGGGCGCAGCCCGAGTTCGAGGGCTTGCGGGCACGCGGCGGTGACGACATCCTTCTGCCCGACGCGCGCGATCAGGATGATCGGGCGGCGCCATAGCGGCGGCGGCGACCATGCCGGGGCGTGCCCGCGCATTCCCTCATCAGGGGGCATCGCCCGGAACGGATGCTCCGCCGCCTCGCTGCGCCGGCCCATCTCCCGGCAAGTCGGACGCTGGTGCGCGGGAAGCGCATCCGCGTCGCTCCGCGCCCAGCGCGCGCCGGGCCGCCAGCCGCCGCCGCGCGGCACCGAGCAGGCGCCGGGGTCGTCGTCGATCGCTGCGAGTCGTGGCTCAAGCGACGAGGGGCCGCGTTCAGGCGGCCCGGCTGGCGGCTCCGGCCGCCGCAGACGCTCGCCCCGGCAGAGCCGTTCGATCGCGAGTTGCGGCAGGTAGAGCGAGGCGACCCGTGTCATCACATGCTTCAAGTTCGAGGGAAAAGGGATTGCCGTTTCGCTGGCGGACCAGTTCGACCGACCAGCGGGCGCGGCCGACGCCGGGATAGGGCAGCGGCGCCGACGAGGCGCAACCGATCCGCCACCGGGTCATCGCCGAGGACGGCTGATCGAGCGGACAGCGGTCGCGGCTGCGGTGCCGGCGATAGAGCAGGATCGGCGTGCCGCCGTCCGATGCGGCAAGCTGGAGTCGGCGGGTGGCGGTCTGATCGGCCGCCTTCACCTCGGCGACGACACAGGCAAGCGCGCCATCGCGCAGGCCGTCCTCCGCCAGCGCCAGCACGTCGCTATCCTTGCGGCCCTGCGCATAGAGCACCTTGTCGGGGCTGAGCCCGACCTGTTCGAGACCCGGCGCATAGAGATCGAAGCGCGACAGTGCCCACAGGACCGTGAAGCCGGGCTTGTCCGCGAACCGCGCCGCGATCCCGGCCGCGAACAACGTCGCGGCGGCATCGTCGTTCAGCGACGCGGTGTTTGCGGCGATCTCATGCAGCCCGGCGCCGTCCAGCCCATGATCGGCGAGGCGGTCATCGAGCGTCGCCAGCCCGAACGCTAGCGCCGACCCGCGCTGGCATCTAGCCTGCGCGAGCTGGGCGCGAAGCGCAGCTAGCTGTTCGGCACGAGGCCGATCGGTCGAGGCGGGTTGGGCGGACATCGATCATCAACGACTCATTCGTTCCTATTATGTTCCAGCGAGTCATCGGTTTCGTCAAGGTCGATGAATCGGGAGCGCCTGTCGGGGCGGCGCCACGGACTTGATCTTGCTGATGTCCAATCCAAAATTCCGCGGGCGGCCCATACCGCTACGAAAGAGCGACTGATTGAAAGGAGGCATCAATGTCGCACCTTTCCCGCTTCGGTAATCCGTTCGACGTCGCACGCCATCCTACCCTCGAACCCGAGGTCAAGCGTGCCATCCTCGCATCCTGGGCGTCCGACCGCGCCGCGGTCGAAGGCAGGCCGGCGCTCCGCCGCCCGCCCGGCGTCCGCTATCCGGTCCCGCTCGACGATGTGCTCGCCGCGTTGCGCACGCTCGACGGCGACCGTCCCTCCGGCATCCAGCGCGGTCCGTGACGAACGGACCACTGCGCCGCTGGCGGCAGCGCGGCGGCCGGATCGCGACCCTGGCGCTTCCATTCGGCGATATCATGGAGACAGCGCTGGCCTTGCTGGCGCTGTCACCCGACGAGCTGGCGGCGCTCGGCTGGACCTTCGCCGATCGCAAACGCCTTCTCGGTCACTTCCTGGCGTCGGGAAAGGGAGCCCAGCAGGTCGATCGCGCCAACCTCGATCAAACCCTTCTCACGCTGCGGCTGCCCGTCCGCGATATCCGAAGGCTCCAGCACTTCGTGCGGCGCGAGCTTCCGAAGGCCGCGACGCACGCAGGCGTGATCGAACGGCTCGGGCAAATTCTGGAAGCGGCAATCACCGACGATCAGGCGCGCGCCAGCCGGTAGCGCAGCCCCTGCGACCGGCAATAGCGCTCGGCGGCGGCCGCGCTGCGGAAGCGAAGCTCGACCTGGGTCAGTGGGTCCGCGCTTCCCGTCCATCCGGTGAGGGGATCGACGAATGGCGCGATGCGCGGTTCGAAGCGGACACGCCACCAGCCGAGCCGCGCGCGACCGCCCTGGTTGGTCGCGATCGGAAGCGGTTCGATGAGCGCCACCGCGTCATTGGCGGACATTATCGGGCATTGGACATGACCAGCCGGTCGCCGCCCCATGAGGGACGGCGCCGGCGAGCCGGTGCGATCAGGATCAGGCCGCGGCCTTGGTCTCGGCCTTCGGACCCGCGATGCGGTCGTTGGCAGGGCCGCCGTTGCCGATCTCGATCTTGCGCGGCTTCATCGCCTCGGGGACGACGCGCTTCAGTTCGATCGAAAGAAGCCCGTTCTCGAAGCGAGCCTGACCCACTTCGATGAAGTCGGCGAGCTGGAACCGCCGCTCGAACGCTCGGGTCGCGATGCCGCGGTGCAGGTAATCGCGCTGATCATCATCCGCGGCGCGCTTGCCGGTGACGGTGAGCTGATTCTGCTGCGCGACGATCTCGATCTCGTTCGGCGCGAAACCGGCGACCGCGAGCGTGATGCGGTAGCTGTCCTCACCTTCACGCACGATATCGAAGGGCGGATAGCCGTCATCCTCACGCAGGCCGGATTCGAGCAGGTTGAACAGCCGGTCGAAGCCGACCGTCGAACGGCGATAGGGGGTAAAGTCGAAAGCAGTTCTCATTTCCAAATCCTCCATTTCGAAGCGATCTGGGCATGAGAAGCGCCGGTACGAGAGCCGGCGCCCTCTATGTCCCACCGGACCCGAACGCGGCGCCCGGCGAGACTCAGGTAATTCGCCGAAAATGGCGTTCAAGAGGATTTTCGAGAAGAAAATTGGCGGACTTCATCGTCCGTGAAGCTGCTTTGAATCCACGTCTCAGTTCCTATCTAGGTCGCTGGTATCGCGCACATGCGCGGAGGATGAAATGGCGAATGGCTGGGCGCGCGACGGCGCCGTACAGGATCAGATCGACGACACGGTGAAGGACGCAGTGCTGCGTGCCCGCGTCATGATGCCGACCGGCGACGGCAGCGATGAATGCGACGATTGCGGTGAGGAGATTCCGCCCGCCCGCCGCGCTGCGCTACCGGGCACGCGAACCTGCGTCGCCTGCCAGTCGAAGCGCGACGCGAATATCCGCCAGGCCGGCATCAATCGACGCGGCAGCAAGGATAGCCAGTTGCGCTAAGGCCGCGCCATGTCGCCTCGGCGGGGGGGCGCCCGCGCGCTATCTCCACTTCTCGATCAACAGACCGGCACAACCTGCGATCGGATCGGCATCGGGGATCGGGAGCCCGGCCATCCGCTCGCGCGCTTCTTCGCTCGGCGCCTCGCGGCAGATGTCCCAATCCTGCCCCCGCGGATAGGCGCCGACCACGAGAAAATCATCGCTCGCCTCGATGCTGCGATGGCCTGTGCCGGTAGGGAGCACCAGCGCGTCACCGGCCTGGACACGGATCTCGCGCCCACCCGGACCGCCGATGATGAGCGTCGCCGTGCCGGCCGCAACACCGAGGGCTTCGTGCGCGGTCGAATGATAGTGGTGATAGTCGTAGATGCCGTCGCGCCATTGCGGCGGCCAGCCATTCTCCTCGAACGCCACCTCAAATGCTTTCGCCGTTCCCTCGCAATCGGCGACCTCGACCGCTCCGCGATAGAGCAGCACGGGGAGCTTCGGGTTGTTCGGCACCCAGTCATGCTTGGGCAGCAGGAAGCTCTCGACCTTCATAGCGGTGCTCCCACTTCTTCGGATGCGGCCGCGGGCTTGCGCCGGCGCTTCGGCTGGTCGGCCAGTTCAATCCAGACCGGCGCGTGATCGCTGGTTTTCTCCCAGCCGCGGACATCACGATCGACCTGTGCATCGACGAGCCGATCGGCCAACGCCGGGCTCAACAGCAGATGGTCGATGCGCAACCCGGCGTTGCGGGCGTAGGCGTTCCGGAAATAATCGAAGAAGGTGTAGATGACCTCGCCGGGGTGCATGCTGCGCAGCGCGTCGGTCCAGCCCTGGTCGAGCAGCCGGAAATAGGCGGCCTTCACCTCGGGAGCGAACAAGGCGTCGTCCAGCCAGCGTTCCGGCTTATAGACGTCGAGATCGGTCGGCATGACGTTGAAATCGCCGGCCAGCATCACCGGCAGGCCCGAGCCGAGCAGCTCGGCGGCGTGCTCGATCAGCCGCTCGAACCATCTGAGCTTGTAGTCGAACTTGGGACCGGGACGGGGATTGCCGTTGGGCAGATAGAGCCCGCCGATCAGGATGCCGTTGATCGCCGCCTCGATATAGCGGCTGTGGCTGTCGTCGGGGTCGCCCGGCAAGCCGCGCCGGGTCTCGTGGATTTCGCCAACGCGGCTCAGGATCGCGACGCCGTTCCAGCTCTTCTGGCCATGCCAGATCGCGTCATAGCCCGCATCGCGGATCGCCTTTTCGGGGAACTTCTCCTGCGGCGCCTTCAGCTCCTGCAGGCAGACGATATCGGGCTTGCTCTCCTCCAGCCAGCGCAGCAGCACCGGCAAGCGGCCATTGACGCCGTTCACATTGTAGGTCGCGATCTTCACAGGTCAGGCAACGTCTGGTCGGCACGGCCCCAGCCGGCCAGCGCCTTCGATCGCGCTCGCTTCACCAGTTCGGCGGCATCGCCGATATGGAAATGGGCCGGCGTGTCGATCGTCTCCATCTCCTTCCATGTGATCGGCGCCGCGACCGGCGCACCCTCGCGAGCACGCGCGCTGTACGGCATGACCGCCGTCGCGCCGCGCTGGTTGCGCAGATAGTCGACGAAGATCCGTCCCTTGCGCTGGACCTTGGGCAGCGCTGCGGTGAAATGCTCCGGATCGTTTTGGGCGACGGCTTGCGCGAGCCGATGCGCGAAGTCCTTCACCTCGGGCCATTCGGCACGCGGCGTCAGCGGCGCGATGACGTGGACGCCCTTGCCACCCGTCACCATCGGAAAGGTCTCAAGCCCGATCGACTTCAGGATGTCGCGGAACTGGAAGGCAGCGGCGCGCACCGCTTCGAAATCGAGACCGACGTCGGGGTCGAGATCGAACACCAGCCGATCCGCTTTCTCGACATCCTCGATCCGCGCGCCCCAGCCGTGGAACTCGATCGTTCCCATCTGCACGCAGGTCATCAGCCCGTCGGCATCGTCGATATAGAGATAGGGTTCCTCGTGGCCGTCCTTCTCGACCACGCCGACATGATGGACCTTGTCGCCGAAGCTGCCGGCGT
>Ga0164242_10004277_pt1 | contig 16064 bp, 14 predicted proteins | sample OricomgcompostMG_FD_108783 | JGI IMG/M metagenome (GOLD analysis project Ga0164242, IMG submission 108783) | Miracle-Growth compost microbial communities from Emeryville, California, USA - Original compost - Miracle growth compost (MG) ... | reverse complement strand
TTTTTTACTTTTAATGCTCACAACTACCTCACGAACGGGAAGGTCTTATTATAGTGATCCTGACTGACTGACGACGACGACGACTGACGATGGACGTGCTAACTATTGTACCAACCGCCCATGGTTGAAAATTCGATGAGCAGAAATAGAGCAGCTAAAGGCAGCCCATGACTAATTCCGTTTCAAATCTAGCAGGTACTGCACTACACCTCGAATAGCAAGACTTCTGGTGTTAAGGTTCGGATAGCATTCTCATATACATACCTATGATCTGGCTGATGATACGAGCGTCCACGTATTGCCTGTTGCTGAAGGGCTGCAGTCGCCCAACTGCTTTCCCAACTTTACGTATTTTTGCTTCTTTACTCTGGCGAGTAGTCCTTTTGCTGGAGTCACTGAGCTGTACCCTTCCTTGGCCGATGTTTGAGCGGAGCCGGAAGCTTGAGACACGCGAGGCGGCAAGGCTTGGAGGAGAGGGTTAGTATCTGTCTCTAAACCACGCCTCGCAAACGTGGCCCGTATGGCGCCCGCCAAAATATGTCACGGATCATCCTGATGAACCGACGGCGTTGAATGGCCGTCGACTTCGCTGAGGGCGTGGTGTTCCTTCAGGAGAAAGGTACGCGTGTGATCCCTCGGTCCGCAATACTCTGTCTTCTTCGACGATTCCAGGGTCAAGCCCGGCGACTTCACCGGCGTTTTGAGACTCCGCTGCGAGGCCGAGAGTAGAGCGAGGTTCCGCCCTTGACACAAAAGCTTTATGCTCTTGGATTGGCATCTACAAATTCACAGAAGAGGAAATGCCATACAGCGGCGTGCCCGAGGAGATGGATGCTCAGATGGATGCTCACACGGGTGACGGTAAACTCCCAGTCGTCACGGAACAAAACCCGGCGGCGAGCATCGTAGCCAAATGCTGGCGCGAGGAATACCGTCCCGGGGAAGGAAACGGCCGTGGCCCGGGATTTGCAGATTTGTTAGAGAATCACAACTTACCTAGGATACCGTCTCCGAACATTGTATCCGTGTACCATTTCACTTTTGAGAGGAAGCCACGCGCCATTGCGCCCGACGGATTAGAATGCCAATCAGGACACGAATATCAAGGAGCAATGCAACTTAAGCTTCCTCACTGTAGCCTGTTGAGTAGGCACTTGTCAAGCAGTAGGGTATCTAGTGCCACCCTTTACCTGGTTTGGCTTGTTTGCTGGTTGCAAATACACGACATGCTGAGGAGGAAGATGCACTTGTTATCCATTGGCTCCGTGGTATCAAGTATTTTTATTCTTCCACCAACGCCGAGCCATGCCTTAACCGGATATCCGAACCCCCCGCCACGTAGATCACATCTAGTAGAAGAACCCAATGATCTTGCCCGAGACGTGCTTCCTCCTGGCCTCCTCGTGGTCCATGATTCCGGCCGAGGTGGTGAGGATAACGTAGCCGAACTGACGCGAGGGCAGCAGCTTGACAACCCACTTCTCGAGATCGGCGAGGCGGATGTTGTAGCGGGGCGAGATGACACCGGTCTTGTTGAGGCTAATCATATAGTGAGCACGGTGCGAGCAGAGTTTAACAGTAGAAGGGTATACGAACCGGCCGTTCAGCTGGACAACGATCTTGCCGCTGCGGTGGTTGTCGATCTCCTCGAACTCGCCGATATAACCTATAGCAATGCTGCGTTAGTGCATGTTGCGAAATATTAAACATTATACCTCAGGGAAAAATTCAGAAAACGTGTAAGACATTCGCAAAGAAATGTTGATATATCGGCAACTTAAAAGACAGGGGCCGTTGAAGCAGTTGAGACCGTCGCCTAGTTATTATGCCGAAGAGATTGTGTTTGGGTAGGGCGACCCGGCGCGAGAGAAGGACAAGGCTGGCATCTTGCTATATTTCCTGGACAAAAAGAGAGACGGATTACCGCCAACGTACCGTGTCGTTGCATGACGGTCAGGAACTTGACAATGACCTTGGAGCTAGGTCGGATCATGACCTGGCGCTTGCCGGCCTTCTCGGCGTTGTTGATGTTCTTGAGAGCATCGTGCAGGACGGAAGTGCGGACCATCTTGAATGATTTTGGCGGGAGATTCTCAAATCGCTAAACGGGGAGATGAGGTATCTGCCGAAAAGAGTCGAAACGTTAGCCTTCCGAGGCTAATGAGCATGGAGAGTACCCTCCTTCGAAGGGGGAGGTTCGAAGGAGGGGTCTGCCCGCTCAATCCGACGAGGAGAAGCGTATCAGGAGCATCGACGCCCTGCCAGAGGGACAGCACTCGGGACGGGACGATGGCAAGGCGCCGGTGCAGCCTGATTGCTCTCCCCAGCCATCGAGAAGGGCGACCTGGTTTTATATCACGTCATTGTCGCGCAGAGATTTTAATACATACCTCGAGCTGTTCGAGTCGGCGATGGCGGTGATTGATTTTTGGTGGTCTCGTGAATGGCGGTGGTGGTGAGGAGCAAAGCCGAAAAAAATATCCAGGAAATGTGGTGGGAAAAATTGGAGCCAAACTTTTGCCCTAAGCCCACAATGAGTTAGCAAATTTGACCAATCAGCACGCGCGATTGGTTAAGCCAATCCGCCCACGCACGAGTTAAGGCGGTCGCTTCGTCTCCAAAATTCAACATCTGCAAGCCAACTTGACAAGAAATTCTTCCACATTTTAATTAAGCTCACGATCTTGGGAGACAACTCTTCGAGGATCGCTACCGACAACTACTTGACAATACAATCATCAAGATGGTAAAGCCCCCCTTCACTTCCTCCCATTTGCTTCGGTCCGCTGCCTCCTCCAGCCGTTGGCAATTTTGACAACCGCCCCCCATTCACCCCTCCACCCTCCACTACGGGCGATACTCTTGTTTGCCGCACCTTCTAACCACGGAAAGACAAACTTGCTAACCAGTGCGGTCGTGCTGTAGTCGGACGTAGAAGAGAACAATGCTCCCGACGTTGCGGAGGAGGTCGAAGTCTCCGGCGATACCGCCTCGAAGGGCCAGATGTCCGTCCTGGACGCACTGAAGGGCGTCCTGAAGCTCGCGTTGATGCACGATGGTCTTGCCCGCGGCCTGCGCGAGGCATCCAAGGCGCTGGATCGACGACAGGCACACATGTGTGTCCTCAACGAGACGTGCGAGGAGGAGGCCTATAAGAAGCTCGTCATCGCGCTGTGCTCCGAGCACAAGATCCCCCTGATCAAGGTTCCCGACGGCAAGCAGCTCGGCGAGTGGGCTGGACTTTGTGAGTTTTTATGTCCCCCGACGGGCGGATAGACCATTGCCGTGGCAGATCGAGGTGTGCTAATACAGGGTTATCTCAGGCGTCTTGGACCGGGAGGGCAATGCGAGGAAGGTCGTCAACTGCTCCTGCGTCGTGGTTAAGGACTGGGGTGAGGAGTCTCAAGAGCGATCCATCCTCCTCAACTACTTCCAGAGCGAGCAATAAAGGGTTCTTCTGGGGGCAGGCAGGTGCGGCGTTCTGACGTAGGAGGCTACCTTATAGAGATCGAGGCTGTTTTCTCAGTCACATTCTAAGGCTCCTCGGGTGTACTCTAGGCTTCGTCACCTGGCATATATGCATGGGATTTGGGGGACCACCAGGAGTCGGATCGATCACCTTCGCATATGGAATAAGAAAAAAAAGGGGAATTGCGGGTTCTCGCCAACCATCTTATCGGTGCCCATGATCTTTTTTTTCATTCTAGTGTCTCGTGATACTTGCCCGTGTGTCGTCACTTTCTCCCCTCAACCATGATGATATGGTAGCCAAAGCCAGTCTTTGCCTCGCCAATCTTGGGGTTTCCGGTGGTGCTCGCCTCCAGTGCGTAAGCTACCGCCTCGAATTGGGGATCCAAGCTTCCCTTGCTCTTCCAGCCCAGAGAACCCCCTAAAGCAATAAACGTGGGTTAAGAGTCGTCCATAGAGTACGGTATACACACGTGGGGCCAGGTTGTGTCTCTCTCACCTTGGCGAGCCTTGTCTTCAGAAAACTCTCGTGCGACCTCGTCAAACTTGACTCCTTCTCTCAACTTGACAAGGGCCTCTTCCTTCTTGGAATGCTTCTCGCACTTTAAGTCGGGGGTTAGACCAACCCGAGCTACTCTCGCCTTGCTTTAAAGAGAGTCTATGTGCGGGGAGACATACCAGAATGTGGCGCACATTGATGGACATAGCGCCCTTGGGCTTGCTGTCCTTTTCCTTCTCCTTCTCCTTTCCCTTACCGGCCTTGCCCCCAGAGCCCTTGTCAGACGCCTTGCTATCCTGTTTGCCTTTGCCCATTTTCGAAGCCGCCTTTTTAAAGGGATAAACTAGGCCCGGGTCAAAACTTGTGGAAGGACGTGAAGTTTGTTGAAGGGAAATCCGCCCTGTGGCCTTGGCCGCTTAGCGGCAGCCCACATTGCCGGCCCCGTTCTTCAAATGTTTAATAATTTGGCAGAGGGTACGGAGTATTCTTCCTTACAACTACCTGTAGTTGGGAATGGTCGTAATCGAAACCACAGCCAGCAACCCGCTCCCGCCTAACCCTGTGCTACATACTGACAACCATCCGGATGGAGAATGGGCACCGAAGGCACTGCAGTGGTGCATTGGTACCGTGGCGTAGTTCAGCTATCAGAACGGCGATTTACAGAACCTATTTTCTAGAGTAATTATTCGGTGGCTTGCGAGGCGATTTGATATCACTGCATATCCAGGATTCTAGTTAAGCCACTTGATTCCTGCGCGCAACTACGCCAAAACCAGGCGCCTATGGCTGTTAGCTGCCAATTAGAACACCCTCAGGTCGCCGTCGACGCAGAACCCCGACGACCACATCCTGAAGAAACCGTCTCCCCCTGCAACCAACTGCTCAACTCAACGTCAGAGCCTTGTCGGCGAACACTCGCGCCTAGGCAGATTTGAAGACATTGAGTCTCTTTAGGCCCCTGTAAAGGTAGTGGCTAACGCCGAGTTAGTCGATAATGTATTTTCCACCGCTTCTTTAAGCCCAAGCTGTTGAGGCTAGTTCTGCGATCCACCGCAGCCTGCTGTATCTCGCCCTACGAACGTGGACCTATGTGACCATGCAGACGCCATGGGTTGGGCTAGCAAAACGCTTCCCAAGCCTTCCTGCACGTTGAGAACCCCTGGCATACCCAGCTGAATTTTCGACCTTGGCTTGGGTGGTTTTGAAGATGACGGGAAGATTCCCATCTTCCTCATCCGAGATTGTTGCGGTCGTCTTGAGCCACCGGCCGCCATGTCGAAATTGAAACGGAGAATTTCTAGTGTCTTCGGGGGGAAGAAGACAGACCCAATCCCAAGAGTGTCGGGCCTTGCTCCTGTCTGGGAAGAGGCACAGGGCGAGGATGCCCTCGACGACCATCACCTCCATGAAGCCGTGATTGACTCTCTCCACGAACGAAACAGGGCCCTCGAACAAGAATTGAACCTAAAAACCACGTCAAATTCGCGCCTAGACGGGCAGCTGTGTGCGAAAACCGCAGAGATCCGGAACCTACAGCAAAGCCTCCGCCGGCTCGAGCATGACAACGGCAGGGTGCAGCAGTTGCAGGTGGAAATTGAGAATGCGAGGCAAGAGAAGTTAAATATAGAGGAGCAACATGCCCAAAGGGTCGCCGAACTCCAGGAGCAGCTGAAGGAGTATCAAGTTTGGTCCGTCAAGATGGCTGAAGCTCACACTCAGGTGCAAGAAAGGGCCGACACCCTCGAGAGCCAGAATTGTGCCTTCCTGAGATCCATCGACCGCCCTATCGTCGAGTTGCAACAGGAGAAAGTAACGCTAGAGAAAAGCGTGAGGGTTTTAGGGGCAGAACTGGCGCATAGCCGAGCCGAGCATCAGGAGGACAAACGAGCTCTTGCCGCCTTGCAAAACAGCAAAGTTCTAGCCGATGGTCAGATCAGGGGGCTCAAGGAAAAAATCGTACTCTTCAACCAGGAGAACGAAGCTGTTAAGTCCGACTCCGTCCAGAAACTAGCCAGGATGAAGCAGCTTCTCGAGGAACAACAGCAGAGGCATAACGTTGAAAAGGAGGAGGCATCCCGAGTCCTGGGCAACGACCTGACACCTCGGATAGTCCTTGTCCACAAAATGTTCTCTCGAGCCTTCCAAACCACCACGATTGATGGTCGGCCGAATGCCACCCCGTTCCTGCAGTCATGCTCTCCGGCCATGCTAACGAACCGGCTTCTCGACATCCGGCTTAGCGCTGAGCAAGCCCGACGCCTTGCCGATAACGTTGCTACCGATGAGTTCACAGTCCTTGCCTGCGATCTGTGTCAGTTACCCAAGTTCGTACCGAGGCCCGGCCCCCGGCCCCGTCAACGAGTGAACGAGTTCCCAAAGCCGTCGCAACCGACGAGTTGCTGCTCAAAGTCCGTTTGCACAAGATGCTACGGGAGCGCGCTAATGACATCGTTGGCCACTGACTGGTGGACGAACCTGGACAAGGAGAACTGGTTGTTGTGCCCGGTGCCGAACTGTGGCAAACCCCTCCCAGTCAGTCACCGAGCTGCCCTCGAGAACTTACTTCGACAGTTAGGCGACCAAGGCAAGGAGAATAACCTTGCCAAGTGAGTGCCGTGGCCCACGATAACTGCGTGTCCTGCTAACAACGTGTAGGTATGATCGCATCCTAGCCTTCCGGGCCTCCTTGAAACAACGGAATCCTCGACCGAGTGATGATGCATTGAGAATTGCATGCGCCTTGCACGACCGACTAACCTCGCTCGGCCGGATGCACTCGTTTTTTGAACCTGCGTTTACGAACACGCAGCCCGACGAGACGGGCCGGATACCCGCCTTCAAGCCCGGCAAGGTCCGGATGGTCAGCGTGGATCACGACGGCGGCAGCATCGATGTCCCACTGTTCGTACGATTCCTTCGGCGGCAGAAGACAGCCAAAGAGTGTACCATCTGTACGGACGAACTCTTTGACATCGACTTCGGCTCGGTGAGGGAATGGATGGACTCCTGCGCGGGTTTCCACGGTCAGTGGATGTGGAAGACCTTGCTGTTCCCGGTGAAGCTGGGACTCAATTGTAGCCACGAAATCAATTTTTGCAGCGGCTGCCTGGAGAAACATCTCAAGTCCCAGCTCGAGCAATATGGAAGGAGCAGGTGTGACCAACTCGCTTGTCCCTCCGATGGCTGTGGCCGTCGACTAGCGTATGGCGAAGTTCAGCTATACGCAAAGTCGAGGACGTTTGAAACGTGAGGGGCGTCTCTATTCACCGATAAGTCCTTCGTGACCTAACACGGATCTCAGATACGACCGGTACCTGAAATTGAACGCTCTGAGTCAGTTTCCGAACTTCCGATGGTGCCTTCGACAAGGCTGCCCCAATGGCCAGCTCTATGGCGACGACGGACCAGTAGACCCTCATATTCAGTGCGAGGAGTGCGCCTTCGAAATGTGCTACCGACACTCGATACCATGGCATAAAGGTCTGACCTGCGAACAGCTAGACAGCACAAGAGAGCACGGCGATCCGGAATTCCGGCAGACGCAGGACTGGATTGCGCAGAACACCAAACCATGCCCGGGCTGCAAGGAAAACATTCAGAAGGGCGAGTACTGCTTCCACATGACATGTAAGTGCTAGCTAGGGACACCACACCAACAAGCCGTGGCTGCCCTGATACTCACTCACGCAATAGGCTCGAGGTGCCATTTCGAATTTTGCTGGGAATGCCTGGTAGACTGGAGGCTCATATCTCCTGGAAGGGGCCGTTATAACCAGGACGCTCATGGCCGAGGCTGCCACTTCCGCACAAACGGAGTGATGCCAACCCAAATACACGGGGCGAACCTACAGGCAGCGCTAAGGCAGCGGCGATGAGATTCCTCGGGGAAGGGGAAGGGGAAGGAACTGATTGTGATGCTACTATTCAATGGCCTGTGGGACAGGAGACAAAAGGGGCTAGAATGCTTACGAGGATACGATGTTATGACAGAGACTAATATCCCAATTCGGTTCTATTAGGCTTGATCGGCTGTCTGTCTACTAGGTAAAATATATACACCACTTCTAGGGAAACCATCTGACTAGTCGACCTGGCTGAGTGTTCGTGACACCAAAACAAATGTTTAAGTGCAACCGCAGAAGCCCTCACTAGACTTGTCATGGGCTGTTATAGAATGTAAACCCATGACTCGGCTCGGACGGCAGGGAAATCTGATGGCACCCTTCGCCGCTCGACCTCTTTAGTATTTCCATCCGTATCTGCCCCACTAGAGTCGTCGTCGTTGTCGTGGTATGCGAGACTGGTATTCTCTACCGCTTAGCCCTTGAACGTAGCGCCCTGTTTTTGCGAGACTATGGCGGCCAAGAATAAACATCCATTTCAAGACGGCATAATAATTACATGCTCGCGCAGCTGTGAAATGCTGAGGTCACTCCTTGACTACGTACAAATCCGACTTGTAATGGTAAACCTTTTCCGGGCTGCCCGGCTACTCCGCCAAACGAACCAGCACTAGTATAAGACCAGAGCGCGGTAGTGATTCTCAAAGCAAAACGGGATGTCACACTTGCAACAGTCTCCTTTACTGATTGCATCACCTTGATTGCCTGCTCACCTCACATACGATGTCTCCTGTTGTGGATTTAACTGCGGTTCTAACCGTGAACCCGGGAAAGATGGGCAGGGTGGGTCAATGTCCCCTCCTTGCTCCTGAATGGATTGTGCCTTGGTATCGGAGAGAAGCTTATCGTTTACAGGTGGTGGAGGAGTTTGAGAAGATGGCAGCATACGTCAAAGCGAACGAGCCTGAGGTCACACGGTACGAGTTGAGGCAGGGCGTGCCAGCTAAGAACAACGGCCTCGAGCAGGTCGTGGTCAGAGAGGTGTAAGTTGGCCGCCGTCCTCCAGGCATTCCATCCGCTAATCCGAGGGTTTAGATATGCCAACGAGCGAGCCCAGGCAGCACATGTTGCCACACCGCAGTGCCAGAGTTTTATGAAGGCGATGGAACAGGAGAAATTGTGCTCAGATGTCAAGGTCGTTATCACCAAGCCAGGTGGTCCTGGGCTAGGCTTTGAAGCCCGTCTGTAAGCTTGTTGGGACTTGGTTATAGTTCGAAATCATTCTGTCCATGCCACTTTGTGAGTGCAGCTTGAACGAGGTGGGAGTTGTTGGTCTTCGCTCTGTATGTGCTGCAACGGGATCCCGTCCCTTTTACCTAGGAAGGTCAGTACCAAGATAAGGTCCTAGGCCAAAGAGGTTCCCAGGAGTAAGGGGAAGAGAGTAGGCGGATATAGGCAGTTCGGCGAGACAGCCTTCAGAAGCCCCAGAAAGAAATTCAAAGGAACTGGCTCAACCTACCTAAACTTAGGTACCGGCCCAGATTCTCGGACTCCTCACTGGTGGTCCGTCACGTGCCACACCTCTCAAGTTCGGTAGACCCCTGCAAGGCGGTGACGCGACCCCGCGATTCTGCCAACTTTTACCAATGGGTCTGTAATTTTCCTTGACAAGAAAATGAACCTCCACAATCCCAACACCACCTCCTCTTGTCCTGCGGCGCGCTGACAAGTCGGAAATTATTTTTGCACAGGGACTATCTGCTTTGAATTCCCAGCAGATTCCCGTGCGAACAATATACGTGCCTTTTTTGTTTTTCCTGACGCGCAATCGCAGGCTCAATCCATCATCAAACCTCTCTCATATCTCCCACGCTCCACCATTCATTCCCTTAACCCACCTCTGTGTACCTCCTCCCACTTCGTCCTGGTACCTTCAAGTCCTGTCCACTCTCTACCGATCCTTACGATACACCCCCATACTCCATCGTTATTACCTCGGATTTCCTCATGACTGCTCGTGCCTGAGCTTCGGTCACTAGGTCATAAACGATGAACTCGAATCAGCAGCATCAAGGCACCCATGTGCCCGCCGTCCGCGCAATCCTCGAGAAGCGGCTTGGCATCACTGAGCGGAGCTCCCCAATAGATTTTGCCTGGATTGCCGACATCCGGAAGCGGTAGGTCTCCCCTTCACCCCGATTGCGATGTGTACCCTCATCGAGGAAGGAGCTTGGAATAACAGGAAACCAGGTTTACCGATTTCTTAGTCTATGAAATCCGCAAGGATGGAACAGTTGTCCACCTGTCCGATTTTGATGCCCCAGAGTCAGCGCCGTCGGCGGTAAGAACAGTGACTTTTGACATCCTCCTATCTGCAACTCGGTTCTAACGTGCGCAACTGTTTAGGCCCGAGAGCCCCCTCAAGGCGAGAGGACGAAGCCTGTTCAGGACGAAAATACCAAACCCGCATCAGTCCAACCCGATGAGAAGCCAGAAGTGCATCGGGTGTCCGACAGCGACCGCAAGACCTTGGAAGACTTGGTTGGAGCTGAGACAGTGACCAAGCTCATTGAACTAGACGAGTCGATCCAGGCCAAGAAGCTGAGCAGTACTAGTGTCACATCTGTGCAGTGCCCTCAGATTGTAGACCGACAGAAGCGTGGAGCTGTCCATCACGTACGTGGTCCCCTTCATTGTGCTAAGGACCTGTGAACGACCTGTTGCTAATCGCCTCACAGGAGATGCGCCGTATCTTCTCGTCCAGATTGGAGACTGTCACCGACAAATTCGGGTTTATTATTGCCACGCCCGCCAAAGCCCAAAACTCCTCTCGTGGAAATACTGGTTGGGGTGCACGCCGCGAGGGCAACCGATACTCCCGTGATGGCCAGAAGTCGTTTGGCCAACTCGGTGGAGAATATCTACACTTGACCCTCTACAAAGAGAACAAAGACACCATGGATGCACTAAATCTCATCGCTCGGATGCTGAAGATCAAAGTCCAGAACTTTGGCTTCTCCGGAACCAAGGACCGTCGAGCTGGCACCGTCCAGCGAGTCAGCATCCACCGGCAGCGCGCACACAACCTGGTCTGGCTCAATTCTCGCATGACTGGCGTCAAGGTTGGAGACTTCAGACACTCCAAGTATCCCCTTCAGCTTGGCCAGCATGCTGGAAACGAATTCATCATTACCCTGAAGAATTGCCAGCACTATCGAGGAGCAAACTGTTCGACCGAGGTGCGCATCAAGATGCTTCAAGAATCTGTCGAGATGGGCTTGCAGCATGTGTACAAGCACGGCTTCATCAACTACTTTGGCCTCCAGCGCTTCGGTACCCATAGTATCGGTACCCACGAACTAGGTATGAAGATCTTGAAGGGCGACTTCGAGGGAGCTATCGAGGACATTCTCCACGTCGACCCCCAGGCCATGACCGACATGCTCTCCGAGAACCACCCACATGGATACGGACCCATGAATGATACCGCTGCAAACCGAGACGAGACCAACCGTGCTCGGGCCATTGCCTCGTGGAAGGCTACTGGTAACGGCGAGACCGCTCTCAACTTCCTTCCGAAACGGTTTGGCGCTGAGACTAGCATCATCCGCCATTTGAGCCGGGAGGGCCAGCGCCGTGACTACATGGGCGCCCTCTTGAGCATCACCAGAGGTATGCGGCAAATGTACATCCACGCCTATCAGTCATTCGTCTGGAACTTTGTGGCTACTCGGCGTTGGTCCCAGTACGGATCACGGGTCATTGAGGGTGATCTTATCCTCCTGGACACCCAGGCCCTACAGGACATGAATGACGGCGATGATGACGATGTTCTAGATCCGTCTACCGACTGGGAGAACTTCTACGCCCAGGTCCGCCCGTTGACTGCGCAGGATATCGCCAGCGGAGCATACACCATCTTCGATATTGTGCTCCCAACTCCAGGATACGATGTTATCTACCCGAACAATGAAATCGGAGAGTTCTACAAGACCTTCATGGAGCGTGAGGAGAACGGTGCTCTGGACCCCTACGATATGCGTCGCCGCCATAAGGAGTTCAGTCTCAGCGGTAGCTATAGGCCCATCGTTGCTCGCCTCCTGCAGAAGCCTGAGTATATCATCCGCGCTTACTCGGACGACAACGAGCAGATGTACCCCACGGACATCGATCTGATCTTGCAAAAGAAGGCCGAGTCCCAGAAGGACCGTAAGCGAAAGATTGAGGGAGAGGCTGTGACCGGTTCTCGTTGGGCGGATTTCGCCAAGAATGTTGATCAGCATGACAAGGCTTATGCCGAAGAAGTCATCCGTCGCGACGCAGAGGCACCGTCCGTTCCTGGTGGTGGGAATATGGCCGAGAAATGGATCGAGACCGGTGTCGATGGAGTTGGCAAGCGCCTTAAGATTGCGCGCCACGAAGACATCACCCGCGAGGCCCCCTCTCTGGAGCAGAACACGGAGATGTTGGAGGCCCCTACCGCGCCGTCCGAGCAGGAGGCCAAGAGCACATTCCCTGGACCCAAGTTCTCTGGAACTGAAATGACAGGAATGTCGGGTCCTGCCGCCCCTGCTAACGGAGAACCTGTACGTAACCAGGTCCTTGCCGCGTTGACTGGATATACTGTTGGCAAGGGCCCGAACACATTGCTCCAGTCGCTCTTGAAGGAGACCCTCAACCAAGGTGGCCCGGCTACCAATTCTCATCCGCCTGGTGGCCCCGCAGTCAATGGCCTAGCTGAAGTGGCTGGTGCCGGTGCCGGTGCCAACACCATGACCCATGGATCAGTGTCCGCTGAGAACGCCAGCATTACACCCGGATCGTCTACCGCTGCGTCTGATGCTAAGCCTGCTGGTTTCTTTGCGAACTCTTCCGGGCATCGCACACCTACGACCGCCGGCTTCCAGGGGCTACAATCCCCGATGGGAAAACTTGCGGTTTCCTCGTCACAGGATCAGCCGGCCCAAGCCCCCCTCGCGGTCCCCGAGTTCCAGCAGCTTTCGGACAATACCATCTCCGCATTTGCCCCAGGTGGCCCCGCTAGCACCGGCAACAACCACGGCGATGGAAAGAAGATTGCGGTGGTTCTGAAGTTCCAGCTCCGCTCCAGCAGCTACGCGACAATCGTGCTCCGTGAGCTCATGGGGACCATCCGGGAGGAAAACACGCGCGGGTCTCGTGGAACCACGCCTGGGCCTCATAGCGGAGGTCTCAGTCGCTGAGGCGCTGCAATCATCTGCATCCGCCGCCCACGCATTTTGTGGGAGTGTATAACACGGAATCGGTGTCTCTGTGTCCTACTAGTCGACTTTCTGCGACATTATGCCAACTGTTTCCGATTTAGTTCTCATGTCCCTTCTTCCTGGAGAGCTTGATGAGCACCCTTAGCACATTACTGCTCAAGGGCTGTCAGCTGTGACCCGAGGAGGCCGAGGCCGTCGAGATCAAGCCGGTTCGAGGTCTCGAGATTGCAGGCTTTCTCGAAACCCTTGCGCACCGAACCAAGGCATACGATCGCCTGGCTACTGTATCACTAGAAGTTTCCTATGCCCGCTCATGTTGCCCCCCTTTTTTCCTCCTTCGTTTTCTTCTCGTATGGCTCTATCAAACTGGCACCCTAGAGATGTTTGTATGGGTTGGCACTTTGGAGTTGTGGTTTACTAGTCAATTGCTGCATTGCACTGGCATAACGCATCATGTTGCTGGCGTTCAGTTGGAGAAAAGATAAAAGGTTCAGATATTGTTGGAGTAGATACCCCGTTTATGAGACACCATTCATCACTGAGAACGAGAGAGTACCTGCATGTGTGATTGCGTCCACTTGTGACGTTATGTGTATGTACAACATGCGTCGCGGCTTTGGGACGCAACCCACATACTGCCGGGCAACCAAACTAAATTAAGGCGCCTATGTCCAGTTTCTAAGGAGGCGGGGGAAAAAAACCATAAAAAAAAAAAACTACTGCACTGCCCCGGACTGACGGTGCGGATGCGAGCGGAGCCCCCTTCCAAAATCTCTCAATTGTGGAGTGGGCGGTGGCCATACTCGTTTGCTGCCCCATATGTGTGTGTGTGTTGTGCTGCAGACGTATTGTTGCGTAGACACTTGCATACAGGCAGAGTGGGAGTGGTAATATACCCTGCTTGGAATAGTGCCGAATCAATCGGTTCTGGAGAAAGGGAAACAAAACGCAAATCGTTCAGGGTCACTTTGATATTGGATCATCCGACGGGAACAAAGTTGGCCGTGCCGTCAGTGGTCGTCACCTCCCTTCGCTGGCGGACCGGGGATTAGTCCGCCGCTGACTTAGCCCAGGTTAGGCAAGTCCCGACACCAATTACGGGCCAGGCTCGACGAACGGGTGCGGTCGCCCGAGGGTGCGCTTTACGACGTACAGGTACCCCTCCCAGCACTCCTACGACGGCCTCTCATCCCCCATCAGAAAAAAGGGTCGAAAAGAGCCACCGAAACAACCGAAATTCCGCAATCCTATGCCAGGGCAATAACATGTCGACTCTGGCTGAAGGCCCGCGGGGCCTCAATCACCTTCTCGGCCATCAATCCTACCAGACGAACGGGATGCGGCACCCCATCCACGCCCTCTCGCACCACAACGCCGACTCTCCGCTCTCATCGACGCCCTCCGATACCAATCAGGGTCCAACTGCCGAGAGGATGCAACTCAGGTCCTCGAGGAGACGTCCGAGGGCACCCGACTGGGACTCTTTCTACAAGAACGGCGTCCCGGTGCCGCAGGAGGTCATCGTGATCGAAGACTCGCCCGAACCCCCGGCGAAGAAGAGTGGTGGTGGCCACTCATTGAACGGCTATCAAAGCTCCCTGAACGGCCTCGTGGCCGGAAACTCCAATAAGAAGCGAAAACTCGACGATACAGCGAGCCACACAACGCACAGCAGCAACCGGGCCGGCAATGGGACGTCGAGCAAGGATTATTCGCCCACCGAGTCTTACCGGCTTGCCGACCGAGAGCCGCACCCGACATCTTCCCTCGCTCAACCCCCGGCCACCGCGGCCAACGGACGCGCCGGCCTGAAGAGGAAGAGGGCGACTCAACAATCCGCTACCAATGGCGTTGACCCCAAGAAACTCAGGGTCGACGGCGGCTCTGTGGGGTCTCATGAGGAATATCGTGGCCCCGGCCGGCGGGTCACCAAGGCATCCGATGTGAATGTCCGGGTTGTACGCGATGTGAGTACTACCCATCCCCCACCATCTCCGCCCTTTGCAAGCTGACTCTCTGTAGGACGTTCATAAGGATAAGAAGGTCAAGCTAGATGATGACGATGGCCACTACATTGTAATCCCGGACACAGACCTGGCAAATCAATGTGCGTCGCCCCTACTTATTCCTCCTTAACTACATCCATCGGTTACTCATTAGGTAATCTTCCAGATCGAATCACCAAATTACTCGGCCAGGGAACCTTCGGAAAGGTAGTCCAGGCCGTCGACCAAAAGAGCAAGCAATCAGTCGCCGTCAAGGTCATTCGCTCCGTGCAGAAGTACCGTGACGCAGCAAAGATCGAGCTTCGAGCACTGCAAACCTTGCGACAAAACGATGCCGAGAATCGGTACCGCTGCATCCACCTTCAGGACTGTTTCGATTTCCGCGGTCATATATGTATTGTCACCGATCTCCTCGACCTCAGCCTCTTCGACTTCCTTAAAGGCAACAGTTTTGTTCCTTTTCCAAATAGCCATATCCAGAGCTTTGCTCGGCAGCTCTTGACGAGTGTCGCTTGTGAGTCATTGTCATTACCAACGTCATTTTAGAGGTAATGTAATCCGTACATTTGTGCTAATGTCAATCGCGCAGTCCTACATGACTTAAATCTTATACATACCGATCTCAAGCCGGAAAATATCCTCCTCTGCGATGCTACTTATCAGACATTTACCTATAACCGGAGGATACCGTCATCTCAGTTATCAGCGCAGCGTCAAGCATCACAAAGGAGAGTCCTGCTCAACCCGGATATCAGGTTAATAGACTTTGGGTCTGCTACCTTCCAGGATGAGTACCACTCCTCAGTCGTCTCAACACGCCACTACAGAGCCCCCGAAATCATTCTGGGCCTCGGGTGGTCCTTCCCTTGTGATATCTGGAGTATCGGCTGTATTCTGGTGGAGTTCTACACCGGCGACGCGCTCTTCCAGACGCACGATAACCTCGAGCATCTGGCAATGATTGAGGCCGTGTGCGACTCTAAGATCACTCCCCACCTGGTGC
>Ga0164242_10004276_pt1 | contig 16065 bp, 14 predicted proteins | sample OricomgcompostMG_FD_108783 | JGI IMG/M metagenome (GOLD analysis project Ga0164242, IMG submission 108783) | Miracle-Growth compost microbial communities from Emeryville, California, USA - Original compost - Miracle growth compost (MG) ... | reverse complement strand
TTATCGTCGGCCGGGGACGCGACGTTGGATGCGGTCGATTTCATGTTGGATCTGGCTTTCGCTGAGCTCGGAATGGAACGCGTCCCACCAATTCATCACGATGCCTATTCCCAGAACCCAATGGGGAAGATCGGCCAGAAGAACCCGTCGTCGTTCCAGGCCGCCCAGGTGACAGCGGTGCCCGGCGCCGCAGCGGCTGAGTATCCGGCCGCCATGGGTGTTGCCGGTGGGGCGAAGAGCCGGAGTCCCGGAGTGCGGTCATTCATTTCTTGCCCAGTCCTCATCGCGCGGCGATCAGCCGGGTGAGTTCGACCAGGCGAGCGGTGTAACCCCACTCGTTGTCGTACCAGCCGAATGCTTTGACCAGGCGGCCTGATGCCTGCGTCAGGCTGGCATCAAGAATGCATGACGCCGGGTTGCCGATGACATCACTCGACACGATCGGGTCAGTGGTGTACGCCAGCCGTCCCGCAAGCGGGCCGTGCGCCGCAGCCGCCTCGAACGCGGCGTTGACCTGCGTCACCTCGACGTCGCGGCCAAGCAGCACGGCCAGATCGACGAGTGACCCGTCGATCACCGGCACCCGCAGCGCAACGCCGTCCAGGCGGCCGGCAAGCGAGGGAATGACCTCGCCGACGGCCCGAGCGGCTCCGGTCGTCGTCGGGATTATGTTCGCCGCGGCCGCGCGGGCCCGGCGAGGGTCTTTGTGCGGCCCGTCAAGCACGTTCTGATCGTTGGTGTATGCGTGCACCGTCGTCAGATAGCCCTGCTCCACACCGAAGGCATCATGCAGCACTTTGATCATCGGGGCGGCGCAGTTCGTCGTGCAGGATGCATTGGAGACCACGTGGTGCCGGGTGGGCTCATAGGTCTCATCGTTGACGCCGAGCACGAGCGTTGCGTCGACGCCTTTCCCGGGCGCGGAGAGCAGCACCTTGCGCGCGCCGGCGGACAGGTGGCCCGCTGCCGTGTCTCGAGTGCGGAACTTGCCGGTCGCCTCGATGGCGACATCGACGCCCAGCTCCCGCCAGGGCAGCCGTGCCGGATCACGCTCACCGCGCACCGCGATCTTTCGGCCGGCGACCACGAGTGTGTCCTCGGCGATGGCGACCTCGTCGGACAGCGGGCCGAAGGTGCTGTCGTAGCGCAGCAGGCGAGCCAGTGTTGCGCTGTCGGCGACGTCGTTGACCGCGACGACCTCGAGGTCATCCGCGTGGAGCACGGAGCGAAGATAGACGCGCCCGATGCGTCCGAACCCGTTGATCGCGACACGCGTGGTCATGCCGCCGCCTCCCCCGTGTCGGGCTTCGACCGATGCACGACCAGAACCGGGCAGGTTGCGTGTTCGGCGACATTGGCGCTGACCGAGCCGAGCAATAGGCCCCTGAAGCCGCCGTGCCCGCGGCTGCCCACGACCAGCATCAACGCGTCTTTGCTCGCCTCAAGCAAGGCGGCCGCGGGATATCCCCGCACCGCCCGCAACCGCAGATCCGCCGGTCGCTCAGCGCCAAACACGTCGTCGACCGTTTCATCCAGGAGCTTCTGCATGTCCTGTCCGGGAACGTAGTCGTCCGGGAGCACGGGCGCCCAGCCATACCACGTCGGGGTCTCCCAAACAGCCACTACATCAAGCCATGCGCCTTCCGCGGCCGCTATCCGGGCCGCCCACTCAAGCGCGAGTTTCGAATGGTCGGACCCATCGACTCCCACAACGATGCGACCGGCTGCGGCGCGCTGCGATGCCGTCATCACGCCCTCCTTCCAACGACACCCAGCGTTGTCGCTGCCCCGACCGCCGCACAGGGGCGACCGGCACGCCCACTACCCGGCCTTTGGTCCTCGCTGCAGCAGGTCCGGGCGGGCCGGACCTGGCCCGCAAACCGCATGTCTGGTCCCCTCCAGCAGTCTTCACAGGTGCTCCTCGGCATAGTCCTGCTCGCATGGACACGGTGATGGCGAATGACGGCGGTTGCCCGGCGTCCTGCCCCGAGCGCACAGTCATGGCGTGACCACGCGACCCTGGGCAGGTCTCGAGCCTCGAATCCGGCAGGCGATCCTGATGGGCGCTGCCTTCGAGGCAGGACTCAAGATCGCGGCTCTCATTGATCTCGCGCCGCGGCCGTCTGCTGACATCCGAGGCAATAAGACGACGTGGGCGCTGGCCCTGACGCTGGTGAACTCCGGTGGGGCGCTGCCGATCGTCTACCTGCTGCGCGGACGTCGGCGGGGATGAGCGCCACGCCCGGATCGGGCGCGGAGCACGCGTCAGGATGCTGTCAGGTCGCCGTGCACGACCAGCACAGGGCAGGTGGCGAGTTCGGCGACTCGGGCGCTCACCGAGCCGAGGAGCAGCCCGGTGAACCCGCCGCGGCCGCGGCTGCCGACCACCAGCATCAGCGCGTCGGCGCTGGCGTCGAGCAGCGCTCGGACGGGGTGGCCCTTTCGAATCAGGACCTGCAGGTACGGCGGGCGCTGCGGACCGAACACCTTCTCGACGACCTCGTTGACCGCGTTCTCCATGTCGAGCTTCGGCGAGTAGTCGTCGAGGGGCACGTCCCAACCCAACATCGTCGGGTACTCCCACGCGCCGAGGACCTCGATCGTGGCGTGCTCGCCCCGGGCCAGCCGCAACGCCCACTGCAGCGCCCGCTCGGAACCGGTCGAGCCATCGACCCCAACGACGATCCTTGGCGCGGAAACGATCTCACTCATGCTGTTCCTCCTCGGGGACGTACGACTGCCACTGGGCAGCGGGCGTAGTGCAGCACTGCTTGACCTACCGATCCGATCCGACCGACGACATGTGCTCGTCGCCCGTGGCTGCCGGCAACGAGCAAGTCATGGCCAGACGACGCAGCCACAAGGCCGGCGACCGGATGGTCATGCACGACCTCGCGACGCGTCGATACCTCGGGATACTTGTGCTGCCGGCCAGAAAGGGTGTCGGCCAACCATGCTTGCGCCGACGCCGGTCCGCGGTGCGCGGCCGGCCAAGGCGTGACCACCAGCAGATCATGCTGCCAGCACGCAACCGCCTTCACCGGACGCTGGTGGCGGGCGGCGTACTCGAACGCAAAGCTGAGTGCATCCTCCGCGCCGGCGAAGCCGTCCACTCCGACGACGACCGCCGGATCGCCGACCGGCGTCGCCCGCCGGCTGCCGACGGCCACGACGGGCCCGTCGGCCATCGCGATCACCGATGAGCTGACCGAGCCGAGCGCGACAGCGCCAATAGCACTCAGCTGCCGGGTGCCCACGCCGGCCAGCACCGCGTCCCGGGAAGCCTCGACGAGCACCTGCGCGGCCTCGGCTTCCTTCAGCACGGCCTGGTCAGGCGGCAGCGCCCACGGTTCGAGCAGCTCAGTGGGGTCATAAGCCCGCTCCACCCGCAGCGCGATACCGCACACCTGTGCCTCGTTGACCGTCCAGCTCAGTTCGGGCCGGTCAACGCCAGCGTCGCCAAGGCCGACCGAGACGTACTCCCGTGGGCTCATGCGACCAGGCTCCGATGGCTAGCTCGCGCGGCATAGGGCCGGAGGGCTCAGGCCGGTTGGGCGCCCATAGAGGAGAACGTCACCCAGGCAGCCGGGCCGTTGGCCTCTGGCGTTGCTGAACCTCCCGCGGTGTACTCAACTGGCGTACGAGATTCAACGTACAAGAAGTGGAGGCGAGTCAATATGAGAGCCACTGCTGGTGACTGGCTCCTCGTCAGAAGCCACGCTCAGAACCGCCCCGCCCGGCGAGGCGAGATCGTCGGAGTAGGTGCCGGGGGTCAACCTCCGTTCACCGTACGGTGGACTGACGCAGATCATGACGTGATGGTCTTTCCCGGTTTGGACGCTCAAGTTGTCTCTGCCGAACGGCTGGCCGAACTGGACAGACAGCAACACGAACGCATTTCCGTGGCGCAGCCGACGCAGTCCGCTGCTTCGTGACCGGAGACTGCTGATCGTCCAATCGGCGTCATCGCCGAGACACGAGCCGCTACACCGGCCGCAAGCTAGAAATGTGCTGCAGCTGTCCATCATGACGGTCGAGGCGGCCTGCCTGCGGATAGCTGAGTGCCGCCGATCAAGCGGCCCTGCGTGGGCGCCTGCGCCTTGAACACCTTGAAGGACCGGCGTAGCGCCCTGGGCGTGGACTGATGCCGGCTGCGAAGCGCACTGGTGTCAACCGCAGCCACACAGCCGCGGCGGGATAGGTCGGACGGTCCTGCATCGGTGCGTCATCCGACGCTACGCGTGACCAGGGACCGCGGCTCACGATTACCCCAGACCTGCATGCATAGAGTGCGGGAGCGGACGGAGGCTACGTCGTGACTGAGACCGGTGTCGTTGTCGTCGGCGTTGACGGTTCGAAGGTTGCGAACGACGCACTGGTGTTCGCCGCACGGGAAGCTGCCTTGCGCGGCAGCCACCTCGTGGTCGCCAATGCCTGCCGATCATCCCAGTCTGCGCACCCCGACACCGAGGTCAGACCATTCGCCGAGATTCTGCGCGGCGAGGCCGCCGCGACGATTGCCGATGTCACTCCGCGCCTTGCCTACCGCATCGAGCAACGCGACATCGACGCCGCGCACCTGCTCATCACCCTGAGTGCGAACGCTGACCTCGTCGTGGTCGGCACGCACCGCAGTGGACGACTTCGAGGCTTCGTGCTCGGCTCGGTCAGCCAGCGCGTAGCCGCGCAGGCTGCCTGCACCGTCGTGACGATCAGCGGTGAACCCGAGCATGAGAGCGGCCCGATCGTGTTGGGCGCGTCCGCGACGCCCGGCGGGCTAGCTGCGCTGCACTTCGCCTGCCACGAGGCAGGGCTGCGTGGCACGCCGGTGCACGCGATCCGCAGCATCACGGTCGAGGACTGGGCATTGTCGACACCCGCCAGCGCCCTGGTGGCCAGCCCCGACCTGCTGCGCGACGCCGCGCAGTCCGAACTCGACCAGATACTGCACACGGCACGCGACGAGTTTCCCAATGTGGCGATCACCGGCGCGATTTCCGAGCGCGATCCATTCACCGCGCTACTGCACGCCGCCGGCCAGGCGTCCATGCTCGTCATCGGCTCACGGCGCCGTCAGCAGTCACCGCTGCCGCATCTCGGCCCAGTGGCCGCCTGGCTGCTGCATCAGGCACAATGCCCGCTGGCGGTCGTGGGTTATTCGACCACCGATGATCCGCAGACATCCCCTAGCCAGGCGCCCTGATGGCGGTGCCATGTGCTGGTGCTACCACGATCAACTTCGGACCCGGGCGGCAGCCGAATCGACTGTCTCGAATCGGCGCTGCGAGACGATACGTTCGAGTACGAGCCCGAGACCGGACCCGCACCTGACACACGGGCCCCTGTTCTTTGTTACTTCCGATCCGACACGAGTAGGTCGTCAGACCCTGCGATTCCCTCGCCCAGACCGATGTGCTTGAGGGGATGAAAATTGGAGGCTGACGATGCGTATCGGTTTGATTGCCCCGCCATGGGTGCCGGTTCCCCCGCCCGCGTACGGAGGCACAGAGGTGGTGATCGACAACCTGGCGCGGGGCCTACGCCAGCTCGGTCACGACGTCGTGTTGTTCACCGTCGGCGCGTCGGACTGCCCGGTCGAACGACGCCACCTCTACCCGAGCCCAGTCGAGCCGCTCGGCGACGGTTCGCGTGAGGTCGCCCATACCCTCGCGGCCTACGAAGAGCTCGCAGATGTCGATATCATTCACGATCACACCCTGCTTGGCCCGCTGGTCGGCACCCGCGCTGCTCTGGCCCGCGCGCCGGTGGTAGTCACCAATCACGGCCCGTTCACGATGGAAGCGCGGCGCATCTTCGGCCAGCTCGCCGAGAACGCACACCTCGTCGCGATCTCACACTCGCAGGCACGCACCGCCGGGACGATCCCGATCGCCGCAGTGATTCACCACGGCATCGACTTGGATGCCTACCGCCTCGGCCCCGGCGGCGGCGGCTACCTGCTGTTCGTCGGGCGGATGTCGCCGGACAAGGGCGTGCACCGAGCGGTGCGGGTGGCACAACTGGCCGGCCGCCGGCTCGTGATCGTGACGAAGATGCGGGAGAAGGCCGAGCGCGCCTACTACGAGGACGTCGTCCGGCCGCTGCTGGGCGCTGGTGACGAGCCGCCACGGGAGCGTCCGCTGGCCGAGCGGCTGGAGTTGCTGCGCCACGCTGAGGCGTTGCTCGACCCGATCCGCTGGCCGGAGCCGTTCGGCCTGGTGATGGCCGAGGCGCTGGCCGCCGGCGTGCCGGTGCTCGCGTTCCCCAGCGGAGCCGCGCCGGAGATCGTCGACTCCGGACAGACCGGCTTTCTCTGCTCCGACGAAGCGGACATGGCCCGCGCGGTCGGACGTCTGGACGAGATCAGTCGCGCCGCCTGTCGCGCTGCCGCCGAGCAGCGGTTTAGCCTGGAACGGATGGCCGCGGATCATGTTCGCCTGTACCAGCGAGTGCTGACCGGAGCTCCCCTGCGCCGGCACCGGGTGCTCGCCACGCCGCCGCGCCGACCCGCCGGGGAACAGCAGCGCGCCGGGTGAGCGACCAGCCGGTCCAGCCGGTCGACCACGTGGCACCGTTCACCGAGGTCGGCGCTTTGCCAGTCGGCAGCGCCGACCAGGTGACGCTGCTGCAGGGCTCCACGTTCTGCATCAGCGACCGGCGCGGCGACATTCGCGCCGGGAGCGCGCAGGGTCTTCTGGTCCGCGACACCCGGGTGCTGTCGGAGTGGACCGTGCTCGTCGACGGCCGGGCGGGCGAGGCGCTCACCGCCGAGTTCGCCGAGCCGTTCAACGCCGTGTTCGTCGCTCGCGTGCTGCCCCCGCCCGACCGGGCCGACAGCACCCTGCTGCTGGTGCGCCGCCGGCACGTCGATGACGGCATGGTCGAGACGATCTCGCTGCACAACAACGCGTCCTCCCCGGTATCGGTCCAGCTCGTGCTACGCGTGGATGCCGACTTGGCCGACCTGTTCGAAGTCAAAGACGGCCGTGCCCGGTCGCGAGAAGTCGAGCGGCGAACCGAACCGAACTCCGCGCTGCGCATCACCCGCGAGGGCCACGGCGTGCTGGTGCACAGCAACCGCAGCCCGGAGCACTCCGCCGACGGTCTGCGTTGGCAGGTGTCGGTGCCGGCACGCGGCCAGTGGTCGGTCGAGCTGCAGGTTATGCCGATCGTCGACGGCCTGCCGATGCCCGTCCACCAGCCGGACGGCAGACCGCGCCGTCGGCTGCGCGACTGGCAACGGGCCAGCCCGGTAGCGCACACCGCCGACACCGCGCTGGCGGCAACCCTGCGCCGGTCAGTTGAGGACCTCGGCACGTTGCGGATCTTCGACCCGCGTATGCCGGAACGAGCAGTGGTCGCGGCCGGCGCGCCGTGGTTCATGGCGCTGTTCGGTCGGGATTCCTTGCTCACGTCCTGGATGGCGCTTCCGATCAACGCCGACCTCGCGATCGGCACGCTGCAGACCCTCGCTCACTACCAGGGTCAGCGCGAACACTCGCTGTCGGAAGAGCAACCCGGCCGCATACCGCACGAGGTGCGGTTCGGGCCCGCCGCGCCACTCGCCTTCGGTGAACGCAACGCCTACTACGGGACGGTCGACGCGACGCCACTGTTCGTGGCCTTGTTCGGCGAAGTGCGCCGCTGGGGCCACGACGGGGCAGCCGTCCGGGAACTCCTGCCGGCCGTCGACCAGGCCCTGGCGTGGATCGAACGCTACGGCGACGCCGACGGAGACGAGTTCATCGAATACCAACGCAGCAGCACACACGGGATCGTCAACCAGGGCTGGAAAGACTCCTGGGACGGGATCAATCACGCCGACGGGTCCATCGCCCAGCCGCCGATCGCGCTAGCCGAGGTTCAGGGCTATACGTACGCCGCGTACCTGGCCCGCGCCGACCTCGCCCGCGATGTCGATGACCCAGCCGCCGAGGCGCGCTGGCGGGCCAAGGCAGCCGATCTCAAGGCCGCGTTCAACCGCGACTTCTGGCTGCCCGAGCGGGGCTGGTTCGCGGTCGGGCTAGATCGGGACAAACGCCCGATCGACGCCCTCACCTCCAACCCCGGGCACTGCTTGTGGAGCGGCATCGCGGACGAGGACAAGGCCGCCGTCTTGGCCAGCCGGCTTCTCTCGGAGCCGATGTTCACCGGCTGGGGGCTGCGCACCCTCGCCACCACCATGGGCGCTTTCAACCCGGTCAGCTACCACAACGGCTCGGTGTGGCCGCACGACACCGCGATCTGCGCCGCCGGACTCATGCGCTACGGGCACGTCGAGCCGGCGCGCCGCCTCGCGACTGGGCTACTGGACGCGGCGGCCCAGTTCGGCAACCGGCTGCCGGAGTTGTTCTGCGGCTTCGACCGACGCGAGTTCTCCGGGCCGGTGCCCTACCCGACGTCCTGCTCGCCGCAGGCCTGGGCCGCGGCGGCACCCCTGCTGCTGGTGCGGTCGCTGTTGCGCTTTGACCCGGATCTCACCATCGGGCGGCTCTGGTGTGCGCCCGAACTGCCGGCCGAGTATCTGCCGTTCACCGTGCGCGACGTGACCCTTGGTGAACGCAGTGTGTCCATCACCGTCGATGCGGACGGCGCGCGGGTCGATGACGCAGCCGGGCTCGAGCTGATTTCCGTACCCAGACAGGTGAGCGACCAACCCGCGATCAGCTAAGACTGAGACGCGGCGACTGGTTGTGATCGTGCGGTGCAGCGCGGTTCAGTTGTGCAGCACGGCGGCGCCGCCGAATCGTCCATACGCGAGGTCCCGTAGCGCGCGGTCGGCGTCGCCCATCGAGTATGCCGTCGTCGTAGCGCGCACGCCGAGCCGGGCGACCAGGCGCAGGAACTCCTCGCCGTCGGCGCGGGTGTTGGCGGTGACGCTGCGCAGTTGCCGCTCGCCGAACAGCTCGGCCGCGTAGTCCAAGGCGGGGATGTCGGAGAGCCAGATGCCGGCGACCGCGAGCGTGCCGCCTGGCGCGATGGCCCGCAGCGCGACAGGGACCAACTCGCCAGCGGGGGCGAACAGGATGGCGCCGTCCAGCGGTTCGGGTGGCGTGCCGTCTGCTGGTCCGACGGAGTCGACGCCGAGCTTGGTCGCAAGACGTTGGTTCTGTTCGCCGCGGGTGAGCACGTGCACCCGCAGGCCGAGGTGCAGCGCCACCTGCGCTGTCAGGTGCGCGCTGCCGCCGAACCCGTAGATCCCCAGTGCGCCGCCGGGCGGCACGGCGGCGCGGCGCAGCGCGCGGTAGCCGATGATGCCCGCGCACAGCAGCGGCGCGGCTTGCTCGTCGTCGATCGTGTCGGGCACGGGGTAGGCGAACGCTTCGGCGGCGAGGCAATAGTCGGCGTAGCCGCCGTCCAAGTCCCAGCCAGTGAACACCGGTGCTTGGCACAGATTCTCGCGGCCGGCCCGGCAGTATCGGCAGCTGCCGTCCGTACCGGCCAACCACGCGACACCGACCCGTTGCCGGAGCGCGAAGCGGCGCACACCCTCGCCGACAGCGTCGACCACGCCGACGACCTCGTGACCGGGCGTCGTAAGCGCCCGGTGCGGTGGCAGGTCGCCCTCGGCCAGATGCAAATCAGTTCGGCACACGCCGCAGCAGCTGACACGAACGCGGACCTGCCCCGGGCCAGGTTCTGGCAGGTCACGCTCGACGCGCTGCAACGGACCGGAATCGATAGGTCCCGGTTCAGTGACGGCCCAGCTGCGCATTCTATTCAGTCAACATCGTCGAGTTCGGCGTCTACAACGCTGGTCGCGCCGGCGGCACGTGCCTCAAACGAGGAACAACGCTGGCGTAGCTGCTGAAGAAGTTCGGCATCCCCCAGTGGGAGCCAGACCCGCAGCCGACGCCGCGCGCGTACGACGGGCAGCTCCAAGACCGCCGCGACCAGATCGGCTCTGGTGTCGGGCGCCAGGTGACCGCATCGCACCTGTATCTGCACCAGGACGCGACCGCCATCCTCGGCCACCTGGGCCAAGACGTCCCGGCTCGCTCCGGCGGCCACGGTAGTGCGAGTTCCCGTGGATGTGATTTCGACCGGCATGGCCCGATCATCGGCTGGTATGGGGGAAGGCGGAACCTGCCAGCGGCCCGGCGCGGACCAGGCCGGTCCTCGATGACTCGGGCCGTTTGCCTCTAGCAGATCAGGCGACCTAGGGGTCGGACGCTGTCCTCACGGCTTGTCGCGTCTCGGCGAGCGCGTCATCAGCCATTCTTGACGGATGGATGGGGCACAACATGCGGTGAAGCCCGCCGAGGGCTTCCGTACTCCCGCAGCCGGCTTGACGGCTGTTCAGGTGACGCAGCGTGTCACGGCGGGCCGGACGAACGCGGTCGGCGCCGACACCAGCCGCACCGTCACCCAGATCGTCCGGGCGAACGTGTTGACGCCGTTCAACGGGCTGCTCTTCACCCTGTTCGTGATCATCCTGATCACCGGACGGTGGCAGAACGGCCTGTTCGGGCTCGTGATCATTGTGAACAGCGCGATCGGCGTCGGGCAGGAGGTACGCGCCAAACGCACCCTCGACCGGCTCGCGGTGCTCAACACGCCCCGCGCGCACGCCGTCCGCGACGGCGCCGTGCACGAGATCGAGGTCGGCGAGGTGGTGGCCGACGACCTACTGCAACTGCACACCGGTGACCAGGTCCCGGCCGACGGCCTGGTCACCGCCTCGTCAGGTCTCGAGGTGGACGAGTCGCTGCTCACCGGCGAGTCGGACCCGATCCCCAAGGGCTGCGGTGACGAGGTGCGGTCCGGGTCGATCGTGGTGGCCGGCACCGGCCGGTTCCAGGCCACCGGGGTCGGCGCGGAAGCCTATGCGACCGCGCTAGCGGCCGAGGCGAAGCGGTTCACGCTGGTAAATTCCGAGCTGGTCGGCGGCACGAACCGGCTGCTGCGCTGGATCTCATTGCTGATGCTGATCGTCGGGCCGCTGGTGCTGTGGAGCCAGTTCCGCAGCAAGGACAACCATGGGTGGCAGGACGCGGTCACCGGCGCGGTCGCCGCGCTGGTCGGCATGGTGCCCGAGGGCTTGGTGTTGCTCACCAGCCTGGCGTTCATGATCGCCGCCGTGACGCTGGCCCGGCGCAAGACTCTGATCCAGGAGCTGCCGGCCGTGGAGGTGCTTGCCCGGGTCGACGTCGTCTGCCTGGACAAGACCGGCACCCTCACCCACGGCGACATCGCCTTCGACGAACTGCACCTGCTCGCCGACGCCGACGAGCCCGACGTACATGAAGCGCTGGGGGTGACCGCGCACGGGCCGGACCCGAACGCGACGGCCACCGCGCTGGCCGCGCACTTCCCGCCCGGCTCGTGGCAGCGCGCCGGCGCGATCCCGTTCTCGTCCGCCCGCAAGTGGTCGGCGGTCAGCGCGCACGGGCACGGCACCTGGGTGCTCGGCGCGCCGGAGATGGTGCTCCCGGAGCCGGCTGACGACGCCGCGCGGCAAGCGCGCGAGCAGGCCGACGCGATCGCGGCCGAGGGCCGCCGCGTGCTGCTGTTCGCCTGCGCGCCCACCGACCTCGGCGGCGACACCGACGACCCGCGACTGCCGGCAGGCCTGGCGCCGCGCGCGCTCGTGGTCCTCGCCGAACGGGTCCGGGAGGACGCCGCGGCCACGCTGCAGTTCTTCGCCGAGCAGGGTGTCGCGCTGAAGGTGATCTCCGGCGACAACCCGCGCACCGTCGGTGCGGTCGCCCGCGCCGTCGGCGTCCCCGGCGCCGCCGACCCGGTGGACGCCCGCAGCCTGCCGGAGGACGCCGACGCGCTCGCCGACGTCCTCGACACGCACAGCGTCTTCGGACGGGTCACCCCGCACCAGAAGCGCGCCATCGTCTCTGCGCTGCAGCAGCGTGGGCACGTCGTCGCGATGACCGGCGACGGCGTCAACGACGCCCTGGCCCTCAAGGACGCCGAGATCGGCGTCGCCATGGGCAACGGGTCGGCCGCGACCCGCGCCGTGGCCCAACTCGTCCTGCTGGACGGCCAGTTCGCGCATCTGCCCGACGTGGTCGCCGAAGGCAGGCGGGTGATCGCGAACATCGAACGGGCCGCCAGCCTGTTCCTGGTCAAGAACGTCTACTCGCTCGTCCTCGCGCTGATCATCGTGGTCACCGCGGCCGCCTACCCACTCGCGCCCATCCAGCTCAGCCTGATCTCCAACCTCACCATCGGAGTCCCCGCGTTCTTCCTCGCGCTCGGCCCCAATTCCCGTCGCTACATCCCGGGCTTCCTCACCCGGGTGCTGCGCCGCTCCGTCCCGATCGGCGTGATCATCGGAACCGTCGCGTTTACCGGCTACACGCTCATCCGCGCGATCGACGACACCGCTGGCGTCGACGGCGGCCGCACCGTGGCCACCATCGTCGTGGTGATCTGCGCGCTGTGGACGCTGCTGGTCATCGCCCGCCCGCTGGCCGGCTGGAAGGTCGGGCTGGTCGCCGGAATGGTCGCCCTGCTCGCGGTCGTGCTGATCGTGCCCGCCTTCGCGACCGGCATCTTCCTGCTACACCCCACACCGCAGCGCGTCGGTGTCGCCCTCGCGGTCGCCGCCGTCGGTGCCGTCCTCATCGAGCTCTTCAGCCGGCTCGACCGCAAACCGCAGGACGGTCTCGGCGAGTCGAACGGGTGAGCCTTTGGTCCCGTCCGACACGGGCACGTTGCCACCTTCGTTCGGGTGCTCAGCTCGGCAAGCTGGCGTTGTAAAGGTCAAACGATGACCGGGAATGCGCTCGCAGTATCGGGGAGGTGTGGCCGTGCTGATCGGGGTGATAGCGAAGCCAGACCACGGCTGGCCTCATTTGTGTCCGGACGAGCGGCCCCAGCCTGCCGGCGGGGGCCGAACCGCCGATGACCGGGAGTCCAGCGCAGCAGTCCTGTGCGGATGGACCACCCATGTGCGGGCGAGGCCAGGTGCCGCGGATCCGCGCACCCTCCAGCGGTTCGCTGACGACGCGGCCAGCGCAACGCCGCGCTGAGTCAGCGATGACCTCGGCAAAGGGTCGATCCGCGGTGGAGCCCGCTGGCCCCGCGGACCCGACGGTCTCCGCGGCCATGGATGTCGATGAGCCTCTGACACTGCTATACCGGGACTTGCGGTCCGCGCCCGAGGGGCTGAGTTCGCGCGAAGCGGTGCGTCGACTCACCGCGCGGGGCCCGAACGAACTATCTCGGCGTGGCCGGCGCCGCTGGCCGCGCCAACTGGCGGCGCAGTTGGTCCATCCACTGGCAATCTTGCTGGCGGCTGCGGCCGCGCTGTCTTGGGTCACCGGCGGGACGACGCTGGCGATCGCCATCCTCGCCGTCGTCGTGGTGAACGCGGTGTTCGCGTTCGCCCAGGAGCTGCACGCCGAGCACGCGGTCGAGGCGCTCGCCGCGTTCCTGCCCGAACGCGCCCGGGTGCTCCGCGACGGCCGGCGGACCGAGGTCGAGGCGCGCACCCTGGTCGTCGGCGATGTGATCAGCCTGGAAGAGGGTGACCGCGTCTGCGCGGACGCCCGGCTGATCAGCGGCACGCTGGAGATCGACGTGTCGATGCTCACCGGCGAGTCCGCGCCGGTGCGACGCTCCGCTGCCGAGCACCGCGGTGGCGCTTCGCCGCTCGAGGCCCGCGACCGGGTCTTCAGCGGCACCGTCTGCACCGAAGGTGAAGCCCGCGCGCTCGTCACAGCCACCGGGATGGCCACCGAGATCGGGCGCATCTCGGCCCTGTCCGAACGCGCCGAGCACGCCCCCAGCCCGCTGGAGAAGCAGGTCAAGCGCGTCGCCTGGGTGATCGCCGCGGTCGCCGTCGGCATCGGCGCGGCGTTCCTGCCCGCCGGCGCCGCCGCGGGAATGACCTGGGCCGCCGCCGCGAGCTTCGCCATTGGCATGATCGTCGCCAACGTTCCGGAAGGGCTGCTGCCGACGATCACCCTCGCGCTGGCACTCGGCGTCCGCGACCTTGCTCGGCACAACGCCGTCGTCAAGCGGCTCTCCGCCGTCGAAACCCTCGGCTCCGCGACGGTCATCTGCACGGACAAGACCGGCACGCTCACCCAGAACAGCATGCAAGTCACCCGAGTCTGGACCGCCGACGGCGAGCCCGACCTCACCGCCCTCTCAAGCAGCGACACGCGGCCGGCGGCACTGGCCGACCTGGCCCGAACGGCCGCAGCATGTACGACGGCCGAGCTCACCCCGGACGGCGACCCCCACGAGACCGAACGCAGGGGCATCGGCGATCCGACCGAACTCGCCGTGTTGGACCTCGCCCGCAGCCTGGGCGTCGGGGTCAGCACGCACGAGCGGGACGCCAGACGCCGCGTCGCCTTTCACTTCGACCCACAGCTCAAGCGTATGTCGACCGTGGACGACGGCACGGACGGAACGCTCGCCGTGCACACCAAGGGCGCGCCCGAGACAGTCCTACCCTGCTGCACCTGCGTGCTCCGCGCTGACAGCCGACAGCCGCTCGACGCGCCGGCCACCGCCAGCGTGCTACGCGCCGTCGAGCAGTACGCGGCGCAAGGGCTGCGTGTGCTGGCCATCGCCCGAAAGCCGCTACGCGACAACCAGCCACCGGCCGACCGCGCGACAGCCGAGTCCGATCTCACGCTGCTGGGCTTGGTCGCGATCCTCGACCCGCCGCGGCCGGAAGTCGCTACCGCCATCGCCGAAGCGCACGCGGCCGGACTGCGCATCCACGTGGTCACCGGAGACAACGGGCTGACCGCCGCCGAGATCGCCCGGCGCGTCGGCATCGGGAACGCCGACAGCCCGGTCGTCAACGGCGACCAGTTCGACGCGATGTCCGAGGCGCAGCTGGACGACCTGCTCGCCTCCGACTCAGAGATCATCTTCGCGCGCAGCTCGCCTGAGGCGAAGCTGCGCATCACCGACGCGCTGCGCGCCAGGGGCGCTGTGGTCGCGGTGACCGGCGACGGCGTCAACGACGCCCCGGCGCTCCGGCGCAGCGACATCGGCGTCGCGATGGGCCGATCCGGAACCGACGTCGCCCGCGAGGCGGCGACGATGGTCCTCGCCGACGACAACTTCGCCACCATCGTCACCGCGATCAAGGCCGGGCGGCAGGTCTACGACAACGTCCGCAAATTCATCGTCTACATCTTCGCCCACGCCGTTCCCGAGGTCGTCCCGTTCCTGGCGTTCGCGCTCTCCGGCGGCCGCATACCGCTCGGGCTGACAGTCCTACAGATCCTCGCCATCGACCTCGGCACCGAGATCATCCCATCCCTGGCGCTCAGCCGAGAGCCGGCAGAGCCCGGGCTGATGCGCCGGCCGCCCCGGCCACAGCGGGAGGGCGTGATCACCGGCGCGATGTTCGCCCGCGCCTGGGGCCTACTCGGTCTCGTCTCGGCGGCGCTGGTCATGGTCGCGTTCCTGCTGGTGCTGCACGACGCCGGCTGGCAGCCCGGCGCGCCGACCGGCACCGGCACGGCGTTGCACCACGCCTACCGGCAGGCCACCACACTGGCCTGGGTAGGCATCGTCGCGTGTCAGATCGGAGGCGCGTTCGCGGCACGCACCAGCTACGCCTCGCTGCGCGAGATCGGCGTGTTCAGCAACCCGTGGCTGCTGCTCGGCATCGCCTCGTCGCTGGTCTTCTCCGCCGCACTGGTCTACCTGCCCGCCCTGCACGACGTGTTCGACACCGCCGCGCTGTCCGGCTGGCAACTGCTGGTCGTCGCGCCGTTTCCGTTTGTTGTCTGGGGCGTCGACGAGCTGTACCGGCTCCACCTGCGCCGCCGCGGCGACCGTCGCGCGCCTGCACCGGTTGCCGCAGCCGAGCAGTGACACGGGCTATCACGTCTACCCAGGAGTGCGTGGTCCTTTAGGACTCATGCGCGATGTGAACCCGCGGCCGTGGCCCGGGCGTTGGCGCGGACCGTACCCGTCAGGGGCCTGCCGCAACATCGATCGATCGTTTGCGAGGGTAGGCGTGAGGTCGGCGCGCGGCCCGAGGCTCCCAGCGGAAAGCGGCGGCGCTGAGCAGCACAGCACCAGCGAACCAGGCGAGGATCACGATCAGCTGAGTCTGCGTCATCGGCCAGC
>Ga0164242_10004275_pt1 | contig 16066 bp, 17 predicted proteins | sample OricomgcompostMG_FD_108783 | JGI IMG/M metagenome (GOLD analysis project Ga0164242, IMG submission 108783) | Miracle-Growth compost microbial communities from Emeryville, California, USA - Original compost - Miracle growth compost (MG) ... | reverse complement strand
TCGAACACGGTGTCGTCCTTGCCGGTGGCGACCAGGTGGACGTCCGCGGGTGAGATCGCGCGCGGCCAGCACAGGCCCTTGTCGTCGTGGGTCTGCTCGGCGAGCGCGGCGATCGCGCGGGTGACGCCGATGCCGTAGGAGCCCATCGTGACCGTGACCGGCTTGCCGTCCTGGCCGAGCGCGGTCAGCCCGAACGTCTTCGCGTACTTCTCGCCGAGCTGGAACACGTGGCCCAGCTCGATGCCGCGCGCGATCTCGAGCGGCGCGCCGTCGCGCGGACAGCGGTCGCCGTCGCGGATCTCGACCGCGCCGATCTCGCCGTCCGGTGTGAAGTTCCGGCCGCGGACGACGAACGCCGCGTGCTTGTCCTGGACGTTCGCGCCGGTGATCCACGCGCTGCCCTCGACGACCAGCGGGTCGACCAGGTAGCGGATCTTGTTCTCCGCGAGGATCTGCGGGCCGATGTAGCCCTTGACGAGCGCCGGCGCCGTCGCGAGGTCCTCCGGGCCGGCCTGCTCGACGACGACCGGCTCGAGCTGCCCCTGCAGCCGCTTCAGGTCGACCTCGCGGTCGCCGGGCACGCCGACGACGAGCAGCGTCCAGTCCTTCTCGCCCGGCGCCTGGGTGCGCAGCACGACGTTCTTCAGGGTGTCCGCGGCGGTGAACGGCTCGTCGCGCAGCCCCAGCTGATTGAGCCGGTCGACCAGCGTCTCGATCGTCGGAGTGTCCGGGGTGTCGAGCACCTGCTCGGCGGGATGCGCGGACGGGTCCTGCGGCTCGGGCGCCATGATCTCGACGGCCTCGGTGTTGGCCGCGTAGTCGCACTGCGTGCACTGGACGAACGTGTCCTCGCCGGACGGCGCCGGTGCGAGGAACTCCTCCGACGCCGAGCCGCCCATCGCGCCGGACACCGCGAACACGATGCGGTAGGTGAAACCGAGCCGGGTGAAGATCCGCTCGTAGGCGTCGCGGTGGGCGCGATAGGCCTTCTCGAGTCCCTCGTGCGACAGGTCGAAGGTGTAGCTGTCCTTCATGACGAACTCGCGGCCGCGCAGGATGCCCGCCCGCGGCCGCGCCTCGTCGCGGTACTTGGTCTGGATCTGGTACAGCGCGAGCGGATAGTCCTTGTAGGACGAGTACTCCCCCTTCACGAGCAGCGTGAACAGCTCCTCGTGGGTGGGGCCGAGCAGGTAGTCGGCGTCCTTGCGGTCCTTGAGCCGGAACAGCCCGTCGCCGTAGTCGGCCCACCGGCCGGACGCCTCGAAGATCTCGCGCGGGATCAGCGCCGGGAAGTGCACCTCCTGCGAGCCGATCGCATCCATCTCCTCGCGGACGATCTTCTCGACCTTCTTCTGGACGATCACGCCCAGCGGCAGGGACGAGTAGATGCCGGGCGCGACGCGGCGGACGTAGCCCGCGCGCACGAGCAGCTTGTGGCTCGGCACCTCGGCGTCGGCCGGGTCGTCGCGCAGGGTCCGCAGGAAGAGGGTGGAGAGTCGCAACACGTCGGCAAGGCTATCCGTCCCCCGTACGCTGGACCGTCGTGACGTCGAACTACGACCTGGTGATCATCGGGTCCGGATCCGGCAACTCGCTGGTCACCCCGGACTTCGACGACTGGCGCATCGCCCTGGTCGAGCAGAACCCGGTCTTCGGCGGGACGTGCCTGAACGTCGGCTGCATCCCGACCAAGATGTTCGTCTATCCCGCGTCACTGGCGGCGGGCGCCCGCGAGGCCGAGCGGCTCGGTGTGGACGCGACCGTCGACAAGGTGCGGTGGGCCGACATCCGGGACCGGATCTTCGGCCGCATCGACGCGATCTCGGCCGGCGGCAAGGAGTACCGCGCGCACGGCAGCCCGAACGTCGACCTGTACGAGGCGCACGCGGAGTTCGTGTCACCGCACGAGCTGCGGCTGTCGACCGGCGAGACGATCACCGGCGAGCGGATCGTGCTCGCGACCGGGTCACGCGCGACCGTCCCGGACGTCGTCACGCAGTCCGGCGTCGCGTTCCACACGTCCGACACGGTCATGCGGATCGACGACCTGCCGCCGCGGGTGCTGATCCTCGGCGGCGGCTACATCGCGTGCGAGTTCACGCACGTCTTCTCGGCGTTCGGCTCGCGGGTGACCGTGGTCTGCCGCGGCGCGACGCTGCTGCGCGGCCACGACGAGGACATCGCTCAGGCGTTCACCACCCGCGCCCGGACGCAGTGGGACGTCCACACCGGCACGCTGATCAGCTCGCTCGCCACCGCCGCGGACGGCACGATCCGCGCGCAGCTCGACGACGGCTCGTCCGTCGAGGCGGACCTGCTGCTCGTCGCGACCGGCCGCGTGCCGAACTCGGACCTGCTGGCGCTCGGCAACGCCGGCGTCGCGACGCACCCGGACGGGCGGGTCGTCGTCGACGAGCACCAGCGCACGTCCGTCCCGCACGTCTGGGCGCTCGGCGACGTCAGCAACGAGTGGCAGCTCAAGCACGTCGCGAACCACGAGGCACGGGTCGTCGCGCACAACCTCGCGCACCCGGACGCCCCCGTCGCGGCCGACCACCGGTACGTCCCGTCCGCGGTGTTCACGCATCCCCAGGTGGCTTCGGTCGGGCTGACCGAGACGCAGGCGCGCGCGGCGGGCCGCGAGTACGTCACCGCCGTGCAGGGCTTCGGGTCGACGGCGTACGGCTGGGCGATGGAGGACACCTCCTCGATCTGCAAGCTGATCGCCGACCCGTCCACCGGGCTGCTGCTCGGTGCGCATCTGGTCGGCGAGGAGGCCTCGATCCTGATCCAGCCACTGATCCAGGCGATGAGCTTCGGCCTGCCGGTGCACGAGATGGCCCGCGGCCAGTACTGGATCCACCCGGCGCTGACCGAGGTCGTCGAGAACGCCCTGCTGAGCCTGCAGCTGTCGCGCTAGGTTCGCTCGTATGCGTGAGACCACGGGTGAGTACAGCGGCGCGGTCGAGGTCGGCGGCCCCATCGACGTGCGGCGGCTGCCGGGGCTGACGATCGCCAAGGTCGCGGTCGGGCCGATGTCGAACAACGCGTACCTGCTGCGCTGCACGCAGACCGAGGAGGGGCTGCTGATCGACGCGGCCGCCGAGCCCGACCGGCTGCGTGAGCTCGTCCGCCTGGACGGGCCCGCGGTGGCGTCGGTACTGACGACCCACCGGCATCCCGACCACTGGCAGGCGCTGGAGTCGGTGGTCGCCGACGCGGATGCTGCCGTGTTCGCCGGGGACGCGGACGCGGACGAGCTTCCGGTCGCCGTCGACGAGCGGCTGCAGCACGGCGACACGATCACCGTCGGCGACGTGACGCTCGAGATCATCGGGCTGCGCGGGCACACGCCGGGTTCGATCGCGGTGCTCTACCGCGACCCCGAAGGCTCGCCGCACCTGTTCACCGGCGACTCGCTGTTCCCCGGCGGCGTCGGCAAGACGACCTCGCCGGCGGACTTCACCTCGCTGCTCGACGACGTCACCGCCCGCGTCTTCGATGTGCTGCCCGACGACACGTGGTTCTATCCGGGCCACGGCAACGACTCGACCCTCGGCGCGGAGCGTCCGCATCTGGACGAATGGCGGGCGCGCGGCTGGTAGGCGCGACCGCGGCCCGCGTTCCCGCGAGCACGCCGCGCGGAGGGTTCTCGTCGCCGGCTGCAACGCGCGGGGCATCCGCGGCGTCAGACAGGGCGTGAACAGTCACACGATCGGGCTCACGCTGCGCGGTGGCCTCGCGCTGATCGCGTCCGTCATCGCCGTCGCCATGGTCGCGCTGGCCGTCGACCTCACCCGGTCGCCGCATGCCGTCGAGCACCGCGCGCTCGCCGGCACGGTGCGGACGGACGCCCCCGCGCCGACGCCGGCACCGCAAGCCGGCCAGGAGGTGACACCGTCGCACCTTCCGCTCGGCGGCACGCAGCTGCTCGGCCACTACCGCGTCGTCGCCTTCTACGGCGGGCCCGGCGGCGCGGGCCTCGGCGTGCTCGGCTCGGCGGGCCCGGACGCGATCGCGGCGCGGATCGAGAAGCGGGCCGCGCAGTTCGCCTCCTACGGCCTGCCCGTCCAGCCCGCGATGGAGTTGATCGCCACCGTCGCGCAGGCATCGCCCGGTGCGGACGGGCTGTACTCGCTGCCGATCCCGCTCGCCACGGTGCGTCGCTACCTCGCCGCGGCGCACCGGCACCAGCTGCTGCTGATCCTGGACATCCAGCCCGGCCGCGGCGAGTTCCTGCCGCAGGTGCAGCACTTCGCGACGTTCCTCGCCGATCCGTCGGTCGAGGTCGCGCTCGACCCGGAGTGGAAGATAGGCCCGCACCAGGTGCCGGGCCAGGTGATCGGCTCGGCCAGTGCGGCGAGCGTGCTGGCGGTGCGCGACTATCTCGCCCGGCTGGTGGCGACGGACAAGCTGCCCGACAAATTGCTGCTCGTCCACCAGTTCACGACCGGCATGCTCCCCGACCGCGCGGCGATCACGCCGACGGCCGGTGTTGAGATCGCGTTCCACGCCGACGGCTTCGGCACGCCCGCGGCGAAGAAGGCCACCTGGCGGGCGCTCGCGTTCCCGGGACGTCCCTACGGGACCGGCTTCAAGCTCTTCCTGCACCAGGACACCCGGATGATGACGCCCGCTCAGGTCATGGCGCTGCGGCCGCGGCCGGACATCGTCACCTACGAGTGAGTCAGCCGCCGAGGCCGCAGTGCTCGGCCGCCCAGGTCGTCAGGTCCGTGATCGCGCCGGACAGCTTCGCCGCGTCGCCCGGCGACTTCTGCGTGCCGCCCTTGAACGCGACGTCGACGTACTGATCGATCCGCCGGACGTCCGCCCGCACGGCCGGCGGCGCGTCGGTCGCCAGCTCGTCCCAGACCTTCACGACGTCGCTGTTGCCGGACGTCACGTCCGACAGCGCGGTGCCGGTGAGGTCCTTACAGAACGGCGTGGACGCCTGGTCCGACCCGAACGACGGGATCCCGCCGGACGATCCCGCCGGCGGCGCGGACGCCGCGGCGGAGGCGGAGCCGCCCGGCGCGGACGCCGATGCGGACGTGGACGGGCCGGACGACGACCCGCTGCAGGCGGCGCACGTCCCGACCGTCACCGCGGCGAGCGCCAGCGCCACCGTGCCGCGAACCCGTCCGTCCATGCGCCCGTCCCCTCGTCGCCTGCGTCCTACCCAGCCTGGCATCCGCGAGCCGCCGCCGCCCGCGTGACCGGCGCCCGGCAGGATGTCCGGGTGGCATCGATCCCTGTGCTCGAGGTGGGCGGCACTCACGTGAGCGCGGCGCTGGTCGACGACTCCGGCTGGAGCGTCGCCGGCGAGCCGCGGCGGCTGCACCTCGACGGGCACGCCAGTGCGGAGGGGATCATCGGACGGTTCGTGGCGGCTGCGGCGCAGCTCGCCGAGCATGCCGACCTGCCCGCCGGCGCGGTGTGGGGCGTCGCGATGCCGGACCCGTTCGACTACGACAAGGGCATCGGGCGCTTCCACGACGTCGGCAAGTTCGATGCGCTCGACGGCGTGGACGTGCGCGCCGCGCTGCTCGACCAGCTGCCCGGGCGTCCCGGCCAGATCGTCTTCCACAACGACGCCGACTGCTTCGCCCTGGGCGAGTGGGTGCGCGGTTCCGGCGAGGGCACGCACCGGTGCACGGGCATCACGCTCGGCACGGGCGTCGGCAGCGGCTGGATCGCCGACGGTCGCGTCGTCGTGCCCGACAGCCCGCCGGGCGGCCGCATCCACCAGCTCACCCTGGACGGACAACCTCTCGAGGAGCTGATGTCGCGCCGCGCGATCGTCGCGTCCTACGCCGAGGCGACCGGAGGAGACGGCTCCGTGGACGTCCGCGAGATCGCCGAGCGAGCGCGCGCCGGCGAGCCCGCCGCCGCCGACACGCTGCGTGCCGCGCTGGTCGCGCTGGGCCGGGTGACCGTGCCGATCGTGCGCGCGTTCGGCGCGGACGTCCTGGTGATCGGCGGCTCGATGTCCGCGTCGTGGGATCTGTTCGAACCGTGGTTCCGCGACGGCGCCGGTGACGGCGCGCTGCCGCCGGTCCGGGTCGCGCAGCACCCGGACGACGCGCCGCTGACCGGTGCCGCCTACGCGGCGGTCAGCGGCCGCTGATTCGGCGCAGGCCGGCTCAAAGCGGGCAGGCTCAAAGCGGGCCGGCTCAGCGCACGCCGATGATGATGCGCGGGTGCGCCGACGGCGTCAGCCACCGCATCAGCGACTTCAGCTTCGCGACCGGGATCGACACGCAGCCCTGCGTCGGGTCGATGCCGTACGGCGCGACGTGCAGGAAGAACGCGCTGCCCGCGCCCTGCTTCACACCACCCGGGGCGTTGCGGGTGTTGTAGTCGATGACGACCGCGTAGTCGTAGTAGGGCGCTTCGTAGTACAGGTGCTCGTTCGGCGAGCCCTGCCGGAACCCGCAGTGCGACGAGCAGCGCTGGTGGGTGTTGTACAGCTTGTTCGGCGTCTGGCTGATCCACCAGTCCGACGGCCGGGTGCGGAAGTACGGCAGCTTCGTGCCCCGGTTCGCGTCGCGGCCGAACGCCTGGGTCAGCGTGAAGCTGCCGATCGGTGTCGCGGACTTCCACTCCGACGGCGACGAGGACAGCCCGTCCGAGCCGAGGTTCGCCGTCACCGCGTGGCCGTGCTTGACCCAGCCGCCCTTGACCTTCGTCCAGGCCTGCAGCGTGGCTGTAGTACTGGACCTGGAGCGCCCGGCGACGGTGATCACGCGCGTGGCGTTGTGCGCCCGGCCAGCAACCGGCAGGTGTGCATAGACGTGTGCGGCCGACGCGTGGTGCGCGGCGGCCGTCGTGTCGGCCGAGCCAGCGGCCCCGGCCTCGTAGCGCGCGTCCGGTGCCCCTGCCGCGCGACCCATGCCCAGCGCCAGGGCGCCGCAGGCCGCGACCGCGATCATCGCCGCCGAGGTGGCGACCAGCCGTCCCATTGCCATACCGCCAGTGTTACATGTGTGACTGGTGTTAACACGACGCTCGCGGCTCTCGCGGGGCGCGTGTCGCGGACGGACGGCCGCAGCGCCTACTCCGGCGCGATCGCCTCGACCAGGTTGCCGTCGGGGTCGGCGACGATCGCGTTGAACGTGCCGCGCCGGTACAGCGGCCAGCGCCGCGGGGCGTCGTGGCTGGTGCCGCCGTGCGCGAGCGCGGCGGCGTGGAAGCGCTCGACCGTGGCGGCGTCGGCGGCGGCGAAGGCGAGGTGGACGCCCGCGGACGGGCGCGCCCCGGTCACCACCCACAGCGACGCGGGCGCGCCGGGACGTCCCCACCCCGCCGCCTCGACCGGCTCGTCGTCCTCCTCGTCCAGCAGGTCCACGGCCCGCTCGAGGCCGAGTTCGCCGAGCACCGCGTCGTAGAACGCGAGGCTGGCCGGTAGGTCGGACGCGACGAGGGTGACGTGGTCGAGCGGGCTGGGCACGAGGGCCATCATCCCGGTAGCGCCGTGCCCGGTCGCCGGGCACTGCCAGGATGACCGGGTGACCCAGCCGGTACCCCCACGCGCGTTGACCATCGCCGGTTCGGACTCCGGCGGCGGTGCCGGGCTGCAGGCCGATCTCAAGACGTTCCTCGCGTGCGGCGTGCACGGGATGTCCGCGGTCACCGCCGTGACCGTGCAGAACTCGCTCGGCGTCAGCGAGTTCCACGAGATCCCGGCGCACCTGGTGGCCGCGCAGATCGAGTCGGTCGTGACCGACATCGGCGTCGGTGCCGCGAAGACCGGCATGCTCGCCTCGGCAGAGATCATCGCGGCGATCGCCGACACCGTCGAACGGTTGGGCGTCACGCCGTTCGTCGTCGACCCGGTCGCGGCGTCGCAGCATGGTGACCCGCTGCTGCGCCCCGACGCGCTGGACGTCCTCACGCGCCGGCTGTTCCCGCTCGCCACGCTCGTCACGCCCAACCTCGGCGAGATCAAGCTCCTGACCGGCGTCGAGGTGCGCTCGCGTGCCGACCTGCGGGCCGCGGCGGACGCCCTGCTCGCCCTCGGCCCACGCTGGGCGCTCGTGAAGGGCGGGCACCTGGACGGGCCGGAGTCGGTCGACCTGCTCACCGACGGCAACACCGAGATCGAGCTGCCCGCGCCGCGGATCACCACCGACCACACACACGGCTCGGGCGACACGCTGGCCTCGGCGACGACCGCCGCGCTGGCCCGCGGCTACGACCTACCGGCCGCGGTAGCGCTCGGGAAGCGATTCGTCACCGGTGCGGTTGCGCATTCGTTCCCGCTCGGCGCCGGACTCGGGCCGGTCGGGCACTTCTGGCGCATCCGCGACTGGCCCGAGGAGACATGATGTCCGTCGACCGCCTCGAACTCACCGACTGGCGACGCACCGTCGCCGAGCTGTACGCCCGGGTGCGCTCGATCGCCGACCCGGCCGAGGGGCACGCGGTGTGGCGGGCCGGGCGCGACGAGCTGTTCCAGCACCACCCGCAGTCGCCGCTGACCGAGGACGACCCGCTGCGAGAGACCGGGCTGCCGTACTTCGACTACGACCCCGCCCTGCGGTTCACGCTGCCGGTGCTCGAGTCCGAGCCGATGGAGATCGCGGTGCCGACGTCGTCGGACGGGACGATCCACATGCACCGCATCGGGCACGTCGCCCTGCCCGCGCCGTTCGACGCGACCCTCGACCTGTGGTGGCTCGACCAGTACGCCGGCGGGCTGTTCGTCCCGCTGCGTGACGGCACCGCGACGCACGAGTCCTACGGCGCGGGGCGCTACCTGCTCGACACCGCGAAGGGGGCCGACCTCGGCGGCACGCACGACGCGATCGTCCTCGACCTGAACTTCGCCTACCACCCGTCCTGCCGCTACAACTACCGCTGGGAGTGCCCGCTCGCGACCGAGGGCAACCGCATCGCGGCGCCGGTCCGTGCCGGCGAGCGGATGGACTTCGGCTGAGCCGCCGCGATCAGCCGACTGCAGCGGTCAGTCGCCGGCCGTGCCCAGCCGCGCCGCGAACGCGGCGGCAGCCGCACCCGGATCGTCCGCCCCGGTGATCGCGCGGACGACGACCGCGCGCCGCGCGCCGCGGGCGATCACCTCGTCGAGCCGGTCGAGGGTCTCGATGCCGCCGATCGCGAACCACGGCCGGTCGTCCTGGGCGGCGCTCGCGTGGTCGATCAGCTCGACGCCGGCGGCGGGACGTCCCGGCTTGGTCGGCGTCGGCCAGGTGGGGCCGCAGCAGTAGTAGTCGACTCCGCCCTCGGCACGGGCCGCGTCGGCCTGCCGCGCGTCGTGGGTGGAGCGCCCGATCAGGACGTGCGCCCCGACGATCTCGCGCGCGACCGGCACCGGCAGATCGTCCTGGCCCAGGTGCAGGACGGGCGCGCCCGCCGCCCGCGCGACGTCGGCCCGGTCGTTGACCGCCCACAGCGCTCCGTGCCGCTCGGCAGCCGCCGCGAACGTCTCGAGCAACCGCAGCTCGTCGCGCGCCTCGAAACCCTTCTCGCGCAGCTGGACGATGTCGACCCCGTTCGCGAGCACCGCGTCGAGGAACTGCTCGAGGTCGCCCTGCCGGGAGCGGGAGTCGGTGCACAGGTAGAGCCGGGCGTCCGCGAGCCGGTGCCGGGCCGAGTAGTCGTCCACCCGCCGCAGAGTAGTGTCAGCGGTGCACACGGGAGTCCGGGCACAGCGCCGGGCTGAGAGGGCAACCAGCCGACCGTCGAACCTGATCCGGGTCATTCCGGCGCTAGGGAGCAGCTAATGGCAGGGCATCCGCCCGTCGACGTCGCCATCGTCGGCGCGGGCATCATCGGATCCGCGATCGCGTGGCGATGTGTACAGCGTGGGCTGTCTGTCGCGATCGCCGACCCCGACCCGTCCCGCGGTGCGTGGAACACCGCCGCCGGCATGCTCGCCCCGGTGACCGAGCTGCACTACGCCGAGTCGGCGCTGCTGCGGCTCAACCTCGCGTCCGCCGCGCGCTGGCCGGCGTTCGCCGCCGAACTCAGCGACGCGAGCGGCGTCGGGACGGGCCTGCGCGAGACCGGGACCATCGAGGCGGCCTGGGACTTCGCCGACCTCGCGGCGCTGCGCGACCTGCACGCGTTCGGGGCGACGCTGGGCCTGTCGTCGCGACTGTTGACCGGCACCGAGCTGCGCGACCTCGAGCCGGCGTTGGCGCCGGGGCTGCCCGGCGGGCTGCTCGCCGAGTACGACCACCAGGTCGATCCGCGGCGGGTGCACCGCGCGCTGACGGCGGCCCTGACCGCGGCCGGGGTCACCGTGCTGCCGCTCGACGCGGTGCCGACGGTCTCGGGCGTGCGGGCGACGGGGATGACGCTCGCGGGCGACTCCGCCGTGCCGGCCGGCGTCGTGGTGCTCGCCGCGGGAGCCTGGTCGGGGCGGCTCGCCGCGGACGTCCCGGTGCGTCCGGTGAAGGGACAGACGCTGCGGCTGCGCTCGGCAAGCGCACCGCTGCAGCGGGTCGTGCGCGCCACCGTGCAGGGCAGCGAGGTGTACGTCGTGCCGCGCGCCGACGGCGAGATCGTGGTCGGCGCCTCGAGCGAGGAGGCCGGCTTCGACCAGCAGCCGCGCGCCGGCGCGGTCTACGAGCTGCTGCGCGACGCGCAGAGCGTCCTGCCCGAACTCGGCGAGGCGACGCTCGTCGAGATGAGCACCGGTCTGCGCCCCGGCACCGCCGACAACGCGCCGCTGCTCGGCCCGTCCGGCGTCGACGGCCTGGTGCTCGCGACCGGGCACTACCGCAACGGCGTGCTGCTGACCCCGATCACCGCCGACGGCATCGCCGCGTACATCGCCGACGGCGTGCTGCCGGACGAGCTCGTCCCGTTCGGTGCGGACCGGCGTGCCGAGGCGCTGCGATGACGATCTCGCTCAACGGCACGGACGTGGACGTCTCGGGCGTCCGCACGCTCGCCGAGCTGATCGAGCAGCGCACCGGCACGACGCGCGGCAGCGCGGTCGTCGTCGACGACGTGGTCGTGCCGCGCGCCGAGTGGGCCGCGTTCCCGATCACGGACGGGCAGCGCATCGAGTTGATCACGGCGGTGCAGGGTGGCTGATCCGATGACCTACAGCCAGGCTGTCGACGGCGACCCGTTCATGGTCGCGGGTGTGGAACTGCCGTCGCGGCTGATCCTGGGCACGGGCGGCGCACCGAGCATGGCGGTCGTCGACGAGGTCCTCGCCGCGTCGGGCACGGCGCTGTGCACGGTGGCGATGCGGCGGGTCGACCCGTCCACCGCCGGTTCCATCGTCGACGTGATCGACCGCCGTGGGGTACGCGTGCTGCCGAACACCGCCGGCTGCCGCACGGCGGCCGAGGCGGTGCGCACGGCGCAGCTCGCGCGCGAGGCGCTCGAGACCGACTGGGTGAAGCTCGAGGTCGTCGCCGACGAGCGGACGCTGCTGCCCGACCCGATCGAGCTGTTGGCCGCGGCCGAGCGCCTGGTCGCCGACGGCTTCCGGGTCTTCCCGTACACCAACGACGACCCGGTGCTGGCCCGCCGGCTGCAGCAGGCCGGCTGTGTCGCGGTGATGCCGCTCGGCTCCCCCATCGGCACCGGCCTCGGCATCCGCAACCCGCACAACATCGAGCTGATCGTCGCCGAGGCGGTCGTCCCGGTCGTCCTCGACGCCGGCATCGGCACCGCCAGCGACGCGGCCCTCGCGATGGAACTCGGCTGCGACGCCGTGCTGCTCGCGACGGCGGTCACCCGGGCCCAGCGCCCGGCACTGATGGCGGCCGCGATGGCCGACGCGGTACGGGCCGGCCGGCTCGCCCGCCGGGCCGGGCGCATCCCGAAGCGCCACCACGCGCAGGCGTCGTCCCCGACGGAGGGGATGCCCGTGCTCTGATCGCCGTTCACCTCCGACCCCATCTCCAACCGCCGCGGGAGCTTCGGATCCGATCGTCGGACGCCGGGCTGAGAGGGCGCGCATCGCGCCGACCGCAGAACCTGCCGGGTAATGCCGGCGTGGGAGTAGCCATGACCGCCACCGCTTCACGATCGACCAGCACGTCCACCGTCGCCGCCGACCACGCGGAGGCGCCGCACACCCTGGACCAGCCCGCGCCCCGCGCGCTCGGCTTCCTCGACCAGCTCGGCCTCTGGGGGAACCTCGGCGTCAGCCTGTTGGGCTTCACCGGGGCGATCTACGTCCTCGAACCGACGGCCGGCCCGGCGCTCTCGGTGGTCGCCGCCGTCGTCGCCCTGCTCGTCGGCACCGTCCTCGGCACGCTCGCGGTCTCGCTCGCCGCCGTGCCGGGCGCCGACACCGGCCAGCCCGCGATGGTCCTGCTGCGCGGCCTGTTCGGCACCCGGTCGTCCTACCTGCCGACCGTCCTCAACGTGATCCAGCTCTTCGGCTGGTCGACGTTCGAGCTCGTCACCATCAGCACGGCACTGCACCAGATCACGCCGGGCGTCCCGCGCTGGGTCTACGTGCTCGCCGCCGGGATCGTGACCACGGGGCTGGCGCTGCGGCCGCTCGGCTGGATCCGGATGCTGCGCCGCTACGTCACCATCGCGGTCGTCATCACGCTCGCGTACCTGTTCGTGCAACTGCTGCGCAACCCACTGCCCTCGCTGACCCACGGCACCTGGCAAGGCTTCTGGATCGCGGTCGACACGGTCGTCGGTGTCTCGGTCTCGTTCGTGCCGCTGGCCGCCGACTACTCGCGGCACTCCCGGACGCCGAGGGCCGCGTTCGGCGGTTCGTTCGTCGGCTACTCGGTGACCCAGGTGCTCTGCTACGCACTCGGCCTCATCGCGCTCGTGACCGTGGCGCACGGCAACCCGGACAAGATCTTCGGCTCGTTCATGGCCGTGCCCGTCGGCACGCTCGCGTTCGCGGTCCTGGCCATCCGGGAGCTCGACCAGTCGTTCGCGGACACCTACAGCTCGGCTGTATCCGTGCAGAACCTGCGGCCGAGGTGGGACCGCCGCGTGCTCGCGCTCGTGCTCGGCACGATCGCGACCGTCTTCGCGCTGGCGTTGAACATCGATGCGTACGAGAACTTCCTGACGCTGATCGGATCGGTGTTCGTGCCGTTGTCCGGCGTGCTGGTCGTGGACTACTTCGTGATCTCGCGGCGGCGGTGGCAGCTCGGCGAGGACGTCCGTCCCCGCTGGGCGACGTTGACGGCGTGGGTGATCGGCTTCGTCGTCTACCAGTTGATCAACCCGGGGTTCATCGCGTGGTGGGCCACGATGTGGGGGCACATCGGGGACTGGGTGCACGTCCACCCGACATCGTGGACGAGCGCCTCGCTGCTGTCGTTCGTGTCGGCGGCCGTCGTTACGCTGCCCCTGGGCCTGCTCGAGAAGCGGCGCCTGCTCGAACGAACGCCGGAAGGAACCTGAGTGCTGATCCACCCTGAGGTCGCTGCTGCCGTCGACGCGGGGCGTCCCGTCGTCGCCCTCGAGAGCACGATCATCAGTCACGGCCTGCCGCGGCCGGACAACCTGCGCATCGCCCGCGAGATCGAGGCGGCCGTACGCGACGGCGGGGCGGTGCCCGCGACGATCGCGATCGTCGACGGCGAGGCATGCATCGGGCTCGACGACGACGCGCTGGCACGGGTCGCCGGCGACGAGTCCGTGGTCAAGGTGAGCGTGCGTGACATCGCCACCGTCGCCGCGCGCGGCGGGGTGGGCGCCACCACGGTCGCGTCGACCGCCCATCTGGCCGCGCGGGCCGGCATCGGCGTCTTCGCCACCGGTGGGCTCGGCGGCGTGCACCGCGGTGCGGCCGAGACCTGGGACGAGTCGGCCGACCTGACGACGCTCTCGCGCACGCCCGTCCTGGTCGTGTGCGCCGGCGTGAAGTCGATCCTCGACGTCGGCGCGACCCTCGAGCGGCTCGAGACGCTGAACGTCGGCGTGCTCGGCTACCGCACCGACCGGTTCCCGGGCTTCTACCTGGCCGACTCGGGGCACCCGCTCGACTGGCGCGTCGAGACTCCCGGTGAGGTGGCGGCGGTGCTGCGCGCCCGCGAGGCACTGGGGACGGCGAACTACGGGCTGGTGCTGGCCAATCCGATCGCCGCTGGCGACGAACTGAACCGCGAGCTGCACGACCGGGTGCTGGCGAGCGGGCTCGACGCGGCCGAGCAGTCCGGTGTGCGCGGCAAGGACGTCACGCCGTTCCTGCTGGACTGGTTCCACCGCGAGACCCACGGCGAGTCGCTGGCCGCCAACGTCGCGCTCGTCCTCAGCAACGCCCGGCTGGCGGCCGAGGTGGCGTCGGCCTACTGCGCCACCTCGTGACGGGCGGGGTCGCGTGACCGGGCGGGTCGTCTGCGTCGGCGACCTGATGGTCGACGTCGTCGCGCACCTGCCCGGCCCGCTCGCGGTCGGCTCGGACACGCCCGCCGAGATCGTCCTGCGCGGCGGCGGGTCGGCGGCCAACACCGCCGCGTGGCTGGCGCACCGCGGCGAACGGGTGACGTTCGTCGGCTGCGTCGGCAACGACGAACTCGGCCGGAAGGCCGTGATCGAACTCGGCCGCGAGGGTGTCGACACCTCTGTCGACTTCGACCCCGAACTGCCCACCGGCACGTGCATCGTGCTGGTCGACCCGACCGGCGAGCGGACGATGGTGCCCTCGCGCGGCGCGAACGGCGGCCTCGGCCCGGGTTTCATGCACCGGGACCTGATCGCGCCGGGCGACTGGGTGCACCTGTCGGCGTACACGATGCTCAACGAGGACTCGCGCGAGATGGGCGTGTCGACGATCGGCTGGTCGGGGTACCGGCAGGTGCCGGTGTCGGTCGACGCGTCCTCGGCAGCGCCGCTCGCGGCGGTCGGCAGGCGGCAGTTTTCCGAGTGGTGCACCAAGGGCCTGGGCGTCGCGATCCTGTTCGCCAACCTCGACGAGGCAGCCGTGCTCAGCGGCTTCAGCGACCCGAAGCAGGCGGTCACCCGGCTCGCCCGCGGCTACGCCGCCGAGGCGGTGGTGAAGCTCGGCGCCGACGGCGCGATCTGGTCCGACGGGCGCCGCACGGTCAAGGTCGCGGCACGCAAGGCGGCGGTCGTCGACACGACCGGCGCGGGTGACGCGTTCGCGGCAGGGTACCTGGCGGCGCACCGCACCGGAGCAGCGCCGAAGGAGTGCCTGACGTCGGGGGTCATCCTCGCCGCGAAGGCGTTGGGCGTGGTCGGCGGGCGCCCGCCCGCGCCGGTACGCGACTAGCTGCGGTAGACGAGATGGTGGCCGACGAACGTCAGCGCGATGCCGTCCGGCGTGGTGTGGACGGCGGTGAGGCTGATGCGGAACGGCAGGCCGCGCAGCGGGATCGTGTGGTCGAAGATCGCGTCCAGCGCCTGGTTCACCGCCGCCGAACTCTGCCCGGCCACCTGCACCCGGCTGTCGGCGAAGCGCAGCCCGCCCGACGACGCCTCGATGCGCGCGCTCGCGGTGCCGCCGACGCTGACACCCAGCGCGCCGACCGACGCGTGCGCGGCAACGCGTCCGTCACCTGCGTAGTGGACGTGCGCGCCCAGCACCCGGGACAGATCGGCGTACCCGAGGGTGGCCGTCGCGGTCGCGGCGGCGGCGTGAATCGTGCCGAAGTCGCGCGAGGCGTGCACCTCGCGCAGCCGGACGTGCAGCCGGGCCAGGCGCAGGGGGCTGTGCGGAACCGGGACGTCGTCGACATCGATCGTGACGTCCCCGAAGTGCCCGGTGGCGAGCTGGGTCAGGAACGGGAAGCCGGCGACCGACACCCCGGGGCGTTGCGGCAGGTGCTGGGAGCTCTGCAACGAGTCGGCGGCGACCCGCTCGCCGACGGCCAGCGCGATGCGGTCGGCCGCGACGAGCAGCCCGATGGTGACGACGGCCGCGATGCCGAGGGTGCGCAGCCGGTGTCCTGCCATCGTCCGATCGTCGCATCCCGCAGAATCTGACCGTGATCGACACGGTGCTCGGCGAACGGGTGGCGCGGCAGGGACTCGGGTCCCGTGCCGCATCGTCGGCAGCCGAAGCTGTACAGCTGGGCTGTGGACTGCAGGCGCAGGATGCGCCGGCGGCGCGACTCGGGGTGCGGGCACGGTGCGCTTC
>Ga0164242_10004274_pt1 | contig 16066 bp, 14 predicted proteins | sample OricomgcompostMG_FD_108783 | JGI IMG/M metagenome (GOLD analysis project Ga0164242, IMG submission 108783) | Miracle-Growth compost microbial communities from Emeryville, California, USA - Original compost - Miracle growth compost (MG) ... | reverse complement strand
GGTGGACGTTACCGCCGAAACCGGGTATCCTCTCGGTCTCCCTCAAGCGCCCGTAGCTCAATGGATAGAGTACTGCCCTCCGAAGGCAGGGGTTGCTGGTTCGATCCCAGCCGGGCGCACCAAAAAATACTTCAATATCAAGGGCTTGCGATGTTGCGCTAAGCCCTTTTGTTTTTCGTACGGAAACTGTACGGAAATCTCACTTCCTTAGCGGACCCCGACTACGGATTGCATCGCGGCGGGACTCTGGCCGATGGCTGTCGGCTTGAACGGCTTCATGCAGCTATGTCTGCTCTCGCAATTCATCTGAAGTCGATCGCTCGCTCTCTCTGGGTGCCGCGCATTGCGTGCGGTTCATCCCTACGTGCGGACTCATCCGGATGCTGTGACACGATCCGAAAGGGTGAGCCAGAACTGGGCGCCGCTGCCTCGTTCTTCGTCATTGAGCACGGATTTGTACGACTCGACATTGCTCGGAGTCTCGTTGAAGTGCCGGAATGGCGTCCCTCTCGGCACTGAGCCTTGCAGGCTTGGACGTCGTTCGCCTATTGCATAGGGAGATGCAATAGCGATGTCTCAATAGAGCATTGGTCCTGCTCCTGGCGACGTCGACGGTCGCCGCGGTGTGGCTGTGACGGGTGGCAAGCGGGCCGCGTTGTAGTCGCCGTTCAAGATGCGGTCGGGCGAACTGCGACGTGGCGCGCGCATATCGCATAGTCTCGTTAGCGGGTATCGCGCGCGCCCACCGATATTACTTGAATCGCCGAGGAGTTGTCTGCATAGAAGCCGCCCCCGACTTGCTATCGTTCGCCAATTTTGCTGAGAAGGGGTACGATTCCCCACAGTGCATTCTCGACGAAAAGGAGCGAATTTGGACTCGGTGGTCTTCGGGCTTTTACGTGAAGATATTGAAAAACATTATGGTGTCGAGCCGCTGTCTCGCTCGTTTATTTTTGACAAAGAATATGCTGCCGCTCGTAATCGGCGAGCCATTCTGAGTAGCTTTGAGGAAAATCGTCCGATGCTGTCGATGTTGCTGCACGAGGCAATGGATGAGAAGCGTCGCGACGAAATCTTTCCAGGGAAGTTCGACATAGGAAGTCGCCGGTCGGTAGCTGAGGCTGAGTGTACATACAAGGCTGTCCTCGACGAGCTGTATCCTAGTATTGACCGAAGGCCGCAAGTTAATGAACCGTTTGAATCGGTCAAGCAAGGAATAAAGCGATTAACTGGGCGGTCCGTGGCCGAATTTTCAAAAATAGACCCGCTTGCCGCAATGAAAGTGGTCAAATTGTTGTACTTCATCTCAAAAACGCGCTCCGGTTCTATCTTCAGCATATTGTCCCGCCCGGAAACCGGCAAGGCAGGCCTCGAATTTCGCGATGCTTATCCCAATGCGAAGAACGAGGAACTCATTTGGCTCGTCTCTGACGTCCGAGAATATCTCACTGCGGATTTGACACTTGAGAGGATGATGGAAATACGCTCGGTCTTTTCGTCACTGTTGCCAGAGATTGAGAGAGTGTGGTATGAAGCCGAACGCCCAATTATGGAAACACACGGCCAAGTGCGCGCGCGTATCGTTCCTGCATATGACTTCCTAATGAGAGGCATCGAAAATTTTTGCTTCGATATTTCAGAAGAATCGATTGGTCGGCTGGACGAAACGTTATACGTCTACTTAAGCAGCTTGGAGTTCTGGAACTATGCTCAGATAGCGTCGGATATTTTAAATTCGAGTGTACCTCAGATCAAGGTCTCTCCGATTGCCGATCAGCTTCACGATTTTGCTCGGACAATGCCAACGCATCAGGACATGTACGGTACGGTTTACAGTTTAAACGGGCCACGGCCACATGAATGTAAATTCAAAGTGGAAGATGTGCTCGCCTTTGCACACCGGCATAGCAGTCAAATTCGTTCGCTTATGGAGTCTGCGCTATCGATGTCCGTCCGAGATGATACCTTCCGAAAATGCATGTCGGAGGTACAAACTCTGCTGTTTCGTGTGGTGATGTCTCATCCCAAGGTACTAACTGGTGAGCAACAGGCGCTTGCTGATCTTCCAATGATCGTAGCGGCATTCTGCGCTGTCCAAGCGGAGCATACTAAGCATACTCGATACGAACCATTTTGGCATGGTAAGAGACGAAGCGGAGCAAGCCTACTGGAATCATTGAGATTAGAATTTAGCGAAAAATCGGTCTATGAGGAGCATACGCAGATTTGGCGTATCCGCCTTTACTTATTTCAAGATGCGATCAATGGCCAACTTGAATGGGGGCTACGCAGACAACAACTAAAGCTGCTTATTCTAAAGAAGGTTGCCAAACTCACTTGTCTTCCTGATACAAAAAAAATCTCCGAGCAGCTGGCGATGTTTTTCCATCATGTCCGCGAACAGGGCCGACTGGCCGCCGCCTAGCGCGACCTTTTTGGGGAAAAATGGGGCTCGTTTTTCTCCATCCCGCCGTTAGCGAGGTCCGTGAATCTCCCTCCCAGCTTTGGCCGACGATGGCCACTACTGTGTTTTGTAAGCAAGCGAAGCCTTCGATTCTTTCGCTCCATTGTTCGCTGTAGAAACCTTGGCGAGATGGACTCTCGCCGTTTGATCCGTCCCCTGTTTAAAAATTGCCCCCTCCCCAGCGAGGCATTCCGTTGGCAAATTTTGGACTGTGCAGGCGGGAATCATCCTTCGGATCGCCGGCTTGGCCTGCATATTCGCTTTTACCATATGCAAAAGACCTCCCTACCTCCGCTCTTGACTGCCCGTCCGATCAGCGGCGCGGCAACCGAAAGTTGCGAAATCGACTTGGACCGCTTAGACGAATTGCTAGAGCGTGTCTACACGATTGCCTCAAGTGCTGTACCGAAAGCGATCCGTCGCACCCGCGTTCTCGACATCGTTCCGGTAGGTAAAAGCCATCTGTACAACCTGATGGATGAGAGGTCGCCTGCCTTTGATCCCACGTTCCCCCGCCCATTTCGTCTCGGTAAATCTCCGAATGCTCCCACGGTGTGGTGGGAACATCAGATCGTAGATTGGTTGAAGTCCAAGGCAAGCGGCGCGATTAACGAGGGTAGACAGGGGTAATCATGGCGAACAAACAAGTCATGAAATTCGAAAACAGGAAGCCCGACGTGGCTGGTGCACTCCAGGCGATCCGCGCGAAGAAGTCGCCCGAGCAGGTCAAGGCCGAACGCCTGCTCCCGTTTCTTGAAGTCATCGACGAGGCGCTGGCGCACGGCTGGAAATGGTCGCCGATTCTCACGCTGATCCGTGAACGTGGTGGCCCCTCGCTGACAAGGGGAGAGGCGCAGAGGCTGCACGCCCAGCTCAAGGGTGACGCTGGCCACCACGATGCCGCCGCGACACCTGAAGCAGTGGGCGGTACGCCGCCGGATGAGACGGGCAACGGTACTGATGACGGGGAGATTGTCTGATGACCTACCCCGTCCAGTACGGCACCAGTCGCTTCACGCCCTTCCGTGTCGCAGCTTCGGCATCCCAACCAAGATGTCCCCTGCCCGTCGGCTGTTATTGGCCGACCATCGGGGAGGCCGTTGATGCGCTGACGCCGGGCATGTCTCGAATCGCTCGTGAATGCCATGCCATTCACGGTGCAGGGTACGGTGCAATCCTGGCTAACGTGCTTGCCAACGTATCTCTCGCCGCTGCCAGCAATTTCATCATCCGTGACCAAAAGGGCAGGCCGATGCCGCTCGCGCTTCACATCCGTTACGCCGGGCCACCCATGAGCGGCAAGTCGAGCGCACACAATCGCTTCACGGCGCCTGTAGTGGCGGCAATGAAGGGCTGGCCAAAGGGTAAATGGTTCAACAACGTGACGCCTACGGCCCTGCTGCGCAAAATCCGCGGCGGCAGCGTTATGTCGATACTCAGCACGGCCGAGGGACGCGGCTATCTCGGTTGCCTATTGAGCTGTTTATTCGAGCTCAAGAGCGATCTTTACGACGGCAACGTGCCATCATTCGACCGCGCGGACGATGGCGACATCCCCGCGGACGCGCCAGACAGGGCCATTTTCTGCATGTGTATCAATGCGCAGAATGACGCGCACCGCAAATGGCTTGCCAGGCATCTTGAGGAAGCCATCGAGTCCGGGTATCTGTTCCGCCTGCTGATGATCGACACAGACGAGCTTTCCATTGAGGGCGCCGGAGCGCAGTTGCCGGAGTCTGCCCTTCTGGACTATGACCGGCGCATCGGCGAGCTTGTTGCCAGCGCTCGGCAGAAGCTCGATACGACGGCGGTGAGCGGGCTTCCGGGAATCGGGCTGGAACCCGAGGCGGCCCGAATTCTGGAGCAGCGCCAGAGACACTTCGAGTACATGGCGAGCGCGGCCTTGCAGGACAGACTGTCTATGGTATTTGCCGTACGGCTGGCCGCGAATGCCTGCCGGATTGCCGGTTGCATGCATGTGTTCGAGGGTTACGAAGGGCCTGTCTCGGCCGATACGATGGGTCGTGCAGTGACGATCGCGGAATTCTTCGGGGCTCAGTGGCTTGCGACCGTCTTTCCGCCAAAGCCAATTCCCGATGACATCCAGCGCGCCCAGCGTCTTCTTGACTATCTCCACGAACGTGCTCGTCGGCTCTGGTTGCCACAGACGAGCTGGAGAAAAGCCGACATTGAGGTCCTGGCACCGAACTTCGGGTGGAGCAAGGCACAAATGAGCGAGGCCATTACGCTGATTTGTGGTTGGAGATTTGCCGAAATCGTCACGCGAATCGAAAACGGTCGCCGTGTCATTAAGCTCGAACTGAACCCTTCCCCCTTCGGTAATCGACCGCTGTACCTCGACTGATCGTGCTTGCTTGCAGCCCCCCATCCGCCTTATGGCGGATGGGGGGCTGTGCCGCAGCAGCATGCAGGACCTGTCCTGTCAATCAACACGCATTCTTTCAGCAATGAACTCCCCAAAATCCCTCACCGCTATTCTTCCGGCGAATGGCGCCCGGTTTGCCACGCACATCTGGCGCAATCTGAATTGCTGTATCGGCGACTGCTTCGAACGGGAAATGGTAGTCCTGGACGGCCCCGATATCTGGCAAATTGCAATGCTGGATCATTTCGTTCGCCTGGCACTTGAAACCGCATCAGCCCCTTTTCTTATTGGTGAAACCGTGCCCGAGGACTGCGGAGAAGAGAAGGGCTGGCATGGCCAGAGACGTGCTGTTCCCCCGGTGATCCGCGCCCGATACGCCGTCGCGAATCCATCTGTGCCGGCGGCCCGGGAGTTGGCCGTCTTTCTCCCGAGTCTGCTGTGGTGCACGGCCATATTCCACTCGCGATATCGAACCGGAAATTCGCTGTTCTACGCTCCCCACCTCCGGCTGTTCTTCAATATCTTTTTCAGCCATGCCATCGCGCATCATTATTGTGATAACAAAATCTTTCTCGGCCATGCAACCGCGCGCCCCGACCGTGATAACAAGCTCAATACGAACGTCGATCACGTAAAGCCCGATGTAGCGGAGACCTATAACGACTTCGTTGCCTACTGTCGCCAGACCATGCAGGCCGACAGGCCACTGCGGCGCGAACTTCACAACTGGGGCTGGGGCAGTCGCCAGAACGTGGCGAAACTGGGTGCCTACCTCGATGACCTGTTTGAGCGGCACGGTAGCCTGACGGTACTGCATCTGCGGTTGTCTCACCGCAAGGCGGATGGCGGTTCACTTGTACCGACGCAGGAACAGCAGCATCGTGATCTCACACTGCTTCGCAAAGCCCGTACGCTTTTTTTCGACCGCATGAGGCGGAAGCCTGCACTGTTCACTGCCGCGCCCGGGTACGTCTGGGCGATCATGCCATTGATCAACGGCAATTATGAGTTACACCTCACCCTCCTGTTTAACAGCGCTGCTCTGCGGAAGGTGCTCGACGACAAAAGGGTGGAAGCGGAGCGGGCCGGCGTGGCCTGTCCGGATCACGCAGACCTGGTCGGCGCTTACTGGGTCACGACGGGCACCGGCGGGCAGGGAAGCTACAGTCGCGGCGACCAGCACAACTGGCTATATGACCCGGCCGTATGGGTACATGGAGAAGTACGCGCCGACGACGGTTCGCGGCCCGCATCCCTTAAGGAAGCGCTCGGCTACCTCGCCCTGCGACGCTCGCTGGTGCGTCTGGAAAATGAACCCCCTGGGGAGTATTTCGGCCTGCCCGAGCGCAAACCGCGACGCTCACGCCGATCTCGAGGCTCTGGCGTTCGCGGCACTGTAGAACCCGGAGAGACTTCGGTCAAGGGCACGAAAAGCAGTATCCAAAACGCCTAACCCATTGATTGTTCTACACCCCTGATTTGCAGCCTAGGGGGGTGATACCGCCCTGCGACCCGCCTGTCTGCCCGTATCCGGGGCGGTGGAGCGGTGGATCTCCGGGGTACTTCTTGCAGAAAGATCACAGAAAACGTGCAGGTTTCGGAGAAAAGTTTTTTTAAATTTTACAGAAATTTTTCGAAAACTGCTTGCTGGACAGGCTCGGGAAACTGCTGGGCGGAACAACGATCAGCATTCATTCCTCCCCGGCGCGATGTCGGATGAGGATCTTTCCCATTGCCCTCGTACTTCTGCCAGAAGTTCAATGCTACCGATCTTACGACTCGTTCACGGCGTTCTACTGCCTGAAAGAAGTAACCAGTTAATTTTTATGCGTGGATATATGTGTATGCGGGGATGGAAAGAGAAAATGTAGGCTACTCCCCGTGGTTACTGGATGAATCGATGTGTTGATCTTGTCTAATTGGTTGTTTTATTTACGCTTCCTTATGGAATACGAAATAATAGACAAGAGGAGTTAATTATAGAAGATACAAAGAAGATAAAAAGAAAGATTGAACGTCAACCATCGCCGCCATACAGACGACGATACATCACGTGTCATCACACCATGTACCAAAGTAAAGAAGACCGGGAAGCACTAGAGGTCATCGCTTGTCTTGACGAACGCTTGAGCCTTGAGGAGATTGATGTTGGTGGTAAAAGGAAGAAAATAATTCGTAAGGGTTATTATGGCTATCTCTTCGGTATCGAGAGGTTCGTGAAGGACATCGAGGCTCGTTGGAAGGGTGCGTTCGTTGAGCAAACCACACGGTATTCAAAAATCAAAAAAATCCGTGAGCTATACCTCGGAAAAACATATTACCGTTTCGTGAACATATGGCTTGAACGGTATTCCGACCTCTATCGCTACTCGGCACGTGTCGAAGTCTTCTACGATGCCTGCAAGAAACTGAGGCTGCTCAGTCCTGATCCGTTCTATCTCGCAGAGCCGGGTGACATCTGCGGCGCAGATGGCATGCGTTACATGGACTTATTCAATGCATTGATTGATGAAGTCCATGAGCGTTGCCAGTCGCGTGAGTTCAAGGAACGTGAACGGTTAAGGCTGGAGAACGCTGACAGAAACGCGACTAAGGTACTGACGTTTGGAGATGCGATGTTCGAGGCGAAGAGCCGCTGGCTGGTTCTTGACCTGACGTTGAGCTACCAGGCGAAATTTCGGAGATGGATTACGGTAGAACAAGTTCAGCGCCATCGTAAGCGCTTCTTTGTAGCACGACGCTTCAACGAACTGATGTCGGGGATCAGGAGCTACGTGTGGGGAATGGAGCAGGATGAAAAAGGAGGACTGCATCTGCACGTGATCCTGTTCTATTCGTCAGAGAGCAATCATGACGAGTTCATCGCACAGCAGATCTGTGAATATTGGGACAGCGTGGTGACCGAAGGCAAGGGCGAGGCCTGGAACAGCAATCGTGCCTGGCTCAAGAGGCGATATAGGATGCATGGTCATGGTGTCGGCATAGGGCAGATCGACCGGACCGATACGGAAAAGCGCGAGGCGTTACGCAAGAACCTGCTCTATCTCGCGAAGGCCGAACAATATCTGCTGAGCCGGAGTACCGAACGCATCCGCACATTCGACATGGGACGGGTGCCGAGGAAGGTGAAGGCAGGGCGACCGCGCAATCAAGGCATGCTTGCCACGTAGCTTCCCGGCGAACGATGATTCCGGTGGCATCCAAATCGACCTGTCTCGCTAGATGCGTGTGAAGGGAGCATGCTCAGGAAGGGACGTACGGATACCGAGTTTGCTCGTAATGCGCATGATGCGTCGCATAAATTTTTGCGTTGTGCGTCCGCAGACCTCTGGCGCATATCAACCCCGAAGCTGCCGGTCGGGCAACGAAGTGGTCTATGACCGATCGCCAGGATTGAACGGCCGGCCGACGACCGACCGTGCGATGACGCATAATCTTTACCCTCGTTCCCTTCCTTGTGGAGAAGGATGATGCACGCACTGGTGCTGACGGGCGGTTGCTTCTGCGGAAACGTTCGCTACGAGATTACCGGTCGCCCATTTAACTCGACCATTTGCCACTGCAACGACTGCCGAAAAGCGGCTGCGGCGCCGCTTGTGGCGTGCTTCTCCGTGAAGATGCAAGAATTCCGGCTTACACATGGCAGGCCCAAAAGCTTTGCGTCAAGCGCTTGGGGTACGCGAAGCTTCTGCCCGGAATGCGGCACGCAGCTCACTTTTGTCCACTCCGAATTGCCAGACGAGATCGACGTGACTACCTGCAGCCTTGACGATCCAGAGTCCGTGCCGCCGACGGACCATGTGCGCACTGCGCGAATGTTGTCGTGGATTCATCTGGCCGACGATCTACCGAGACATTTGGGAAAACGCGCACCAGTCTAGGTTTTCTGGGCCGTGATCCGTGTGGCCGCTGCTCAACTCGGAGCTGCGGTACACAAGGTTAGCTGAGGAGGCGCGCAAAAGTCCGCTCCTGGCCCGTCCCGGTCCGACGACGAACTTCCGCAGCCGACCCTGAGCAGCCCGTCACTTTTCTCTACAGCGGACGTCCGCACATCCCAATTAAGGGCTCATATCAACGGTCTGTTTTGCCAAGCCCCATCGATCTGTTGACTCGGACTAGTACTTCCATCAACTGACACGCGCGCTCGCACGCACCGAGCGGCGCCAAAGTTCTAAAGGCCGTGCGGGTCGGCTAAGCCTATCAAGGTAGCGCTCATTGTCTGATACAACTCACGGCTGCCAGTCGCCTTCGCCAAATGCGCACCACGAAGCCCGTCAGCACTGCCGCAGTCGAAGATGGGTTTTCTAGCTTCCTGAGAATAGGGCACCAAGCTATGAAGGTTTGGAATGCCGCCGAGATCGAAGCCATCGTCCTCCCAAGCCATCACCTGATTCAACGGAGTCAACAAATCAACGATGTTCGTTTCAATCGACTCGGCGACTCTACGCCCGAAGATTTGCCAGCCTTTGGTCATACCATCGTCGTTGTTACGAGTGTTGTGCTGTTGGCGTACGTATCCTAAGAATTTCGGTGCTCCGTGTGGCATCTCGACGCCGCTATCTACGCCTGCCGCGCGGATCTGCTCCCATTCTCTGCGCCAACTCACCAGTTTCCGTCCCAAGTTTTGCGTGCCGCGGATAGAAAAAAGGTCAGGAGAAACCGGGACCATGAAGTAGTCACACGAGGTCAACACAGTGCGATTGAGCGGGCCTAAGTTGGGTCCGAGGTCGACGAAGGTAATATCAGCGCCGACTTTTTCCGCAGCGGATTTAATGTATCTGAAGATACCGGTCTGCTTTCGAAGGTCAGCAATCGCGCCACCCTTTGCTCTATTCCATGTATCCCCCAGCGTATCCTCGAAATCGCTCAACGCGGGATCCCCAGGTACGAGATACAAGTTGGGGTAGGCATCGCTAACCTGCGTCGGCTTGCGGTCTCGGATGTCGCCCATACTTTCGTGCAAAGGCTGTATGTTCAAAAACAGGCTGTTGCCACGTTCAGCCAACCATGCTCGCTCGACCGCTGCATCGGGCAAACAGTAGGCTGTTAGGTTGCATTGAGGGTCCGCGTCGACTAGCAGGATGGTTTTGCCTTTGCTCGCGATATCGTGTGCGACGTGATAGAGATAGGTCGTCTTGCCGACCCCGCCTTTGTTGTTGAAAACACCAATAATCATTTATATACCCCGATTATTTATATAACCCCAAGCGACGCAGACAAGGCATAGCCAAGGTTTCGTACGTGGAACGGGCAAAAATCGATCGCCGCACCACCACTCCCCTTCATTGTCAACAGTCTAGCCGGATGTGTCGAACGTCTCAAATCGGCTGCACTACGACGCTGCCATCTCGCTGATACTCGACCAGCGCGGCCAGCAGGCGGTTGGGCACTACGTACCGGATGGCGCTGGCGGCGGGATCGGCTCAGCAGGCAAACCTCTGCATCATTTTAGTCTTCCCGAAGACCAAGGTAATTGGACCATGACCGGCCAAGCCAACACCGCTCAACCTGTCTCCGGTGTCAGGATGCCTCCTGCTCGAAGGCGTTGTCCTCTTCCAGTTCCTCGACGTCGTCGGCGCCCTCGTCGGCGGTGCCTATGAAGAAGTGGTGGTCTGGTTCCGCCGAAAAGTAGGTGCGAAGCTCGTCGCGCGCCCTGGCAAGCTTCTGGTAGTAGTCGCGAAACGGCTGGGAGATTTCCTTGGCATGCTCAGCGTCGCGCGGAATCGGAATGCGAATGTCCAGATATCGATCCCCGACGTCTTCGCGGTTTGTCTGCATGAAGACGACCCGGCGCCACTGATCTCGAACGATGTTCAGCGTGAGGGCCCACATCAGATAGAAGGGGTCGAAGTTTGCCTTTTTGCCGGGGCGCACAACGATGATTTCTTTCGTCGTAACCACTTGTTCTTGGCCAGGCATCAGCATACAGAAGTCGCCAATGTTCTTAGATGTCCGCTCCGGGCATACAAGATCCCAAGCATTGAGGCCCGAAGATTTGCCTCGCCAAAACTTCTCGGCAACGGCGTGCGGCACACGGTTCGTCGGGTTGATGTTGACGAGTCCCGCGCGTAAGTCGCTGACCTTAATGTAGGGTACCGTGCCGACACGCACGCTCTGGGTTGGAGAGCCGTGGCCGTTTCGGATCGTAAGCAAGCCGACCTCGACCATCTCGCCGATCGTCATCGATGTGAAGGCTCTAAATTTCTCGGACTTCATCGTCACGTCGAAGGCCTCATCGAAGCGCCTGTCGTAGTACACAGGAACAGCACTCCGCATCGTGACCTCTTCGGCTTTGACGAAGCGAAGCGTCGCCGTCACGTTACCTGCTCGAAGTGCCTCCATGTCGATCTTCAACTGATCGTCAATTGCATCGACGAGCCCACCGGTGTCGGGATCCGGCACCTGAACACGCTGGCCAGTTGTGCGGTCTACGAGTGGGAGCAGCCGACCACCCTTCGTCAGGCCACAGGTCGGTGCCGTCGACACCATAATCTCGTCGTCTCGGAACCATGATGGCTTACGAATCATGCTACCTCCTCTTCACCCGTCGCTTGCTCCAGTTCAGGCTCGCCGACTTTTTCAAAGATATAAAAGTTGGTTTTGGCGCGACAGAACTCCTCGAAGGCTTCCATCGCAATGTTCATCATGCCGCGAAGTTTTAGACGGCCCTCCAGCCAACTTGGGAGCCAGCGGTAGCTGAACGAGAAGAAGTAAGTCTCGGGCAACACGATGCCGACGCGGCCGCCCACTCGCAGCAGTCGGTAGGCATGCTCAAGAAAGATCAGGCCGATCTCTAGCTCGGCGTACTCGACCTTCCTCCCAGTTGCAGCCGCTTTTGCGATTGTGTACTTGCCTGCCCGCGCGTCGGCCGCCGAAACCTTCAAGTTCTCGCCGAAGGGCGGGTTGGTCACTACCACGGTGAACTTGCGAGCGACGCCGTCTGAAGTGCGTGTACTGCCTAATTCCTGCTTGAGGCTCGGGGAACTGCTCGCCCAATTGTGGACTCGGACCGAGTCTCCCTGCAAAACATGCGTCGAGCCGTCTCGGAAAGCAATCATGAGCGCTTTCGTTAGCTTCACCCCGATACTGTCCATGTCGACGCCGTAGAGGCGTTCGTTGGCGTATTTGACGATGTAGTGCGACTGGGCCTCATCGGGAAACTCGTTCTCCTTGACTTGGCGGAGAGCCTCGTGGAGAAAGCCTCCAGTGCCGCACGCCGGATCGATGACGGTGTCCTCGGACGTGATCTCCAGTGCCATGACACAAGGGCGGATGACGCGTTGCGGCGTAAGAAACTGACCCTCGCCGGACTTCAGCGCGCTCGCACGGAAGACTTGGAAGGCCTTTGAAAGCACCTCCATGTCGTCACCGAGGATTCGGAATGGCGACAGCTCGGCGACGACACGGTAAAGCGTTGCGTCCGTGAGTTGGATCTCGTCGCGATCATCCTGGTTGAAGACTCGGTTCTGCTGGCTCGCGAAGTAGTCCTTGAACTGCCTTCGGATCGCGTCAGCTGTCTTCTTGACCCGAGAATGTTCGTCTCCGTAGACGCGGAAGCGAACCGGCTCATCCGCATGGACTGGCAGAGAGAAATAGGAGTCGTTGTCGAGTTTTACGAGCATGACGTGCAGCAACTCGCGGAGTTGGTCTTCACGACGCGTTGCTCGGGAGTCTTGTACTACGACGGTCGCAACTAGGCGCTTTAGCGCAGCGCTGAGCTCCACTTCCGTCGGAAGCCGCAACGTATTCCAAGTAAGCGGAGCCAGCGGCGGGCGCGTCAAATCGTCGTCCGGCTGCGGAAGTGGTGCCCCTTCGACCTGCAGCCACTCGTTGGTGTGCTGCTTGTAGATGGCGAGGCTAGCGCTGCCGTTTGTCCAGTAACCAAGCTTGGCCATCGGCTCCATCGAGAGGTAGCGCATCAGCTGCTCGCGTCCAGCTTTGATGTCCGGCGCTTTGAACTCGAAGATGACCTGCAACGCGTAAGACTGGTGACTGTCGTCGGCGAATGCCACAAGGTCCGCTGTCCCTGCGACCGCGTACTTCTGGCCGCGTTCGCGCTTAGACAGGTCATGGGGAGTGGCAGGGATGGGCCACTCGGGCTTCCATTGTAGTCGGTCGACGGACCAGCCCGATGCTTCGAGCTTGGCGATCACCTTCTGTCGTACGGTCTCTTCGGGCTTCATGGAATTCGATAAAAGCTGGGGCGCCCGAATATTAGCAAGCCAGACCGCCATTTGCAAAAGTGAGCTACTCATTTTTATTTCTCCCCGTCTCCCCCGTCTCCCCCGTCTCCCCCGTCTCCCTCGTCTCCCTCGTCTCCCTCGTCTCCCTCGTCTAGCTCGTCTAGCTCGTCTAGCTCGACCAGTTCGCGGGTGGCCGCTCTCTGACTCGGCAATGACGTTCGAAGTCGAAGCGCGCCTTTCGATGAACGATGCATGCTGGCCGGCTACTGCCCGATGCGGCCGGCGCTAGCCGGCCGAGATGGAATGGACACCGTCCTCCCTTCGGGGACGCAGGGTCCGGCAGGAAAGCGGAGGCCCTCCAGAACCGAACGGCATCAATGTGCCAGAGTGGAGTTTCGACACGTCCACTTGAGGAACGGAGGGCCCAAATGAATGCTACGACATACGGACTGGATATTGCAAAGCACGTGTTCCAGATGTACTGGGTCGACGTTCAAACCGGCGAGATGGCGAACCGACGCTTCCGACGCGACGAACTGATCAGCTTTTTGGTGAGGCAACCGGCTGGTCGTGTGGCGCTCGAAGCATGTGGCAGTGCACACTGGTGGGCCCGCAAGATCAAGGCGATCGGACATGAAGTGGTGCTGTTACACCCGAAGTTCATCCGGCCATTCGTTCAGACAAACAAGACGGATGCAGCTGACGCCCGTGCAATCTGGACAGCCGTTCAGCAGCCAGGGATGCGAACCGTAGCGACAAAGACGGAAGAGCAGCAGGCGATGCTTTGCCTTCACCGGATGCGCTCGTTGCTTATCAAGTTTCGCACCATGCAGGTGAACCAGCTGCGAGGATTGCTTTACGAGTTTGGCGCGTCCTTCCGGGTCGGGCGTGCGGCTGGACTGGCCGAGATTCGCGCACGCATGGCAGAGCTCGAGGATTCCCTGCCGGGAATTATGCTCAACAGCCTGCAGGACCAGTTGAAGCGTATCGATGGGATCGAACAAGACATCGATCAACTGGAGAAGCAGATAAGCGGTTGGCACAAGCAGGAAGCCGCGTGTCAGGCAATCGCGGCCGTGCCGGGGATTGGCAGGCTCACCGCGACCGCGTTGATCGCCACGATGGGGGATGCAAAAACGTTCAAATCTGGCTGTGAGTTTGCGTCCTTTCTCGGGCTGGTGCCAAGGCAAAGTGGTACCGGTGGCAAGGTGTGGCTGGGAGGAATATCGAAGCGCGGTGATCCGTATCTGCGCACGTTGCTTATCCACGGTGCGCGCTCGGTGATGTACCACTCGAAAGTACCGACTGCATGGCAAAAAGCGATTCAGGAGCGACGACCAGCGAACGTCGCAGCAATCGCCATCGCCAACAAGATGGCGCGAACGGCGTGGGCCATCCTGGCTCACGGCAGCTCATACGAGAAGCATCACATTAGCGTAAAACCTGCCTAGCAGACAGGCAGTCGAATAGCAGTACCGATAGGTTGCTGAGGTTGATTTACATGTGATGGCGAAACAGGTCGGACCGCAGGAACGCAAACCTGAACACAGCCTTGCACTACACGTGCGCGACCGAGATGAGGACGTTCCTGGCGAATTCCATCAGGGCCAGCAGGCTTCGGCTTGCACCACAGGCCGGATATAAGACTGCAGCCAGTACCACGTTTTAAGATCACATCGAGATCAGCTTGGCAAACCGGGCGGTGTCCATATAAGGCTGTGTGAAAACTCGAAACTAGTCGGTTTTCGGATGTCGCTTTATCCCTCCTCAACCACTTCGAAGCCCATACGCGGCGATCTGACGAGCCGAGTTCGTCGGCTGGCGTGTTCAGCGCGAGTTTTCGCACAGGCTCGGCCAAAAGCGGTCTATCGTGATTGAGGGCTAAGGGTTTCAAAGAGGTGGGCATCGCGGCGGCGCCGATCGCTGGGCCTAAGGCCAAGGCCAGTTCGCAGTAGGGATCGGGTCCGTCATCGCCACAACGCCGGTCATCCCGAGCACAACTCAGACGCCATGATCCAGCCTCCATGCCCGACGTCAGTTTCACGTGGCGGCCATGCGCCCGGCTGAAGACAGTCGGCATATCCACTGATCGTGGACGTTGAACGACGGGTCTCGGGCATCGACGTCGACCATGAGACGGACGTACGGCTGGCGCTGCAAAGCAGACATTGCTCAACGAAACTTGAACGGCTGCAATGGGTTGATCGGCACCGGAGGTCTGCCAAGGCGAGAGCGTGGATTCACGTATCGCGGGCATCAGTTGCAGTCCGAATGCCGGAATTCTTGCCGTTGTCGGGCAGACTGCTCGTGTGGTGTCGACCGCTGGGTCGACCTAGCTCTTAGAACGAAGTAACAAAAAAAGAAGGCTTCGCGATATCGCGAAGCCCACGGTGGACTCGGACGGTAGTTCCTGTTTCCCGATCGGAACGTCCGCTCGCCTGACGTTATTGAGCGAGCTGCCAGCCGTTGTCTGTCTTTATCATGTGGATTTCGACCGAACTGGCTTCCAGTTGGGTGTCGTTGAGCAGATCGTCTGGACTAGTCTGGTTGGTGAAGACTTTTGCAAAGAGCTGATGTGGCGTGTTCGGGCAGTCGTTTCGCATGATAGAGAAAATCTTTTGACTGCCGGCCATATAGGCGCGGAGGATGGGCGTCTTCTGCGTAGCATACATCTGGGCACGATTGAAACGTGTCTGATTTTCCGCGCTGAGCGAATAGAGGAAATCGTTGTTGTCCTGTCCCGGATGGGCCGCGGTCCATGCGCTGCGCGTTTGCTCCCAGTTAGTCTCGTCCGTCTGGGCCTGCGCCACCTGCTGTTTGGCATCGTCCATTGACTGCCGGTAGTCGTGCTCGATATAGGACCTGAGATCGTCGGATGGCTTGACGGTGATCGCGTAGCTGACGTTCACGATGTAGCTCCCGTCCTGCTGGGCGATGCCGTTGTTTCGCTTGAAGTCGTTGACTTCGACATACTGGCAATCGCCCAGCATGGTGGCAACGGCAGCTTTGGCCTCGGATTCGCTCGGTTTATCG
>Ga0164242_10004273_pt1 | contig 16069 bp, 11 predicted proteins | sample OricomgcompostMG_FD_108783 | JGI IMG/M metagenome (GOLD analysis project Ga0164242, IMG submission 108783) | Miracle-Growth compost microbial communities from Emeryville, California, USA - Original compost - Miracle growth compost (MG) ... | reverse complement strand
TCCAACATCGAGTCGTTTGCGACCGCTACATCGATCTTGCCGTCCTTATTAAAGTCGGCGATGGCGACTCCCAGCCCTTTGCCTGGAGCACCCATGCCGATCTTCTGCGCGACCTCTGTGAAATGCCCATTGCCGTCGTTGTGGTAGACGAGAGGGGAGATTGCGGGAAACGTATCGGGATGGCAATACGCGCGATATCCTTCGCGGTGCTCTCCGCACCAGATATCGTTGAAATCCCACTTCATGTAGCGCAACACGATCAGGTCGAGCAGGCCATCGTTGTCCAGATCGACCCAGGCCGCGCTGGTCGACCATCCGCTGCCGCCTGTGCCAGATTTTGCCGTTACGTCGGTGAAGGTTCCGTCGCCGTTATTGTGGTACAGGTGGTTTCCACCATACCCGGTTACGTACAGGTCTTCGTACCCATCGTTGTCGTAGTCGCCAACGGCAGCGCCCATATCGTAGCCGACGCCCTGAAGACCGGCGCGCCCGGTGACATCCTCAAACGTCCCGTCTTTTTTCTGATGATAGAGCCGGTTCCAGTCTTTCTCGCTCTTCTTCTGCGGGATGGTTCCTAAAGGCGTCGGATCGGACAAAGGCGCGCCGTTCGCGAAGAAGATGTCCAGCAGTCCGTCATTATCGTAGTCAAAGACAGCAACACCGGAACCCATCGTCTCAATCAGATATTTCTTGGAGGTGTGCGAGGCCACGCCTGTAAATTTGATCCCGCTGGCGTCTGTGGTATCGACAAAATCTCCCGGCACAAGGGATGCCGGCGAAGAGGCCGCCGCCGGACCGGCGATTGCAGCTTTCTGGGAGAGCGAACTTGCCGGCGCCGCGATGACAAGAATGGCAAAGATACAGAACCACCGGAAATTGACCGCATTGGTTCTCACCGCGCCGCTTCCACCTTCCCTTTCGCCTAAAGGCCCATAGCCTCATTCGAGCCCACACGTTTCTCTGCCGGTGACTCCGATGACGCGAACCTGCCTGACAATAAAGATACATGCTTCCGGTTTTCCCTCTCGAATCCAAAGAGGAAATGGAAAAGACGCTCCATGAAAGGAGCGTCTTCGGTCTTCTTCCGATGCTTACGGCAGGGCTAAAAGATGAACCTTGAGGTCAGCACAAGCTGATGGTCATAGGTGTGGAAATGAGAAGTGGCAATCTGCATTCCGGCACCGACTGCAAGTCCGGTGCGGCTTCGCTCATCTTTGGGGCGGAACTTGAACCTGCTGGTCGTAAGTCCGGGGGTGATGAAGTTCTGCGATTTTCCGTCGTTCTTGCCGCCGTAGAAGTAGGTGGCGTTCGCCTCAACCTCGGGCCAGAGATATTTGCCCAGATGATATTGCGCGGTCGTGTTCCATGCGATCGAGCGGCCAAGCTTCACGGTGTCTCCGGTGGGCAGGGTCCCCCCCAACGATGAGATCACGTCGAACTTGCCGAATCCCTTGCCGGCAAGAAGAGTAGGCGAGATCGAAGCGTCCGTGCTGCCGTTTGAATGATCGCCGGTTGGAATAGAAGCAGACACCTGCATACTGAGAGCGTAGTTCCCATGCTTCTGATTCGCAGAGAGGATGCGATATTTGTACAGAAATGCTGTATCGCCGAAGCCGTCCACCGTCTTTGAGTTGTGCTGTAGATAGGGAGGATTGTAGACGTCGAATTCGCTGTTGAATCCCGGAATCAGGTTGAGCCCTCTTCCGGCTCCATAGTTCCAGGTCGAAGTGCCTGTCGGTGTAATCTGGCGCATGGCATCGAAGCGAAAGACCTGGATCAGCATAGGGTAGGGCGCAAACAGCGGCACGGACCAGGAGGGCTGCGTTGACTGCGTTTTGGTCGTGCGAGCTTCCCACTTCTGGAAGAAATTGTCCTGCGCACACAAAGAGCCTGCCGATGCCAGAAGGCAAATGAAAATTCCAATTTTTTTGATCATATGATGTGCAGGATTACGGATGCGGCATCTGGAGTCAACCTCCAAATAGCTGATATAAATATCATCTATTCGATGGATAACTTAAAATGCGCATCTGCATGGAGTTCGAGAGACTGCGACAAAGCTATCTTGCAAGCTGACACTTCGCGCCCATGGCCCTAATTAAAGTCATCAGCTTATTTTTGCGTTGATAACCCATCGCATACTAAACTTCATAGAAGGAAGAGTGGCCGAGTGGTTGATGGCTCCAGTCTTGAAAACTGGCGTACCTGAAAGGGTATCGGGGGTTCGAATCCCTCCTCTTCCGCCACTTCACTTCGATATCTCATAGCAGAAATAGCAACCCAATAAAAGTCAGGCCGCTCCTGAGCCTCCGGCTGCTATTTGCTGCTTCGAAGCGGCTCTATCACCGACGACATATCTTTGTCGGCAAATCCTCTCCTCGAAGCTTCTTCAAAGAGAGACCGCGCCGTCTCGGACGTTTTGAGATGCACATGGCTGCGTGCCGCTTCTTTTTCCGCATACAGCAGATCTTTCTCCATGAGCTTCAGCAAAAAGTTAACGGAGTAATCCCGTGCCGCCATGCGTGCCGAAATCGCGCCGAGCAGCGGGCTGCCCGGAGCGCCCGCTTTGAGCACTGCCAGCGCTTTTTCCACGTCCAGCCCGCTGCGCTCAATCCATACCAATCCCTCGGCCAGTGATGCGATCTGCACGCCGCAGAGAAAATTATTGATCAACTTCATCCGGGCTCCGCTTCCGACCGGCCCCAGGTGAACGATCTCTTTACTCATCGCCTTCAGCACCGGGGTCGCAGCTTCTACCGTTGCATCGTCGCCGCCAACGAGAAATAAAAGTTGACCGCTCGCCGCCTGCACCCTGCTTCCTGTTACAGGTGCATCGAGCAACTTCACTCCTTTGCGTGCGGCGGCATCTGCAAGCTCCGCGATCCATGCCGGGCTGACGGTACTGGATTCAATCAGGATGGTGCCTTCTTTTACCGCGGCAAGTGCTCCGCTTTGCCCCATCCATACCTCGCGAGAGGCTGCATCATCTGCGAGCATACTGATGACAATCGCAGCATCCCGAGCGGCCTCGGCCGGCGTCGATGCAAAGCGTGCGCCATCATGGATCAAGCCCTGGGCTTTGTCCGGAGTCCGATTATAGACGGCAAGCGAAAATCCTGCCTTCAACAGATTTGCCGCCATGCCGGCGCCCATTGTGCCCAAGCCCAGTATCGCTACGTTCTTGCTCATAGAAACTCCTCTTCGACTCCGTGGCTATGCAATCGAATGTACCGTTACCAGCTTCTTTTTCTCTGCTTTCTCTACACGAACGGGATTGCGCAGCGACCTTCCGAAGCCATCATAACGAACCTCCATCCAGTCTCCGTCTTCGAGGGCAATGCCGTCACCGAAGCTGAGGGAGTGCGCTCCGAAAAAGTGGACGTGAACATCTCCCGGCTGGCGATGGCCTTCAAACTTGAAGTGATGGTGCTCCAGATTGGCGAGGCTGTGGCACATGTTCTCTTCGCCGGTAGCGATCTCCTTCGACCAGATCGTCTTTGCGGCACGCTCAATGCGGACCCGGCCGGCGACCGATTGAAAGCTGCCGCCTATCACCAGCTCCGGCCCCAGGCTGCAATCTCGCAGCTTCGAGCCTGCCAGGTTCAGATAGTTCCGCTTTTCGAAGCGATGGTCGGAGAACTCGTTGCCCGCCGCGAATCCAATGCGATAGGGCTCGCCGTCCTCTCCCACCATGTAGATCCCGGCTATTTCTGCCTCTTCCCCGCCATCCTCTGCATGAGCGGGTATGGTGAGAGGCTCGAATGGCGCTTTCAAGATTGATCCATGGCCTTTGTAAAACCACTCCGGCGCAATTCCTATCTCGCCAGTCGAAGGACGGCCCCCCTCAACTCCCCACTGAAACATTCTCATGCTGTCCGTCATTCCCTCGGCAGCCTTTGCGGCATCGGCAATGTGCATTGCCTGCCGCTCCTTCGCACTTCCGAGATGCGTCAGGCCGGTACCGGAGATCAACAGACGCGACGGAGAGCCGGGCACATCGATAGGCGGTAGAAGATGCCACTCCGACTTGCCGTCATAGATAGAGTCGTACGGCAACACTTCTCCGTGCGCAAGAGCAAGCGCGCGCTCGCTGAACTTGTCTCCACGAAGCAGACATTGCTGCACTAATTCATAAACGCTTTGTACGCCCGTCAGGCAACGCAGGTTTGGCTCCTCCACCAGCGCGACGCGACGTGAAGTCTCGTTGCCGATCTGAACAAGATGCATCATGTTTTACCTTCCTACTCGATAATCCTGAAACGCTTCAATGATTCTTCATTGACGGTCAGTCCCAGACCTGGGACTTCTTCATCGAGGTCGATATAACCATCGATTGGAGTCGGCTCGCCGTCGAAGATATACCAGAAGAGTTCGTTGCCCACTTCAACATCGACCTGAGGAAAGAACTCAGCCATCGGCGAATTCAGGCTGGCCATCACGACGTGATAGTTGTGCATCTGCCCTGCGTGCGGAACCACCGGGACTTGAAATGACTCCGCGAGTGCCGAGATTTTGCGAGCCTGGCTGATGCCCCCTACGCGGTTGGTGTCGAACTGAATATAGTCGAGGGCATTGGCTTCGAGCAGCTCACGAAAGCCGAAGACCGTAAACTCGTGCTCTCCGCCGGCGATAGGGATTTGGCCGCGAGCCTTGAGCTCTTTGTAGCCTCGCGTATCGTCCGGAATAACGGGCTCTTCCAGCCACCGGAGGTGAAACGGCTCCAGCAGCGGCAACATGCGCTTCGCATAATCGAGCGTCCAGCCCATATAGGCGTCCGCCATCAGGTCGATGCCATCGCCGATGACCTCGCGCACTGTGCGCAGCAGCTCAATGTTGCGTTGCATCCCAGCGGCGCCGTCCACCGGCCCCCATCCGAAACGCAGCTTCATCGCTTTGTATCCCTGGTCTTTGTAACGTTGCGCCTCAACGCGCAGCTCGTCGAGCGGCATACTGTAGAGGCGGCTTGCATAGACCGGAATTTTCTTCTTCGTGCGTCCCCCAAGCAGCCGGTACACAGGCTGCTTCGCCGACTTGCCCATCAGGTCCCACAAGGCGATATCAACCGCGCTGATGGCCGCCATCCCAATTCCCTTACGCCCAAATGCCATGGTCCGGCGATACATCTGCTGCCAGAGATACTCGACGTCCCACGGGTCTGCCCCTATCAAGAGCGGCCTGAGATAGCTATCGATGCAGGATTTAGTGACGAGAGGAGACAACGCGGCATTGCCCAGGCCGACGAGCCCCGCGTCGGTAAAGATCTCCACGAGCACCCAGCCATGGAATGCAAAATTTCCCATAGAGGCTTCACGGAACATGACCAGGTCCATTGGATTGGTGCAGAAATGAGGAGGAAGCGGAATAGTCTTGCCTTCCCATTGAACGACTCGTGTGCGTACCTCTGTAATCTTCATGACTGATTCCCTGTGGTCCCTCGTAATGAGCTGTGTCCTGTTAACAAGTCTGGAGCCCGGAGCGGCTGTACCTTGCCTTCCCAGAGCAAAATCGCAAAAAAGCCGATAAGGTGAAACGTTCCGACGATATAAAAGAGCGTGTCATATCCAAATCCACGGCCTAAGAGAAAACCGGCGATGACGCCAAAGACTGCTCCTCCGATGGCGCCGCCGAATCCGACGAGGCCGGAGACAGTTCCCACCGCGGACAGCGGAAAGATATCCGCAGGCAGCGTCATAATGAGTCCCGACCACGATTGCTGACAGAAAAACGCAATGCTGAACAGCAGCAGCGCCCAGCCCACGGGAACGTGCGGCACAAACATGACGACCGGCATGAAGAGCGCGCTGGCTCCCAAGACAAACTTTCGCGAGTAGTCGAGCGACCTGCCTTTGTTCAGAAGCACACTCGACAGCCAACCGCCCAGAAAGCTTCCGACCCCTGACGCCGCGTACGGAATCCACGCATAGTAGCTGACGTGCTTGATATCGAAGCCGCGCACGTCATAAAGATATTTGGGCAGCCAGAAGAGGTAGAAGTACCAGGCCGAATCGCTCATAAATTTGGCGAAGACCAGCACCTGCACCTTGCGCATTCCGAGTATCTCCAGAAACGAAAGCTGCTGGGCGACTAAGCGTGCATCGAGTGTGGCGATAGAGGCGTCGTTATTGCCCCGGTAGCGCGCCCACCACCATAGGACCCACATCAGCCCGATCGCTCCTGAGACGAAGAACACCATCCTCCATCCGCTTGTGAGCAGCACAACGCCAATCAACGGCGGAGCCAGCACCGAGCCGACCGCCGTTCCCGCGTTGATGATTCCCATGGCCGTCGAGCGCTGGTGCATGGGAATCCACTCCGCGACGACCCTGGTCGCTGCGGGAAACGCTCCTCCTTCTCCCATGCCCAGGAGGCACCGCGCCAACATCAGAACAGCAAAGCCTGTCGCCAGCCCGTGCAGCGCACATGCAATGGACCACCAGAGCATGATGAGCAGAAATCCGCGGCGCGTTCCCAGAAGATCCAGCATCCTGCCGCCTGCGGCATAGAGCAGAGCATACGGAATCAGAAACGCAAACTGTAGCCACGAAAACTGCTGGTCGCTGAGCGGGATCGTCCGCTGGATTGCGGATATGGCGACAGGCAGCGTCTGCCGGTCGAAATAGCTGATGGCAATCGCCGCTGTAACCATCGCGACGAAGTACCACTGCATCTCGATCCGCTTGTGCCTGCCGGCCTGATCTACCAGGGTCGCCACATCGTCACCATTTCAAATGCATCAGCGAAGTGGCCTGCCGCGGCAGTGACGTGCTGATCGTTACCTTGCCGTCTTTTACCTCCAGCCACTTTGGAGAAGTGAGAAGCTCCAATTGCCCCGCCTCCTTTAACTGCGAGTATTGCGCTTCGGTGGGCGTCTGCGGCGATCCCATTTCTTTCCAGACGTGGTAGGAGTTGCTGTGCGTCTGGTCGATTCGATAGTGCTCCAACAGCACTCTTTTCACATCGAGCGGGATTCCGGTGATCGTGACCTGCACTTCAGCGCCCGCTGCCGGCACATCCTCATCGTGGTAGTCCCATAGCATCACTGCCGCCTCGCGGCTGCCCTTGGTCGCGAAGGCATCCACGTCGTCAGCCTTTCTCACTCCCGAGCTGAGAATGTCGCTGAGAGGAACCTGGCCTGTGCTGCTGGTACGAACCCGTTCTCCCGACATAAGACCGGCCATGCGAAAGACATTGAGGATCGGCTTGTCGATTCCATTTGTAGACAGCGTGCGAAACCCTTCGAAGTAGTCCTTGCCCTCAAACTCGAACGCCCAGGAGAGCATGGCGATCAGGTCAACTTTGTACTGGTCGCGCAGATCGAAGAGCGATTTAATCGCCGTGGCCGTATATGCCGGATACAGCGGCCCATTCCGATACGCATTCGCAGGGTTGACCCTCATCGAACAGGCCGCGCAGCCCTCAGGATCAGCCTCGCTCAGAATGATAGGGAGATGGGCGTACTTCGGATAGCTCGCCACAATGCTGAATCCCTTAGCCGCCGCATTCAATTCATTTGCAAGCCCCATCTGCACATGGCCATCGACGACCGTCGGATGTCCCTTGGGATGAAAAGAGATGAAATCAAGCGGTATCGCCTTCCCGTTTGCTGCGCTCTTGTCATTCAGGCAATGCTTGAGAAAGTTATTCAAAAAGGCCGATGCCCTCTCTGAAGCCGGGCCGGTGCTCGCCGGGCCGCCCACCATGGCGTTCGGCAGGGCTTTACGAACCCCATCGACAGCGTAGTCGTATAACTTGAAATACTCCTCGGGCGTGCCATGCCAGTAGGAGATATCGGGCTCGTTCCATACCTCGAAGTACCAGGTGCTGACTTTATCCTTTCCATAGCGTTGCACCAGATGTTCGGTATATCGATGCACCAGCTCTCCCCACAACGCATAGTCTCTCGGAGGGTTGTTGGACGAACCGGCCATCGTATTTTTCGGATAGCGCACCTGATACTCATCGACTCCTGGAACTTTGGCGGCAAGATCTTTCGGCATGAAGCCCAGCTCCACCACAGGGCGGACTCCCGCTTTCATAAACTCATCGAAGGTCTTGTCGGTGATCGTAAAGTCGTATACCGGCTTTCCGTTTGCATCCACGCTGAATACATTGGAAGAGCTCCACTTCAACTCTGCGACCCCGTTGCCTGAAGTCAATAAGTGATGCGCGCGAATGTAAACGGGTTCCGGGCTGAGGTCGTGCAGCTCTCCCAGCAACTGCTTGCCGTACTTCATCGTCGTGTAGTTCGACTCGTCGTATCCGAACCAGCGATAGATGGGCGTATAGGCCCCTACAGGCTTTGCAAGGTCTACCTGGATCGATACCGGATTTGCTGGAGGTGTCTGCGCCGCAGCCTGGATTGCGGCGGCACAGAGCAAGGTGATGGCGAGCTTATGCATGGGTCGTTGGCCTCTTCGTTTTAGAAGTTGTACTTGAGCGCGAATTGAATATCACGCGAAGGAATGGAAGTAGAGGTGATCGTGCAGCATGAGGAAGCGTCAATCGTCGAGCTTGGAGCATTGAAGCTGGTCGTGTTCGGCAGGTTGAAGAACTCCGCGCGAAAAGAAAGAGTTGACTCTCGCGGCATCGCGAAGTCTTTGAAGATGGATGCGTCATACTGGCGGAAGGCATCGGACTGAAGCGTATTGGCCAGCACGTTTCCATAGGTATACTGCGGCGCCACGACATATTTCGTCTTGTCGAACCAGTTCGTCAGTGACCGATGAAAGGTAGGCGACCCTCCCGCCGGATTCAGATTGGGCCGCTGCGATCCCACGCCGGTATTCGCCCTGTCCGACGAGACGACCGGAGTGTATGGAGTTCCGCTACGCAGAACGATGATTGTCTGCACCTGCCACCCTCCTAAAGCGGCATCGGCCAATCTGCTGCTGTTCCCCATGTATCTTCGGCCTCTTCCGACCGGCAGCTCGTACGTTCCGCTGATCGCCAGGTTCTGAGGTGTATTGAACGGCGAATACGTCCTCTCATAGCCCAGGTTGCCGCCGAGCGCAGGCGACTGGTTCGATTGCATGAACTTCGACCAGGTGTAAGAGACCAGGCCGGTGAGTCCATTGCCCGCGCGATGCTCGATCTTTGTCTGCAACGATTGATACGTCGTCCCAAGGTCCTGCGACTGGTAGGTAATCGTACCCCAGGGCTGATAGGGGCGTCGTGCCTGTACTCCGCCGGGGCCGGGCGACGGATCGTTGAAGTCGTCCGTACTCTGTAGATGGACGCCGTGATTGCCTACATAGGCAATGTCGAACACCGTCTTGGGCGAAAGCTGTTGCTGTACCCCGAAGCTGTAATGCTGGTTCGAACCTACTTTCAGGTGAGTCAGCGTCGGCAGAAGCGATGGGTTCGCAGTTGCCGAACCAAGCTGCGAGCCGAGGAAGAAGTTCGCAGTCGTACGTGTCGGAACTACGTTCTGCGTCTGATTGACCGTCTCCGACAACAGGAACGGCAGAATATTGCGGTTCACGCGGCCTCCGGTTCCTTCAGGCTCGTAAAAGATGCCGAAGCCGCCGCGAACTACCGTGTCGTTACCGAGCGGACGCCATGCAAATCCGACTCGCGGGCCGAACTGGGTGCGGTCCGTATAGGTGATCGAATAAGGAAGTCCGGCCTGGCTGCTGGTTTGAATGTACTGACCAAAGAATTGATAGGCAGCAGGAGCAGCATATTGCGACGACAGATCCACCTGATCGGTATTGCTTTCAACGATAATCGGCCTCGACTGCGTCGGATCGAATGTGCCCAACTGTCCCTTATAGCCGTTCAGCCACGGCGAATACTCGTAGCGAAGGCCAATATTTACGGTCAGCCTGCCGTTGACCTGGATATCGTCCTGAGCAAAGTACTGGTGATACCAACGCTGTCCGCCGAAGTTGTTTCCTGGGTAAGCCCGCGCCACCGAAGCAGGATATCCCAGCAGAAAATCCGCAAAGGCATCGCCTCCGGTGGGATTCGCCGGAGTTGCCGTAGGGTTTTGCGTCTCAATCCCGGTGAAGTTGAAGATGCCGGCGTAGTTCGAGCTGTCATACCCAATCCACTGGTAATAACGCACCAGCACCCCAAACTTCAGGGAGTGTTTTCCTTTGAGAATCGTGAAGGTGTCCGTCGGCTCGAAGACCGTGCGGTCCTGAGATTTCGGGCGTTGATCGAAGGCCGATCCCTGCAAAGCGCTGTAGCCGCTGAACGAATAATCCGGAAACGATCCTCCCGTTCCCGGCCGAAGCAGTCCGCTGAAGCCTTCGATGCCGTTCAATCCGTTGAAATCAGGCCCTTGCAGGAATGCGTCGAGCCGTACATGGCTGGGAAGGTAATGGACGCGAAAATCCTGCACCTTATTGGCGCCGATATTTGTGATCAGCCCCACCGCAATGTCCTGTCCATTCGAGGTCAGAGATGCGGTCTTCAGCAATGGTGCGGCGTTCGGATCGACTTCACGGTTGTTGACATATACCCAACGCCCGAAGAACCGATTGGAAGCATTGATCTGATGGTCGATCCGTATCGTGAACTGGTCCCAGTCGATCGCCTGCGATGGAACGGCCTTAAAGCTCGTCGCTCCGCTGTTTGCATGTGGAATATAGGCCAGCACGGCGGCTGCCTGCGATGGGATTCGCGACGGGCAGATTACGTTCAGCACTCCATTGCAACTGATCTGCTGCCGCGTCGTGGTTGTGCCATTCGTGACGGTCGTCAGCGGATCATAGATCGGCTTCAACCCCGGCGCCGAGAAGTCTCCATTCCGTTGCGCATCGGTCGGCACAATGCTGTTGACCACCAGCCCCTGGCGAAGCCTCTGGGCCTCGTAATCGAGAAAGAAAAATGTTCGATCTTTTCCGCTGTACAGGTGCGGAATCGAGAGCGGACCGCCGATGGCGCCGCCGAACTGATTCCGCTTCAGGATGGCGCGCGTAGCCGAGAAGAAGTTTCGCGCATCCAGCTTGTCGTTGCGAATGAATTCAAAGACCCCGCCATGAAACTGATTGGTGCCGGATTTTGTGGTGGCGTTGAAGAACGCCCCGCCGCGGTTGTACTCCGCCGAATACGGGCTCTGCTGCACGCTGAACTCCTGCAGCGCGTCGATCGAGGTCTGGATGAAGGTGCCGCCCTGATGTTGCTCGCTCACGTCCACACCGTCCAACAGGAACGAGATGGCGCTGCCGCGAATACCGCTGATCGTATTTCCATCGACGACCTCGGGGCGGATCGCCAGCGAATTACCGGTCGGCGGCAACAGCGCCGCACCGGGAGTCAGCTCCGCCAGGCGAAAGAAACCACGGCCGTTCAGCGGCAGGCTGGTCAGTTGATGATTGCTGATGACCGTGCCGATGGTCGCCGTATCGGTACTGAGCAGGGGCGTCTCAACCGTCACATCGATCGTCGTATTCTCTGCTCCGAGCCGAAGCGCGAGGTCCTCTCGAACCACCTGCCCCACCTGCACCTCGACATTGGAAGTGCTGACAACCGAAAAGCCCTTGGCCGTCACGGTCAGGTTATAGACGCCGGCCTGCACGGGAGTAATCACATACTCTCCGCCGGAGTTGGTGGTAGCGGTCTGCACAATATTGGTTCCAAGGTTGGTTGCCTTGACGACCGCGTTCGGCACAAGCGCTCCCTGTGGATCGGTGATACGCCCTACGAACCGGCCCGTTTCAACCTGCGCCCTTGCCTCCGAAGCGCAGAGCGACAGCGCAAAGCACGCTGCCACCAGCCCCATCGTGATGCGACGATCGTTCTTTCTCATCTGCAACCTCATGGATTTTCCCTCGCCGATGGCGGGAAAGCATTTTTTGAACGAGTGCAAAGGTAGTACCAAAAAGAACATCATGTCAAACAAAAAATAATGGACTCGCCCGCGCATACCGCAAAACACTCGATTTTATATGGGATATTTATTCACCCAAACAAGAACCGCAGGCCGCGCTGCAAGTAGAATCCGTCCCGGAATCGCAAAATATCGGTTGTACCTATCAAAATGATCCTGCCCCTTGAAAAATTTGACAAAGCAGAAGATGGGCCGGATTATTTGAGAAATGAATGGAAGGCGTAAGTCTCCGGTCGACGACAGCGAGCACATTCTCAGCAACAAGGACGATGTCACCCATCTCCTCATTCTCCGTTTCCAGCAGTTGTTGAGCGATGGCGTGCTGTCGCCGGGAACAAAGCTTCCCCCCGAGCGCGAGCTTGCCGCGAACTTCGGGGTTGCTCGTTCCTCTCTGCGGCAGGCCCTCAAAGTGCTGGAGATTATGGGAGTCATTACGCAGAAGGTCGGGGACGGCAGCTATCTGAACAAGGACGCATCTTCTGTCCTGGCCGTTCCCATGGAGTTCCTGTTCCTTCTGGATGACACCTCGCTTCAGGAGTTGACCGAGATGCGCCTGATGGTGGAACCGGCGCTGGCAGCCAAAGCCGCCGAGCGCGCCACTTCGCAGCACATCGCCCTTTTGAGACAGTCCATCGTCGACCTCGAGCACAGCAAGCAAGACCGCGTCCGGCTCGTCGCCTCCGATATTCTCTTTCACCGCGCCATCTTTCAGGCCTCCGGCAACCGCCTCGTGGGGCGGCTCTTTCATACCATCCACCGCGCCATGCTGAACATGATTATGGTGACTTCGCAGATGGTCGACCTCGAACACACCCTGCACTTTCACCAGCCCATCCTGCACGCCATCGAACAACGCAACCCGGAGCTGGCCGCGCGCCTCATGACCGACCATCTGAACGACGCCCGGGATCTATTGCTCAACAGCCGCAACCAGGAGCAGTCGCGTAAGCTGCGCGACCATCTTGCTACCGGTTCGCCTCTGCAAAAACTTCCAGGAAAATCCGGCAACTCAAGATCGGCAGCCCGCCCGAAAGCTAACAAGCAGCCTGCGAAATCACCTAAATCTTAGGAAATGCCGCCTTCGGGCATTTCCTGTGCTGATTTCGCTATCGCGGATGGAAATGGCGAGATTGCCGGACCGGTTCCCGGCCTTCGACCGTTCCGGTAAATCAGGAAGTCCTTCTCCCCATTGCATCCTCCCCTTCCCCGGTATCCACCTTGTCAAAGTCAGGGTAGAATTGGCTCTGCAAAACCAGTTCACACCCCTGATTGGGTGGCAAGGATCATCGCTCAAAGTGACAGACCATAGCATCCAGGATCGGGTTCTCAAGGTCATTGCGACCACCAAGCGCATTCCCCTCGAAAGTGTGCTTCCCGATAGCAGCTTCGAATCGCTCGGCATCGACTCCCTCGACCGCCTTAACATCCTTTTCGGCCTCGAAAGCGAGTTCGACATCGAGATCAACGACGAAGACGCCAAGCACATCCAGAACATTCACGAGATGATCGAAGGCATCACCCAGCTCCTCCAGGCGAAGGCGGCTCCCTCGCCGGGCGAGTGACCATGCATCGCGTCGTCGTCACTGGAACCGGCGTCATCAGCGCCCTCGGCAACAATACGTCCGACTTCTGGCAGTCGCTGGTTTCGGGCACCTCCGGCATTCGCGAGATGGTCGACGTCGACATCTCGCAGATTCGTTTCCAGAACGGCGCCCAGGTTCGCAATTACGTCTCCGAAGAACACTTCGCTGCGAAAGACACCGACGTGATGGACCGCTTCGCCCAGTTTGCCGTTGTCGCCGCCCGCGAAGCGATTGCCCAGGCCGGTATCGAATGGACTGCCTCTCTGCGTGAGACTGCGGCAGTCGTCACCGGCTCCTGTCTGGGAGGCCGGGGTGCAGAAGAGGCGGGCTACTGGGAGCTCTTCCATAACGGCAAGAGCCGCGTCCATCCCTATACCATCCCGCTCGGCATGAGCAACGCCGGCACCAGCCACATCTCCATGCAGTTCGGCATCGAAGGGCCTGCCTATAATCTCTCCACCGCCTGCGCCTCCTCGGCGCACGCCATCGGCCACGCCTTCTGGATGGTTCGCTCCGGGGTTGCTCCCCTTGCCATCGCAGGCGGCAGCGAGGCCCCGTTTTTCCTCGGCGGTTTAAAGGCATGGGAGGCCATGCGTGTCGTCAGCAAAGATACCTGCCGCCCCTTCTCCGCGGAGCGCAGCGGCCTGATCCTAGGCGAAGGCGCCGCCATGCTGGTACTTGAGCCATTGGAAGCGGCCCTGGCCCGCGGAGTGCGCCCTCTGGCCGAGATTGTAGGCTTCGGCATGTCGGCCGATGCCGGTCACATTACCCAGCCGGTCGCAAAGGGGCCTGCCCGTGCGATGCGCATGGCTCTTCGCGACGCCGCCCTCGCTCCTGAACAGGTCGGCTACATCAACGCCCATGGCACAGCCACCGAGGCCAACGACCGCATCGAGACCGCATCCATCCGCGAAACCTTCGGCGCACACGCCGATAAACTGGCCGTCAGCTCCACAAAATCCATGCACGGCCACGCTCTCGGCGCTGCCGGAGCGCTTGAGGCGGTAGCCGGCATCCTCAGCCTCCGGCATGGCATTCTTCCTCCTACTGCCAACTTCCTTACCGCCGATCCCGCCTGCGATCTGGACATTGTTCCTAATCAGGCCCGTACCGCCGCCGTGGAGGCTTGCCTTTCAAATTCGTTTGCCTTTGGCGGCCTGAACGCCGTACTCGCCTTCAAATCCCTTCCCTAAGCGCGTCTCAACTCCTTAAACCAGCCCACGGAGCGGGCAATGCCCTCTTCGAAGGAGATCTGCGGGCTCAAGCCGAGCTGCGTTCGCGCTTTGTCACTGGGAAACTCCTGATCCCTCCCCAGCAACAAGACCGCGTGACGCGTCAGCATCGGCCGCCCCGGGAGCGCCTTCACCCAACGGTAGGGAGCTTCCATCGCGCCTGCGATCGCCATTGCCAATCCGTACGGCAGATCGATCCACGGCGGTCTGCATCCCAGCCCCTCCGCCAGCGCCGCCACATATCGGTTCCAGGTCGCTCCAGTCGCATCCGACAAGTTATAGACCTGACCTTCGGCGACAGCGCTCCGGGCGGCGGCGAGCATCGCAGCCACGGCATGATCGACGTAGAGGAAACCTCCGGTCGCCCGTCCTCCTCCGATATAAGCCATCTGCCCGCGTCGCAAGAGGTCCGCGATATCGGTGACAAACGCCCTTCCCCTGGGGCCGTAGATCGTCGCCGGCCGAACGACCGTCACCGGAAGCCCCTGCCGCGCCGCACGCCATACAGCCTGCTCGGCCTGAATCTTGGTCCGGTTATAAGGCAGACCTACATCTCGCACCTCGCCCGTCTCGGCGCAGGGAACGACCGGATACCCATAGACGTCCGTGGTGCTGACGTGAACGAACCGCTGCAGCCGATCCTGTTTTGATGCCGCCGCCAGCAGCGTCTCCGTACCCCGGACATTACTGTCCCGGTAGACCTCCATCGCGGCCCAGTCTGTCGAGGCTGCCGCGCAATGGAAGATCTGGGTCGCGCCACGCACTGCTTCCGTCAGCGATTCGCTGTCGGTCAACTCCCCGCGAACGATACGCAGCCGGCCAGGCAAAGGTGCGGAGAGGTGGCGGAGATCGGAGGACGAGCGGGCCAGAACAGTCACCTGCTCTCCTTCGTTCATCAGCAGCTCCGCCAGCCGTCCGCCCAGAAAACCGCTCGCGCCCGTCACCAGGACAGGCACTCCTATTCGCTCCGCATCTTCTCGAAGACGTCGAGCGCAAAGTGGAGATGCTCCCGGGTATGGGCCGCCGTCACACAGAGCCTCAGACGGGCCGCTCCCTGCGCCACCGCGGGAAACAGCACCGGAGAGACCAGAATGCCGTAATCGCGCAGTCTCCTCGCAAACAGGGCGGTCTTTGCATCATCGTGCAGCATGACGGGAATCACCGCCGTCTGCGACAGCCCGGTGTCGTATCCAAGGCTCTGTAGCCCTTCGCGAAGAAGCGCGGCATTTGCATGCAGGCAGGAGACCCGCTGCGGCTCCGCTCGCAGAATCTTCAACGTCTCGCAGGCTGCGGCGGCAGCCGGGGGCGCCATCGCTCCCGAAAAGATAAACGGAGCCGAAGCATGTTGCAGAAAGATGGACAGCCGCTGCGAGACCGCCACAAATCCGCCGCTCGAAGGAACGGCTTTCGCCAGAGAC
>Ga0164242_10004272_pt1 | contig 16070 bp, 16 predicted proteins | sample OricomgcompostMG_FD_108783 | JGI IMG/M metagenome (GOLD analysis project Ga0164242, IMG submission 108783) | Miracle-Growth compost microbial communities from Emeryville, California, USA - Original compost - Miracle growth compost (MG) ... | reverse complement strand
GCTGGCTCCCAGCGCTCCGGTGTTGTCGTACGAACTCCCCAGCAGTTCGTAGATGCCGTCCTGCGGCACCCCGTTCCACTCCTTGCATGCGACTTCGCAGGCCTTGCAGCCGATGCAGATCGAGGTGTCGGTGAAGAATCCCTTGCGGTCCGGCGCGTCCTGCCAGCCGGCGTCGGCGGCCGGACCCTCGGGTCCGGCGGCGAACGGCAGATCGAACGGCAGCTTCATCAGCTCTCCCCGCTTTCCGGCCGGCGCCCGTCCAGCCGCGGTCCTGCATTCGGGCTGTCGTGCGGCGTACGACGGGCCTGGCCGGTCTCGATCGAGATCCCGGCCCGCCGACGGTAGTCGGCGACCAGGTCCAGCAGCGCCGGGCCGCGCGGTCGACGCCCCGGCCGGATGTCGCACGAGGCCACTTTGCTCTCCTGGATGTGGACATTGGGATCCAGGGTCACCCCGAAGAGGTCGTTGGCCGCGTCGCCGCTGACCAGGGCGCTGCTGCCCTGTCCCCAGTGGTACGGCAGGCCGACCTGATGCACCGTGCGGCCGGCCACCCGCAACGGCACCATCCGTTCGGTGACCAGCACCCTGGCCTCGATCGCGGTCCGCGGGCTGACGATCGTCGCCCAGCCGAGATGCTCCAGCCCGCGCTCGGCGGCCAACTGGGGTGACACCTCGCAGAAGAACTCCGGCTGCAACTCCGACAGGTACGGCTGGAACCGGCTCATCCCTCCGGCCGTGTGATGCTCGGTCAGCCGGTAGGTGGTGAAGACGTACGGGAAGACCTCGGCGCCCGGCTCGTCGCCGGACGGCGCCTGCAGATTGTCCGGCCGCGGGAACACCTCCCTGGTCGGATTGGCCTGCTGGCTGTAGAACGCGTTGCTGACCGGCGATTCCTGCGGTTCGTAGTGCGACGGCAACGGTCCGTCGAGCAGCCCGGACGGCGCATACAACCAGCCCTTGCCGTCGGCCTGCATGATGAACGGATCGTCACCGGCGAGCGCCTCGGGACCCGCGGCACCCTCCGGCGGCCGATAGGACGGTGCCTTGGTCGGCTCGAAGTCTGCGATGTCCGGACCGGTCCACTTCTGCTGCTCCTGATCCCAGGACAGGTACGCCTTCCGCTCGCTCCACGGCCTGCCGTCCGGGTCCGCCGAGGCACGGTTGTAGAGGATCCGCCGGTTCGCCGGCCAGGCCCAGCCCCACTCGGGAGCGACCCAGCTCTGGTCGCTGCCGGGCTTGCGCCGGGCGGCCTGGTTGACCTCGTCGGCGTACACGCCGGTATAGATCCAGCAGCCACCCGAGGTCGTCCCGTCATCCTTCATCTGCAGATAGCTGCCCAGGGCCTCACCGCCATGATCACCGGAGACGAATTCGCCGTTGATCTCCCGCAACACGGCGTCGGCCGACACCTCACCGGACTCCTCCAGCGGATAGTCCCAGGTGAGGTCGAGGATCGGCCGATCACGATCGTCGGTCGAGCCGGCCAGCCGCTCCCTGATCTTGCGGCCGAGCTTGTAGGTGAAATCAAGATCACTGGAGCAGTCCTCCGGCGGCTCGACCGCCTTGTGGTGCCACTGCAACATCCGCTGGGTCTGGGTGAAGGAGCCCGACTTCTCGGTGTGTGCGGCCGCCGGCAGGAAGAACACCTCGGTGTCGATGTCTTCGGTCCTCAGCTCCCCGGTCTCGATCTCCGGCGAGTCCTTCCAGAAGGTGGCCGATTCGATCATGTTCAGGTCACGGACGACCAGCCACTTCAGCTTCGCCAGTGCCAGCCGCTGCATCTTTCCGTGCGCCGACCCGACCGCCGGATTCTGTCCGAAGAGGAAGTAGCCGTCGATCTTGTCGTCGAGCATGTCCATCACGGTCGCGTACGTCCCATGATCACCGGTCAGCGTCGGCAGATAGTCGAAGCAGTAGTCGTTGTCCTCGGTCGCGGCATCGCCCCACCAGGCCTTCAGCAGGTTGACGATGTAGGTCCGGGCGTTGGCCCAGTAGCCCTTCTGGTCGGGGCTGGCGATGCCGTCGACGTACGCGTCCAGCGAGTGGTGCTGGCCGGCCATCGGCATCGGCAGATAGCCCGGCAGCAGATTGAACAGGGTCGGGATGTCGGTCGAGCCCTGGATGCTCGCGTGTCCCCGCAACGCCATGATGCCGCCCCCGGGCCGGCCGATGTTTCCCAGCAGCAGTTGGATGATGCAGGCACTGCGGATGTACTGGATGCCCACCGTGTGGTGGGTCCAGCCGACCGAATAGACCCAGGCAGTCGTACGATCCCGGCCGCTGTTGGCGGTCACCGCCTCGCAGACCTCGAGCAACTGCTCGGGGCTGACGCCGCAGACCTCCTGGACCATCTGTGGCGTGTAGCGGGCGAAATGCCGGCGCATGATCTGGAATACGCAGTGCGGATCCTGCAGGGTCTCGTCGGTCCGGATGCCGGTCGAGCCCATCGGTGCCCCGTGACCGCCGAGCTCGTGCGCCGCGGCCCGGCTCGACGCCGATGACGGATGCTCACCGTCCTGGTCCTGCCCGTCCTGGTCCTGCCCGTCCTCATCCTGCCCGTCCTGGTCCGCGTCGGCGTGCGCGGTCGGTCCCCCGCTGGCGGCATGTTCGGTCAGGTCGGCGTACGACCAGCTGTCCGGGTCGTACTTGCCGGTCTCGGGATCGTAGCCGGAGAAGACACCGTCAAGATCATCGACATCGCGGAAGTCGTCGTCGATGATGTGCGAGGCGTTGGTGTAGGCCAGCACGTACTCCTTGAAGTACTTCTCGTTGCTGAGGATGTAGTTGATCACCGCTCCGAGGAAGGCGATGTCGCTCCCGGCGCGGATGGGCACGTGGGCGTCGGCCAGCGCCGAGGTCCGGGTGAACCGCGGATCGATGTGGAACACCTTGGCGCCGTGCTTCTTCGCCTCCGTCACCCACTGGAAGCCGACCGGATGGCACTCGGCCATGTTGGAGCCCTGGATGACGATGCAGTCCGAATTCGCCAGGTCCTGCAGGAAGCCGGTGGCACCGCCCCGGCCGAACGAGGCTCCCAAACTGGGAACCGTTGCGCTGTGTCAAATACGCGCCTGGTTCTCGATCTGGATCGCGCCCAGAGCGGTGAAGAGCTTCTTGATCAGATAGTTCTCTTCGTTGTCAAGGGTCGCGCCGCCGAGCGCCGCGATTCCCATCGTCCGACGCAGTGGCTGGCCGTTGTCATCGGTGTCCTGCCACCAGCGCGGGCGGGATTCCACGACCCGGTCGGCGATCATGTCCAATGCTTGCTCGGCGTCGATCCGTTCCCACTCGGTGCCGCCGGGACGGCGGTAGAGCACGTGCTTGATCCGGTTGGGCGCGTTCACGAGCTGCTCGCTGGCCGAGCCCTTGGGACAGAGCCGACCCCGGGAGACCGGCGAATCGGGATCGCCTTCGATCTGGACGACCTTGCCGTCCTTCACATAGACGTTCTGGCCGCAGCCGACCGCGCAATAGGGGCAGACGCTCTTGACGACTGAGTCGGCGGTCTCGGTGCGCGCGGTCCACGATCGGGTGCGCTCCGACTCGGCCGCGGCACCCCGTCCGAGCGGATCGGCTCCGGTCAGCTGGCGCACCACCGGCCAGCCGAGGAACGCCTTGCCCAGCCCAAGGCCCATTGTCGAACCCGCCTTTCACGTCCGATCCATCCAGCCTGATCCCGTGCTGCCCACGATAACGGGCGTTACCGACACCGCACCACGACCACCGTTGTCCGTGTCGGCGTCACCCTCTCAGCTTCCCCCTGCACCATCTTCCAGCTCGCCGTGCCCTCGACCCCTGCTGCTTGATCGGTTCGGTTCGCTGGTACCCAGCACGGACGGCAGCCAACAGGCGCAAGGGCCGGCCGGTCAGCCGCGGATGCCGATCGTCGCCGCCCCCTCGATGAAATACCGCTGGCCGATCGCGAAGATGATCATCATCGGCAAGGTGACGACCAGCGAGGCCACCATGACGTACTGGTAGTCGCCGTGACCGCCCGCTGTCGGGCTGTACATCGTCATCGCGTAGTTGATGCCGAGCGGCACCGTGAACTGTTTGGGGCTGCCGAGGTTCAGATAGATCAGCGGGCCGATGAAGTTGCTCCAGGAAGCCTGGAACTCGAAGATCCAGACGATGATCGACGACGGGATCGCCAGGGGGAACGCGATCCGGGTGAACAGTCCGAACAGCGAACACCCGTCCACCCGGGCCGCCTCGAAGAGGTCGCGCGGAAGGGACAGATAGAACTGCCGCATCAGGAAGATGTAGAAGGCCGAGCCGAACAGATTCGCACCCCACAGCGGCACGTTGGTGCCCAGCCAACCGGTGGTCTTCCAGATCAGGTAGTTGGGAATCAAGGTGACCGCGCCGGGCAGCATCATGGAGGCCAGGACCAGACCGAAGAGGAGTTTCCGTCCCGGGAACCGGAAGTAGGCGAAGCCGAAGGCCACCAACGCACTCGACAGAGTCACCAGCGTTGCTGCCAGCACGGCGATCAGCAACGAGTTGCCGACCCAGGCCAGCAACGGCAGCTGGTGCCACACCTCCACGTAGTTGTCGAACCGCCAGGTCCGCGGGATGAGCCGGTTGTCGAACACGTCCCCGCGAGGCTTCAGGCTCGCAGCCAGCAGCCAGGCGAACGGATACAGGAAGAGCAGCGAGAATCCGATCATCAGCAGCCACCGGATCACCTGACCGACCCGCCGCACGGTGTTCCCCGAGCCCTGCCGGGCCGAAGCCACACTGGTGCCGCTGTCGAGATCCTCGTGAAGCACAGCGGGGATCCGGCCGGTCACCTGGCTAGTCATTGCCGCCTCCGCCGTAGAAGACCAGCCGGTTCCCGATCTTGATCTGGATCAGTGTGATGATCAGGATGATCACGAACAACAGCCAGGCCATCGCGGCGGCCAGGCCGAAGTTGAACTGTTGGAAGGCCTGCTGGAAAAGGTAGACGCCGAAGAACAGCGCCGCGTCCGGTGCCGACTCGTTGGCATCGCGGTAGAAGAGCAGATACGCCTGGTCGAAGACCTGAAGAGCCGCGATGGTGTTGACGATCACCAGGAAGAAGACCGTCGGCGAGATCATCGGCAGCGTCAGCCTCCAGAACTGCTGCCACCGGCTCGCACCGTCGACCTGGGCCGCCTCGTAGAGTTCGCGCGGTACGTTCTGCAGCCCGGCCAGCAGGATCACCATCGAACCTGCGGCGCCCCACAGCGTCATCATCACGATCGACGGCTTGACCCAGTGCGGATCGGTCAACCACTGCGGGCCGTTGATCCCGAAGAGGCCGAGGAACTGGTTGACCGCGCCGACATTGCCGTTGAGCAGCAGCAGGAAGACCGAGGCGGTGGCGACATGCGGAGTCATCTTGGGCAGATAGAAGATCGTACGGAAGATGCCGGTGCCTCTGGCCATGCCGTTCAGCAGCAACGCCAGCACCATCGCGAAGGCCAGCTCCAGCGGCACGGCCATGATCGTGTAGACGAAGGTGTTGACCAGCGACGTCAGCACCTTCGGGTCGCCGAAGATCAACTTGTAGTTGTCGATGCCGGCGGCGGTCGCGGTGTTGCTGGCAAGATCGTAGTGGGTGAAGGACAGACCGAGACTCCAGGTCATCGAGATCACCGTGAAGATCACGAAGCCGACAATCCATGGCGAGATGAAGAGGTAGCCGGCGAGGACCTCGCGCCGGTTGTAGTGCTCCTTGGACCTGGTGTTCCTCAGCCCAACTGATGCCGCCGTCATCCTCGTCAGCCGTTCTTCCCGGCGCTCGACTGGCCCCAGGCACGCAGCGCCGCCGCCTGGGCGTCATCGAGCGCCTGTTGTGGGGACTTGCTGCCGGACAACGCGACGATCACCGCGTTGTTGAGGTTGTCGCTGACCGACTGGCCGACTGCGGAAGAGCCCATCGGCCGGTTGTCGGGCAGGATCTTGTAGTAGGTGTCGATGACCTGGTCGAAGTCAGCATTGCCGCTGCTCTTGACGTACTGGCTGCGGTTCGCCTGGTCGGCGACCGGCGAGCCGGTGAAGAGCCCGGTGTTGATCGAATGCGCCTTGGCCACTGTCTGCTGACGCGCCTGCCCGGCCTTCTGCCAAGCGGTGGGTGAGGTGAGTTCGATCGCCCATTTGCATGCCGCGGACGGATTCGGGCTCTTGGTCGGGATGGCGTACGCCGAGCCACCGGCCATTGCCAGCGTCTTACCGTCGAGCGTCTTGATCGGCACCGCGGCGATGTCGACGTCCTTGCTGTAGTCGGACAGCACGTTGACGTACCACTGGGCCCAGACCTGGGCGCCGACCTGGTCCTTGACGTACTGGTTCTTCGCACCGAAGACGTCCATCGAGTCCAGCAGGCTCTTGTCCTTGGCGTAGCCGCCCTGGGCGTCGCTCAACTGCTTCAACCAGGTCAGGGCCTTGACATTCTGTGGTTCGTTGAGCGTCGGCCTGCCCAACTGGTCGACGGTGCCGCCGCCGAAGACGGCGAGCCAGATCGCCGCCGATCCCGGCATGTCGGGCACGAAGCCGATCCGGGTCGGTTTGCCGCCCGAGACAGCCGTCATCTTCTTGGCGGCCGTCAGCAGCTGGTCGGGCTTGGAGGTGTCCAGCTGGGCCAGCGTGACACCGGACTTCTGGAGCACCCGCTTGTCGGCGATGATGGCTTCGGCCTGGAAGAACTCGGGAACACCGTAGATCTGACCCCGGTAGCTCACGTCCTTGATGACCGAGGGGTAGAAACGCTGCGTCGGCGTCACGCCCCAGGTCGCGTAGCACTGGTCCAGCGGCATGATCAACTTCTTGTCCGCCAGCGTTGCGATCTCTGTCCGGTCCGCATAGATCAGACCGGGCACCTGACCGGCCGCGGCCTGCGCGGCGAACTTCTGGGTGTCGAAGCTCGACGTGTCCTGGGTGATCTTGACGCCGCGGAGCTGGGCGGCGGTGTAGTCCGAGCGGGACTTGCCCACCTCGTCGGACGGGTTGAAACCGTAGATCTTCAGCTGTCCGCTGACCGACTTGCTGAACTGGTTATGAGCCGAGGTTCCTGAGCTAGGCTGGTTGGCGTTGGGCCCGCAAGCCACCAACGCTGCTCCCACGGACAGCCCGGCGACCACGCCCCCGATCTGCTTGAGTCCCATCGCCGATCGCCTCCGAGTCCTGGTTCACCGCCCTGTGCGGCAGTGCTGGGTATGACTGACAAGCCACTTGTTCCCCGGGCCGAACAGTTGAAACCGCGGGCCTCCGGCCGGCGGTTGCCCGGCTTGGGAAGGGGTATCCGGTGGTGGTGCAACAACTGATCACCGAGGTGCGGTCCGGTCCAGTGGACATCGGGTCGGGCATCGGGTCCGCCCACCCGCGGATCCTTGCAGCCCGCGGGGTGCTGCCGCCGTACCGCTATCCGCAGCAGCAATTGACCGAGGCCTTCGCCGACTTCGTCGGACTGGAGGGCTCCCGGCGGAGGTTGCTGGAGAAGGTGAACCAGAACGCGGGTGTCCGCACCCGATGGCTTGCACTGCCGATCGAGCAGTACGCAGAGCTGACGGACTTCGGCGCGACCAATGACGCCTTCATCGAGGCCGGCATGCAGTTGGCCGAGCAAGCGATCAAGGAGGCGCTCGAGGCGGCAGCCGTCCGACCGGACGAGGTCGACGTGATCATCGCCGCCTCGAGCACGGGGGTGTCGGTCCCGTCGTTGGACGCGAGGATTGCGGTCGAGCTCGGTCTGCGGCCGGATGTCGTACGGCTTCCGGTGGTGGGATTGGGTTGCGCTGCCGGCGCCGGCGGAGTGGCGCGGCTGCATGACGTCCTGCGCGGTCGTCCCGGTCGCATCGGAGTGCTGGTGACCGTCGAGATGTGCTCGCTGACCTTGCAGCGCGGTGACACCTCGACCGCCAACCTGATCGCCAGCGGGCTCTTCGGTGACGGTGCGGCCGCGGTGGTGATGCGCGGGCCCGACCCAGGCAGCAGCGGCGTCGAGCATCAGGGCCCCGTCGTCGTCGGTACGCGGAGCCGGCTCTACCCGCACACGGAACGGGCGATGGGCTGGGATGTCAGCGGCTCCGGACTCCGGATCGTCCTGGGCGCCGAGATTCCCGAACTCGTACGCACCTATCTGGCCGACGACGTGGACGGATTCCTCAGCGACCTGGGTCTGTCCCGGGACGCCATCGCCTGGTGGGTCTGTCATCCCGGTGGGCCGAAAGTCATCGAGGCCATCGAGGAGACGCTGAAGCTCAGCGGCTCGGAACTGGTTGTCACCTGGGAATCGCTGTCCAGCATCGGCAACATCTCCTCCTCGTCGGTGCTGCACGTGCTGGCCGACACTCTGCGAGAACATCCGCCGGTGCCCGGGACGTACGGGCTGATGATGGCGATGGGCCCGGGATTCGCTCTCGAACTGGTCCTGCTCAGGGCGTGATCGGTGTCTTCACAGCTGTGGTTCACGATCCTGGTGCTCGCGGTCGGCGGCGAACGTCTGGTGGAGCTCGGGGTGGCCACGCGCAATCGCCGATGGTCGCTGGAACGCGGCGGAATCGAATACGGTCGCAGCCACTATCCCGTGATCGTGACACTGCACGTCGGATTGCTGGCCGGCTGTCTGCTCGAGGTCTGGTGGCGGGCTCCGGTATTCCTGCCGGCTCTCGGCGTGCCGATGTTCGGGCTGCTGCTGGCCAGTGAGGCGTTGCGGTGGTGGTGCATCGCCACCCTGGGCCCGCGCTGGAACACCCGGGTGATCGTCGTTCCGGGAATGTCTCCCGTCCGGCGCGGACCGTACCGGGTCTTTTCCCACCCCAACTACCTCGCCGTGATCGTCGAGGGTGCCGCCTTGCCGCTGGTGCACACGGCCTGGATCACCGCTGTGACCTTCACGGTGCTCAACGCGGCAGTCCTGGTCGTGCGGATCCGGGTCGAGAACCGGGCCCTGGCCGACGCCGCCCGTCGGGCGCCGTCGGCCTGAGCCTGACGCACGGCCGCAGATCAGTCTCGGATTGCGGCAACGGCGTCGCGGGCCTTGTCGATCAGTGCAGCGAACGGCCCGACGGTCCACTGCTTCGCCGGCGAACCGGCAGTGCTCGGATGGGGCCGGGTCGGAGCGACCCTCTCGACCGCCTCCATCCGCCGGCCCATCCGCTGTCGCTGATCAAGATCACAATGCTCGAGGACGGCGGGGAACTCCTCGTGCTCCTCGCTCTCGGCATGCTCGTCGACGCTCTTCTTCAGCTCGGCGAATTGTCGCTGGAAGTCCGCGCTGTCGATGTCGACCGACTCGAGCTGCTTGAGGACTTCGTTCGCCTCCTGCTCCTCGGCGTTGCGAGCCGCGGCAACGCCTTCCGGCGCGATGTTCTCGGTGATCGGCCGGAGCACCATCTCCTCGGCGGTTTCGTGCATCGCCAGCAGCGCCCGCAGTTCCTCGAACGCGTCGTGTCGCTGGTCTCCCGTGGACGACTCCACCTCGTCGAACAGATCCCTGATCTGGGCGTGCTGGTTCAACAGGAACCTGATCACATCACCCTCCGGCAGTTGGCTCGCCTTCTGCCGGTCCTCGGCTGCACGTCCCATCACCACTCCTCTTGAGCGACCAACTCGTGTGTTCTCCGGTGACCTGCTGGGCTCGCGGCCTCAGCGGTCTTCTTCCAGGCGCAGTGCCGTACCGAATGCGAACATCGTCGGCGCCCAGGTGGCGATGAAGATGCCCCAGCGATCTGCCTGCGCCTTGTCCGAGCCCTTCTTGGCCCGGCTGGTCAGGTAACTGATGTAGGTGAGGCCCACCGAGGCGAGCGCACCGGCATACGCGTAGTCGCTCTTGACGCCCAGCTCGTGCAGTTTCTTGATCATCCCGAGTTCCTTTCGTCCGCCGGCCCCGACCGGCATCGGACCCGCCCTGGTGGGGGTCGCCGTTGCACCCAGGCATACCCAGCGGCCCGTGACGCTACACACCGGCGAAGCGGCGCGTGACCACGCAGTGGAACACTTCGGGCTGTCTCGGTTTCTTGCGGATTGGGACGATGTCCTCGGTGAGGCCTGCCCCTGATCATCTCGACACCAGGATCGCGGCGGTCGCGCTGACTCCGACCAGCAGCCAGACGACGTAGTCCCCGACGCGTCCCGAATGCACCCGGTGCAGCACACCAGCGGCGGAGCGCAGGACCGACGGGCGCTGCAGGGCGGCCGGTAGCTGCGGTCGCAGCACTGCCATCGCGGCGACCACGCCGGCGGCCAGCACTGTCGCCACCGATACCAGCACCGCGTGGACATCCCAACCGGCCGGCACCGGACCCCCGCCCTGCGGATAGGCCAGCCGTCCGTCCAGGACCGCCGCCGCGTAGCCGGCCGGATCGTCGAACCGCCGTGCGGCGACCGTCGCCGCTGCGGTCAGCCGTGGCACGACGCCCAGCAGACCGCCCATGATCACCAGGGCGCCCGCGGAGGCGATCATGCGGTTGGGGATGTCGTCCCCCACGTCGACCTCCATCAGCTCGCGATCGCCGCTCATCCCTTCCTCCTCCAGACCGCGCGGTTTGCGGCCGAGCCCGAGGAAGATGCGCAGCCAGACGCGCAGCACCGCGCCCCCGGTCAGCGCGGAGACGATGATCATGAATGCCGGCCCCCAGTGCTCCCCGGCCTCCGACATCGCGGTCTCGGCCACCTGCTTGCCCAGTCCCGCAGCGAACGGCGGCAGACCGGCGAGCCCCAGGGCAGCGACCAGGAAGATGGCGCGGATCGCAGCGCCGTCGAGTCCGCGCAGCCGTCGGCCCGCACCCCACAACGTGAACTCGTCGACGCTGCCGAAGCGGTCGAGCAGGATCCCGGCACACAGGAAGAGCGCGCCCTTGACGGCCGCGTGGCCGACCACGTAGACGGCGACGCCACCGAGGGAAGCAGCGCCCCCGGCCGACAGCACGACCAGGAACAGCCCGAGGTGCGCGATCGTCGAATACGCCAGCAGCCGCTTGAGATGCCGCTGCAACAGGCACATCACCGCACCCAGCGCAGCGGTGAGAATCCCGAGCACCAACAGCAGCCGCTCGAACCCGCCGGCGACCGCCGTCGCCGAGAACCCGATCCGGTAGACCCGCAGAACGCCGTACAGCCCCAGCTCGACCATGGCCCCGGAGAACAGCACGCAGACCGGCGTCGGCGCGACCGCATGTGCGTCGTCGAGCCAGAAGTGGAACGGCACGATCGCCGCTTTCACGAGGAATCCGGTGCACAACAACACGAAACCGATCACCACCACCAGGCTGTGATCGCCGGCCAGGCTCCGGGACAGCTCCGCCAGGTTGAGCTCGCCGGTGTGGGCATAGATGATTCCGACCCCGACCAAGGAGAGATAGGCGGCGACCGAGTTGACGATGCCGAAGTTGATCGCACCCTGCACCGCGGACGGATCCTCGATCTTCAGCCCGGTCAGGGCGTACGCGGCGACCCCCATCAGCTCGAAGAAGACGAACATGGTGAAGATGTCGCCGGCCAGCAGGAAGCCGGTCATCCCGGCCAGGAAGAAGAGCATCAATGCGTGGTAATGGCTGCCGGGCGCCTCGAAGTAGTGCCAGGAGAAGGCCAGCGCCACGATCATCAGAACCGCGACCAGCAGCGCCAGACCGGCGCTCAGCTGATCGAGCTGGAAAGCGATCCCGACACCGGTCCCGTCAGGTCCGGGACGCCAGCCGCCCAGCCAGCTGACGATCCGCCGGCTCCGCGTCACGATCAGCGACGCTGCGTCGCCGCACCCGACCAAGATCACCAGGGCAAGGGTGCCTGCCCCGACCAGCTGGCCCGGCAATCGCCGTCCGACGACGATCAGCACGGCCGCGCCGAAGACCGGAATGATCACCAGCAGCGGCAGCAGGTGCCCCGCCTGGTCGCCAGCGGGCATCCGGTCAGCCCTCCAGCGACCGGAGCTCGTCCGGATCGACCGTCCGACGCCGTTTCGCGATCTGGATCACCAGGGCCAGCAGCATCGACGTCACGGCTGCCGACACCACGATGTCGGTGAGACTCAGCGCCTGCACGACCGGATCGACGACCGGCGTCGAGCGATGCACGGTCGCGCCGAAGATCGGAGCGAGGCCTCCGTACTGGTAGCCGACGGCAAGCAGGAAGACGTACGTGCCGGATTGACAGACCGACAAGCAGACGACGGCGTGCACGAGATCACGACTGATCGCTATGCCGACGACGCCGAGCAACACGATCGCACCCGCGACACCGTACGGGTAGTAGTGGGCGAACTCCGCGAACGGACCGGTCATCGGGCGGCCTCCTCGTCCGACTGATCCGGTTCGGACACCTCGACCAGGGCCAGGGCTTGCTCCAGGAAGCCCGCCAGCAGCACCACCACGCTGCTCACCACCGCCATCCCGACGGCACAGCTGAGCAACACCACCGTGCCCGACGACGTCAGCTGCGCCAGCTGTCCGTAGCTGAGTACGTTGCGGAACAGCTGGCCGGCGATCGCCAGCCCGGCGAGACCGATCGCGATGAAGATCACCAACCCGACACCTTCGGTGATCTCGAAGATCCGGATCGGACGCAGCCGCTCCAACAGTCGGTAACGGCCCCCGACGTAGAGCAGATGCAGGCCGGTGGCCAGCACCACACCGCCCTGGAAGCCGCCACCCGGGGTGATCGCCCCATGCGCGACGACGTCGATCCCGACCAGCACGGTGACCGGGAAGAAGATCACCGTCAGCAGTCTGGTCGATTCGAGCACCGGCAGCCCCGAACCGACCCGACGACGGCGCTCGGTGCGGCTCGGCCGCAACAGCGCCGCCACTGCGGCGACAGAGGCGACCAGGATGGTCTCTTCACCGAAGGTGTCCAGGGCCCGCTGGTCGAAGTTGATCGACGAAACCACATTGGCGGTCGCCCGCTGCAGCCCGGCTGACACGGCAAGATCACGATAGGGGTGCCGATCGCCGCCGAATGCGGGCAGCCCGACGACACCGGCACCGAGCACCCCGGCTGCGCCGAGCAGACCGACCGCCAACATGATCATCCGGACCGTACGGCTCATCGGTCGTCGCGCCCCGTCCTGCGATAGGCGACGACCTTGCGCACTGCGAGCATCACCATCAGCGGTACGACGGCGGTGCCCACAGCCAATTGGCTGAGAGCGACATCGGGCGCCTGCAGGGCCACGAACAGCACCGTCAACAGCAGTCCGTAGACCGACAACGTGACGGCCTGCCGTGCCGGCGTCCTGGTGAAGACCACCACCGCTGCGCCGATCAACACCACCGTCGAGAGGACCATGATCACGATGATCATCCGGATCGCTCCCCCGACCGGTCGCCGGCTTCTGCCGACGAGATCAGCCGCGCGATCGACGTGGTGAGGGCCGGGGCCGACAGTGCAGCGGCGGCGACGGCCACCGCGATGGCCGCACTGCCGAGGCTGGGTCCCTGGGCGAGGATGGCCGCGATTCCGAAACAGGGCAGCGCAAGGGTGCTGGCCGGCGCCAGGAAGTGCAGCCGGGTGACAGGCTCCTTCGCCAGCACCAGCCCGGACGCCGCCACCGTCATCAGGAGCAGTGCCAGGATCACCAGGACGTCCGCGACTCCGCCGCGGAGCGCACCGATCGGCAGGACCGCCAGCAGGTCGATCATGGTCGTCCCGCCTGATCGCCCGCCGCATGATCGTCCGCTGCATGATCGTCGGCTGCCTGCTCACCCTCCATCTCGGTGGCGAGCAGCCGGGTGAAGACCAACAGTCCTGCCGCCGAGAGCAGCGCCAGGACGACCGCGACGATCAGGTACGACGACTGGCCGACGGCCATCGACAGCGCGATGACGATCATCAGGCCGGCGACGCTGGCGAACTGCAGCCCGACCAGGCGTTGCGGTCCGGTCCCGGTCGCGACCCGGTAGATCGCGGGCAGCAGCCCGACGACCACCAGGACGAGAACCGCGGCCAGCCAGATGTTCACCGTCGGACCCGCCGGTCTCGTACGCGCTCGTCGAGCCTCGGCCGGCCGCTGACGAGTTGATCAAGCACCAGGAGCCCCTCGTCCGGCCGGATCCCGATCACCACCGAGCCGGGGGTGGACGACACCGCCAGAACCGCGCCTTGCCGCCAGGTGATCGCGTCGGGGTCGTCACCCGACGGCACCGTCAACTCCACGACACGGTCATCGGCCACCGGCTCGCGACGACCCGCGATGAGCCAGCCGACGACGCGCGTCAGGTCCGCGATCGCCGCCGCGGGCACCAGCGCCGCCCACCACGCCCACCGGCGCCACATCCCTCGGCGCAGGCCCGGCTGCCCGCCCATCGCGCGACGGGCGAGGCGGGCGAGCACCGCACACACCGTCGCGGCCAGTGCCCCGGTGATCAACTCGGCAGGGCTCGCCGCGGCCAGCGTCGCGATCCAGATCAGAAAACCGGCAAGCCACCAGGCTGCGATCTCCAAGCCGGCGCGCACAGCACTCCTTTCGTCGACTGAGTCGGAGGTACCCCGCAGAGGTCGCGACAACCTGAGACGCACCGTTAGTCGTCGGAGTGCGCGGGTAGCGCCCCGACGACACAGTCGACGATCCAGAGGAATCCTGATGGCTGACACAGTTGCCGATTACCTGCTCCAACGCCTGCGTGACTGGGGAGTCGACCAGGTCTTCGGCTATCCCGGGGACGGCATCAACGGCCTGGTCGCCGCCTTCGGCAAGGCGGACAACTCGCCGCGGTTCGTCCAGGCCCGGCACGAGGAGATGGCGGCTTTCGAGGCCGTCGGCTATGCAAAGTTCAGCGGCAAGGTCGCTGTCTGCATGGCGACCTCCGGGCCGGGCGCCATCCACCTGCTCAACGGTCTCTATGACGCCAAACTCGATCACACCCCGGTCGTGGCGATCGTCGGGCAGGCAGCCCGCACCTCGATGGGCAGCAGCTACCAGCAGGAAGTCGACCTGCACTCCCTGTTCAAGGACGTGGCCAGTGAGTATCTGGTCGACGTCACCGTGTCCGAGCAGTTGCCCAATGCCCTCGATCGGGCCATCCGCACCGCCGAGGCGACCCGCTCCCCTACGGCCTTGATCATCCCGAACGACCTTCAGGAGGAGCCCTACAGCGCACCGGGTCATGCCTTCAAGGAGGTGCCGTCGAGTCCGCCGGGCACCTCCTGGGGCCGGGTCGTGCCCCGGGATGAAGATTTGCGCGCCGCAGCGGAGGTGATCAATGCCGGGTCGAAGGTGGCGATCCTCGTCGGTCAGGGTGCCCGACCCGCGGCACGGCAGGTTGTCGATCTTGCCGAGGCGACCGGCGCCGGAGTGGCGAAAGCCCTGCTCGGCAAGGATGTGCTCAGTGACGAACTCCCGTTCGTGACCGGCTCGATCGGCCTGCTGGGCACCCGGCCGAGCTACGAGTTGATGCGCGACTGCGACACCTTGATCATGATCGGCTCGAACTTCCCCTACAGCCAGTTCCTGCCCGAGCCGGGCCAGGCCCGTGCGGTCCAGATCGACATCGACGGCAGATTCATCGGGATGCGCTACCCGACCGAGGTCAATCTGGTCGGCGACAGCCTCAGCACGCTCGAGGCGCTGCTGCCGCTGATCGATCACGCCACCGACCGGTCGTGGCGGACGAAGGTCGAGAAGAACGTCGCCGACTGGTGGGAGACAGTGCACAACGAAGCCCTGACCGGCGCCGATCCGATCAATCCGATGCGGATCGTCTCCGAACTCTCCGACCGCATCCCCGACAACGCGATCGTCACCGCCGATTCGGGCTCCTCCACCAACTGGTACGCGCGCAATCTCAGGATCCGCGGCGAGATCCGCTCGTCGCTGTCCGGCACGCTCGCGACCATGGGCCCCGGGGTCCCGTACGCGATCGGCGCCAAATTCGCCCATCCCGACCGGCCGGTCATAGCCCTGGTCGGTGACGGAGCGATGCAGATGAACGGGCTGGCCGAATTGATCACCGTGGCCAAGTACCACGAACTGTGGAGCGATCCACGCTGCGTGATCTGCGTCTTCCACAACAACGACCTCAACCAGGTCACGTGGGAACTGCGGGCGATGGGCGGATTCCCCAAATTCGAAGAATCTCAGGCACTTCCGGATGTGTCCTACGCCGACATCG
>Ga0164242_10004271_pt1 | contig 16071 bp, 17 predicted proteins | sample OricomgcompostMG_FD_108783 | JGI IMG/M metagenome (GOLD analysis project Ga0164242, IMG submission 108783) | Miracle-Growth compost microbial communities from Emeryville, California, USA - Original compost - Miracle growth compost (MG) ... | reverse complement strand
TCGGGTAGCGTGGCAGCACGTCAGTGCCGACGTGGGCGCGACGTGACCGCCGACAGGAGCGCCATGACCGATCAACTTCCGATCCAGCCGCTGGAAGTCACTTCGCCCGCACTGCACGAGGCGTGGTACCGGCGCACCTTCCCGCCCGTCGAGCAGGTGCGCGAGCACATCTGGTCGATCCCGATCCCGTTCGCGGGGAATCCGATGCGCTACACGCTCTGCTACGCCCTGATCGGCGACGGCGGTGAGACGGTGCTGATCGACCCGGGCTGGGACTCGCCCGAGGGCTTCGAGGCGCTGCAGGCCGGCCTGCGCAATGCGGGCCTCGAACTCGGCACCGTCACCGGCATCATCATCACCCACACGCACCCCGACCATCACGGCCTCACCCACTACCTCGCCGACGCCGTGCCCGGTGCCTGGATCGCCATGAGCGAGACCGAGGCCGACGCTCTCGAGGCGCAGCAGAGCGCGACACCTGAGGAGCAGCGCGCAACCGTCCGCGCGCAGCTCTCCGCTGCCGGCATCCCCAGCCCCGACCCGATCGCCGCCGTCCGTCGTGGCGGCGGCTCGGACGTCTTCGAACGGATGCCGCGACCGACCATGCGCCTCGCAGACGGTGACCTCGTCCCGCTCTCTGGCCACGAGCTGCGCGCCGTGCTCACTCCGGGCCACACCGCTGGGCACCTGTGCTTCGTGGAGCCGGCCGCCGACGTCGTCTTCACGGGCGACCACGTGCTGCCGCGCATCAGCCCGAACGTGGGGCTGCACGCGCACTCGGCGACGTCGCCGCTCGGCGCCTACCTCGACTCGCTCGCGAAGATCGGCGCGATCGACCACGAGGTGCTGCCCGCGCATCAGTGGCGCTTCCGCGGGCTGCCCGAGCGCGCGGCCGAGCTGCGCGAGCACCACCGCGAGCGGCTGGACGAGATCCTCGGCCATCTTGAGGCGGGCCCCGTGAGTGCGTGGGACCTCGCCCGCGGCCTCACCTGGGCGCACGGGTGGGAGACGCTGAACGCCATGCAGCAGTGGTCGGCCGTCGCCGAGACCACCGCGCACCTCAGCTACCTGATCGAGCGCGGCGAGGTCACGAGCAGCGGCGAGGCGCCCGTGCTGTACACCCTCGCTGATCGCGCGGAGTAGCACGCGTTCGACCTGCCGCTCGGCGGGAGCTCGCCCGGCTCTGGGCCACGATCTGATCGGACGTCAGCGGGCGGCACGCATCGCGGCGGCCACGATCTCGCCCGCGAGCAGCGCCGCCACGGCGGTGCCCCGCCGCGGCGCCGCCGGAAGAATCGACGCGTCGCCGACGCGCAACCCGTTCACCCCGTGCACGCGGCCGCCCGGGTCGACGACGGGTTCCGGGCCGTCGAAGCTCGCAGTGCCCGCGCTGTGCATCGCGGTGCCGAGGCGGCTTGCCACCCATGCGTCGAGGGCTCGGTCATCGGCGAGAACGGATGCCTCCGGCGCGACCGTGCCGCTCGCGTGAGCGCGGATCGCGGTGGCACCGAGCAACTCGGCGACAAGCCGCACGGCGGCCCGCCACCGTGCGCGATCGTCGGCGGTGCCGAGATAGCGGTACTCGAGGAGTGGGGACTCGGCCGGGTCGGTCGAGTGCAGTCTGAGCCGCCCGGGCCGCCCCGGCCTCGTCACCGACACCAGCAGCGGCAGGACGTCGTCGCGGACGGCCGCGCCGGTCAGCTCGCTCATAGTCCTGAGGGACTGCAGCACTTCGAGTTCGCCGCCGTTGGGGCCCGCGTGCAGGGAGCCGCCCATCCAGCGCCCCGCAGGGGCGGCCACGGCCTCGCGCGGCCGCCAGCCGAGCACGAGCTGCGCATGGTCAGAGAGCCGCGTGCCGACGCCCGGCGCGTCGACCGCCACGGGCAGCCCCAGCGCCGCGAGCTCGTCGCGCGGTCCGATTCCCGAGAGCAGAAGCAGCTGCGGCGAGCGGACTGCGCCCGCGGCGAGGACGACCTCGCCGCCGCGGAAGACGCGCTTGCCGCCGTCGCTGCCCTGTGCCACGACGCTCACGGCCCGGCCGTGCTCGAGCAGCACGCGCGTGACGAGCGAGTCGCCCTGCACCACGAGGTTCGGCCGCGAGAGCGCGGGCAATACGAGTGCGAGCCCAGCGTTCTGCCGCACTCCGCCCACGGCGTTGCTGGGAACCGGGCCGAAGCCGGGCTCGCTCTGCGCGTTCTTGTCCGGGTCGGCCGGGAACCCGAGTTCGGCGCTCGCCGCGGCGAACGCGGCTGCGGCCGGGTGCTCGAGCGGGCCGCGCTCGACCGCGATCGGCCCGGCACCGCCGTGCACCGGCGTGGCGCCGAAGTCGAGGTCCCGCTCAAGCGCCACGAGCGACGGCAGCGACCGCTCATACGACCAGGCATCGGCGCCCGCGCATGCCCACGCGTCGAAATCCGCGAGCCTCGGCCGGATGAAGTAGCCGCCGTTCGTTGCCGAGGAGCCGCCCAGGATGCGCCCGCGAGTGCTCACGAACGGGTGGCCGGGCATGAGCTCGCCGGGCACTCGCCAGTTCACCGGCAACCCGGTTCGCGCCCCGGCGACCCGGCCGGCGTTGAGCACCTCGGCGGGGAACGCGTCGGCGCTGCGCGGCACAGGCCCCGCTTCGAGCAGCAGCACGCGACGCTCCGGGTCTTCCGACAGGCGCGCGGCCAGCACGCACCCCGCTGAACCTGCCCCGACGACGATCACGTCGAAGGCACGCCCCGCTTCGGCATCCGTCACGCTGTCAGACGCTCCGACAGGATGTCGAGAGCCGAGCCGAGAACATCGAGCAGGTCGCTGCCCGAATCCTGCAGCCACTGCTCGTAGGCGCCGAGCGATGCGGCGAGATAGACCCAGCCGAGCATGCGGGGGCGCAGGCTGTCGGCCGGTTCGCCGAGACGACGCGCTGCGAACTCGGCGATCACCTCGCGCCACGACTCGTAGCGCAGCGTGGAGTGCGCGACGAGCGTCGGAACCGTCATCAGCAGCTGCATGCGTTCCCGGTGATAGCCGAGCTCGGAGATCGGGTAGCTGTTGAAATCGAGCACCGCGCGGCTGAGCGCCGAGTACATCGGCTCGGTCTCGGGCACGGCGGCGAGAGCCGCGCGCATCCGCTCGACCAGCGCATCGAAGTCACCCCAGGGCAAGTCGTTCTTCGACGGGAAATAGCGAAAGAACGTGCGGCGGCCGATGCCCGCGGCGGCCGCGATCTCGTCGACGGTGGTCGCATCGAAGCCGTGCTCGATGAACAGCTGCAGACCGATGTGGCTCAGCCGTGCACGGGTCGTCGCACGCCGGCCGGTGGGCGCGTCGCCTTCGGGCGTGCTGTTCATGAAGATAATCATGCCTCGGGTCTTCCGAATGGCACTGAGTGTCACTAGTGTGACTTCCATCGCGGAATCCTCCACGGTCAATGCCGATCGATCCTTAGGAGAAGCCATGAGCAGTGCCTCGCCCGCAGTTGCGCCCGAGTCCGTTGTCAATTCATCCGATGTCGCAGCCGACGCCGACATCATCGAATCCGACGTTCTCGTCGAAGAGGTCTCGATCGACGGCATGTGCGGTGTCTACTGAATCGCGGCCCATCGACCTGAGCTGCGCATGGCGTCTGCACCCGCAGGTGTCCGTGCGTCCCGAGCCGTTCGGCGCCCTGCTGTACCACTTCGGCACGCGGAAGCTGTCCTTCCTCAAGGACCGACGGCTGCTTGCCGTGGTAAGAAGCCTCGATGAGCAGCCGACCGCACTCGCAGCCTGCCGCGACGCCGGTGTGGCGGAGTCCGAGTTGCCGACATTCCGCCGCGCGCTCGAGACGCTGCGCGACGCCAACATGCTGGTCGGCGCCGAGGCGGTGGCGGCATGACCACGGTGCAGACGGATGCCCTGGCGAAGCCGCAACGGCTCGTCGACCTGTTCGAGTTCGGGCTCGACTCCCCGATCTGCCTGACGTGGGAGCTCACCTACGCGTGCAACCTCTCCTGCGTGCACTGTCTGTCGAGCTCGGGGCGGCGCGACCCGCGGGAGCTCACGACCGAGGAGTGCTTCGCGGTGATCGACGAGCTCGAGCGCATGCAGGTCTTCTACGTGAACATCGGCGGCGGTGAGCCGACCGTGCGCCCGGACTTCTGGGAGATCGTCGACTACGCCACGAGCCATCACGTCGGGGTGAAGTTCTCGACCAACGGCGTGAAGCTCACGCCCGAGCGGGCGCAGCAACTGGCGAAGAACGACTACCTCGACATCCAGATCTCGCTCGACGGTGCGACGGCCGAGGTGAACGACTACGTGCGCGGGCCCGGCTCCTACGACACGGCGCTCACGGCGATGGCCAACCTGCAGGCGGCCGGCATGAAGAACTTCAAGCTGTCGGTGGTGTGCACGCGCTACAACATTCCGCAGCTCGACGAGTTCAAGGCGATCGCTGACCGCTACGGCGCTCAGCTGCGGCTCACGCGGCTACGGCCGTCCGGTCGCGGCGCCGACAGCTGGGATGAGCTGCACCCGCGCCCCGAGCAGCAGAAGCAGCTGTACGACTGGCTCGTGGCACACGGCGACGGCGTGCTCACCGGTGATTCGTTCTTCCACCTCTCCGCATACGGGCAGGCGCTTCCGGGCCTGAACCTGTGCGGGGCCGGCCGCGTCGTGTGCTTGATCGACCCGATCGGCGACGTGTACGCCTGCCCGTTCGCGATCCACGACGAGTTCCTCGCCGGGAACGTGCGCATGCCCGGCGGATTCCAGAAGGTGTGGCGTGAGTCGGAGCTGTTCCTCCGGCTCCGGCAGCCGCAGTCGGGTGGAGCGTGCACGAGCTGCCAGTTCTTCGACACCTGCAAGGGCGGCTGCATGGCGGCCAAGTTCTTCACCGGTCTGCCGCTCGACGGGCCCGACCCCGAGTGCGTGCAGGGCTACGGAGAAGAGCTGCTGAAGAACGCGAAGGCCAAAGAGCAGCTCACCCCGAAGCCGTCCGTCGATCATTCGCACCGCACGACCCCGCCGCGTCCGCGCGAGGGGCTCGGGCCGGTGCGGCTCACGCTGAAGCGCCGCGACGAGCTGGCGCACCCGCCCGTCAACGCCTGTGAGGCCGACCCGCTGGCCGGATTCGCCGCCCAGTAACCCTGCACGAGGCATCCGTTCAACCCGACGAGGCCGTCGGGGCGAGGCTTCGTGCGCCCAAAAACAGCACACGCAAGAGGAAGAAGAAGTCCGATGGGAGTTCTAGAGGGCAAAGTCGCCTTCGTCACCGGCGCCGCGCGCGGCCAGGGTCGCAGCCACGCCGTTCGCCTCGCCGAAGAGGGTGCCGACGTCATCGTCGTCGACATCGCCAGCCAGATCGATTCAGTTCCTTACCCGATGTCGACTCCCGCCGACCTCGATGAGACGGTGCGCCTGGTTGAGGCGCTCGACCGGCGCATCTACGCGGCGCAGGCCGACGTGCGCGACCGCGAGGGCCTGAGGGCGGCGTTCGAGGCGGGCACCGCCCAGCTCGGCCCCGTCGACATCGTGAGTGCCAACGCCGGCATCGCTCCGTTCTCGCAGGAGACGAACTATCAGGAGTGGACCGACGTGATCGACGTCAACCTCACCGGTGTGTTCAACACGGTCGAGGTCGTCAAGCAGCAGATGATCGACCGGGGTAAGGGCGGGGCCATCGTGCTCACCAGCTCAACGGCGGGGCTCACCGGCATTGGTGGCAACTCGCCGGGCGGAATCGGCTACACCGCCGCGAAGCACGGGGTCGTCGGCCTCATGCGCGCCTACGCGAACTACCTGGCGCCGTACTCGATCCGCGTCAACAGCGTGCACCCGACCGGCGTCAACACGCCGATGGTCGTCAACGACGCGATGCAGGCGTTCCTGCAGGCGGATCCGTCGATGGGCCAGGCGATGGCGAACGCGCTGCCGGTCGAGATGATCGAACCGGTCGACATCTCGAATGCGATCGTGTGGCTCGTGTCGGATGCCGCGCGCTACGTCACAGGTGTGACGCTGCCCGTCGACGCGGGCTTCGTGAACAAGCGCTAGCAGCAACCTCCCCCACGCAAGAACCCGAAGAAAGGAACCCATCATGGCAGGTCGTGTCGAAGGCAAGGTCGCCTTCATCACGGGAGCAGCGCGCGGGCAGGGGCGCAGTCATGCCGTCCGGCTCGCACAGGAGGGCGCGGACATCATCGCGATCGACCTGTGCGACCACATCCCCAACGTCGCCTACCCGTCCGCGACCGAGGAGGACCTGGCCGAGACGGTGCGCCAGGTCGAAGCCCTCGACCGGCGCATCATCGCGACGAAGGCCGACGTGCGCGACGCGGCTGCCGTGAAGCAGGCGATCGACAGCGGTGTCGCTGAACTCGGCCACCTCGACATCGTGGTCGCCAACGCGGGCATCTGCGTGATCTCCCCGTGGGAGGAGCAGAGCGAAGATATCTGGGATCAGACGATCGACACGAACCTCAAGGGCGTGTGGAACACGGTGCGGCTCACGGCGCCGCACCTCATCGCTGCCGGCGGCGGCTCGATGGTGCTGACGAGCTCGGCTGCCGGCCTCAAGGGGATGCCGGGTCTCGTCGCCTACGTCGCGGCGAAGCACGGCGTCGTCGGGCTGATGCACGCGTTCGCCACCGAACTCGCGGTGCACAACATCCGGGTCAACTCGGTGCACCCGACCGGCGTGAACACCCCCATGGGTGACTTCGGCGAGGTGAACCCGTTCGAGAAGGTGTTCGCGAAGGACCCCCGCATCGGGGCGATGATGATCAACCTGCTGCCGGTCGAGGTGACCGAGCCGGTCGACATCTCCAACGCCGTGCTGTGGCTCGCCTCGGACGAGTCGCGCTACGTCACGTCGCACACCCTCGCCGTCGACGCGGGCAACACCGAGTTCTAGGCGCGCCGCGAACCAGATCGAACGGATGCCGGGGCCGGCTGCTCACCGCTCTCACGCCGGCCCCGCTCTCCACTGTGAGAACGGAGCACACAACAGGAAAACGGGTGAAAGAAAATGGCAGGACGAGTAGAGGGCAAAGTCGCCTTCATCACGGGCGCGGCCCGCGGTCAGGGCCGTAGCCACGCGCTGCGGCTCGCGCAGGAGGGCGCGGACATCATCGCGGTCGACATAACGAGTCAGATCGACAGCGTGCCGTACCCCATGGCGACCCCCGACGATCTGAACGAGACCGTGCGGCAGGTCGAGGCGCTGGATCGCCGCATCGTCGCCAAGCAGGCGGACGTCCGCGATTTCGACGCTCTGAAGCAGGCGGTCGACGAGGGCGTGGCACAGCTGGGCCGCCTCGACATCGTCGCCTCGAATGCCGGCATCGCGAGCTACGGCACCATTGAGGAACTCAGCGAGCAGCAGTGGCTGGACATGCTCGACGTTCAGCTGACAGGCATGTGGCACGCGTTGAAGGCGGCGATTCCGCATCTGCGCGCGTCTGGCGGAGGCTCGATCATCATCACCAGTTCGGACGCCGGGCTGTTCGCGATCCCGAATCTCGCGCATTACAACGCGGCCAAGCACGGCGTCGTCGGGCTGATGCGCACCGCGGCACTCGAACTCGCGGCGGACAACATCCGCGTGAACTCCGTCCACCCGACGATGGTCGACACGCCGATGGTCGACAACGAGCCGACGTTCAAGCTCTTCCGGCCGGATCTCGAGAACCCGACGAAAGAGGACCTCAAGTCCGCCGCGCAGGCGCTCAACGCGCTGCCGATCCCGTGGGTCGACCCTGTCGACATCTCGAACGCGGTCCTGTTCCTCGCCTCGGACGAGGCACGGTACGTCACCGGAGTGACGCTGCCGGTCGACGCGGGCGCGAACCTCAAGAACTGAAAGGGGAAGAGAAATGGCAGGACGCGTCGAAGGCAAAGTCGCCTTCATCACCGGTGCCGCTCGCGGTCAAGGCCGCAGCCACGCGATCCGGCTCGCCCAGGAGGGAGCCGACATCATCGCCGTCGATCTCACAGGCCAGATCGATTCCGTTCCGTACCCGATGTCGACTCCTGACGATCTCGCTGAGACAGTGCGGCAGGTCGAGGCGCTCGATCGGCGCATCGTGGCGACTCAAGCGGACGTTCGCGACGTCGACGCCCTTCAGAAGGCGGTCGACGACGGCGTGGCTCAGCTCGGAAAGCTCGACATCGTGTCGGCCAACGCGGGGATCTTCAGCTTCGGGACGCTCGAGAACCTCGACGACCGCACCTGGCAGGACATGATCGACGTGAACCTCACAGGCGTCTGGCACGTGATCAAGGTGGCGATTCCGCACCTCAAGGCGAACGGTGGCGGCTCGGTGATTCTAACGAGTTCGGACGCCGGGCTCTTCGCCTTCCCGAACATCGGGCACTACGTCTCTGCGAAGCACGGCGTTGTGGGGCTGATGAAGACCGCAGCGCTCGAGCTCGCCGAGTTCAACATCAGGGTCAACAGCATCCACCCGACGAATGTCGACACCGACATGATCCAGAACGAGGCGGCCTACCGGCTGTTCCTCCCCGATGTCGAGCGCCCGACGAGGGAGCAGTTCGGTGAGGCGGCGAAGCCGATGAACGCCCTGCCGATCCCGTGGGTCGAGGCCATCGACATCTCCAATGCCCTGCTGTGGCTGGCATCCGATGAGGCCCGCTACGTCACCGGCGTCGAGCTGCCCGTCGATGCCGGCGCGAATCTGAAGAACTGAACGCGACGGGAAAGAAGGCAGCAAATGGCAGGACGCGTTGAAGGCAAAGTGGCGTTCATCACCGGTGCGGCCCGCGGGCAAGGCCGGGCGCACGCACTCCGGCTCGCCGAAGAGGGCGCCGACATCATCGCGATCGACATCGCGGCGCAGGTCGAGCACGTGCCGTACGCCACCGCTACGCCGGACGACCTGGCTGAGACAGTGCGTCAGGTCGAAGCGCTGGACCGGCGCATCGTCGCCGAGGCCGCGGACGTGCGCGACAGCGCCGCTCTGAAGGCGGTCGTGGACCGGGGCGTCGCCGAGCTCGGCAGGCTCGACATCATCGCCGCCAATGCGGGCATCGACATCGTCGGGCCGTGGCATGACATGACACCGGAGATCGTCCGCACCACGATCGACATCAACCTGATCGGCGTGTGGAACTCGGTGATGGCGGGGGTGCAGCACCTCATCGACGGTGGCGGTGGTTCGGTCATCCTGACGAGTTCGGCGAACGGGCTGAAGGCGGGGCCGTGGAACCTCGCCTACAACATGGCGAAGTTCGGCGTCACCGGTCTCACCAAGTCCCTTGCGATGGAGCTCGCGAAGGACCACGTGCGCGTGAACTCCGTCCACCCGGGCGGCGTCGACACCCCGATGGCGAACGGCATCTTCGGTCAGCCTGACAACGGATTCGAGCGTGGCCAGAAGGAGAATCCGGACCTGTTCGGGATGCTGACGCAGTGGATCCCCGGGATGATGGACCCCCGCGAGATCTCGAACGCGGTGCTGTGGCTGGCATCCGACGAGTCCAAGTGGGTGACCGGCCACGCGCTCGCTGTCGACGGCGGTATGACGCAGTACTGATACACGATCAAGTGACGCGGGAAGAGGCATCCGTATGAGTCAGAGCGCGGCCGACAGCGGCACCGGCACGGACGTCGCCGGCGTGCGGCAGCGGATTCTCTCGCGCGTCGTCGGCCGCGAGCGCGAACTCGAACTCGCGCTCGCGGCCGTCGCCGCCGGTCGCGATCTGATCCTCGAAGGGCCGCCGGGCACGAGCAAGACGACGATGCTGAAGGCCATCACCGCGGAGTGGGGCATCCCGCTGCTGTTCGTCGAGGGCAACGGCGACCTGACGCCCGCGAAGCTGATCGGCCACCACAATCCGGCGCGAGTGCTGCGCGAGGATTACAGCGCCGACAATTTCGTCGCGGGCCCGCTTGTCGAGGCAATGCGGGACGGCGGATTCCTGTACATCGAGGAGTTCAACCGTGCGCCGGAGGACACCCTGAACACGCTGCTGACCGCGATGGCGGATCGCGCGATCGAGGTACCGCGGGTCGGAAGCGTCGCCGCGAAGCCGACGTTCCGGGTGATCGCCTCGATGAATCCGTACGACAACGTCGGCACGACGCGGCTGTCGACGTCGGTGAGCGACCGGCTCAATCGGATCGTCGTCGACTATCAAGACGCCGCCGCAGAGGAGCGCATCGTCGCACTGCGTGCCGGCATCGACGGCCCCCTCGCGGAGCGGATCGTCTCCGACGCCGTCGCTGTGACCCGAGCGACCCGCACGCACGTCGCGGTCCGGCAGGGGTCGAGCGTGCGCGGAGCGATCGACTGCGCACTGATCGCGAGCGAGCTGGCCGGGCTGCGAGGCATCCGTGATTCCGAATCGGATGCCTACCCCGAAGCGATCCTCGACGCGATGCTGGTGTCGCTCTCGGGCCGAATCCGCCTGGACGAGGCGGCCGAGACAACGCCCGAGCGCGTGCTGCGTGAGATCTGGGAGAACCGCTTCATCCTCGAGCCGGCCACCCACGCGGGCCCGACGTGAAGAGAGGTTCCCGTCGACGGCGGCCCGATCGAGCGCCGCGCCGAGCGGCAGCCGACCCGGCCATTGCGCCGCCAGCCGAAAAAGCTGAACGAGGAGCCCACGGTGTATGAGCCGCAGCCCGGCAAAGGCGGCGTCGCGCTGCGCGCCCAGAAGCAGGGCGGCAGTAACGCGCGCGCCAAGCCCCTGCCGAGTGCGATCGAGGCGGGCTTCACGGACGACCCGGCCGAGCTCGCCGTGATCGACGAACAGGTCGCCGTCGAGCCCGCCGTGCGGCAGCGGGCGCGCGCCATCGCCGCCGCGCTGTCCGTGCCGCGGCCGCGCGCGGACTGCTCGTCGCGTCGTGGCCAGGGGGTGCTGGCAAGCCTCCCGTACCGTGGCGCCGCCGACGACATCGACCTCGACGCGACCATCGAAGTCCTCGCCGAGCGGCCGGTCCCCGACGACGAGGACATTATCGTGCGCGACCGGATCCGCTCCACGCGTGCCGTCGTGCTGCTCGTCGACGTGTCCGGGTCGTCGAAGGGCGAGCGCTTCATGACGTCCGCCGCCGCCGTCGGTGCGCTGGCTGGCGAACTCGAACGCGACAAACTGGCCGTCATCGCGTTCTGGTCGGACGCGGCGATCCTGCTGAACCTCGGCGAGCCCGTCAGGCCGTTCGAGCTGCTCGATGCGCTCATGCGGGTGCCGGCACGCGGGCTGACCAACGTCGCGTTCCCGTTGCAACTGGCATCCGATCAACTCGCTCGCTCGCCCGAACGCGACTCGCGAGTCATCCTGCTCTCCGACTGCGTGCACAACGCCGGCCCGGACCCGCGGCCGCTTGCTGCGGCGCTGCCGCGCCTCGACGTGCTGCTCGATGTGAGCGGTGAGCGTGATGTCGAGCTCGGGCGGGAACTCGCGCGCGACGGGCACGGCACGCTGCACCTCGTGCGCGACTTTCACGACGTAGCCCCAGCGGTGTCGCAAGTGTTTCGCGAGCGGTAGAGCGTAACAACGTACGAAGAGGAGGCCCCATGCCTTGGAAGCAAAACCCCTGGTTCGAGACGGTGCTGGAGGCGCAGCGGCGCGCGAAGCGGCGCCTGCCGCCGTCTGTGTATGCAGCGCTGGTCGCAGGGTCGGAGCGTGGCCGCACGCCCGAGGACAACCAGAAGGCGTTCGCCGAGTTGCAGTTCGCGCCGCACGTGGCCGGGCATCAGACCGACCGCGAGCTGAACACGACGGTGCTCGGCATTCCGATCTCGCTGCCCGTGCTGATCTCGCCCACGGGCGTGCAGGCGGTGCACCCGGAAGGCGAGGTGGCGGTCGCGCGAGCGGCAGCGAACCGCGGCACGATCATGGGGCTGTCCTCATTCGCGTCAAAGCCGGTGGAAGAGGTCGCCGCGGCGAATCCGAACACCTTCTTCCAGATGTACTGGACGGGAACGCGGGACCAGATGGTGCGGCGCATGGAGCGGGCGCGCGCGGCCGGCGCGAAGGCGCTGATCGCGACCCTGGACTGGTCGTTCTCGATCGGGCGCGACTGGGGGTCGCCCGCGATCCCCGAGAAGATGACCCTTAAGGCGATGTGGGACTTCGCGCCCGAAGCGATCATCCGGCCGCGGTGGCTGTGGGCATACGGCAAGACGCGGCACGTCCCCGACCTGACGACGCCCAATCTGCAGGACCCGGGCCGCGAGGCGCCGACCTTCTTCGGCGCGTACTACGAGTGGCAGCAGACGCCGCCGCCCACGTGGGAGGACGTCGCATGGCTGCGGGAGGAATGGGGCGGCCCGTTCATCCTGAAGGGCATTACCCGCGTGGATGACGCGAAACGCGCGGTGGATGCCGGGGTGTCGGCGATCTCGGTGTCGAACCATGGCGGCAACAACCTCGACACGACGCCGGCCACGATTCGGTGCCTTCCGGCCGTGGCAAGTGCCGTCGGCGACCAGGTCGAGGTGCTGCTCGACGGCGGCGTGCGCCGTGGCGGCGACGTGGCGAAGGCGCTCGCCCTCGGAGCGCGCGCCGTGATGATCGGCCGCGCGTACCTCTGGGGTCTGGCTGCCAACGGCCAGGCCGGAGTCGAGAACGTGCTCGACCTGCTGAGAATGGGACTTGATTCCGCCGTGCTCGGGCTCGGCCACAAGTCGATCCACGAGCTGAGCCGGGAAGACCTGTTCGTCCCACCCGGCTTCGAGCGGCACCTGGGGACGGGAGCCGACGCCGCGACGTCTGCGGGGCCCGCCGCGGCCGGGCGCCGCCCCGCCGCGCGCCCCTCTGCCGCGGGGCGCTCACGGCGCAAGCCCGTGGCGCCCGCGAGCGCCGAGGCTCCCACCACGCCCCCGGCTCCCGACGAGCCGGCGCCGGGCAGCGCCCCCGACCCTGCAGCACGACCGTGAGCGAACTCGCCCGTGCCCGGTGGCCGGAGCTCCGGGCGGCCGAGCTCGTGCTCGTTCCCCTCGGCTCCACCGAGCAGCACGGACCGCACCTGCCGTTCGATACCGACACCGTGATCGCGGCCGCGGTCTCGCGCGGCATCGCTGAGCAGATGCGTGCGACCACCGCCGGCGCCGTGGTCGCGCCCGCCCTCCCTTATGGCGCAAGCGGCGAGCATCAGGAATTCCCCGGAACGACGTCCATCGGCGAGGAAGCGCTCGCCGTCGTGGTCATCGAACTCGTTCGCTCGCTACGTGCGTGGGCGCCGCGGGTGGTGTTCGTGAACGGCCACGGTGGCAATGTGCAGGCGCTCGGGGACGCCGTCGCACAGCTTGTGGAGGAGGGCCACAATGCGGCGTGGGTGCCCTGCGGGGTCGCGGGAGGCGACGCGCACGCCGGTCGAACCGAGACGTCGGTGATGCTGCACCTCGCCCCGGCATCCGTCAAGCTGGACGCCGCCGCAGTGGGGAACACGACGCCGATCGCGGAGCTCATGCCTGCTCTGCGGCGGCGCGGGGTGCGTCAGGTGGCGCCCAACGGGGTGCTCGGCGACCCGACGGGGGCCTCGGCGCGGGAGGGCGAGCGGCTGCTTGCAGCCATGGTCGATGCTGCCGTGAACCGCTTGGGTGCGATGGGGGAAGGCTCGCGCGCATGACCCTTCCAGCCGATTTCGTGGTGCACCTCAACCGCTACACGAGGGTGGTCGACGACGGGCAGGCGCTTCTCGGCGGGTCGCCGACGCGTTACGTGCGGCTCTCGGGCTCTGCGCGCGCGGCGCTGCGCGGCCGGGAAGTGCGGGCCGACACCCCCGCCGGGGCGCGGCTCGCCGACACGCTGCTCGAGCTCGGCATGGCCGACCCTGTTCTGGCGCTCCTGCCCGACCGCGAGGCGCAATACACCGTCGTCATCCCCGTGATGGACCGCGCGAACGAGCTCGATCGGCTGCTCGGCTCGATCGACGCCGCCACGCCGGCCGGACACCCGGAGCGTCGCCCGCGCATCATCGTGGTCGACGACGGCTCCGCCGATCCGGCACCGATCGCGGCGGTCGCCGCATGTCACGGTGCCGAATGCGTGCGGCTGCCGCAGAACGTCGGGCCGGGCGGCGCGCGCAACGCCGGCCTGGCCCAGGTGGAGACCGAGTTCGTGGTCTTCGTCGACTCGGACATCGTCGTGAACGCGGAGACGATCCCGTTGCTGCTGCGCCACTTCGCGGACCCGAAGGTCGCGACGGCGGTGCCGCGTATCGTCGGGCTCGCCGGCTCTGAGACGTGGATCGCGCGCTACGAGGATGCGCGCAGCTCGCTCGACCTCGGCGCGAATCCGGCCGCCGTGAAACCGCGCTCGCCGGTGGCGTGGGCGTCGTCCGCCTGCCTGGTCGCGCGGGTCGCGGCGCTCGGCGACGGCTTCGACGCCTCGATGCGCGTCGGCGAGGACGTCGACCTCGCGTGGCGCCTGACCGAGGCAGGCTGGCGCATCCGTTACGAGCCCGCGGCTTTCGCCGAGCACGAGCACCGGGCCCGCTTCGGCGACTGGATCACGCGGAAGGCGATCTACGGCACCGGCGCGCATCCGCTCGCCGAACGGCACCCGGGGGCGATCGCCCCGGCGATCCTCGCGCCGTGGAGCGTTGGCGTGATTCTGTCGCTGATGGCCCAGCGGCGCTGGTCGGTACCCGCGGCGGCCGCGATCAGCGCGGTGACGGTGCTGCGCATCGCGCGAAGGCTCCGCAGCGCTCGGCGCCCCTATGCGCTGGCCGCGTTTCTGGCCGGCAACGGCGTGGTCAGCGCCGCGGCTCAGGCCTCCGCCCTGCTGCTGAGGCACTGGTGGCCCGTGGCCCTCGTCGGGTGCATTCTGTCGCGCCGAATGCGCCGTGTCGTCGCCGTCGCCGCGATTGCCGACATCGCCCTCGAATACCGTAGGACCCCGGCACGGCTCGACGTGGTGCGCTTCGGACTCGCCAAGCGGCTCGATGACCTCGCCTACGGGTTCGGCGTGTGGAAAAGCGCGGTTCGCGGCCGCTCGGTGCGCGCGCTGCTACCGGAGATCACACGGTCGCGCGGAGGCGCGCGAACTCCCCGCGGCTCAGCATGAAGCCTGCGGCCTCTTCCGCGAGCGGATGTCTGTGCACGGCGGGACGACGCGCCCTCGTGAGACCCTACGGACGCCGCGCCGCGGCATCGGTCTCGGCGTACTCATTCGCCAATCGCTCGACGATCTCGGCGACCGGCAGGATCTCGTGGATGCCAGAGGCCGAGTGCCCCGCGCTCCAGATGTCGCGCCACTCGCGCGGGCCGTCCGGGTGCCGCTCGTCGTAGCGCGCCTCGGCCGGGCCGGCGACCATGCCGAACTCGGCGAGCCCAATGCCGGTCGCCGAGAGCGACTTCCGCATCATGTTCACATTCATCCCCGAGAACACGTTGGTGAGGTGGATGTCGTCCAGCTCGCTGTCCACGATCATCTGCTTGTACTCGGGCTGCGCCCGCGACTCGGCGCTCGCGATGAACCGCGTGCCGAGGTAGCAGAGGTCGGCAGGTCGCGAGCACCAGCTCGGGACCGGAGACGATGAGCATCGGCGCGGCGACGACCGGCACCCGCAGCCGCACGGCGCAGGCCCGTCTGTTGCACCGGGCCACGTGCTCGCATGCTATCTGCGCACTGCCCCTTTGTATACACTGGCCAGGCGCGCATGGCCCGACGGGTCGCGCGCGCCGAGCAACGGAGGCTGATCAATGAAGATCGACGGATTCCTCGGGAACGACCCCGCGGGCGCGGCGAGCGAGGGAGCCAGGCTCCGCGACCTCGGCTACGACGGCGGGTTCACCGCCGAGGTGCAGCACGACCCGTTTGTGGCGCTCGCCCGCGCGGCAGACCCCGAGGGGCGACTCGACATCGGCACGAAGATCGCCGTCGCGTTCGCCCGCAGCCCCATGACGCTCGCATACACGGCGCACGACCTCAACGAGCTGAGCGGCGGGCGCCTGAAGCTCGGGCTCGGCAGCCAGGTCGCCGCGCACATCACCCGCCGGTTCTCGATGACCTGGTCGGCGCCCACCGCGCGGATGCGGGAGTACGTGCTCGCCCTGCACGCGATCTGGAACAGCTGGCGCACCGGCGAACGCCTGGCCTTCGAGGGGCGCTTCTACAGCCACACCCTCATGA
>Ga0164242_10004270_pt1 | contig 16072 bp, 13 predicted proteins | sample OricomgcompostMG_FD_108783 | JGI IMG/M metagenome (GOLD analysis project Ga0164242, IMG submission 108783) | Miracle-Growth compost microbial communities from Emeryville, California, USA - Original compost - Miracle growth compost (MG) ... | reverse complement strand
TGATCGGAGACGGCGCGCTGACCGGCGGCATGGCCTGGGAGGCGCTGAACAACATCGCCGCGGCTCCGGACCTGCCGGTGGTGATCGTGGTCAACGACAACGGTCGTTCCTACACCCCGACGGTCGGCGCGATCGCCGAGCATCTGACCACGTTGCGCACCGATCCCCGTTACGAGCAGGTTCTTGATCTTGTCCGGCGCAGTGTCACCCGGACGCCGGTGGTCGGCAGCGCCGCCTACGAGGTGTTGCACGGCGTGAAGACCGGGCTGAAGGACGTATTGGCACCGCAGGGCATGTTCGCTGATCTTGGTCTGAAGTACGTCGGCCCGATCGACGGTCACGACGTCGCTGCCGTGGAGAAGGCTCTGCAGCAGGCCAAGCACTTCGGTGGTCCGGTGATGGTGCACGTGATCACCCAGAAGGGCAAGGGATTCCCGGCTGCGGAGAACAACGCCGAGGACCAGTTCCACACGGTCGGCAAGATCGACGAGATCACCGGCGCGCCGCTGTCGGGTCCGAAGGGTCGCGGCTGGACCGACATCTTCGGCGAGGAACTGGTCCGGCTGGGACGTTTCGATGATCGACTTGTCGCGATCACTGCGGCGATGCTCTATCCCACCGGGCTGCACCGCTTCGCCGAGGTGTTTCCGGAACGCACCTTCGACGTCGGCATCGCCGAGCAGCACGCGGTCACCTCGGCCGCAGGCCTCGCGATGGCCGGCATGCACCCGGTCTTCGGCGTGTACGCGACCTTCCTCAACCGGGCCTTCGACCAGGTGTTGATGGACGTGGCCCTTCACCGGCTTGGTGTCACCTTCGTCCTCGATCGCGCCGGTGTGACGGGTAACGACGGGGCCAGCCACAACGGCATGTGGGATCAGTCGATCCTGCAGGTGGTTCCGGGGCTGCAGCTGACTGCGCCGCGGGACGCCACCCGGCTGCGCCAGGCATTGGCCCATGCGGTGACGGTCAACGACGCACCGACGGTGATCCGCTACTCCAAGGAACCGGTACCGGCCGACATCGACGCGATCGACTGCATCGACGGTATCGACGTGTTGAGCCGCTCCGGCCAGGACCAGGTGCTGGTGGTCGGTTACGGAGCGATGGTGCCGACCGCGCTGACCGTCGGACGACGTCTTGCCGACCAGGGCATCGGTGTCACGGTCATCGACCCGGTCTGGTCCCTGCCGGTGAACCCGGCCCTACTTGATCTTGCCGTTCACCACCAGCTGGTGATCACCATCGAGGACAGCGGCGTGATCGGCGGTTGCGGCGCACGGCTGATCCAGGAGCTGTCCCAGCGCAAGATCAACACGCCAGTACGCACCTACGGCGTGCCCCAACAGTTCCTCGAACACGGCAGCCGGTCCGGCCTGCTGGAGGAGCTGGGGTTGTCGGCCCAGGAGATCGCCCGGGCCACACTGGAGGAGATCGTCGGCCACGCCCGGCCGTTGATCGCCGAGGATGTACTGGCCGACGAACCCGGTCACAACTGACCCCGCCGGTCGACCGTCCACCTCCTGCGGCGGGTCGGTGGGGCGGTGCGTCCGTATGTCGTCCCCGTGTGTCACCGACGGGCCGCGGCGGTTCCCGCACCAGTTGGTGGTTCCCGCACCAGTTCGTGGTTCCCGCACCAGTTGGTCGTCCGCGCACCGGATGCAACCGGTGCGCGGACGAGGAACTGGTGCGCCGTCGAGGAATTGGTGCGAAAACGCTGGTCGACGGGCTCGAGCCCAGCGGGACCGAGTCGTACGGGGTCGAATTGGGTCGTACGGGGTCGAATTGGGTCGTACGGGGTCAACGGGGTCAACGGGGTCAAACCGGGTCGTGCGGGGTCAAACGGGTCCGCGGGCTGCCGCTGACGCGACGGGCGTGCCGTACGGCGTTGGCCCGCCACGCAGGTACCGCACCAGTTCGTGGTTCCCGCACCACTTGATCGTCCGCGCACCGGATGCAGTCGGTGCGCGGACGAGGAACTGGTGCGGGGGCGAGGTACTGGTGCGGGGACGAGGAACTGGTGCGCGGGCGAGGAACTGGTGCGCCGTCGACGAACTGGTGCGCGGGCGAGAAACTGGTGCGCGAGGAATTGTCGGCTTGTTCCATCATGGGGGCACGACGGTCCGGAGCGAGGGATGGATATGCCGCAGCAGTTGGCAGAGAAGTTGATCAGCTGGGCGACGGTCATTGAGGACTCGACGAGGAAGCAGGCGATCACCACGTCGTCGCTGCCGTTCATCTTCCCGCACCTGGCCCTGATGCCGGACGCCCATCTCGGCAAGGGCGTTCAGCCTCGCCGACCTGCGCCTCGAATGGGCGACATCGAGTACCGCGACACCGACGCGTTCATCGACGAGATCCCGGCGGCGTACAAGGACGTCGAGCAGGTGACGGCCGACGCGGCGGATCTGGTCGAGGTGAAGTTCCGACCGCGGCAGATCGTCAACGTCAAGGGCGACTGACCCGGGACGGCCGGACGCCCGCCCGCCCGACCGCCCGAACGCCCGACCGCCCGAACGCCCGGCCGGCTGGTCGGCGACGCGCGAGAAGCGATCTCCGACTCGGCGCAGGCCAGGAGTCCTAAGGTTGGCCGTGCGGCTTCACTCATCGTCGAATGGGAGGGCAGTACCGGTGAGCGTGATGCGAACCAAGTCCATCGAGCAGTCGCTCCAGGACACCGACGAGCCGGAGTACCGGCTGAAGAAGAGCCTGACCGCCCTCGATCTGACGGTCTTCGGTATCGGCGTGGTGATCGGCGCCGGTATCTTCACGCTGACCGGGCGGGCCGCCGGAACGGTGGCCGGACCCAGCATCGTGCTCAGCTTCGTCCTCTCCGGACTCTGTTGCGCCTTCGCGGCGCTGTGTTACGCGGAGTTCGCCTCCACCGTGCCGGTCTCCGGATCGGCGTACACCTTCTCCTACGCCAGCCTCGGCGAGCTGATCGCCTGGATCATCGGCTGGGACCTGATGCTGGAGCTGCTGGTCGGCGCCGGGACTGTCGCCCAGGGGTGGTCGCAGTACGCCGAACTACTGACCCATCAACTCGGCGGCACGGGTTTCTCCGAACACATAGGCCCGTTCCACTGGTTGGCCGCACTGCTGGTCTTCGGGCTCTGTGTCCTGATCACGATCGGCATCAAGGAATCACTCCGGGTGAACATGGCCCTGGTGGCGCTGAAACTGTTCATCGTCCTGTTCGTGATCATCGCCGGCCTGTTCTTCGTCCAGGCCGCCAATTACTCGCCGTTCATCCCGCCGTCGCAGCCCGGCGAACAGGTCGGTGGCCTCGCCCAGCCGTTGTTCCAGGCCCTGCTCGGCATGCAGCCCAGCGCCTTCGGCGTCTTCGGGATCTTCTCCGGTGCCGCCCTGGTGTTCTTCGCCTACATCGGATTCGACGTCGTGGCGACGACGGCCGAGGAGGCCAGGAATCCGCAGCGTGATCTTCCGATCGGCATCATCGCCTCATTGATCATCTGCACGATCCTGTACTGCGCGGTCTGCCTGGTGATCACCGGCATGGTGCGCTACGACAAGATCGATCCGGATGCCGCGCTGGCCCAGGCCTTCGCAACGGTCGGCAAGGGCTGGATGGCAACGATCATCTCCGCCGGTGCTGTCGCCGGCCTGATGACGGTGGTGCTCACCCTGCTGACCGGCGCCTCCCGCGTGGTCTTCGCGATGTCCCGCGATCATTTGCTGCCGCCCAGGCTGAGCGCGCTGCATCCGACCTTCAAGACCCCGTACCGGGTGATCGCGATCATCGGCGTGGTCGGTGTGCTGATCGCCGGTTTCGTCCCGGAGGCCTGGCTGGCGGAGATGGTCAACATCGGTACGCTGACCGCCTTCATCCTGGTCTCGATCGGCGTGGTGGTGCTGCGCCGCACCAGGCCGGACCTGCCGCGCGCCTTCCGGGTGCCGGGCGTACCGGTGGTGCCGATCATCTCGGCGCTGATCTGCTTCTACCTGACCATCAACCTGTCCATCGAGACCTGGATCCGGTTCGTGGTCTGGATGGCGATCGGTTTCCTGGTCTACTTCGGCTACAGCCGGTCGCATTCCCGGTTGGCGACCGGCGCGGACCTGCACACCGCACCGGTGGAGGAGAAGCAGAGCTGATCCGGCGGATGTGTGGTCAGCGGACCACGCTGGCCACACCCGGAGGCAGGAACCTGCGTCCGACCACCCGCTCCGAGACCCCGGTCCGATCCAGGTACGGCGTGATCCCGCCGTTGTGGAACGGCCAGCCGGCGCCCAGGATCATGCAGAGGTCGATGTCCATCGGCGCCTGGACGACCTGCTCGTCGAGCATCAGTGCGATCTCCTCGGCCACCGCCGAGGTCGCCCGGTCGAGGATCTGCTCCGGCGTGCTCGGCGTGTCGCCGACGGTGAACAGTGCCGTGACCTCGTCGGGGACGTAGGGAGTGCCATCGGCGTTCCAGTCGTAGACACCGGGCCGCTTGGCGGCGACCAGCGCCTTCAGATTCTCCGACACCCGGAACCGGTCGCCGAGTTTGGCGTGCAGGGTCTCGGCGACGTGCAGGGCGATCGCCGGGCCGACGAGTTGGGTGAGCACCATCGGCGTCATCGGCAATCCGAGCGGCCGCAGTGCCCGGTCGGCCACCTCGATCGGCGTACCCTCGTCGATCGCCGCGATCACCTCACCCATCAGCCGGGTGAGCAGGCGGTTGACGACGAACGCCGGCGCGTCGGAAACGATCACGGCGTTCTTGCGCAGCTTCTTGGCAACGGCCAGCGCGGTGGCCACCGTCGGGTCGTCGGTCATCCGGCCGCGGGCCACTTCGAGCAGCGGCAAGACGGCGACCGGGTTGAAGAAGTGGAAGCCGACCACCCGCTCGGGATGATCAAGATCCTCGGCCATCTCCGAAACCGACAGTGATGAGGTGTTGGTGGCGAGCACGGCCTCGGCGGAGACGTACTTCGCCAGTTCGGCGAAGACCTGCTTCTTGACGGCCAGTTCCTCGAACACCGCTTCGATGACGAACTCGCAGTCGGCATAGTCCGCGTAGTCGGTGGTGCCGGTGATCAACGCCTTGAACCGGTTGGCGGTGTCGGCGTTGATCCGTCCGCGGGACAGTAGACGGTCGATCTCACCGTGCACGCCGGCGACGCCGCGGTCGACCCTCTCCTGATCGATGTCACTGATCACCACCGGGACCTGGAGTCGCCGGAGGAACAGCAGCGCCAGCTGCGAGGCCATCAGCCCGGCGCCGACGACGCCGACCTTGGTGACCGTCCTGGCCAACCAGGAATCCGGGGCACCGGCCGGTTTGCGAGCCCGCCTCTGGACCAGGTCGAAGGCGTACAGGCCGGCCCGGAGTTCATCGGACATGATCAACTCGACCAGGGCCGCGTTCTCCCGCTCGAAGGCGGCCTCCCGGTCCTGCTGTTTGGCGGCACTGATCAGCTCCAATGCCCGGTACGGCGCCGGTGCCGCACCCGACACCTTGGCATCTGCGGCGGCCCGGCCGCGCCCCACGGCAGCGTCCCAGGCCTCGCCGCGGTCCACCTCCGGCCGTTCCACGGTGATTTTGCCGGCGACGACCTGACCGGCCCAGTCCAGCGACCGCTCCAGGAAGTCGGCGCCGTCGAAGATCGCGTCGGCAAGACCCAGCTCGTAGGCCTGCGGTCCGGTGAGCATCCGGTTGTTGTTCAACGGATTCTCGGTGATCACGGTCACGGCTCGGTCGGCGCCGATCAGGTTGGGCAGCAGGTACGCGCCACCCCACCCGGGAACCAGACCGAGGAACACCTCGGGCAGGGCGAGTCCGGCGGCGGACCGGGAGACCGTCCGGTACTGGGAGTTCAGACCGACCTCCAGGCCGCCGCCCAATGCCAGCCCGTTGTAGAAGGTGAAGGTCGGGATCGGCGCGCTGCCGAGTTTTCCGAACACCTGATGGCCGATCCTGGCGATCGCCTCTGCCTGCTCCGGTCTGGTGATCTTGGAAACCCCGGTCAGATCGGCGCCGGCGGCGAGGATGAACGGCTTCCCGGTGATCGCGATCGCGGCTATGTCGTCCCGGGCCAGCGCGGCATCGATGGCGGCGTTGAGGTTGCCAAGACTGGCCGGGCCGAAGGTGTTCGGCCGTTTGTGGTCCTCGCCGTTGTCCAACGTGATCAACACCGCGGTACCGGCGCCGTGGCGAAGTGCGACGTCACGGCTCAACGCCTTGGTGACGACTGCCTCGTCGGCCAACGCGGTGGCCTCGTCGATCAGCTCCTGCAGGCTCTTGGTGCTCGCGTCCGTCATCGTGTCGCTCCCTGCGCCGGGTCGTAGTGCGGGTTCTCCCAGATCACCGATCCACCCATGCCGAGCCCGACGCACATTGTGGTCAGGCCGTACCGGATCTGCGGGTTGTCGCGGAAGGTCCGGGCCAGGTGGATCATCAGCCGCACACCTGAACTGGCCAACGGGTGGCCGAGGGCGATGGCACCGCCGTACGGGTTGAGCTTCGGGTCCTCGTCGGGGACCTTGAAATGATCACAGAAGGCGAGCACCTGGACCGCGAACGCCTCGTTGATCTCGATCGCACCAAGATCATCGAAGCTCAGGTCGGCCCGCTGCAACGCCTTCTCGGTGGCGGGAATCGGGCCGACTCCCATCACCTCGGGATCGACGCCGGCGAAGGCATAGGAGACCAGCCGCATGGCCGTGGGCAGACCGAGTTCGGCCGCGGTGTCCTCGGCGGCCAGCAGCGACGCGGTGGCGCCGTCATTGAGACCGGCGGCGTTCCCGGCGGTCACCCGGCCGTGCGGCCGGAACGGGGTACGCAGCCCGGCCAACGCCTCGCGGGTGGTGTCCGGACGCGGCGGCTCGTCGGCGGTGGCAAGACCCCAGCCCAGTTCGCTGCTGCGGATCGCGGTAGGCACCAGGGACTCCTGGATGATGCCGGCCCGGTAGGCGTCGGCCACCCGCTGCTGGCTGAGCACGGCGAACGCGTCGGAACGCTGACGGGTGATCTCCGGATACCGATCATGGAGATTCTCGGCGGTCGACCCCATCACCAGGGCCGACTCGTCGACCAGCTTCTCGGCGATGATCCGTGGATTGGGATCAATCCCTTCACCCATCGGGTGCCGGCCCATGTGCTCGACGCCGCCCGCGATCGCCACGTCATACGCGCCGAACGCGATCCCGGAGGCGGTCGTGGTGACCGCGGTCATCGCCCCGGCGCACATCCGGTCGATGGCGTACCCGGGAACGGTGCGCGGCAGCCCGGCCAACAGTGCGGCACTGCGCCCGATGGTCAAACCTTGATCACCGATCTGCGTGGTGGCGGCGATGGCCACCTCGTCCACCCGCTCCGGAGGCAGTTCGGGATGGCGGCGCATCAGCTCACGGATGCAGTTGATCACCAGGTCGTCGGCACGCGTCTCGGCGTACATCGACCCGGCCTTGCCGAATGGTGTGCGGACGCCGTCGACGAAGACGACCTCGCGGGAGGCTCTGGGCATGGCCCCATATTACTCACCAGTAACCACCCCGGCGAGGGGTCGGATAATCCCTCATTTCTGCGGCGTGTCGTCGGGGTGATGGTGAACCGCACAGCGAATCGCCGGCGGCTACAGTCTGCGGTGTGGAGCGGCACCCGTGGCGGAGACTGCTCGCCTGGTTGATCGACTGGTGCTGCGTTCTGCTCTGGGCCGGTGCGCTCGCTGCAGTTGCCGTCCCGCTCTACCGGGCGGGTCTGATCACGACGCTGTCGCCGCTGGCCGGAAACATCGTCGGCGCCGCCGTCCTGGTCGTCCCGGCGACGTTCGCCCTGGCGGCGCTGGAGTCGGGACGCCGGGGCGCGACCATCGGCAAACGCGTTGCCGGTCTTCGTGTCGAGACCGGCGGCGGATCTGCTCCGTCCTTCGGGCGGTCATTGGCCCGCAACACCCTCAAGATCATGGTGCCGTGGTTGATCGGTCACGCGGCTGTATACGCCCTGTCGGGTACGTCCGGGGCCGCCGTGCCCGGGTGGCTGTGGGCGCTGACGGTGGCCGCGTACGTGCTGCCGATCGTCTGGGTCGTCTCGTTGTTCGTCGGTTCGGGGCGTACGCCGTACGACCGGATCGTCGGCACCTACGTGGCCCCGAAGAACAGCGCCACAGTCGCGACACGCCGCACAGATGCGGGAGTTACTGACCCCTCGGCGAGCGGAGGAGCGGGGTGATCAGCGGGACGACGATCTCGCGCTGCCAACGCCGGGCACCGAGCGTGTCCAGGAAGGTGTCGACGGTGGTCTCGTCGATCGGCTCGGGCGGACGCCAGGCCAACCGGCGCAGGTAGTCCGGGGTGAGCAGGTTCTCCACCGGCAGGTTCAGTGCGGCCGCCCGTCCGGTCAGCGCCTCCCGTGCAGCGGCCAGCCGTGCAGCGGCCGCCGGATCCCGGCTCGTCCACAGCCTGGCCTGCTGCGGCGGCCCGTCGGCGTGCCGGTGCAACGGCGGCAACTTGGCCTCGGGCAGCGCCATCGCCCGTTCGACGGCGGCGACCCAGTTGGCCTCGTACCGGCGGGCACCCCGGCGGTTCATGACCGGCAGATCGCGGATCGCCTGGGCGGTGGGCGATTTGAGGGAGGCGATCTCGCTGATCGCGGCATCGGACAGGATCCGGCCCGGTGTGCGATCGGTCCGCCGGGCGATCTCGTCACGGGCCCGCCACAGCTCCGCGACGACCGCCAATCCACGGCGGTTGCGGATCCGATGGATCCCCGAGGTACGCCGCCACGGATCGGGCCGGACATCGGGCGGATCGGTGGAATGGGTGGCCAGGAACTCGAACTCCTGCCGCGCCCACTCCTCCTTGCCGGCATCGGCCAGCTGTTCGGCCAGAGCGTTGCGCAGGTCGATCAGCAGTTCCACGTCCAGGGCGGCATAGTTGAGCCAGTCCCGCGGCAGCGGCCGCTTCGACCAGTCGGCGGCGGAGTGCTCCTTGAGCAGCCGTACGCCGAAGAACTCCTCCAACAGCGTGCCGAGGTTGACCCTCGGGTAGCCGAGCAGACGACCGGCCAGTTCGGTGTCGAAGATGTGTCCGGGCACCAATCCGAGCTCGACCAGGCAGGGCAGGTCCTGGTGCGCGGCGTGGATGATCCATTCTTCGTCGATGATCAGCTCGTCAAGGTCACCGAAATCGGCCGGCCCGGTACCCGGTGCCAGGGCGATCGGGTCGATCAGTACGGTGCCGGCGCCTTCCCGGCGGAGTTGCAGCAGGTAGGCGCGATTGCTGTACCGGAAGCCGTGTGCCCGTTCGGCGTCGATCGCCACCGGACCGGTCCCGGAGGCGAGTGCGGCGACCGCTTCCCGATAGCCGGCCGGGTCAGCCACCACCAGGCCCAGCCCGTCGGCGGGCTCGGTGACGACGCGGACCTCATCCTCGCCCTGCGCTGGTTCGACGCTGGCATCCGCCACCGGATCGTCCCCCGGAACACTCGGGGTCGTCACCGTGAGCGACCGTTCCGCCCCTGGGGAGTCCGACGCGACGGGATCGAGACCACACCTTCGGGCAGCGGCGGCTGGCCGGCGGTCGTGCACAACATCTCGCCCCATGCCTCCAGATGTGGTGTCAGCGGTTCGTAGTCCTCGATCTCCGGCGTCCAGGACGCCCGGATCTCCACTTCGGCCCGTGGCGGCTCGTCGGCCATGCCGCCGAACGATTCGCTCGAGACTGAAGTCACCGTACCGCTCGGGGAATGAAATGCCGCATGGTGGTTGGCCAGCGCCTCGATCAGCCAACTCCAGCCGACGCTGCCCAGCAACGGGTCGGTGACCATCTCCGGATCCACCTCGGCGCGGGCGAATGTCACCAGGCGGAACGTGCCACCCCACGCCGCGTTTCCGGCCGGGTCGTGCAGCAACACCAGGCGGCCGCTGCCGATCTCCTCACCGCCGATCACCACATCGGCGGTGATGGCAGCAGCAAAGGGGGCGATCCGCTGCGGCGCCGGGATCTCCTCGATCTGCAGTTCAGGACGCCACGTGGCGGACCGCAATTCCGCCACGACTCTCCGGAAGCCGTCCGGGGGGGAGGGCTTCTCCTGGTTGACACCCACGTAGTCGACCCTATTCCGGGCCACCCACACCGATGAGTCTCGACGCGCCGCGCGTGAAAAGATTCAGTCCGTGCCCGCACCTGAAACACCCGTTGACGCCATACCCACTGCCTCCTCCGCCGAACCGGCCCTGCTCGCCGCCGCCCGTCGACGGCAGGGCGACCGGCTGCCCGTGTGGTTCATGCGGCAGGCCGGCAGGTCGCTGCCGGAGTACCACCGCGTACGCGACGGGCTGGGCATGATCGAGACCTGCAACCGGCCGGACCTGGTCACCGAGATCACGCTGCAGCCGGTCCGCCGGTACGGGGTCGACGGGGCGGTGCTCTACAGCGACATCATGGTGCCGCTGCGGGCGGCGGGCGTCGGGCTGGACATCAAACCGGGTGTCGGGCCGGTGATCGACGAACCGATCCGCGATCGAGCCGGCCTCGACCGGCTGCAGCCGCTCGACCCGGTTGCGGTCGAACCCGTCGCCGAGGCCGTACGCCTGCTGGTCGCCGAACTCGGCGATACGCCGCTGATCGGGTTCGCCGGGGCACCGTTCACCCTGGCCAGTTATCTCGTCGAGGGCGGGCCGAGCAAGGACTATGCGCTGACCAAGGCGATGATGGCCGGCGATCCGGCCCTGTGGCACGAGCTCTGCGACCGACTGGCCGGGATCGCCGCGGAGTTCCTGGCGGTGCAGATCCGCGCCGGGGCCCGAATCATCCAGCTGTTCGACTCCTGGGCCGGCAGCCTGTCGCTGGCCGACTACAACTCCTCGGTGGTCAGGCACTCGGCGCGGGTGTTGGCCGGTGCCAGGGAGCTCGGCGTTCCGACGATCCATTTCGGTGTCGGGACCGGCGAGCTGTTGCCGGCGATGGCGGCCGCCGGCGCCGATGTGGTCGGGGTGGACTGGCGGATCCCGCTGGCCGAGGCGAGCCGCCGGATCGGCCCGGACCACGCCGTCCAGGGGAATCTCGATCCGGCGCTGCTCGGCGCCCCCTGGCCGGTGCTGGCCGAACGGGTCCGCGATGTGATCAGATCCGGCGCGCAGGCACCCGGCCACATCTTCAATCTGGGACACGGCGTACCGCCGACGGCCGATCCCGACGTCCTGGGCAGGATCGTTGATCTTGTGCACACCGAGGGTCCGGCGTTACGCGCGGAGATCAACTGATGGCCGACAGCACCACGGTGATCATCGGCGGCGGCATCACCGGGCTGACCGCCGCCCGGCGGCTGGCCTGCGCCGCACCGGGGCAGAAGATCATCGTCTGCGAGGGATCACCGCGATTCGGCGGCAAACTCCACGGTCTCGATCTTGCCGACGGGCTGCGGGTTGACGTCGGAGCAGAATCCCTGCTGGCCCGCCGACCCGAAGGCATCCGACTGATCAACGAACTCGGCCTGAATGATCAGCTGGTGCACCCGACGCCCGCCCGGGCACAGGCGTACCTGGATGGTGTGGTCCGCCCGCTGCCGCCCAGCAACATGGGCGTGCCGGTCGATCTCGACGCCCTCGACGGCTACCTGACACCTGCCGGCCTGGCCAGGGCGCGAACCGAAGTCGATCTTCCCGCCGCCCCGCTGACCGGCGACGTCGCGATCGGCGAATACGTGGCCGCGCGGTTCGGCGACGAGGTGACCGACCGACTGCTGGAGCCGATGCTCGGCGGCGTGTACGCCGGCCAGTCCCGGCGCCTTTCCTTCCAGGCGGTGCATCCCGCGCTGTACGAGGCAGCCCGGTCCGGCGGATCACTGCTCGTCGCCGCGCGGCAGGTGGCATCCGCCGCGCGCCGCAGCAACGACACCGCCACCGGCGATGCGCCTCCGGTGTTCGCCGGGCTGCGGGGCGGTGTCAACACCTTGATCACGGCACTGGAGAACGATCTTGGGCGGCGCGGTGTCGAGTTGCGCACCCGGACAACGGTCCGGAAGATCACCCGCACTGCGCGCGGGAGCTTCGAATTGATCACCGGCCCGGTGCCGGCTCCGGAGATGATCACCGCCGACCGGGTGCTGCTGGCGCTTCCGGCGACGCCCGCCGCCAGGCTGCTCGGTGAGATCTGCCCCGAGGCGGCCGGATTGCTGGAGCGGATCCCGTACGCCTCCATGGCCGTGATCACCTTCGTGCTGGCCGACGCAGCACTGGAGGGCTCGGGGCTGCTGGTACCGCCGGGGGAGTTGCCGACGATCAAGGCATTCACCTACTCCGGCAACAAATGGCAATGGATCGCCAACCGTGCCGCCCGGGCGTACGGTCCCGGGACGACCGTCGCCCGGGCGAGTGTCGGCCGGCTGGGCGAGGAACACCTGCTGCAGATCGATGATCAACAACTGATCGACCGCACGCTGGCCGAGGCCCGTCGGGTGCCGGGCTGGGAAGCCGCCCGGCCGTTGGCGTCATCGGTGCAGCGCTGGGGCGGGGGACTTCCGCAGTTCCTGGTTGACCACCGGCGGTCCACGGCCGAGTTGACCGCCGCGGTGGCCGACCTTGCGGGGATCGCGGTCGCCGGAGCGTACCTGGACGGTGTCGGCGTACCGGCCTGTATCGCGACGGCACAACGCGCCGCGGAATCGCTGCTTGGCTGACGCGGTTCGTCGCCGGTTCGGTGCGGGGCGCAGAATGGGTGCGTGAGCGAGGGGACTGAGACGAACCAGCAACGGACGCGCGTCAAGGCGCGGGACATCAACGACACCATCCGGTACACGATGTGGTCGGTGTTCCGCCGCCCGAACCGGCCTGAGGGCGATCCGCAGCAACTGGCGGCCGATGCGCTGGCCGACATCGAAAAGGCTGCGGACGGGGAGGACCTGCAGATCCGCGGCTGGTACGACGTCGCCGCGTTGCGGGCCGACGCCGATCTGCTGGTCTGGTGGCATGCGCCGTCGATCGACGTGCTGCAGGCGGCCTACCACGCCTTCCGCCGGTCGACGTTGGGCCGACAGTTGGAATCCCGCTGGTCGGAGGCCGCGCTGCATCGTCCGGCGGAGTTCAACAAGGGTCACATCCCGGCCTTCATGGCCGGCGAAGAGCCGAAGTCCTACGCCTGCGTCTATCCGTTCGTCCGGTCCTACGAGTGGTATCTGCTGCCCGACGAGGACCGCCGCCGGATGCTGGCCGAACACGGCATGATGGCCCGCACCTTCCCCGACGTACGGGCGAACACCGTGGCCTCCTTCGCATTGGGCGACTACGAATGGATCCTCGCCTTCGAGGCCGACGAACTGCACCGGATCGTCGACCTGATGCGCGAACTGCGCAAGGCCGAAGCACGCCGGCACACCCGGCTGGAGATCCCGTTCTTCACTGGGCGGCGGCACGAGCTGGCTGAGATCGTCGCCAGCTGGTGATCACCGGTGCCGGCCAGACTGGCGGTCGCCGACGACCGTCGCCACCTGACCCGTGACGGTCACCCGTGGTTCCTGTTCGGCGACACCGCCTGGGAGTTGTTCCACCGGCTGGATGACGCCGACACCGACCACTACCTGACGACCCGCGCGGACCAGGGATTCAATTCCGTTCTGGCCGTTCTGGTCGCCGAGTTCGGCGGTGCCGACGTAGCCAACGCCGAGGGCGCGTTACCGTTCGTCGACCGGACCGCGTCCCGGCCGGATCCCCGCTACTGGGAGCACGCCGACCGGACCGTGTGGCAGGCCAACCGGTCCGGGTTGACCATGGGCCTGCTGCCCTGCTGGGGCAGCTACTGGTACGAGCCGGACGAGCTGTTGGCGACGCCGGAGCTGGCCGGGCCGTACGCCCGCTGGATCGCCGAACGGTACGCCGACGCCGACGTGTTCTGGGTGCTCGGCGGCGACCGGACGATCGACGGTCCGCGCCACCGTGACGTGGTGAACGCCTTCGCGACCGGAATCCGCGAGGTGGTCGGCAGCAGCCAGCTGATCACCTACCATCCGCGGGAATCGTCCAAGGACGACGTGGCTGCGGCGGACTGGCTGGACTTCGACCTGATCCAGTCCGGACACCACGGCTGGGCGACGCCCAACTACCAGCTGATCGAGCAGCACGTCACCCGGGCGCCGATGCGTCCGGTGATCGACGGCGAACCCAACTACGAGGCGCACCCGGTGATGGATCCGCGCTGGCGGGCCTGCGGCGACTGGACGTTCTCCGCCGCCGACGCCCGCCGGGCCGCCTACCATTCGGTGTTCGCCGGCGCGGCCGGGCACGTCTACGGCGCCAACGGCGTCTACCAGTTCCTCGTGGACGGTGCCGCCGATCCGGTGCACGGCGGTAGGGGCGACTGGCGGGAGGCGCTGCAGTTGCCGGGTGCCCGCCAGGTGGCGGCAGCCGTACGGCTCTTCAGCGAACTCGGGACGGCGGAGTGGGAGCCGCGGCAGGATCTCCTGACGGCGCGGATCGGGACGCGGTCCGGGCATGTCCGGGCAATGGCGCGCAAGGACCGCCGAGCTGTCGCGGTCTACGCCCCCGCAGGCAAACCGGTGTGTCTTGATCTGCAGCGGTTGACGATCACCCGTCCGGTCGCTCGCTGGTGGAACCCGCGGGACGGCGTCTGGGAGGAGGCCTCGCCGGTAGACCTCGGGCCGGCGGGGATCAGGAATCCGTACCAGGAGGACGGCGTCCTAGTCGTGGCGGAGGACGATTCCCCCACCGACGACCGCTAGACGGGCAGTGGCGCGAACGCGAAGAAATAGCCGCCGAGCACTGCGGCGATCGCCGCCATCACGCCCAGCACCAGCCATTGGGCGCCGGTACGCCACCGGGCCATCAGGACGGCGGCCGGAGCGAACACCGGAAAGAACGACATCATCACCCGGGGTGCGGCATTCATCATCACCCCGCCGAATCCGAAGGCGGTGAAGGCGCCGACGATCAACAGCCCGATGATCGGCAGCGGAGGTCGACGAACGATGGCCATGATGATCAAGGTGACCAGCCCGACGGCCACCAGTCCCATGCCCAGATGCACCAGATCATGCTGGTTGGTCGTCTCCGGTGTCAGGAAGTTGACCCATTCGGCGCCGAAGCTGAGGCTGGTGTGCCAGCCGTCCCGTTCGGTGAGTCGCCAGGCGTCGGCGGTCCCGGTTCGCAGCCCGATGTAGCCGACCGCGGCCAGGAAGCCCAGCGGCGCGATCACCGCCCCGCCGAGGGCACGCCACTCGCGCCGGCGGACGATGGCCTCGAGTGCGGCCAGACCGACGGCACCGGCGAAGACGATGCCGGGTGCTCGGACGGCTCCGGCCAGTGCGGCCAGCGACCCGGCCAGCAGCCATCGCCGGCGCAATGCGAACAGCAGGGACGCTGCGCCGAACGCGGTGAAGACCGCTTCGGTGTAGGTCGTGGTCAGCACGGCCGAGACCGGGAACGCGGTCCACAGACAGCCCAGGAGTTGGGCCGGACGCCGGTCGAGGTACTGCCGGCCGACCAGGACGATGATCATCACAGCGGCCGTCGATGCGGCCAGGTTGATGATCATCCCGGACAGCCAGAACGGAACGCCGAATCCGGTCAGTCCTTTGGTGAGCAACGGATAGAGCGGAAGGAACGCCGCGGTGCTCGACTCGTACCGGCCGGTCGGATGGACCGGCAGCGGTGACGGATAGCCCTGGGCGGCGACCTTGTGGTACCACTCGCCGTCCCATCGGGTGACGACCTCCGCGAACGGCCGGCCGCTTCGAAGCGCGGCCAGCACCAGCCCGACGACCACCACGGCGCGCGTCGCCAGATGGAAGATCAGTGCCGGCCGGAGCAGTGCCCAGTCGGCCGCGACCGTCCGAGCAACCGGCCGAACAGCCGATCGACCGGTCAGTTGGTCCGCCGCCGGAGTCACCGGCCGGGGTGCGGGCTGCGCCGTCGGTTGGGCCGTCGGCTGGGCCGGTTGGGGAGCCGCAGTAGGACCGGCGCGCAGGTCGGTGATCATCGGTCGCGCCGCCGACCGTCGGTGCCGGCGATCGATGCGCTGGGCTCGGGCACGCAGTCACGGTATCCGTCCCGAGTCCACTTCAATCGGATCCCGGGGCCGGTCCCGGCAATCCTGGCCGAACCTTTACCCGAC
>Ga0164242_10004269_pt1 | contig 16077 bp, 16 predicted proteins | sample OricomgcompostMG_FD_108783 | JGI IMG/M metagenome (GOLD analysis project Ga0164242, IMG submission 108783) | Miracle-Growth compost microbial communities from Emeryville, California, USA - Original compost - Miracle growth compost (MG) ... | reverse complement strand
GACAGCCGCGACGCGCTGTTGGCGGCGGCAAAAGCCTGGCTTACGGCGCAACCCGGCCCGCAATTGGCGGATGCCGAGTTCACGGTGGACGACACGAAGGGCGCCGTGGCGGTGCGCGGGCATGCCGGCGGGGACGACGGGCCCGCCATCGGCCATGTGCTGCGCATCGAAGGCGGCAAGGTCCGCTACGCTCACACGCTGACGCCGAAGGGTTGACGATCGGGCGCATGCGCCAGACGAGGATGAAGGAGAGGGAAGTGAAGACAAGACTGGTGGCCGCGATCCTGGGCGGTGCTGCGACTCTGGCGTTATCGAGCCCCGCCGCGGCGCAGTTCGGCGGCGGCCCGTGCGATCGCGCGACGCTGCAAAGCCTGGCCGACAAGTACGTCCAGGCTCAGACCGAAGGTCTGCCGCTGCGCATCCCGATGGGCAACTGGGTCGTCTATACCGAGAACGGCGCTCTCTCGACCATGTCGCAGGGGGTGCTTTCGACCGAGCTCAAGGTCGCCTGGCATCGCGCGCTGCTCGATGAGAAGCAGTGCAAGGTCTATCTCGAAATGATCGCGCCCGACGGCGACCATCCCCACGTGATCGCGGTGCAGTTCAACGGCTTCGGCGGCAATGGCTCCAATTTCAGCGTCATCGACACTGACAAGGGCGATTGGCTGTTCGATGCGGCCTACACGCTCAAATACGCGCAGGCCGAGAATTGGTCGGAGATTCCGGCCGACAAGCGCGAAACTCCGGAAGCGCTGAAGGCGGCGGCCGATGCCTATCTCGATTACTTCAAGGACAAGTCGGTCAAGGTGCCGTGGGGCACGCCGTGCGCTCGCCTCGAAGGCAGCGCCTATACCGCCAAGGGCACGCCGCAGGACAGTTGCAACGTCGGCGTTCCCGACAACATCGACATGGCCGATCGGCAATACGTGATCGATCCGACGATCGGGGCGGTGGACGTGTTCCTCAAGATGGGCCCGAACAAGCGGCCGGACAGCCATGTCTTCCGCATCGAGAACGGCAAGATCCGCTTCATCCACACCGTCACCAATTGCGGGACGCAGGACAATTGCGGGCTAGGCTCGTTCGCTGACATGCTCAAGAAGAACCCGGGAATGCATCCTGATATCAAGGGCTAGGTCCGGGCAACGCGGCGCTGCACCCGCTCGTCGCAGACCGACGGGCGGGGCATTTCCCGCTGCGGCGAAGCGTGCCAGGATGGCGATATGCGTTTCCGCCTGCGTCTGATCGCTTTCGCCGCCCTAGCCAGTCTCGCGTTCGGTCCGGCGGCAGCCGGCGCGCAGGACTTGTCATTCGATGCTTATATGCAGCTCGTCGCCGCGAAGGCGCGCGCGCAAGGCGTCGGTGAAGGGGCGATCAACACCGTTCTGGCCGGCTTGCAGCCGAGCCAGCGGGTCATCGCGCTCGACCGGGGCAACACCACGTCTCCCAGCCAGCCGGGGTTTCCCCCGCTCGCCCCTTACCTGTCGAGCCACAACACCGCCGCTCGCATCGCCGGTGGCCGGCGCATGTACCAGCAACTCGGGTCGCTCACCACGCAAGTCCAGCAGCGCTACGGCGTCCCGGCTTCCATCCTCGTCGCCATCTGGGGGCACGAGACGAGCTATGGCGCCGTGCAGGGCGGCTTCGATCTCGCCCAGGCGCTCGCCACGCTGGCGTGGGAGGGGCGCAGGCGCGATCTGTTCGAAGGCGAGCTCATCGCCCTGATGAAGATGGTCCAGCAAGGCGTGCCCCGCTCGCGCCTGGTTGGAAGCTGGGCCGGCGCGTTCGGCAACCCGCAGTTCCTGCCGAGCATATACCTGCGCCTGGCGGTCGACGCCGATCGTGACGGCTTGCGCAACATCTGGGACGATCGCGCGGACACGCTCTACTCGATCGCCAACTACTTCCACGATGCGGGCTGGCGCGCCGGGCAGCCATGGGCCGTCCGCGCCACGATCCCGAGCGGACTCAATCGGGCCGCGCTGCAAACCACGATGAACGCGCCGACCTGTCCGCGAGTCCATGTGCGCCACAGCAAGTGGAAGACCGTGCGCGAATGGCGCGCCTTGGGAGTAATCCCGCAACGCCCGATCGGCGATGACGTCATGACATCGCTGTTCGAGCCGGACGGTCCTTCCGCCCCGGCCTATCTCTTAACCCAGAATTATAGGGTTATCCTCGAATACAACTGCTCGAACTACTACGCGATGAGTGTGGGGTTGCTTGCAGATGAAATTGCTCAGTGAGAAGGCCGTACGCTTCGCGCGCCATGTCGCGCCGGCCCTGATCCTCGTATCGGCGCTGGCGAGTTGCGGCTCGCCCGAACGACTCGCCTCCGCGCCCGTAGTGCCGGCAGCGAATGGCCCGGCGGCGGATTATCCGGTGGTTGTCGGCGCCCCGTACAAGGTTGGCGACAAGCTCTACACTCCGGCCGATACGATGAATTACGACGAGGTCGGCTATACCGCAGTCGATACCGGCGCAGGCGTCACCGGCGCGCATCACACGCTGCCTTTGCCGAGCTATGTGGAAGTCACTTCCCTCACCAGCGGCAGGACCGTTCTTGTGCGCCTCGAACGCCGTGGGCCGATGGATGGCGACGCGGTGATCGCGCTCGCCCCCGCCGCGCTTGCGCAGCTTGGCGTCAGCACCGGTGAGCCGGTGCGTGTGCGCCGGGTCAATCCACCGGAAGAAGAACGGGCCGCATTGCGTGCCGGGCGGGGCGCGCCGCCGCGGATGGACACGCCCATGTCGCTGGTGGCTGTGCTCAAGCGCAAGCTGTCGGGCGAGGGCTCGATTGCTCTCCTCCCCAAGACTGCCGCCGCACCCACGCTGGCCACCGTCGAAGTGCCGCCGAGCGTGCCGGCCGAACAACCTCCACCGGTGCCGGCCGTTGCAAAGCCCGAAACACCGTCTCCTGAGCGCGCCGCTTCGGCAGCGCCGCCGTCGTTGCCGCCGCTGGCGGCGCAAGGGGATCATAGTTCGAAGCCCACGCCAGTCGTGGGCGCTCGCCCCAAGCCTGCGGTCAAGGCTGTCGCATCGTCCGCAACGCCAGCGCCGGCAGCCGGCAAGGACGCCTACCTCGTTCAGGCCGCGACGATGAGCACGCTCGAGCGGGCGCGGAAGGTCGCCAAAGCGATCGGCGGAACCGTCAACAAGGCAGGCCGCTATTTCCGCGTCCACACCGGGCCTTTCGCCACTCGCGATCAGGCCCAAGCCTCGCTCGCAAAGGTGCGGGCCGCGGGTTATAGCGACGCGCGAATCTTCACCAACGGTTGACCCGCGCGGCACTTGCCGCCTCGGCGGCAGGAGCTGGCTTGAAACCCGTCCCAAGGATTGTCGCGTGTCTGGCGGTGCTGGCTTCGGCCGGCTCCGCAGCAGCGCCTGCGCCTGGCGTACCTGACACGACAGAAGAGGTGTCGCCCGTCGATCCCGAAATCCCCGTCGCCCTGCTGGTCGATCTCTCGACCGGGCAAACGCTTTTCTCGCGCGAGCCCGACCGCCGCTTCATGCCGGCTTCGATCACCAAGATGATGACGGTCTATAGCGCCTTCGACCTGATCGCCCGCGGCAAGCTGTCGCTCGATCGCGTAGTCACCATCGACAAGCAGGTGGCCGACGATTGGGGCGGCAAGGGATCGACGCTGTTCCTCAAGGAAGGCGACCGGCTGACGGTCGGCGAGCTGCTGATGGGCATCACCACGGTTTCCGCCAACGACGGCGCCATCGCGCTGGCGAAAACGGCAGCGGGATCGGTCGATGCCTGGGTGGCGCTGATGAATCGGAATGCCGCGCAGCTCGGCATGCACGACAGCCATTTCGGCCGGCCGAACGGCTATATGGACGAAGGCCGGACTTACACCAGCGCCCGCGACCTCGTCCGTCTCGCCGAGGTGCTGACCACGCGATTCCCGGAGCTCTACAAGCGCTTCATCGGTCATCATGAGCTGACCTATCACGGCATCACGCAGAACAACCACGATCCGATCACCGGGGTCGTGCCGGGCGCCGATGGCATCAAGACCGGATTCACCTATCAGGCCGGGTACACATTCCTCGGCTCGGCCGAGCGCAACGGACGGCGTCTGGCGATGGTGATCGCGGGCGCGCCAACGCCAGCCATTCGCAACAAGTCCGCTCGCCAGTTGATCGAATGGGGGTTCGATAACTTTTCCAGCCGCGAGCTTCTCGCGAAAGGGACGAAAGTCGGCGAGGCGATGCTTCAGAACGGATCGGCTACCAATGTCCCGCTGCTGACCGAAGCGCCGGTTTTCGCCAGCCTGCCGGAGGGCCAGGACGGCAGCGTTCATCTCAGGCTGCGTTATCGTGGGCCGATCGAAGCGCCGATCCGGCGCGGCGACGAGGTCGCCACCTTGAGGATCGCCATCGGCGGCCAGCAGCCGCACGACGTGCCGCTCGTGGCCGGAGCCGATGTCGGCACAGCCAACGGTTGGCAGCGGCTGCGCAACGGCCTCGTGGGCTTGTTTCGGTGAGCCGCGGGCGCTTCATCGTCTTCGAAGGCGGCGAGGGAGCCGGAAAGTCCACTCAGGCACGCTTGCTGGCGGACGCGCTGCGCGATCGGGGGCTCGAAGTGGTTCTGACCCGTGAGCCCGGCGGAACGGAGGGCGCCGAGGCGATCCGCCGCCTGCTGCTCGATCCCGCCGGACCGGGATGGGAGCCGGAGGCCGAAGCGCTGCTGTTCGCCGCGGCACGCTCCGATCACGTCGCCCGGCTCATTCGTCCGGCGCTGGAACGCGGTGCCTGGGTGATCTGCGACCGCTTCATCGATTCGACCCGCGCTTACCAGGGCGGGGGCGGGGGCCTGTCCGACGAGGACATTCTCGAACTCCACCGCATCGGCTCGGGTGGGCTGCTGCCTGACCTGACGATCCTGCTCGAAGCGGTGGCCGACGAGATCGCCGCCCGGCTTGCTCGCCGCGATGGAGGCGAAAGCGATCGCATTGGCGGGCGCGAGGCCCAGTTTCATGAGCGCGTCGGGCAGGCGTTTCGCAGAATCGCGCGAGCGGAACCTGCCCGTTTCGTCCGGATCGACGGCAGCGGCTCCGCCGAAGCCACGCACCGGGCGCTTCTCGATGCGCTGGCCCCGCTCCTGGCGGATAGTCGATGAGCTACGCCGGGCACGAAGAGGCTTGGCGCGAGTGGCGCGCGGCGATGACCGGGGAGCGGATGCACCATGCTTGGCTCCTCGCCGGCCGGCGCGGCGTGGGCAAGGCCGCTTTCGCGTATCAGGCTGCGCGGGAACTCGTCGGCGGGCCAGCGCCAGGCGATCACCCGGACATTCTCGTGCTCACCCATCCGCCCAAGGACGACAAGGAGGCGGCAAAGCGCGATGAGGGCAAGCCCTACGAGACCAAGCGTAACATCCCGATCGACGAGATCCGCGCGATGCAGCGCCGGCTGACCACGCGGCCGACGCTGGGCGAGCGGCGGGTGGTGATCGTCGATCCGGTGGACGATCTCGAGACCAACGCCTCCAACGCCCTCCTCAAGAGCCTGGAAGAACCGCCGCAGGGGACATTCTTTCTGCTGATCGCGCACCGGATCGGCCGGCTACTGCCGACGATCCGCTCGCGCTGCCGCATCCTGCGCTTTCCGGCCGTGCCGGACGACGCCATCGACGCGGTCCTTTGCCGCGAGGCTCCGCAAGCGGATGCGGCGACCCGCGCGGCGGCCGTTGCCGCCTCGGCCGGCTCGCCCGGTGCGGCGCTCGATTTCGTCGGCCTGGACCTCGGAGAGCTGCATTCGCTGATGCAGGACCTCGTCCGGTCGGGCGATCCGGACTTCGCGCGCCGCAGCAAGCTCGCCGAAGCGATCGGGGCACGGCCGGATCGGCAACGCCAGCTTGCCGCCATCGACCTGGCGCGTTCGGTCGTCGCCGGAGCCATGCGAACGGTGGAGCGCCGCGACATCCCGGCACTGGCCGAGGCCCATGCGGAACTCAGCCGCCTTGCCGCCCAGGCGCCGACCTACAACTACGATGCCGGCCTTCTGGTGATGGAAATCGGCAGCTTGCTCGCCGCGCTGGGCGCTCCTAGTGAGCGGGCGCATGGCTGAGCCTTATTACATCACCACCGCAATCCATTACCCCAACGGCAAGCCGCACATCGGCCACGCCTACGAGACGATTGCCGCCGATGTCGCGGCGCGCTTTCAGCGGCTGCGCGGGCGGGAGGTCCGCTTCCAGACGGGCACCGACGAACACGGCCTCAAGATGGCGCAGAAAGCCCGCGACCTGGGCGTCACGCCGCGCCAACTGGCCGACGAAATGTCGGGCTATTTCCGTGCCTTGTTCGACCGGCTTGATATCTCGTACGACCGCTTCTTCCGCACCACGGAGGATGCCCATCACCGCGCCAGCCAGGCTATCTGGCAGGCGATGGAAGCGAACGGCGATCTCTATCTCGATCGCTACGAAGGCTGGTACTCGGTCCGCGACGAAGCCTATTACGACGAGAGCGAACTGGTCGAGGGGGAAGGGGGCGAAAGGCTCTCTCCACAGGGCACGCCCGTCGAATGGACGGTCGAGGAAAGCTGGTTCTTCCGCCTGTCGAAGTATCAGAAGCCACTGCTCGCGCTCTATCGCGAAAATCCGGGGTTCGTGCGGCCGGCCTCGCGGATGAACGAAGTGCGCAGCTTCGTCGAAGGCGGCCTGCGCGATTTGTCCGTCAGCCGCACCAGCTTCGATTGGGGCGTGAAGGTCCCCGGCGCCGAGAACCACGTGATGTACGTGTGGGTCGACGCGCTGACCAATTATCTCACCGGCCTCGGCTATCCCGACGAGACGGAGGAATTCCGCAAGTTCTGGCCAGCCGCGGTGCACCTGATTGGCAAGGACATCGTTCGTTTCCACGCCGTCTATTGGCCGGCGTTCCTGATGAGCGCCGGCATTGCGCTGCCAAAAGCGATCTTCGCCCACGGCTTCCTGCTCAATCGCGGGCAGAAAGAATCGAAATCACTCGGCAATGTCACCGATCCGAACGAACTGGCCGATCGATTCGGCGTTGATGCGCTGCGCTATTTCCTGCTGCGCGAGTTCACCTTCGGGCAGGATGGCGGCTATTCGGTCGAAGCTATTGTAAATCGGTCTAATTCCGAACTGGCGAACAGTTTCGGAAACCTCGCGCAGCGTACGCTCTCGCAGATCTTCAAGAATTGCGAAGGGCGCCCACCGCCGATTTTTGGGCACGACGAAGCGGACAACGCGCTGTTCGAACTGCTCGACAAGGCTGTCCTGCAGGAGATGCCGGCGGCTTACGAAAGGCTCGCTTTCGCCCAAGCGCTGGAGAGCTGGATCGGCGCCGTTTACGCCTGCAACGCCTATATCGACGAGCAGGCGCCGTGGGCTCTGCGCAAGACCGATCCGGAGCGGATGCAGACAGTCCTCGCGACGCTCTACATCGCCATTGCCGTTCTGGCCGTGGCGGCGATCCCGGTGATGCCGCAATCGATGGCGAAGCTGCTCGATGCCATGGGTATCGGTCCCGAGTTGCGGACCTTCGAAGGCATCTGGTCGCACTGGTATTCGCCGTTGGCCGAGAGCGGCTATCGGATCGACAAGCCGCAAGGGTTGTTCCCGCGCGTCGAATTGCCCGAGAGCGAGCCGGCATGATGCTGATCGACAGTCATTGCCACCTCGAATATGAAGGTCTCGCCGAGGACCAGCAAGGCGCGCTCGATCGCGCCCGGGCGGCGGGCGTCGGCGGTTTCCTCAATATCTCGACGCGGCAGAGCGAATGGGCCCGCGTGGTCGGCACCGCCGAGCGCGAGCCGGACGTATGGGCCAGCATCGGCATCCATCCGCACGAGGCCGACCAGCATGCCGATCTGGGCGCAGCGGCGCTGCTCGAAGCGGCAGGACATCCGCGGGTCATCGGCCTCGGCGAGACCGGCCTCGATTACTATTACGACAAGTCCGACCGCCAGGTGCAGCAGGCGCTGTTCCGGACCCACATCTCGGTCGCACGCCGGACCGGCCTGCCGCTGATCATCCACACGCGCGACGCCGAAGAGGACACGGTGGCCATCCTGGAAGATGAACTGGGGAAGGGCGTCTTCCCCGCGCTGATCCACTGCTTCACCGCTTCGGCAGGGTTCGGCCGGCGCATGGTGGAACTCGGGCTGACGATCTCGCTTTCCGGTATCGTGACCTTCAAGAACGCCAGAGAGCTGCAGGAGTTCGCTCCGGAAATTCCGGCCGATCGCCTGCTGGTCGAAACCGACAGCCCGTTCCTCGCCCCGGTGCCGCATCGCGGACGTCCTTGCGAACCTGCCTTTGTTGCCGACACGGCTCGATTTGTCGCCGGGTTGCGCGGCGAAGACTTCGAAAAGCTTGTCGAAAACACCACTCGAAACTTCTACGGATTGTTCACCAAGGCAGCTTCCGCGCAGGATTCAAGGACGCAGACGTGAAATTGATCGTCCTCGGGTCGGGAACGTCGACCGGGGTGCCCCGGATCGGCAACGACTGGGGCGAGTGCGATCCGAACGAACCGAAAAACCGCCGCTCGCGCGTGTCGATCGTGGTCGAGAGCGCGGCGAGAAACCGGATCCTGGTCGATACGTCCACCGATCTCAGAAACCAGCTGCTGGCGACCGGGATCGAAGCGGTCGACGCGGTCGTCTGGACGCACGACCATGCCGATCACTGCCACGGGATCGACGACTTGCGGCCGATGCGCTTCGGTCGCAACGGGCCGCTTCCCGGGTTCGCATCCGAAGACACCGTTCGCCGGCTGAAGCAGCGGTTCGGCTATGTCTTCGCGGGGCGATACGGTTACCCGACAATCGTCGACTTGCAACCGCTCGGCACGGTGAAGATCGCCGCCGGTTTCGGTATCGACAGCTGCGAAATGCCTCACGGCCCCATCGCCAGCACCGGGTTCCGCTTCGAAGCCGACGGAAAATCAGTTGGTTATGCGACTGATTTCAATGCATTATCGAATGAAATGATCGAGCTGTTCAAAGATGTCGACGTGCTCGTGACCGATTGCCTGCGGCGGGAGTCCCATCCAACTCACGCCAGCCTTGCCATGGCGCTCGACTTCGCCGAACGGACCGGCGCCGGGATCGCGGTGCTGACGCATCTCGACAAGAGCATGGATTATGCCACGCTGTCTGCCGAGACGCCGGACAACGTGCTGGTCGGCTTCGACGGAATGGAGATCGAGCTGTAATGACACCTGGCTGGGTTTCCGTCGTTGCGCTGGCCGGATGGCTCGTCCTGTCGCTGTCAGCCTTGCGGGCGCGACAGTTGAACGCGCGGAAAACCGTGACTTACGCGCTGATCTGGGGGGCAATCTTCCTGGGAGCGGCGGCCATTTTCGGGGCGGTGACGTGAAGACCGCCCTTTGGTTCTAGTATTATTTAACATAATATCTATTATCATCCCAAGATGCCCGAGCAGCTCGACCGCCTCCTCTCGATAATGGCCCGCCTCCGCGGCCCCGCCGGTTGCGAGTGGGATCGCGCGCAGGACTTCGCGACCATCGCGCCTTACACGATCGAGGAAGCCTACGAGGTCGCCGACGCGATCGAACGCGGCGACATCGACGACTTGCGCGGCGAACTCGGCGATCTGCTGTTCCAGGTCGTCTTCCACGCCCGCATGGCCGAGGAAGCCGGCCACTTCGCCTTCGCGGATGTCGCCCGGGCGATCGCCGACAAGATGGAAGCGCGCCATCCGCACGTTTTCGGCGAAGCGCAGGCATCGCCCGGGTGGGAGGCGCTCAAGGCTGCCGAGCGGGCACACAGGGGCACCGAGAGTGCGCTCGACGGCGTTGCGGGCGCGTTGCCGGCCTTGATGCGTGCCGAAAAGCTGCAACGCCGCGCCGCGCGCGCCGGCTTCGACTGGCCCGATCCGCAAGGGCCGTCCGACAAGATCATCGAGGAGATGAATGAACTGGCCTCCGCCGACGAATGCGACCGCGCGGAAGAAGCCGGCGACCTGCTGTTCGCCGCCGTCAATCTCGTTCGCGCTTATGGCATCGGGCCGGAAGACGCGTTGCGAGCGGCCAATCGCAAGTTCGAGACGCGTTTTCGAGCCATGGAAGCGCTGGCCGGCGGACAGGAAGCCTTCGCCAAGCTGTCACTCGACGAGCAGGAAGCTCTTTGGCAACGCGTGAAGGCAAACGAAGGCTAGCGGCGACGTTGGCTGCTCAAGCATCGAGCGAGGCGTAGCGCCCGAAGTCCTTCTCCGTCAGGCGCACGTCGAGGCGGCGTAGGGGGCCGGCCTCCCCTTCCCCGGCATCGCCTTCGTCGAGCACTTCGCCGTGGGCATGAAGCCAGGATATGCGGGCGCCGTCGCTGGCAGGGACCGTGATGCGGTGCACGCGAGCCCCTTCGGTCAGCAGACGGCCGACGCGCTCCAACATGGTATCGACGCCGAAGCCGGTCTCGGCCGAGAGCGGCAGCACGTCCGGGTCCTGTTCGGCCAAGGTAGCAAGATCCGCCTGCTGCTCATCGGAGAGCAGATCCCACTTGTTCCACAGCTCCAGGATGGGGACGCGCGCTTCCCCTTCCCTTTCGATGACGCCGAGATCCTCGAGCACTTGCAGCACCTGACGTTTCTGCGCCGCGCTGTCGGGATTGGCGATGTCGCGCACGTGCAGGATGACGTCGGCCTCGGTCACTTCTTCCAGCGTGGCGCGAAACGCGGCGACGAGCTGGGTCGGCAGGTCGGAGATGAAGCCGACGGTGTCGGAAAGGATCGCCTTGTCGATACCCGGCAGCGAGATCGCCCGCATGGTCGGATCGAGCGTGGCGAACAGCAGGTCTTCCGCCAGCACGTCAGCGCCGGTCAGCCGGTTGAACAGCGTCGACTTGCCGGCGTTGGTGTAGCCGACGAGAGCGATCACCGGCCACGGCGCCCGCCCGCGGCGCTTGCGATGGAGAGCGCGGGTGCGCCGCACTTGCTCCAGTTCGCGCCGCAGCCGCGCCATGCGGTCGCGGATCATACGCCGGTCGGCTTCGATCTGGGTTTCGCCCGGGCCGCCGAGGAAGCCGAAGCCGCCCCGCTGGCGTTCGAGGTGAGTCCAGCTACGCACCAGGCGGCTCTGCTGATAGTCGAGATGGGCCAGCTCTACCTGCAGCCGTCCTTCGGCCGTGGCCGCGCGTTCGCCGAAGATTTCGAGGATCAACCCGGTGCGGTCGATCACCTTGCGCTTGAGCTTTTCCTCCAGGTTGCGCTGCTGGATGCCGGTGAGCGCTCCGTCGACGATGACCAGCTCGGCATTCTCGAGCGCGCATTCGGCGGCGATGCGCTCGATCTGGCCTTCGCCGAACAGCGTCGCCGGGCGCACCTGGCGCAGCGGCAACACGAAAGCTTCGGCCACGATCAGGCCGATCGCCAGCGCGAGCCCCTTGGCCTCTTCGAGCCGCGCTTCCGGCTCGATGCCGTCGCGCGCGCCGCGGATATCCGGGCATACCACCAGAGCGCGCGCGCCGCGCGCGACTTCGCCAATGTCGTCGTCCGAATTCAGGGGAGCTCGCCTTCTTCATCGTCGCTGGTCAGGTCGACCGGTCCGGTGGGTTGAATCGTCGAAACCGCGTGCTTGTAGGCGAGCTGGACGAAGCCATCGCGCTCCAGCAGCATGCAGAACAGGTCATAAGCCGCGATGCGGCCCTGCAGCATCACGCCGTTGACGAGGAACATCGTCACTTGCACCGCGGCATCGCGCACGCGGCTGAGGAACACGTCCTGCAGCAGGCGTTGCTTGCGACCGTTCTCGCCGCCGCCGAATTGCGCCGCATCGACCGGCTGACCAGGCATGATCGTGGAGATAGCGTGCTTATAGACGAGCTGCGTCTGCCCGTCGCGCCGCAGCAGGATGGAGAAGTTGTCGAACCAGGTGACGATTCCCTGGAGCTTGACACCCTTGACCAGGAACATCGTCACCGGAAGCTTCTCGCGCCGCAGGAAGTTGAGGAACACGTCCTGCAGGTTGGCGCCCTTGGACGAAGCCGCCGGCGCAGGCGCAGCCGGGGTTTCCGGTTCGGCAGTTGGGGGTTTGGGCCGGGCGGTAAGGGTTCCCTTGGACATTAATGCCGCACTCCTTCTCGTTTATTGGCGCCCCGCTTGTGGCGTTGCGCGTTCTGGCCCGGGCATCGGCCGAGCCGGCTATCAGCGCGGCCATTATGCCTTGCCCGCCAGATTCAGCAAATGACTTTAGTCAATTGCAGTTCCATGACACGCCATCCTCGTTCCCCCCGTTACGATCGCCGCGATGGACAGACAGATCGCGGCTGTGAAGTTCCGGTGGTGAAGAACGATACCGGCGACATTCGTCCGCTGCCCGAATTCAGGACCAGCCAAGCCGGATACAGCCGCTGCGCTAGGCGTCGATTTCATTCACGCCAAAGCGCCTCGTCCGCTCAGTAGAGCAGCAAGTCCGCCACATCCTCGCGCCAGCGGGCTTCGTCCGCAGACGCGGCCGCGTCGAGATCGCCAGGCACGGCCGCCTCATCGTCGACCCATTCGCGCAAGCCAGACCCGCCATTGATCACGTCGATGGCCAAGCGGTCAAATTCGTATTCGTAAGCGAAGTCGCGCCAGATCGCGTATTCCGGGTGAAGCCGGCGGATCGCCTTGAACGCCAGCGCCTGCAGTCGCCAAGGGCGAAACGCTTCGTGATCGTAGAACGAGCCTTCGGCGTGGATCATCAACGCATTGCAGAGCATTCCTGCATGCTTGTGGAACGTGGGCGTGAACCAGCACTCGCGCAAGGCGCAGCCGCTGAGCCATTCCGGCGCGAGGCGGTCCATCTCGCCCAGCACGGCTTTGGCGTCGAGGTCCGGTGCGCCGAACAGCACTTCGAGGGGCCGAGTCGTGCCCCGGCCCTCGCTCAGCGTCGTGCCTTCGAGCATCACCGTGCCGGCGTAGGCGCGCGCCATATTCACATTCGCGGCGTTGGGGCTCGGGTTGATCCAGATGCGGCTTTCGGGCCAACCGAAGCCTCCAAACCCGTCCTTGGGTCCGGCTTCGGGCAGCCAGTCGTGCATCTCGATCACGCGGTAATCGACGTCGAGGTTGAAGGTGCGGACGAACCACGCGCCCATCTCGCCCATCGTCAGCCCATGACGCATCGGCATCGGCGCCGCGCCGACGAAGCTTTCCTGGCCCGGCCGCAACAGCGCGCCCTCGACCGGGCGGCCCGCCGGATTGGGCCGGTCGAGCACCCACACCGCCTTGCCGTGCTTCACGGCCTCCTCAAGCAGATAGAGCAGTGTCGTGCAGAACGTATAGATTCGGCAGCCGAGGTCCTGCAGGTCGAACAGGAACACGTCGGCGGTGCTCATCATCTGTCCGGTCGGCCGGCGGACCTCGCCATAAAGGCTGAAGATCGGGATGCCGTAGTGCGGATCGGTCTCGTCCGCCGTCTCGACCATGTTGTCCTGCTTGTCGCCCTTGAGCCCGTGCTGCGGACCGAAGGCGCTGGTAATCTTGACCCCCGTTGCGATCAGCGCGTCGAGCGAATGCGTCAGCTCGGCCGTGACCGATGCGGGATGAGCGACCAGCGCTACGCGCCTGCCTTCGAGCTGGCGCCTGAGTTCGGGCTCGGCCAGCAGGCGATCAATGCCGAATTTCATGCCCAATTCCAAATCATGACGGGCGCGGTGCCGGAAGCTCGGCGAGGAAGCAAGCCGGGTCATGGAAGTCGGGCTTGTCCGCCGGATGGGCCAGCGCCCAATAGCTCTTCACCCCGCCCTGCTCCTCGATCACGGCGGAAAGGTTCATCCGGCAGTCCTCGGACGGCAGCCCCGATAAGGGAATGGCGGCGTCGAAGATCGTGAAGGTGCTGCCGAGACGCATCGTGGCTTGCGGCTCGCGCTCCACCGGGCGCTCGGCCATGCCCGCGCGATAGCCGGTGAAATCGTAAGCCGCCCAGCGTTCGGACGGGGAAAGATTGAACTCGCAATAAGCTTCGCCGCCGGCGGGCTTCAGGAACAGCTCGAAGCAGGTCGTGCGCCACAACTCGTCCGCCCGGCCCTTGCCCGCGAACGGCGGCACCACCAGCGCCTGGGCACCTTCGATGCGCCAGCGCAGCCGCAGCCAGTACGCATCCGAGCCGACGATGCGGGCCGACACACGGCTCACTGCTGCCAGCGGATGCGCCGGGTGCGGGTGAAGGCCCCAAGCCATTTCCATCAAAATGCGTCCATTTGCCGAAAAGCCTGTCCTACACGGATTGCTTCTGATTGGAACGGATCATGAACGATTCGTCTGCCTCTCATCCACCCTACGACCGCTCCGGCGTCATCGACATTTCCCACCACAACGGCAAGTCGCTCGACTTCGGTCTGGCGCGCGCGGACGGCATTCGCGGTGTGATCCACAAGGCCTCGCAAGGCATCGGTGCGCGGGATCCGATGTATTCGGCCAATCGCCGGAAGGCCCGCGAGGCGGGCCTGCTGTGGGGCGCCTATCACTTCGCGACCGGCAGCGACCCGGTGCGGCAGGCGGACGATTTCCTCGATGCGGTCGGCGATTGCGAAAACGTGCTGATGGCGCTCGACCTCGAACCGAATCCCGGCGGTTCCTCGATGAATCTCGACGGAGCGCGAGCGTTCGTGACGCGCATTCACGTGCGGACCGGCCGCTGGCCCGGCCTCTATTCCGGCGTAGCGATCAAGCAGTTGCTCGGCCGGCGCAAGGATCCGATCCTCGCCAGGTGCTGGCTGTGGCTGGCGCAATACGGGCCGAAAGCGGTGGTGCCGCCGAACTGGCCGACCTGGACGCTATGGCAATACACCGACGGCACGGCAGGCGGCGAGCCCAGGTCGGTGCACGGCATCGGCCCTTGCGACCGCAGCCGCTTCAACGGCCCGGAGGCGAATCTGCTGAAGCTCTGGCGTGGCGGCTGAGCCGGCTCGCCGTGGGCCTTTGCGGCACGCGTGGCTCATGCTAGCGGGCGCTCGCCATGGCCTACAGCTCGACCCTCCTGCGCCTGCTCGACGAGCGGGGCTACATCCATCAGGTGACCGACGCCGCCGCGCTCGACGCGCTGGCGAGCAAGCAGATCGTGCCGGGCTATATCGGCTTCGACGCCACCGCGCCTTCGCTCCACGCCGGCAGCATGGTCCAGATCATGTTGCTGCGGCGGCTGCAACAAGCTGGGCACAAGCCGATCGTGGTGATGGGCGGCGGCACGACCAAGATCGGCGACCCTTCGGGCAAGGACGAAAGCCGCAAGCTGCTCACAAGCTCCATGATCAGTGCGAACATTGGGACCATTCGCGCGGTGTTCGAGAGGATGCTGACTTTCGGCGACGGACCGACCGACGCGGTGATGGTCGACAACGCCGAGTGGCTCGACAAGCTCGGCTACGTCGAGCTGCTGCGCGAGGTCGGCCCGCACTTCACCATCAACCGCATGCTGACGTTCGATTCGGTCAAGCTGCGGCTCGATCGCGAACAGCCGCTGACTTTCCTCGAATTCAACTACATGATCCTTCAGGCCTACGATTTCCGCGAGCTGTCGCGCCGTGTCGGCTGCCGCTTGCAGATGGGCGGCAGCGATCAGTGGGGCAACATCGTCAACGGCATCGAGCTTGCCCGACGCATGGACGGGACTGAGCTCTACGGCGTCACCACGCCGCTGCTGACGACCGCCGACGGGGCCAAGATGGGCAAGACCGCGGCGGGCGCCGTGTGGCTCAACGAGGACATGCTGCCGAGCTACGATTTCTGGCAATACTGGCGCAACGCGGACGACCGCGACGTCGGCAAGTTCCTGCGTCTGTTCACCGACGTGCCGCTCGATGAGGTTCAGCGGCTCGAAGCGCTTCAGGGCGCGGAAATCAACGAGGCCAAGATCGTCCTTGCCAACGAGGTGACCCGCCTGGTCCGCGGCGACGAAGCCGCGCGCACCGCGCAGGCGACCGCGCAGGCAACTTTCGCCGGCGGCGGCCTGGGTGAGGACTTGCCGGTCTTGGTGGTTCCGCCGGAAGGAATCCGCCTCGGCGCCGCTTGCACCGAGATCGGCTTCACTGCTTCCAACGGCGAAGCCAAGCGCAAAATCGCCGAAGGCGCCGTGCGCGTCGACGATGCGCCGATCACCG
>Ga0164242_10004268_pt1 | contig 16079 bp, 17 predicted proteins | sample OricomgcompostMG_FD_108783 | JGI IMG/M metagenome (GOLD analysis project Ga0164242, IMG submission 108783) | Miracle-Growth compost microbial communities from Emeryville, California, USA - Original compost - Miracle growth compost (MG) ... | reverse complement strand
TGACGCGATCAGTGAAGCGCACGTGCGATTCACGTCGCCGGTAACGGTTCTGGAAGCCGCGCTCGGCTTGGCTCGGCCCGACAAGTTTGATATTGCCGTCGATACGGCGGAAAAGATCATCATCGAGTTTCTCGAGGAGCGCGATATCGAGCTTCGCGATCTGCCGCCGGCAGCCGATACAGCCGCGCTTGCCATCTCCGCGGCAGCGCGTTTCCGCTCAGGGCGCCACGGCCTTAACCTGGGAGACTGTCTGCACTATGCCTGCGCGAAATATCATGATGCTCCGATACTCGCGACCGCAGACGAGTTTCGGCAGACGGACGTGGCCGTGATCCCTTGACTGAGATCGGCCCGCGTCGCGACTGACGCGGGATCGGCTCAGCTCTCCGCTCCGCACACTGACGCAGTCAACGCTATCACCAATAGCTCCAGCAAATCATGACGCTTCGCGTTGCCCGACCGCGGATCCGGCAATCCCGCAAACGCCCACGCAAACCACGATCCCAATCCCAGCCTCCCTCTCAAGGTCGGCTCCCTCAGAATCCCTTTCCAAGCCAGCGCTACTCATTTTTCCCAAATGCGATTCCCCTGGTGCTCGTAGGGCGAGAGATCGCCGGGGAACGCAGATTCTACGGCTCGGGGCTGCGCCGCGACGGCGCGGTGCCGCAACGGCGGCAAGATGCCCGCCTATGCCACCTTCGACCTGACCGCGAGCCACAAGTTCTCACGTCCGGGAATCGAGGTGCGCGTCGACGTGGTCAACCTGTTCGACCATGTCTACGAGATCCGCGACGGCTCCCGCATCGGCGTCGGCGCCCCCGAACATGGCGAGCGCCGCGGGGGTGTTCTTCGGGGTGAGCAAGAGCATCTAGCCAAAACGCGCGGGTGGTGTAGCGACCTGAAGACGTAGGTTTCATTATTGGGGCAGTGCGTCTGCCCGCCCATCCCTCTTTCACGCTTGGGACGAGGAATATTGACGGGGCGGGTATCAGGCATTCCAGTAGGCGATTGCTTTTGATGAAATCCTTGAAAACGGACGCTTGTTGGAAGATTTCGCGGCGTAGAGGATGGCTGGCGACGTGGTTTGAAGCCTTTTCGTGTCGATCTCCAGCCGGGCGACGATATGCCTTTCGTGATAAGGTCATCACCAGCGCGCCGGAACGCTTCACGAAACGAGCGGAAGAGGATGACACCAAGGATCGATCAGAACCTCAGCATCGCGAGCGAGCCCGACCGATGGGTGCATTCGGCGTGTGTGCTCTGCTCGAACGGCTGCGCGCTGGACATCGCGGTCAAGAACGAGCGCATCGTTGGCGTGCGGGGCCAGCCCGACCACCCAGTCAGCTTCGGCCATCTCGGCCCCAAGGGCGAGCACGCCTGGGTCGCCAACAATTCCAGGCGCCGTGGTACGACGCCGATGATCCGCCGCAAACGCGGCGCGCCGCTGCAGCCGGTGAGCTGGCCGGAGGCGATGGATTTCTTCGTCGAGCGGTTTCGTGACGCCTGGCGCCGCGGGCATCAGAACCTCGCCTGCTACAATTCGGGCCAGCTCACCATCGAGGAGCTCTACACGCTGGGCAAGTTCCGGCGCGGCGGGCTGCAATCGGCCAATATCGACGGCAACACGCGGCTGTGCACCGCGACCTCGGCGACCGGCCTGATGGCCAATTTCGGCATCGACGGCCCGGTCGCCTCCTATGCCGATGTCGACCAGGCCGAGCTGCTTTGCCTCTACGGTCACAATGTCGCCGAGGTGCAGACGGTGCTATGGGAACGGATGCTGGCGGCGAAGCAGGCCAATGGCGGCCGCATCATCGTCGCCGATCCGCGCAAGACGCCGACCGTGCTGCAAGGCGCCGAGGAAACCGCCGAACGCGGGGACATCGAGTTTCTATGGGTGATCGGCACCAATCCGCTGGTCAGCCTGCCCGACCAGAACCGCTCGCGGCGCATCCTCGACAAGCTGTTCCTCGTCGTGCAAGACCCGTTCGTCGATGCCGAGACGCTCGACCTCGCCGACATCTATTTCCCAGCGGCGATGTGGGGCGAGAAGACCGGATGCATCACCAACGCCGATCGCAGCGTCAACCTGCTGCTGAAGGCGGTCGATGCGCCCGGCGAAGCGCGCAGCGATTTCGACATCATCGTCGAGGCAGCGCAGCGACTAGGCTTCGAGGATCGAGACGGCGCGCCGCTGATCCCCTTCACCGATCCTAGGCAAGCGTTCGAGGAATGGGGCAAGGTCTCGAAGGGTCGCCCATGCGATTATTCGGGAATGAGCTATGAGCTGATCCTCGAGATGGGCGCGGTGCGCTGGCCGTGCAACGACCGGCATCCGCGCGGCTGCGAGCGGCTCTACGAAGACCTCAACTTCGGCACCGCCATCGACTATTGCGAGACCTACGGCCACGATTTCCTGAGCGGTGCGCCGCGGACGCGGGCCGATTACGAGCATATCGATCCCAAGGGGAAGGCCTCCCTGGGGCCGGTGCAGTGGCGGCGCCAGCCCAATCCAGTGTCGGAGGAATTTCCCTTCACGCTGATCACCGGCCGCGTCGTCTATCATTTCCACACCCGGACCAAAACCGCGCGCTCGGACGTGCTCAACCGCCACGCCCCGCATCCCTATGTCGAGCTGCATCCCGAGGACGCGGCGCGGCTCGGCATCGGGCTCGGCGACATGGTCGAGATCACGTCGCCGCACGGCCGCTGGGAAGGCGTGGCGATGGTGGTCAACACCGTGCGACCCGGCGAGGTGTTCGTTCCCTTCCATTACGGCCGCGGCGCGCAAGCAGCTAACCAGCACACTTGGTATGCGCGCGATCCCATCAGCCATCAGCCGCAGCTCAAGTCCTCCCCCGTCGCCGTCAGTCGGCTGAGCTTCGGCGAGCCCGAGCCGTGGCTGCTCGAGCGGCTGGCGGAGCTCGACGGCAGCAACATCGAGCCGTTCGCGGCGCGGAGCTTCGTATGAGCGTGGGTGCTAATCCCGCCTCGCATCTTCGGCTCAAGCGCGCCTACGAGCCCGCCGAAGCCGATGACGGCGTGCGCATCCTGATCGATCGGTTGTGGCCGCGCGGGGTGAGCAAGGCGAAGGCCGCGCTCGACAATTGGGTCAAGGAGGTCGCGCCGAGCACCGAGCTGCGCAAATGGTTCGGCCACGATCCCGCGCGCTGGGAAGAATTCCAGCGCCGCTATCGCACCGAGCTGGACGAGCAATCGGCCGTGCTCGATCGCGTCCGCGCCCTGGCCAAGGCGCATGTCGTCACGCTCGTCTACAGCGCGCACGACGAGCAGCATAACGACGCGGTGGTCCTGCGGGCGGTGCTGCTCGGCGAAACCTGAGCAGCGGCCGCGCTACGCGGGCTTCGCCGTCGCCGCGCTCTGCGCCGCCGGACCGGCAGCGCCGAGGAAGGTCGCGGGCGGCACGAAGAACAGGCTCCCGGTCACGGCGCGGCTGTAATCGAGCAGGCGGTCGTAATTGCCCGGCGGATCGCCGACGAACATGTTGTGGAGCATCCGCTCGATCCGCGACGGCGAGCGCGCATAGCCGATGAAATAAGTGCCGAACTCGCCTTTACCGATCGTGCCGAACGGCATGTTATCGCGTACGATCTTGAGCTCGTTGCCGTTCCCGTCGGTGATCGAGGTCGCCACGTTGTGCGCATAGGATTGCTTGACCGAATCCTCCAGCTCGATGTCGGAGAGCTTCTTACGACCGATGATCGCCTCTTGCCGCTCGACCGGCAGCGCGTTCCAGCCGTCGAGATCGTGAAGGTATTTCTGGACGATGACGTAGCTGCCGCCGGCGAAGACGGGATCCTCGTCGCCAATCAGCACCGCGTCCAGGCTCTCCTGCCCGACCGGGTTCTCGGTGCCATCGACGAAGCCGATCATGTCGCGCTGGTCGAAGAACTTGAAGCCGTGCGTCTCGTCGACGATCGTGATCGCCTTGCCCAGCCGCGCCGTGACTTGCATCGCCAGCTCGAAACACAGGTCCATGCTGCGCGCGCGGATGTGGAACAGAATGTCGCCCGGCGTCGTCACGGCATGGTGCTGGCCGCGGATTTCGTGGAAGGGGTGCAACTCCCTGGGCCGCGGTGCGCCGAACAACCGCTCCCACGCCGCCGAGCCGAACCCCATGATGCACGACAGCTCGCCATCGAGATCGCGGAAGCCCACCGCTCGCACGAAACCGGCAAGGTCGCCGCACATCGAACGGACCGCATCCAGTCCATCATCTTCTTTGCTCAACGTCGCGACGAGAAAGACGGCCGCGCGAGACAATTTCGAAGCTGCCGCCTGGCTCTCGATCGTCATGAGCAATTCCTTGGCCGAATTCATATCGGAACGGCCTTGACGACTGCCGCGATGATTTCAAGCCCGCGCAGGAACGTCGCTGGAGTGCGAAGCTCATCAGCCCTCAAGCAGCGACAGGAAATCGCCGCGGCCGAAACGGAACAGCTTGCCCGCCTGTGCCGCCGACAGCGGCGCGAATCGAATTCGCCTACCACAAAGAAGCATTTCAAATATTGCTTTTGAGCCGGCAAAGAGCGAACTTGTGCGGAGCGGTAGGCAAGAAGGGAGGCGGCGCCATGTTGATCGAGATCGAAGCGACTCCCAATCCGGCCACATTGCGCTTTCTGCTCCCGTGTCCACTGCCGCTTTCCGAGCCGATCGCGTTGGAACACGGCGACGATCCACGCCCGCGGCTCGCCGGACGACTGCTCGGCACCGCCGGTGTGCGCGATATTCTGCTCGCGCGAGATTTCGTGGCAGTCAGCCGCGCAGCCGATGTGCAGGATTGGGGTAACCTTCAGGCGGACATCGTCGTCGCACTAATGGCGGGGCTGGATGAAGGCGAGGACGCCGAGCTTTCGAACTGGACGGCGCCCGTTCCCGCCGAGCTCGACGCGGTCGAGCAGCAGATTGCGGATATCCTGCGCACCCGCATCGCCCCCGCGGTTGCGCGGGACGGGGGAAACATCACGCTGTAAGCTATCGCAATCGTGTCGCCACGGTCGAGATGCATGGCGCGTGCGGCGGCTGCCCGTCAGCGCTGATGACGCTCAAGCGGGGAGTCGAGACGACACTCAAACGCTATGTCCCCGAACTTGAGCGAGTCGAAGCGGTGCGCGACGCGGGCGCGCAGCGCGAGCCGTTTTGGAAGAAGCTGCTGGTGGCGCGCGGTGCCCGATTGCGAGACGCTTCCGCCTGAACAATGGCGGTTCTCGCGATTCAGCGGCGACCGATGTCATCAGCATCAAGGCAGCGTCGATGGGAACCGGGGCAGGCGCCGGCCTGACCCAGTTTCTCGTCAGAGCCTGCAGCGGGCGGTTACCCCTCTACGAACGATATATCGATCAGTACGAGGATTGTAGCTTCGATAGCGCCTCTGGCATGCACGGATGTGAGCCGCTCGGTTTCGTGTTGTGGTGACGGTGCGGTGGGTCGTCACCGTTCTCGTTTGGTGATGAACGACTCGCTGATGTTGCGCATTGGCTGCAGAGGGCGCTCCGGCGAGGGCCAGAGCAGCAATCGTGAACGTGGTGATGCTTAGCATGAACATTCCTCCATAGCGGGGAACGCTCCAACGAGGCTTTTCACAAATTGATCCGGGGTCGCCAAGCTGAGCGTCGTGAAAGTCGATTCGGCATCGGCCATCAAAAAGAGCGAATTGGGATTTCCGCCGCGCCCTGCGCCTTGGTCATGGCTCTCCTTCTTCCGATTGCTCCACGACAAGTGCCACAAGTTCATCCGGCTGCAGGTAGATGCCCTGAACGTTCGTCCTGGGTATTGATACACTCTTCAAAGAACACGTAATCGCGTTGGCAGCAGATCACCGTTACGGCGGAGAATGGGATAGGCCGACGCCTCGATCAGGTGACTGCTCACCTGCTTGAGGTCACGAAGCGCGTCGAGATGTAACGCGCTGGTTTCTAGTGTTTCGATATTGCGGGACCGGAGGCGCTCGAAATGCGCCGCCGTCGCCTGCTCCTCGAACTGACGAAATGTTTGCTTTTCGCCGGCGAGCGCGCGGGCGGCAGCGAGATCGCCGCTCAGGAACAGGGCGGTCGATTTACGTAATGTTTCTCGCAAGTTATCGACTTGCCTAGGGCAAGTCAGCCGGCGAAGTGTCCCTGATCGGCGCCTTGCTAGCCGGTAATGCTTTCGGCCTATATCTCGCGGCGGCTTCCCGCAGTAGTAATCGACAGCGCTATCAGGATCGCGATCAAGGGGACCGCGATCGCGAGGGTCCACAGAAGGTCGATCGGGCCGTCGGTCAGCAGCGCTGCGACAAGCCCGGCGAGGCTAATCCCCGCAAGCGCCAGCGGAACTGCGAATATCCGCGATGCGCCGCGGGTATTGCGCTTGGGCCGGACGGTGCTCATGCAGTGCGTTCCGTTTCTGCCAGGCCGCCGGAGACGATCTCGGCGACGCGCCGGTCGGGCGGCCCCGCACGCCGTCCGATCCACAGGTAGAGGCCGCTGCCGAGCACGACTATGGCGACGAGATCAAGCAGCGCCCAGACGATCTTGAGCGGCAGCCCGCCATAATCGCCGAAATGCAGCGGCCGCGACAGGAACAGTGCGCGGACGACCAGCGGCATGTCGCGGGTGTCGGTCAGCTTGCCGGTCTCCGCGTCGACCAGCGCGGGCTTGAGCAACTTGGCCGTGACCGGCGTCGCGCCGGTGAGGAACACGTCGTAATGGTGCGGCGAGCTGAAGAAGGTGCCGGGCCAGGCGATGGTCAGCGGCTTCATCCCCGGCGACGCGCGCTCCGCCGCGGCTACCGCTGCATCTACCGAGCCGAGGTGCTTGAGCGGCGGCGCATTGCGGTAGGGTGCGGTCATCTCGGCGAGCTGCGTGGAGCGCCACCAGCCGGCGAGCGGGTCATTGAGGGTGTTGAACACGCCGGTGAACCCGACGACGGTCAGCCACGCGGTGATGGCGATGCCGAGCAGGTTGTGCAGGTCGAGCCATTTGAGCCGCCGGCTGCGCCCGGCGCGCACGGTGCCGAAGTCGAGCCGCCGCATGAACGGGGCATAGAGGACGACGCCGGAAGCGATCGCCGCGAGGAACAGGACGCCCATCACGCCGAGGAACAGCGCCCCGGGAATACCGAGGAACAGCTTCTCGTGCGCTTCCTCCATCCAGTAGAGGAAGCCTGAATCCCGCGGCGGGGCGATGAGAAAATCGCCGGTGCGCAGGTCGATCGGCTGGAGGTGCATCTCGGTCGGCGCCGAGTCGGCGCGCGGCGCGGTGATGACCGTCGCGACCGGCTGCTCGTCGTCGAAGTTCATATATTGCACCACCTCGCCGGGACGCGCCGCCATCGCCTTGGCGACAATCGCGTCGAGACTGGGGCGGGGGGAGCCGGCGGGCACGGAGGCGAGCGGCTCGTTATAGCCGAGCGCGCCTTCGAGCTCCTCGTGGAAGATCAGCGGCAGGCCGGTGACGCACAGCATCAGCAGGAAAGCGGTGCAGACCAGGCTCGTCCACTTGTGGACGAGATACCAGCGTCGGATCGTCTTCTGCCGCATCGTCCGCCTCTTAGAAACGCACTTCGACGCCGCCGGTCACGCTGCGTGGTTGCAGGATGGTGGCGGAATAGTCCTGCGGCGTGGCGCCGGGGCCGATCGACACCGGCTTGGCGCTGTCGAGCAGGTTCCGCACGGTGAAGGTCAGCCGCACCGGGCCGACCGGATAGGCGAGCTGGCCGTTGACCACGGCATAGGGGCTGGTGCGGCCGCGCGGGTCGTTGGTCGCCTCGGAATAATAGGCATCGGTATAGCGCACGTCGGCGGTCATCTGCAGCTTGCCGTCGGGCGAGAAGGTCGCGCCGACATCGCTGGTGAACGCCGGCGAGCGCGGCAGGTCGTTGCCCTGGATCCCTGAATCGGCGAAGCGGTTCACGTCGGTTTTGAGCAGGCCGATATTGGCGAAGAACGCATTGCCCTTCGACCGCCACGACACGCCAGCCTCGGCGCCGTAGGTGGTCGCCTTGTCGGCGTTGCGGATCACCGTCGAGTTGATGCCGAGCTGGAAGGGAAGCTGGAGCCCCTTATAGTCGTTGTAGAAGACGTTGGCGGTCGCCGACCAATGGTTGCCGAGCGACGAGCGCAGGAACCCTTCGTAGTTCCAGGCGAACTCGGGCTTGTAGGTGTAGCTCACATAGGGCGCCGAATAGGTGAAGCCGGCGCCCCCGGCATTATAGCCGCGCCCGACGGTGGCGCCGATGGTGACGGCGTGGCTGACATCGAACGCGAGCGTCGCCTTGGGCAGGAACTCCTTGTAGGTTTTCTCGAAATCGATGACGAACGGGCCGTCGGTGCCCCGGCGGAAGCGGTGTTCCTCCTCGTAGCGGGCGCCGAGCGTCAGCTTGAGCCGGTCCGTCAGCCGCGCATTGCCCTCGCCAAACACGGCAGTCGTCTGCGTCTGGTCCTTGAAGGTGCCACCGCCGAACAGGTCGATGCTCTCGGCCTGGTGGGTGCGGAAGATGTAGGCGGAGAGAAAGCCGTTGAAGCGATCGTCGATCGAGCGCAGGCGGACGAACGGCTCGACGACATATTCCTTTCCATCGATCCGCGCGTTGCCCTGGCCGACGGGCGAGTAGCGATCGGTGCGGAAGTCGGTCGCCGCCAGGTAGGCCTCGAGCGTCAGCACGTCGCTGAGCCTCCAGCTCGTATCCGAGATGCCGGTGGTATCGCGCGAGCGGAACACCGGCTGGAGCGGCAGCGCGGCGACGTGCCCCTCGTAAGGCCATTTGACGAAGGCGGATTGCGGCGCGCGGCCGTCGAGGTAGGACAAGGTCCACAGCGAGCGGACGTTGCTCGCGGGGGTGAGCAGCAGCTTGCCGCGCAAATTGACGTCCTGGTAGCGGCCGGGATGTGCGTCCTCGGGATAGGCCTCGAACGGGACGAAGCTCTGGCTGCGCCGCCAGTCCGCGCTCAGCCGGAACGCGGCGAGGCCCGAGGCTATCGGCCCGCCCAGCGCACCCGAATATTGCCGCTCGCCCTGGTTGCCGACCAGCGCGCGGGCGCGGCCCTCCCAGTCGAAGGTCGGATCGGCGGTGCGGATGACGATCGTGCCGGCGATCGCGTTGCGCCCCTGGAGCGTGCTCTGCGGCCCGCGATAGACCTCGACCTGGTCGATGTCCCACAAGGTGGTGTCCTGGTAGAGCGCCTCGTTATAGCCCAACGTGCGGCCGTCGACCTGGTAGTTGAGGCGCGGCCTGGTGCCGGCGAAGAAGGCGTCGGCACCCGACGCCGGGCCGGTGCCGTCGACGCCGCGCACCGCCGGCGCGCTGTTGCCGGGCTCGGTGGTGACGATGTTGGGGATGCCGTCGAGCAGGTCGTTGGTCGTATAGTCGCCCATCCGCTCGGCCTCGTCGTCGGAGGTGACATCGACGCTCGACGCGGTGTCCCGCAGCGTGTGCGGCGCCTTCTCGCCCGTCACGACGATATCGTCCACCGAACCCGCATCCTGCGCCGCGGCGGTCGGGATGACTGGTATCAGCAGGGCCAGGCCAGTGCCTGCGAGCAGCAACCGTTTCAACGAAAACCCCCTCGTCTTACAAGTTTCGAATGCGACGCGCAGTATTGCGAGTAACTATCATTTGCAATATATTTTGATTAGAAGCCTGCACCAAACGCCACCACTATGACATCACGACCAGCGCGAGGTGAAAACCCCGGACCGGACGGGAGGAGATGGACTTGAAAGTGCGACCGTTATGCCTTGGCGACGCGCTGAGCCTGAACTGCCGGTAGCGGTTGGGCGGCCGCTCGCGCTGCAAAGTGACGGGCCTGGTCACCCCTTGCGGCGCGTTGAGCGCGCTATCCCTTTGCCGAGCGCGAGCGACCTGCTGGTCCGGGTGGCGGCCTGCGGCGTGTGCCGCACCGATCTTCATGTTATCGATGGAGAGATCCCGGCCCGCTACCCGATCGTGCCGGGCCATGAGATCGTCGGCTATGTGATGGAAGCCGGCGCGGCCGCCGAGGGCTTCCGAGCCGGGCAGCGCGTCGGCATCCCCTGGCTTGGGGCTACGTGCGGTATCTGCCCTTATTGCCGGTCTGGGCGCGAGAATCTGTGCGATCACCCGGTATTTACCGGGGCGACCCGTGACGGCGGTTACGCCACCCATGTAGTCGCGGACGCGCATTATTGCTTTGCGCTGCCCGATCGCTTCTCCGATGCCGAGGCGGCACCGTTGCTCTGCGCCGGGCTGATCGGCTGGCGTGCGCTGAGGCTGGCGGGGGAGGGGCGGCGTATCGGCCTCTACGGCTTCGGCGCGGCGGCCCATATTCTCGCGCAGGTGGCGGTCTGGCAGGGCCGCGAGGTCTACGCCTTCACGCGCGAAGGGGATGAAACGGGCCAGGCGTTCGCGCGCTCGCTCGGCTGCACATGGGCGGGCGCATCCGTGGAGCGACCGCCCGTGCCGCTCGATGCCGCGCTGATCTTCGCACCGGTGGGAGCACTCGTGCCGCTGGCGCTGAAGGCGGTGCGCAAGGGGGGCAGGGTGGTGTGCGCGGGCATCCACATGAGCGACATCCCGGCCTTTCCCTATGCCGATCTGTGGGAGGAGCGGCAGATCCTCTCGGTCGCCAATCTCACGCGCGAGGATGGGCTGTCCTTCCTCGACGTGGCCGACAAGGCCAATATCCGCACCGTGATCGAGATCTTCGCGCTGGAGGATGCGAACCGCGCGCTCGATCGCCTGCGTTCCGGCCAGCTGGAGGGGGCGGCCGTGCTGGTCCCACCATCGGCCGGGCAGCACGCGTGACCGCGTCGCAAGAGGTCGGGGACAGCCTCGATATCGTGGCATGGCTGGAAAGCGGTGCGCCGCTCGGTGCGGAAGGCCCGGTCGAACGGATCGATACCCACGCGGCGCGCATCTTTCTCGCCGGCGACCGCGCCTGGAAGATCAAGCGGCCGGTACGGCTGGACTATCTCGATTTTTCGACAGCGACGGCGCGTGGCAACGCCCTGCGTGAGGAATTGCGCCTCAATCGGCGGACTGCGCCCGCTCTCTACGTTGCGGTGCATGCGATTACGTGCGCGGATGGCAAGCTGGCGCTCGACGGCCCCGGCGAGACAATCGACTGGGCGCTGGAAATGCGTCGCTTTCCCGACGATGCCTTGCTCGCCTGCCGTGTCGACATGGGGACGGTGGAGGAACCGCTGCTCCGGCAGCTGGCGGACGTCATCGTCGATTTCCATGCTGGCGCCGAGATCGGCCCGCCGACGGGCGGGGCGGAGCGGATAAGGCAGGTCATCGCAGGCAATGCCGCGAGCATGGCAGCCTTCGGCGATGTTCTCGATCCTGCGTTGGCCGCCGAATTGTCCCAACGCCAGCGCGCGCTGGTCGCGCGCCATGCCGACCTGCTCGACGCGCGCGCCCGCACTGGGCGCGTGCGGCATGTCCATGGCGATCTCCACCTCGGCAACATCGCGGTGGTCGATGGTGTTCCGATCCCGTTCGATTGCCTCGAGTTCGATGCCGCGCTCGCCACGATCGACGTCCTCTACGATCTGGCCTTCCTGTTGATGGATCTCTGGGCGCGTGGACTGCGGCGAGAGGCGAATATCTTGTTCAACCGCTATCTCGATCGCAGCGCCTGCGATGAGGCGGGAACCGCACTGCTTCCTTTGTTCATGAGCATGCGAGCGACCATCCGCGCGCATGTCGCGGCTGCGCGGGCGCATGTAGCGCAAGATGCGAGCGCCCCGGCCGAGGCGCGCGACTATCTCGATCTGGCCATCCGCCTGATCGAGCCGGTGCCCGCCCGGCTGGTCGCGGTCGGTGGCCTGTCCGGCACGGGCAAATCGACGCTGGCACGCGCGATTGGCGGCCTGCTTGGGCAGGCGCCGGGCGCGCGAATCCTGCGCAGCGATGTGCTGCGCAAGCGCCGTGCCGGGGTGCCGATCGAAAGCGCGCTGTCGCCGGGTGCCTATACCGTCGAAGCGAGCGCCGCTGTCTATGCCGAGCTTGGCGATTGGTCTGGCAACGCTATTGCAGCGGGATGGACGGTGGTGGCGGATGCGGTGTTCGGCTCGGCCGCGGAGAGGGCCGCGATCGAGCGCGTCGCGGAGTCGGTGGGTGTGCCATTCAGCGGGCTGTGGCTGTTCCTTGCTGAGGCCGACCGGATCCGCCGTGTCGCGAGCCGAGGTCCGGATGCTTCGGATGCGACGGCGGTTGTGGCCCGCCAGCAAAGCGAGACAATACGGGCACCTATCAGCGGGTGGATCAATCTGTCCGCCGCTGGCGATCCCGACCATCTCGAGCGGGAGGCGATCAGGCGAATAGGCACGGCCAGTCATATCGCTGTTCGTAGCCGCTATCTCCCGAACCTCGGGTAGACCCCGGGCAGAACTCGCCCGTAATGCCGAAGCAGGTAGCTATAGCATTCGCATGCCCGGCGCTCGAGTTGCGCGCGATCGGTGATCTCGATAACGCCACGCTCTTTGGTGATGGTGCCGGCGCGTTCCAGTGCGCCGATCAACCTCGTCGTATACGTCCGTTGGACGCCCAGCATCTCCGACACGAATTGCTGCGTGACGGGAAGCCTGGCGGCCCCGACACGATCCTGGAGCGTGAGCAGCCATCGCGCCAGTCTGCCTTCATAGCCGTGAACCGCATTGCAGGCGACCGTCTGCAGTACCTGAGCCAGAAGACAATCGGCATAGCGCGCCAGATGGTCGCGCAACGTCGGTGATCGCTGCTTCGCGAACTCCAGCGCATCGGTCGGTATCCGGAGCGCCTCACCCGCGATCTGGACCACGGCGCGTGCGAACGCCGGCCTATTACCATGACTGACAATGCCGCCGACCGCCCCCTCCTGGCCGATCATAGCCGCCTCGGTGGTGACGCCATCGCGAAGATCCATTACAAAGGATGCGATCATGCCTGGTGCAGGAAAATAGACGTTCACCACGTCCGCGCCCGGTTCGAACAGGACCTCGCCTTTTTCGAAGGAAAAGCCTTCAAGGGGGCCAAGCAAGGCACGATCTTCTGCCGGCAGTGCCGAGAGAAGCCGGTTGTCAACGGGATGCTGCACACGCTTCATCCAGGTCTCCCCTGCAGGTCATAAGGAACAATCGGCGAATGACGCCCAGGTTCCGCTGACTGGCCGGGATCAGGATGCCGCGCGAGAACAGATGTCGGGCAGAAGCCGCTCGTAATGTTGCTTGACCAGCCCGTAGCATTCGCATGTGATGTCTTCGAGCACCGCGCGGTCTTCTATCCGAATCAGACCACGATGGTAGGAGATTGCGCCCTTCGCCTGCAGGGCGTTGGCGATTCGCGTCATATAGCTGCGCGCCACGCCGAACATTTCCGCGAGGGCGTCCTGCGTCAACGGCACCTCGGGATCCTCCAACCGGTCGTGCGCTGCCAGCAGCCAGCGGGCGCAGCGCGCCAGGAGCGGATGCACGGTGGCGCAGGCGACCGACTGGAGAAGCTGGGAGACAAGACAATCGGTGTAACGGCTCAGGGCGTCGTGCAGTCGGGGATCGGCACGTTTTATCTGTTCCAGCCTGTAGATCGGAATGCGGACCAGATCGCCCGGAAGCCGCACGACACCCCGTGCGAAGGCCGGAATAGCGCCGACACTGACGATGCCGCCCACGGCACCCTCGCAACCGATCGTGCCGGCTTCGATCGCGCGCCCGTCTTGCAAGGGCAGAACCAGCGCCACAACTGTTGAGCCCAGCGGGAAACAAGCATCGGTCGCTTCCTCGCCAGGCTCGAAGAGAATGTCGTCCTTTGCAACCGTCAGTAGTTCGGCCGCTTCCGTCAGGAGCTCGAGAGTACGGGCCGGGAGTGAGCAGAGTAGACGGTTGCGGCGGACGAAGTCGCTCAACGGCGGGTCCTGGCCGCTCAATCGCTTGTCGTGAGCGGTCCCCCTCCTCATCACCACCGCGTAGCACCGGCGGGAACGATTGGTCGGTCTACTAGTTGACTAACCTAAGAGAGGGTTGCCGATGGACGGGACCCGCCAGGAGTCGCGGCCAATGAGTCACCCGGTCCAGGAGGGCGCTATTCTTGTCGTCGAGGACGAAGCGCTGCTTGCCATGGAGATCGAGGCCGAACTGGATGAACTCGGCCTCAGCCAGGTTTTTCTGGCGGCTGACCTGGCCTGCGGCCGAACGTATCTACGCTCGCGTTCCTTCAGCCTTGCCGTGCTCGACGTGAATGTGGGACCGGAACTGGTGTTTCCTCTGGCGGCCGAGGTGGTGGCGACGGGCATACCCATCCTCTTCTCGACGGCCCGATCGGCAGACGAGTTTCCTTCCGAGTGGAAACATTATCCCGTCCTCCGCAAGCCTTGGGGGCGATCGGCCCTGGAGCATGCGCTCGCGAGATTGGGATACAAGCCAGGAATGTCGCCGACCCTGTCTCAACACGCCACCGCTCAGGCGGAGTCCATTGAGATTTGGCCGGCGGCGTCATCGCTCGGGCGGCGTTTTCAGTTCACCTGATCACCCGCCGACTATCGTCGTGGGCCTTGGACACAGCAGATTTGGTTCAGCCAGTCATGGGTGACACAATTCAATGATCCCGGACCGAACGTTCGATCCCACCCTGACCTGACCACAGCATCGACCTGAACCCGTTGTCGGCATCGCGAACATGGTCCGTGTAGGGTCTACAGGCCTTGGCGAACTGGCGGATGTTGTCGCGAGTTGCCCCCTTCCCGGACACGCTTCGCGCGCCCAGCAGCCAAGAAATACGAGCGCAGCCGCTTCGGATCGCATGGTCTCCGTCGCCATCACGACATGTGGAGACGGGATTACGGTAAATACAGAGGCGTCCGGCGCCCACTTCGTTATCTCGCCATAGGCACTGTGATAGCTCGACCTGCGGCTGATGGGCCGCATCCGCTTCATTTAAGATCGATCTGCTTATGACACCCATCCGGCGACGCCCGGTCGGGCTTCTCGATCCCCTTCGTCCTGCTACTCTCTGCAGGCGGGCGGATCGCAGCCGCCGGTCGAAAACAGGCAAGTACAAGAGGTTATGTCATTTCATCATAACCTCCCGCGCCTCACGGTGCACCGTAGCTGCCGTAGAGGATGATCTTGTCGATTCGGCCGCGCTTCTTCCACTGGTGTTTCGAAAGCGCGAGTGCATCCTCGAATTCCTCGAAAACGATCTGAACGACGCGATCGAGCTCGCGACGTTTTTGGGCGGAAGGTGATCGAGATTGGTGCGCATGGGCTAGCTCGAAATCCTTCCGCCGATCAGATGAAGCGCCGAACGGCCCCCGCGCACCGCGCGGACCGACAGCTTACGGTCAAACGTAGCGAGCTTCCCTTTGCGCGCGATCGCGAGCGCGAGAAGGTAGCTGTCCGTCACCTGGCCGGGTGTCCGGATCTCTGCCGGATCGAGCGGAGAGCCGCCAAACAGGTCCACGTCATCGGGCCAAAAGATATGACCCTCGAGCGCGCACAGCTTCCGGACGATCGCCGCCGCCTCGGCAGGTGATCCCGGCGTATTCGGATAGCGCGGATTCCCGACAATGCGCACGACGCCATTTTGCGTGATTGGGCAGGTTGCCCAATTCTTTCCGCCTTCGAACTCGAACCATTCATGGGCAGCATCATGGCCAACGTGGGCCGGATCGATCAGCGCGATCAGGACGTTGACGTCCAGCAGGAACGTCACGGTGCTTCGTCGCGCAGAGCGTTAACGGTGTCGAGCGTCACCATCACATCGCTACGAGGGGTGAGCAATGGAATGCCGTTTCGCTCGGCCGCTCTGGCGGGCCGGCGCATTCCTTGGCGTGCCAGCTCGGAAATGATCGTCCCAATACTCCGATGCTGCTGATCTGCCAATTTTCGTGCAGCGCTCAGCACATCATCGTCAATTGCCAATGTTGTCCGCATCTCCGTCTCCAGCATCGGTCATCAGACATCACATTATACGCTCCGGGGACCGGAAAGCCAGCTCCGCAGCACGCCGGCCGATTTCTTGGCCATTCTGACATCTACAGAGGATCGGCGATCGCGAGTCCGCGGCCCTTCTTTTGCCGTTGATGGCCCAGATAACATGCTCAAAGCCGGCTACATTGTCCCGGA
>Ga0164242_10004267_pt1 | contig 16081 bp, 15 predicted proteins | sample OricomgcompostMG_FD_108783 | JGI IMG/M metagenome (GOLD analysis project Ga0164242, IMG submission 108783) | Miracle-Growth compost microbial communities from Emeryville, California, USA - Original compost - Miracle growth compost (MG) ... | reverse complement strand
TCTTGAGCGGAGCACTCACTTGAGGCTCACCTCCGCTCCGCGCAGGAGGGGCCCGACGAGCAGGCTCCCCCAGTCCGGGTACGCCGAGGGTGAGAGCCCGACCGTGGGCGCGAGCAGTTCGGCGATCAGCTGGTTCTCGGCCGGCGAGTTGGCCCGACCCAGGCCGTTGCTGGCGGTGCTCAGGCCGGTATCGGTGACCTGTTGCTCGAGCGCGTCCGACGGGGGCGCGGGGATCGTCGGAATGAGGGTCGCCGAGCCTGCCGAGGTCGGCTTGGTGCTCGCCTTGGCGCTGGTCGTGGCACTCATGCCGGTGTCCGGCGAGCGGCCCGAGCCGCTCGCGTCGGTGGCGCCGGGTCCAGCGTCCCCCACACGGACGCTGGACCCGACACCGGTCTGGGTGGCCGGCGCATTGTCGTCGACCGGCAGCCGCGGCGCTGCCGTGGTGCCGGTCTGGCCGGTCTCGTAGGGACAGCGCGGACCGCCAGTGGCGTGGGTCGGCGTGTCCTTGCCGGCGACGTACTTGCCGCGGGAGGGCTCGACGTTGAGCACCACGTGCAGGCCCGGCTCGTCGGTGCCCTTGCCGAGGGTCTTGTCCATCGCCGGGACGAAGTCGGCGGCAGCCTTGAGCAGGCAGGGGAACTCCGAGGCGTACGGCGCCACGGCGCTCAGCGCCTTGCGGCTCTGCTTCGAGAGGATCGTGATCGTCTGGGAGTTCTTGTCCATGAAGCCCGTCGTGGTGTTGCCGGCCGAGGTGACCGTCGCGAAGGCTTCCTTCAGCTCGCTCTGCTGGGAGGCGAGGGTGGCCGAGGTGGTGGTCATGGTGTCCAGGGCATCGAGCAGATCGGGTACGGCGTCGGCGTAGGTGTCGGCGACCTTGCCCAGCGCGGCGAAGTCGTCGGCCATCTGCGGCACCTGGGGATTGAGCTTGCGGAAGTAGGAGTCCCACGAGGCCAGGTCGTCGCCGATCGCGTCGCCCTCCCCACGTAGGAACTGAGCGAGCTCGCCCAGGGTGGCGGCGAGCTTCTGCGGCTCGAGCGCCTGCAGCATCGGAAGCATCTTGTCGAAGACGTCCTGGAGCTGGACCGCCTTGTCGGTCGACTCCTGGGAGATCACCGCACCCGAGCGCAGTCCCCCTGCCGGCGCGCCGGTCGGGGCGACCAGGTCGACGTACCGCTCCCCGAAGAGGGTCTTCGGCAGCAGCAGCGCCGTGGTGGTGGCCGGCAGCTGCTTGAGGATCGACGGGTCGAGGTCGAGCTTGAGCCGGGCTCCGTCGACGGTGGGCGTCACCTTCTCCACGGTGCCGACCGGGACGCCGTGGTACTTCACGTCGGACCCCTTCTGCAGCGCGTTGCCCATCGATGAGGTGGTCAGCGTGATCGGGGTGCTGTGGGTGAAGGCCTTGTTGTAGACCAGCACCACGGCGGCCAGGAAGGCCACGATCGCCAGCAGATAGCCCAGGCCGAGTCCGGCATCGAGGGCACGGCGGGCCGAGATGGTGGCCGGCCGTCGGGAGGCGCGGCTCATCCGGCGATCCTCACGGTCGTGGTCGAGCCCCACATCGCAAGTGAGAGCAGCAGGTCCAGCACGGCCACGGTGACGATCGTGCGTCGCACCGAGTGGCCGACAGCGATGCCGACGCCGGCCGGGCCGCCACTGGCGCGGTAACCGATCCGGCAGTGGATCAGGATGGTGAGCACGGCGAAGATCAGCACCTTGATGAAGGACAGGCCGATGTCGACCGGTGGCAGGAACAGGTGGAAGTAGTGGTCGTAGGTGCCGGCCGACTGGCCGCGCAGGTAGACCGTCACGAAGCGCGAGCCCGCATAGGAGGTCAGCAGCCCGATCACGTAGAGCGGGATGATGGCGACGAAGCCGGCGATCACCCGGGTGGTCACCAAGTAGGGGACGGCGGGTACGCCGATGACGCGCAGGGCGTCGATCTCCTCGCTGATCCGCATCGAGCCGAGCTGAGCGGTGAAGCCGGCGCCGACGGTGGCGGACAGCGCGAGCGCGGCGACCAGCGGCGCGATCTCGCGGGTGTTGAAGTAGGCGGAGATGAAGCCGTTGAGGGTGGCGGTGCCGATCTGGTCGAGGGCGGCGTAGCCCTGCATGCCGACCACCGTGCCGACGAACAGCGACATGCCGACCATCACGCCGATGGTCCCGCCGATGACGGCGAGCGCACCGGAGCCGAAGCTGACCTCGGAGAGCAGCGCCAGGATCTCTTTGCGGTAGTGCCGCAGGGCGTGCGGGATCGCGGCGAGCACACGGCCGTAGAACCGCATGTCCTCGCCCGCCTGCACCAGACCGTCGAGCGCGCGGTCCCACCAGGGCCGCTTCAAGACCTTGACCTGTGCCTTCACCTGGCTGCTCATCACGCCGCCTTTCCGGGCACCAACTGCAGGTACAGCGTGGTGATCACGAAGTTGACGAAGAACAGCAGCAGGAACGTCACCACCACCGACTGGTTGACCGCCTCGCCGACGCCCTTCGGGCCGGGCCTGGTGTTGAGGCCTCGGTGGGCCGCGACCACACCGGCCAGGAAGCCGAAGATCGCCGCCTTGAGCTCACCGACCACCAGGTCGGAGAGTCGCGCGAGCGCGGTGAAGCTGGCGAGGTAGGCGCCCGGCGTACCGCCCTGGATCATGACGTTGAAGACGTAGCCGCCGAGGACGCCCACGACCGAGACCAGGCCGTTGAGCAGGACCGCGGAGCCGGCGCACGCCCACACCCGAGGTACGACGAGGCGTTGCACCGGATCGACTCCGATCACCTTCATCGCGTCGATCTCCTCGCGGATCGTTCGCGCGCCGAGGTCGGCGCAGATGGCAGCACCTCCGGCGCCGGCGATGACGAGCGTGGTGACGATCGGGGCCGCCTGCTGGACGACCGCCAGCACCGACGCGGCGCCGGTGAACGACTGCGCGCCGACCTGCATCGTCAGGGTCCCGAGCTGGAGCGCGATCACGGCACCGAACGGGATCGCGACCAGCATCGCCGGGATCCACGAGACGCTGGTGACGAACCAGAACTGCTCGAGCAGCTCACGCGCGGCGAACGGACGCCGGAAGGTCGCGCGCACCGTGTCCATCGCCAAGGCGAACATGTCGCCGACCTGGGTCAGGGCACGGCTGACCGGATCCCCTGAGCTGTGGATACCTCCTCGGTCATGCTCCTCGTCGTCGGCGACGTACAGCGGCGCCTGGCCACCCGTGACCCGGGCGGCATGGCGCTGGCCGCCGGGACGGGGCATCCCGCCGGCAGGCGAGAGCTGGCGTGGTAGCACCTCGATCGCACGGGCGCCGGCGCGCACCATCACGTTGCCGTCGGCGACGCCGACGTAGCCCGGACTGCCCGCGTCCGGCCCGTTGTCGCGGTCGGCGATCAGGCTGTGGTCGACCTCCTCGCTCATCCCGATGGGGCCGACCGGGTCGCCGCTCATGAACTGCGAGACGACCGGGTGGTCGGTGAGCAGGAACTCCTCGCGCGGCCCGAACATCACCAGACGACGGCGGTAGAGCATGCCGAGGTTGTCCGGGAGCGTGCGGGCGAGCTCGATGTTGTGGGTGACGACGAGCATGGTGGCGTCGGTCGCCGCGTTGACGTCCACCAGGAGCTGGGCGAGGTTGGCCGTGCGGACCGGGTCGAGGCCGGAGTCGGGCTCGTCGCAGAGGATGATCTCCGGGTCGGTGACCAGCGAGCGGGCCAAGCCGGCGCGCTTCTTCATGCCGCCCGACATCTCACCCGGGAGCTTGTGCTCCTGGCCGAGCAGCCCGACCATGTCGAGCTTGTCGGAGACGATCTGCCGGATCTCCTTCTCGGTCTTGTGCGTGTGCTGGCGCAGCGGGAAGGCGATGTTGTCGTAGACGTTCATCGACCCGAACAGGGCGCCATCCTGGAACAGCACGCCGAAGCGCTTGCGCAGCTCGAGCCGGTGGGCCTCGCGCGCCTTGACCATGTCGACGCCGTTGACCAGGCAGAGCCCCTCCTCGGGACGGATCAGCCCCATCAGCGACTTGAGGAAGACCGACTTGCCCGTGCCCGAGGGCCCGAGCAGCGCGGTGATCTCCCCCGCCGGGAGCTCGAGGGTCACGTCGCTCCAGATGTTCTGCGACCCGAAGCTCTTGCTGAGGCCTTGAACCTCGACCGTGCCACCCATGCGTCCTCCGCTTGTCGATCCGAGCGGCGTCGTGGGGCGACTCCGCGAGCCAGACGCTAGGTGTGATCGCTCTCACTGGGGAGAGCAAAGGCCAACTTCATGGGCTGCGGGGCCGTTCTTTGTCATGCCCGACACAAGATTCTGGGTCTTTGAACGGTTTCTGCACCGATCTACGCCCGGTTCGGATAGGCCTCGGGCACCGCCGTGCGCTATCTCTTCCACGTCCATCCCGAGAAGATCGGACAGTGAAGTCAGGCCTTGATGCCTAGCGCGCCCGACTGCTCGGCACGCGTCTCGAGGAGCGCCACCGCGGCGCTGCCGCGTGCCCGCGCCTCTGCGTCCTCATGATGCGCCGTGCACTCGATACGTGCCCCGGGGAGGGCGAGCGCTGGCCCCGCCGTTATAGGACGCCTCGGGAGCTACGGGGCCAGCGCTCTGAGGGGAGGGTTACCGCTGTCCCAGCATCGCCGATCGAGGCGATGCACAACCTGTTGTGCATGACTGACGTGGTCTCAGGGCCGCTGATTTGTCATGCCGATGACAAGAAATGGCTCATCTGACGTCTCTTCGCCAGGCAGACGGCTCGTCCGTGCGCCCATCTTCGCCGGATGGCGAAGGCATTTGAGTGCGGCCGAACCGCGAGCAACCATGGATTCATCCACCCGGATTTACGAGTCTTCCAGAAGGTGATCGACATGGCCGGGATGATGCGGGTTCCGCGCAGCCGCGGGGCCATCAGCGGCTTACTGCTCATGCTGCTCGGCGCCTGGGGCGCCCTGATTCCGTTCATCGGGCCGTACTGGCACTACAGCTATGCGCCCGACAGCACCTGGGACTACACGACCGGCAGGTTGCTCCTCGAGATCCTGCCCGGTGCGGGCGCCTTCCTCGGCGGCCTGTTGACCCTCGGCAGCGCCAACCGGCTGGCCGCGATGTTCGGCGGTTGGCTCGCCGCGCTGAGCGGCGCCTGGTTCGTCCTCGGGATGCCGCTGTCGTCGGCCTGGGGCAGCCCGATGGTCGGCGCCGCCACCGGCGGCACCACCCGCCAGGTAGTCGAGTACGTCGGCTTCTTCGGGGGGCTCGGCGCGGCCATCGTCTTCCTCTCCGCGTTCGCGCTCGGCAGGTTCGCAGTCCTGGGCGTGCGCGAGGCCGAGTGGGCGGCCTCGCCGGTGGCCGCTGACGAGCCGTACGACGACCGGGTCGCCACAACGAACCGACCCGGATACGACGGGAGCGGGGCGACCGACGGGGCGAGCGACGGGCACCGCCCGAGCCACCGACTCCACTGGCCGCGAACGCACCACCACGTCGGCGCGCGGTAAGACGACCGGCCCTGGCCCCCGATGCCCTCGGGGGCCTTCGCCCTGTCCGCGTGCGTGTCGTGATCAGTGATGAGACAACACCGGCGGCACTTCAACGTCACCGACGTACAGCGGGCGCAGAGCGAGCGCCTTCGCCGGCGCAGACGCTGGTACCTCGCGCTGATGGGCACCTGTCTGGCGCTGATCGTGCTGGCTTGGAACCTGGTCCGGCTGTGGTCGACCACAGCGGCCGTCGTGATGTCGATCGTCGCGGCCGTACTCCCACCGGTGGCGGTAGTCATCGCTAATTGGAACGAGGATCACTGACGAGCGCCGCCCGGAACGGCGGCCCCGAACGGCCAGGTGTCGCTCCCTGCACAACGGTCCAGCTCCCCCGCACGGCTCGATGCTGCGTTGGTCGCGGCGGAGCGGATGGTCCTCCGGGACCTCCACCAGCACGATCCGTACGCCGTCGGGGTCGCTGACCCACATCTCGATCAGGCCCCACGGCTCACGGCGCGGCTCGCGGATGATCGGTACGCCGGCAGCGACGAGCCGCTCGTGTTCGGCGACGACGTCGCGAACCTGCAGCCACAGCTCGAGGTTCGGCGTGGACGTCCCCGCGCGAGCGGTCGCGGACACCTCCAAGAAGGCGCCGCCGAGGAAGAAGACCACCCCTCCGCTGAACTCACGGTAGACCGCAAGCCCCAGGGCCTCGCGATAGAACCGCTGCGAGCGCTCCGGGTCCGTGGGATGCAGAAGCACACGACTGGCAAGGACGTCCATGTCCCCATCTTGCTGCCTCGGATCCTGCGCCGCGCGGCCTGCGTCATTCCGCCGCGCGCGGGTACCGGGACCAAGCGTGTCCGTCGACGTTTCTCCTTCGGGTGAGACACGCTCACGCCCTTGGGTGCGAGCGCGGCGGACACGCCTTGTGGCGGGTCCGCGCGACGAGCGCCCGAACGGACCTCGTCCGGCGTCATACGGTCACCTCGTGAACGTGCTCAGCCATGGCTAGGGCCTCGCCTCCACGACCTCGCCGGTGAGTCCGTCGATCAGCTGGGCGCCGTCGCCGGCCGAGTGCAAAGCGCGCAGGGCGATCGCGCGACGGTCGAACGACTGAGCCTCCCCACCGTGGTCGGGCTCGGTGAGGATCCAGCGCCGCGCCGGTCTCGGGCCCCGGCCAGGTCGCTCGGGCTCGGGCTCACGATCCGCCGGTTCGACGTACTCGCCGTGCAGAGCTTCGGCGAGGCGCGCAGCTCGTACCCGGCCGATGCCGGGGTGGCCGAGCAGGCCCTCGGGCGCAACCGCGGCGACCGCCGCGAGGCTGCCGTGAGCGGCGAGCAGGCTGCGGGCCATGGTCAGGCTGATGCCCGGTACGACGGACAGCATCACCTCGGCCTGTGCGGCCGGATGGCGCGGAGCGCGGCGTGGGCCGTCGGTGCGGGTGGTCGGCGCGGCCCGCCGGGCGCGCTTGGCGAGTCTGACGATCCAAGCCGCACTGTCCTCCGCGTCCAGGCTGTGCAACACGGTGAACCCGTCCTCGACCAGCCGGCACACCGCTCCGCGCCAGGCGTCCTCGGCGATCCAGCGCGGCTCGCCCTCGATCAGCAGCACCGCCTGGGGGAACGCCGACTGCAACCGGATCGCCTGGTCGAAGATGCGTCCGTCGCGGATCGAGGCGCCCAGGTCGGCGGGGCCCTTACGTTCCACCGCCAGACCAGGCCCGAGCACGTAGTCGCCGACCGGCAGATCCGTCCGCTGTACGTCGAGCCCCGCCGCGACCAAGGCTTCCAGAATCCCGCTGCCCCGCTCGCGGTGGTCGACCAGCACCGGACCCGTCTCGACCACGCCGCAACGTACCCGCGGGCCGGTCGAGGCATGCTCCGGCCCTCAGCCCGGAAACGCGCGAGATCTTCCAGAGCCCAACTGGCGTCAAGAGGCGCAGGTCTGGGTACATCGACTCCCCGCGCCGCCTCCAGACCCGGAAGGACCAGGTATCTCATGGACGAGCTCGACTACCTCGCCGCCGATCCGCTCGGCTCCCCCGCGCCAAGCACAGCCGAAGTCGCCACGGCGCTCGGACTTCTCGGCGACCTCCTCAACACGGCACCCGCCAAGACCCAGCGGTGGGAGCGGCGCGACCATGGGAACGGACTTCCGTACCGCCTCTGGGATGCGCTGTCGACCGTGCACGCCGTCGCCACCGCGCACCGCATCACCGAGGCCGACGCCCTTCACGCCGTTCAGGCCGCCGTTCGTCAGATCAAGACCGATGATGCCGTCATCGACATCCTGGCCGAGCATCTCAGCGAGCTCGGCGTCGAAGGGCTGCGAGATTTCATGGGCCGCACGATCGAGCTCGAGACCCATCATCCGCTCAACCTCGGCGCCTACGCTCTCAGCGTCGTCGACTCCGATGCCATGCAGGCCGCCTATGCGCGTACGGCGGCCGCGCTGCGCGAACGCTCGCATGCTGCTCAGCCCACCGCGGCTTAGTGCCCGGTGACAGTCTTGTCGTATGACCACGATCAAGATCAATGCCATCACTGTCCCTACCGGTTCTGGCGATGAGCTCGCTCATCGGTTCGCTGCGCGAGCTGGCGCGGTCGACGACGCCGACGGCTTCGAAGGCTTCGAACTGCTCCGCCCTACCGACGAGCGAGAGCAGTGGCTCGTGATCACCCGCTGGCGTGACGAGGAGTCGTTCCAAGCGTGGATCAACTCCCCCGGATTCGCGGAGGGTCACCGTTCAGCGGCCGAGCGTGCGGGCGGCGAGGCTCCGCGTCCCGTTTCCACGCACAGTGAAGTGTGGAGCTACGAGGTGGCGGGCGGCTCGAGGCCGACGGCGAGCTGAGGACGCTTCGGCCAGAAGCACGAGGGGCCGGCGACGTGATCGTCGCCGGCCCCTACGCCTCTGCGGTAGGTCAGACAACCGCCTCGAGAGCCTCGGCTTCGAGCTCCTCGAGGTTCGCCACCGGGCGGGCGGCGGCGCCGCGCATCGTGATGGCTACCACGACAGCCGCGACCAGCGACAGGCAGGCCATCACCGTGACGCCGACGTCGAAGCCGCGCTCCAGTGCGGAATGCGCGACCGGCTGAACGGCCTTGGCGACCTGCGCCGGGAACGGCACGTTCGCGACGGCGAGCGGGCCGGCCTCCTGGTTGATGCCGAGCACCTGGCCGGTGACCTTCGCCGGCAGACCCAGCCCCGGGACCTGCTGCTTGATCAGCGAGGACGCGTGCGTCAAGGCGATGGCACCGACGACGGCCGCGCCCAGGGTCTGTCCCGTCTCGCGGACAAGGCTGGTCGCGCCGCTCGCCATGCCGAGCATGTCGTGTGGCACCGAGTTCACAGCCGCCGCGGTGAGCGAGGAGAACATGAAGATGAAGCCGACCCCGACCAGGAGGATCGGGCCCGTGATCGAGCCGAGGCCGACCTGACCCTCACCGAGGGAGACGAACCAGAGCTGACCGGCAGCCATCACCACCAGGCCGACGACGAGCAGGGTGCGCGGCGAGACGTGGTGCAGCACCTTGCCGAGCCACGGCCCGAGCAGCAGCGGGATGATCTGCAGGATCACGTACGGCAGAGCGAGAGCGATGGGGCCCTTGCCGTTAATGGGGCCCATCTTGAGCGTCATCGAGTAGGCCATGCCCAAGAAGCTCAGCATGCCGAGCAGACCCGTCAGGGCCGCGGCGCGGAACGCCGGGATCTTGAGCAGGCGGACCTGGAACATCGGCGAGGGATGACGCAGCTCGACGTACACGAAGGCGATGATGCCGACCACAGCGATCACGAACGCGCTGATGACGCCCGCACTGCTCCAGCCCTGATCGGCGCCCTGGATGACGGCATAGACGAAGGCGAGCAGACCGATGCCACACAGGATCTGACCGCCCCAGTCCAGGGTGCGGCCCTCCGGTGACTTGGTGTCCGGCAGCCAGAGGCTGCTCACCACGATGCCGACGATGGCAACCGCGACATGGACGATGAACGCCGCGTGGAGGTTGACCTTCTGGGCCAGGATCGCGCCGCACAGCGGTGAGAGCGCGGAGCCGAGCGCGATCGCGACCGCCCAGCGGGCGATCGCCTTGGCACGGTCGGCCTGGCTGGTCGACAGCGCGGCGATCGTGGCCAGCGTCGACGGAAGGAGCGCCGCCGCGCCGAAGCCCATGAAGATGAAGCCGACGGCCAGCGTGCCGACGTTGCCGGCGATCATCGCAACCAGGGCGCCGACGGCGCACATCGCCTGGCCGCCGATGACGAGCCGGCGGCGGCCGAACATGTCCCCGAGTACACCGAAGTTGAGCTCCAGGACGGCGGTAGGAGCGAAGATGGCGGCGGTCAGCCAGGTGAGGTCAGTGGCGCTGGCGCCCAGGTCGGACTGGAAGAGGGCGATCAGAGGGGCCAAGGCCGTGAGGCACATCTGCGCGACGAGCGCGCCGAAGACGGCGGCGAGGATCCCCCGCTGGGTTCCGCTGCGACCGACGGCCGCGGTGGCTGAATGGGGCACGAGCGCCTCCTGGGATGCGAGCGACGTTCTTTTGTACCGAACGTTCGGGACATTGAGTGATCGCCATTACATGTGAATGGCATCACGTCGTCAAGGGATGGCCGGTGCGCTCGTGCCACGCACCGGAACAGCGCCCGAAAGGCCCGCGGTCACACCGTGGCAGCAGACGCTGACGCGAAGGGAGGTTTCGCTGCACGATGACTTATCCGGGAGATCGTCGAGGGAGCTGTGATGCGCAACGTGACGTACTCGATGGGAGTCTCGCTCGACGGTTACATCGTTGGACCTGACGGCAGCTTCGACTGGTCAGGCCCCGACGAGGAGCTCTTCCGCTTCGTCACCGAGGAGATCCGCGAGGTAGGTGTCCACCTGCTGGGGCGAAGGCTGTACGAGACGATGCTCTACTGGGAGACCGCCGACCATGACTCCTGGCTCCAGCCTGCGGAGCGGACGTGGGCAGCGCTCTGGAATCCGCTGCCGAAGGTGGTCTTCTCCTCCACGCTCTCCACGGTGCAAGGCCACGCCCGCCTGGCCTCGGGCAGCCTCGCCGACGAGATCGAGAGGCTACGAGCCGAGCCGGGCTCGGGCAACATCGCGATCGGCGGCGCCAGTCTTGCGGCCGAGGCCGCCTCACTCGGCCTGATCGACGAGTATCGCGCTCGGATCTACCCGGTGCTGGTCGGCGGAGGCACTCCATTCTTCCCCCGGCACGAGCAGCGAGTCGACCTCGAGCTGGTCGAGACCCGGACCTTCGGCTCGGGAGTCATCTACCTCCGCTACCGGGTGACTCACTAGTGTCGGCGGCGGTCTGCTACCCGGCGCCGCGCTTCGCGGATCGCGATCCGAACAGCCGCGACCACCACGACCGTCCGGACCTCGGTGGCCGGCAGGCCCGTTGCCATTCCGATTTGGTCAGCAGCTTGCCGGCCGCGCGCTGCTTCGCCACGCAGGCCGTATGAGCGTGGCGACGGCGCTCGCGATCACCCTCCGGCGACAACAGCGTGTTGGGGTTCATCGCCAAGAGATAGCCGTGGCAGATCGGGCACGTGTAGGTCTTCGGCTGCGTTCCCTGTGCGGGGCGCATGTCCCACCAGCGCACCGGATCTGCCATGGCGCAAGGCTACGACCCGTCGTCGCACATCACTAACTGGTCTTGGGTGGCGGATCGGCGGTCCGCGCGACAGCCACCCAAGACCAGTTAGTCGTGCGGCCGACCCCTCCGGAATAACAGCGCCCACGAAGCTGGTTCCGGCCTCATGGGCGACGCAGCAACACCGGTATCCCTCGGCACCTACGGCGTATGGCTCCGCGAGACGGTGGTGACCGAGCCGATCGCGCGCGGCCTGGAGGAACACGGGTACGGCGCCGTGTGGCTCGGCGGCGCGAACGGTGAGGCCCTCGACGGCGCTCGGATCGCGCTCGCAGCGACCAGCACCCTTGCGGTCGCCACCGGCATCGTGAACATCTGGACCTCGGACGCGCGAGCGACCGCCGCCTCGTACCACCGCCTCGAGGAGCTGGCCCCCGGCCGGTTCCTGCTCGGGATCGGCGCCGGTCATCGTGAGGCCAACGGCCCACAGGCCATCAAGCCCTATCAGGCGATGAACGACTACCTCGACGTACTCGATCGTGAAGGGGTCCCCGCCGACCGACGCGTGCTCGCCGCACTCGGTCCTCGGATGCTGCGGCTCTCCGCGGAGCGCACCGCTGGCGCGCATCCCTACCTGGTGAACCCGGACTACACCCGGTCGGCGCGTTCGATCCTCGGCGACCGGCCCCTGCTCGCGCCCGAGCACAAGATCGCCCTGGTCACAGACCGCGAGGAGGGCCTGCGCCGGGCGCGGGAGGGCCTCGACATCTATCTGCGCAGGGGGATGCAGAACTACCTGAACAACTTCCGCCGGCTGGGCTTCGACGACACCGACTTCGAGGACGGAGGCAGCGAACGACTGCTGGATGCGATGGTGGCGCAGGGGTCGCCGGAGGTGATCGCCACGGAGGTACGCCGACACGTCGACGCCGGCGCCGACCACGTCCCCCTCCACCCCATCCACGATGACGCCGACGTCGTCGACGTGATGGGACGCATCGCTGTGGCGCTCAGGTTGCGCTAGCCCGATGGCGGACGATCGGAGCGTGGTCGAGGTCGAGCCGGAGCGATTCGAGGCGATGGTCGCCGAGGCGCTCGACGGCCTGCCCGAGGAGCTCGGCAAGCTGATGAGCAACGTCGCCGTCACGGTCCAGCACGATCCTGGCCCCGAGGGGCTGCTCGGACTCTATGAAGGCATCCCGCTGACGCGGCGTACGACGACCTACTCGGGCGTGCTGCCGGACCGGATCACGATCTATCACCAGGCGATCTGCCGGGTGTGCCACAGCGAGGCGGAGGTCGTCGAACAGGTCCGCCGGACCGTCGTACACGAGGTCGGCCACCACTTCGGGATCGGGGATGCCCGGCTGCGCGAGCTGGGTTGGTGAGCCCCAGCCGGGTCCCGGCGGACGGCGTCAGTCCATGGGGCGCCCGCGCAGCCGCTTGATCTCGCCGCGCCGCTTCTTCGCGTGGATCCGTCGCTGTTTGGAGCCCTTCGACGGCTTGGTCGGGACCCGTCGGGCGGGCGGCGGCTCGAGCGCCGACTCGAGCAGCTCCGCGAGTCGCTCCTCGGCCGCGCGCCGGTTGCGCAGCTGGGTTCGGTGCTCGGAGGCCGTGACGACCACGACCGGACGTCCCAGACGGGCGAGCATCCGCTGCTTCAGTGCCTCCGGAAAGGCGTCGGACGCAGCCAGGTCGAAGGACAGCTGCACGCGGGTATCGGTGGTGTTGACGTTCTGGCCGCCCGGGCCGGACGAGCGGGAGAAGCGCCAGGCCAGCTCGGCGTCGGGGACGACGTGGTTGCGGACAGTGATCATCTCGGCTCCATCATCCCGCTGATGTCATCGCGCCGATCGACAGCATGCGGGAACAAGTGACGCGGCTCACTGGTTGCTCGCATAATGGTGCTCGCTGTGCGCCGCGGATCTGCGCTTCCCACAGCTCCTCCGGCCACGGCGCTCGCACCGCCTGGACCACCCCGGAAGGCCCTCCCATGGCATCCTCCACATCGCAGTCCGCCTCTCCGATCGACTACCCCGATCACATCGACGCAGCGGTCCTCAAGGTCGCCGGCGTCGTCGTCCTCGGCGCGATCATGTCGATCCTCGACATCACCGTCGTCAACGTCGCTCTTCCCACCTTCCAGCGAGTCTTCGGCCACGGCGGCGAGGAGCTCGCCTACTCCCACGTGGCCTGGACCGTCACCGGCTACACGCTCGCACTCGCGACCGTCATCCCGCTCACCGGCTGGGCCGCCGATCGGTTCGGCACCAAGCGGCTGTACATCACCGCCATCCTCCTGTTCACCGCGGGCTCCGGGCTGTGCGCGACCGCCTCGAGCATCAACGCGCTCATCGGGTTCCGCGTCCTGCAGGGCCTGGGTGGCGGCATGCTGATGCCGCTCGGCATGACGATCCTGACCCACGCCGCCGGCCCGCACCGGATGGGCCGTCTGATGGCCATCCTCGGCGTCCCGATGCTGCTCGGCCCCATCATGGGCCCGATCCTCGGCGGCTGGCTGATCCAGGTGGCCAGCTGGCACTGGATCTTCCTGATCAACGTGCCCCTCGGGGTGATCGCTGCCGTCTACGCCTGGGTCGTCCTGGAGAAGGACTCCCCCGAGCCGACCGAGTCCTTCGACGTCGTCGGCATGCTCATGATGTCGCCCGGACTCGCTCTCTTCCTGTACGGCGTCTCGTCGCTGCCGAACCATGGCGGCGACGTGGGCGACCCGCACGTCTGGGTGCCGGCACTGATCGGCCTCGCTCTGATGGCCGCCTTCGTGTGGTGGTCCTTCCGTCCGCGGCATCCGCTGCTCGACCTGCGGCTGCTCCGCAACCGCAATCTCGCGGTCTCGCTGATCACGATGTTCCTCTTCGCCGGCGCGTTCTTCGGTGGCCTGCTCCTCGTCCCGACGTACTTCCAGCAAGTGCGGGGCGAGTCCACCCTGCATGCCGGCCTGCTGGTCGCTCCCCAAGGGCTCGGCGCGATGATGACGATGCCGGTCGCAGGTCGACTCTCCGACCGTGTGCCGGTCGGTCGGATCGTGCCGGTCGGGCTGGTGCTGATCATCGTCGGCATGTTCGGTCTGACCCAGATCAGCGACACCACGTCGTATCCGGCGATCATCGCGTTCCTCGTCGTGATGGGCTGGGGCATGGGCGCCACGATGATGCCGATCATGACGACCGCGCTGCGGACACTGCGGACGCACGAGGTCGCCCGCGGCTCCACGCTGCTCAACATCAACCAGCAGATCGCGAGCTCTGTCGGTGTCGCGACGATGTCGGTCGTCCTGACGAACGCCCTCAAGGACTCTCCCGTGATCCCCGGGACGCAGCATGTGCCCGGCTTCCCCGGCGGAATCCCGGAGACCACGGCGGCCGTCCTGAAGAACACTCAGCCGCAGCTGTTCGCCAAGCTCGGCCTCGACCCGACGGCGGTGGCGCACGGCATGGCGCGCGCAGGGGATTCCTTCGCACACACCTACTGGGTCGCGTGGGTCGTCATCGTGGTGGCACTGGTGCCGGCTCTGCTGCTGCCGCGGAAGCACGAGCAGACCCCGCGCTCGGACGGCGAGGAGGTCCCGCCGATCGCCATCCCCTGATCGCCTGTACGACGCGCACCGCCGGTCGGTCGGCGGGTCAGCCGTGCTGCTCGACGTACTCCTCGGGATCCTTGTCCACCGGCTTGATTCCCGACCAGTGCCGGGCTTCGTAGGCGATGAACTTCACCGCGATGTCGTGGCGCGTCTGCAGGTCGGCGTGCATCCGGAAGTCGGCGAGGTCCTCCCGCTCCTCCTCGCCCATGTGGTCGTCGTTCGCCTCGCGCGTCTCGCGGACGGCGTCCCACCACTCGTCGCTGCCGACCGGATGGGCGTCTGCCTTCCTGATCCCGTCGCGGATCTCGTTGTGGTCCTTGACCGCGTCCTCGGTCTCCGGCTCGGGGCCGTCGTCGGTGCCCGGCGCGCCGTGTCCGAGCCGCAGCACCTCGGGATAGAAGTAGCGCTCCTCCGCCTCGGCGTGCACCTCGAGCAGCACCGCCAGCCGCCGCCATACTGCGCCCAGGGTCTCGGTGTCTTCCCGCGGGATCTCGTCGAGCAGTGCGAACTGGCGGCGCTGCTCGTGGTGCTGGAAAAGGATCTCCTCGGTGATGTCCACGGTTCCTCCTGGCGGTGGATGCGTCTCGGGTTCGCCACGATAGTGCCCCTCCGGCGGTCCGCTGACACGTGCCGGAGCCGACCTGTCCGCGCGAAGATGTGCCGGTGAGCGACGCGCTTCTCCCCCATCCCGTTACCGGCCGACTGTTCCCCTCGCCGGTGCCGCCGGGCAGCGGGTGGCCGGGGGACCCGGCCACCGAGGAGACGCCGGTCGCGCGGACCGCCGCTCAGGTACGCCGTCTCGCCGGCGCTGCCGCCGGTCGCGTCGGCCTCGAGGAGCTCGACGCCCGGATCAGTGTCTGCCGGGCGTGCCCTCGGCTGGTCCGGTGGCGGGAGGACGTGGCCCACGCCAAGCGCGCGTCGTACGCCGACCAGCCCTACTGGGGTCGGCCCATCGCCGGCTTCGGCTCCCCGACGCCGAGCGTCCTGGTGGTCGGACTGGCACCCGCCGCGAACGGCGCGAACCGCACGGGCAGGGTCTTCACCGGCGACCGCAGCGGCGACTGGCTGTTCGCGTCGCTGCACCGCGTCGGCCTGGCCACGCAGGGTACGAGCGTGCACGCCGCCGACGGCCTCGAGCTCATCGACACGCGGATGGTCGCGACCGTCAGGTGCGCGCCGCCGCGGAACAAGCCCACGACGATCGAGCGCGACACCTGCTCGCCGTGGATCGAGGCCGAGCTCCGGCTGCTGGCCGAGCACGTGCGGGTGGTCGTAGCGCTCGGCGGCTACGGCTGGGACGCAACGCTGCGGTCCTATGCCGCGCTCGGCTGGCAGGTCGCCCGGCCCAAGCCGCGCTTCGGTCACGGCGTCGAGGCGACGCTCCTGGGCGACGGACGCTCGGTCAGGCTGCTC